>PPYF01267010.1_pt1 | contig 106478 bp, 97 predicted proteins | sample 1559871 | NCBI WGS metagenome assembly PPYF01 (sample SAMN08240021, study PRJNA423297) | Human gut metagenome, whole genome shotgun sequencing project.
TTGGTGCGCCTTAGTGGACTCGAACCACCGACCCCCACCATGTCAAGGTGATGCTCTAACCAAGCTGAGCTAAAGGCGCATCAAACAACGCAAAGCATTATACCAGCAAATTGTCTCTTTTCAACTGTTTTTTATGACCGTCCCGTCCCCATAAATTTAACAACGATCTCCGTTATGTTGACAAAAGTGTATAATCATATGCGTTTCATACCGCTGCACAAGGACCCGGGTTGTATGCGAAGGTTTAGCTGCGGAGGGTGAAATTCTTATCTTTTTTAACCGAGGCCCAAAGATGCGCAGTATGCATCAGGGTTTTATTTATGCCTAAAATTACTCTTCCCAACGGCGACATTAAAGAATTTGATCGCCCCATTTCCATCCTTGATATAGCCAAAAGCATTGGTCCCGGATTGGCACGTAACTGTGTTGCCGGTAAGATCGACGGCGTTGAGCATGATGCCTGTGAATTGGTTGACCACGACGCACAGGTTACCATCATCACTCCTAAAGACAAGGAAGGTATCGACATCATTCGACATTCCTGTGCGCATTTGCTCGGACATGCCTTAAAACAGCTTTGGCCCGATACCAAGATGGCCATAGGTCCTGTGATTGACAACGGTTTTTATTATGACGTCGACACCGATCATAAGTTTACGGCAGAGGATCTCGATGCTCTGGATAAAAAGATGCATGATCTGGCTAAGACCGACTATCAGGTGATCAAGGATCACTGTACTTGGGATGAGGCTCACAAGATCTTTGAGGAACGCAATGAGCCTTATAAGCTGGCTATTTTGGATGAAAACGTTCCTCGCGATTCCAAAGACATAGGCATTTATCACCACAACGAGTACATTGATATGTGCCGCGGCCCCCACGTACCGCATATGGGTTTTTGCCAGAACTTCAAACTTACGCATTTTGCTGGAGCTTATTGGCGCGGAAATTCCAAAAATAAGATGTTGCAGCGTATTTACGGCTGTGCTTTTGCCTCAAAGGATGATCTTAAAGAGTATTTGCGTCGCCGTGAGGAAGCTGCCAAGCGTGATCATCGCGTCTTAGGCAAGCAACTTGATCTTTTCCACTTCCAGCAGGAGGCTCCGGGACTTGTATTCTGGCACAACGACGGTTGGACCATTTATCGTGTAGTTGAGAATTTCATGCGTACTATGTTGCATAAGTATCACTACATTGAGGTTAATACTCCTCAGATCATGGATCGCGTACTGTGGGAACGCTCCGGACACTGGGATAAGTATGCCGAGAATATGTTTACCACCGAGTCCGAGAATCGCCAGTATGCCATCAAACCCATGAATTGCCCTGGGGCCATTCAGATCTTCAATTCTCGTACACGCTCATATCGCGATCTGCCCATACGTATGGCCGAGTTTGGTAAGGATCACCGCAACGAGCCTTCTGGATCTCTGCACGGATTATTGCGTGTACGGGGTTTTGAGCAGGATGATGCACACGTATTCTGTACGGAAAATCAGATCATGGAAGTGGTTTCCGATTGTATCAAGATGTTGTACGAAGTTTACGACGTATTCAATTTCCACAATGTCGACATCAAGCTATCCACCCGTCCTGAAAAACGCATAGGCTCAGATGCTATTTGGGATAAGGCTGAGGAGGATTTAAAGAAGGCTCTCGAGCTTAACAATCTGGCGTATGAGCTGCAACCGGGTGAAGGTGCTTTCTACGGTCCTAAGATTGAGTTCACTCTGCATGATTCTCTAGATCGTGCTTGGCAGTGCGGTACCGTTCAACTTGATTTCTCTCTACCTGGACGTTTGGGTGCGCATTTCATAGGAGAAGATAACCAGGAGCATGTGCCGGTAATGATTCACCGTGCCATGCTGGGGTCCTTGGAACGCTTTATCGGTATTTTGACCGAGGAATATGCGGGTTCCTTCCCCACCTGGCTTGCTCCGGTACAGGCCGTGGTAATGAACATTACCGACGCTCAGGCTGATTATGCTAAGACCGTGGCAGATAAACTTGATGCAGTCATGCTCAGGGTAAGATCCGATCTACGCTCTGACAAGATTGGGTTTAAGATCCGTGAGGCTACTCTCATGCACGTTCCTTATATGGCAGTATGCGGTGCCAAGGAAGCAGAGCAGGGGGTGGTTGCGGTTCGTACCAGAAAGGGTGCCGATTTGGGGCAAATGAAGATCGAGGACTTGATAAAACTCATAAATGAGGATATCATAGCGCGCAAGTCGATGCCGGATGCTGATCTCGAAATAGAGAAGAAGCGTAAGGCTCAAGACACGAAATAGTCTTTTTTCTGACTTTTGATCAGTAAAAATGCGGGGCTTTCGTCATCGGACGAAAGCCCTGCGGTTTAGGAGTAACTGCTATTAATAACAATAAGAAGACCGGTAGGACTTTTCAGAAAAACCGGATAAACAATGACATCAGAAGCCGTGACGTTCGTCTTCTGGATCAGGATAATCAGGTTCTGGGCGTGATGCCTACTGCAGACGCACTGCGTATGGCTAAAGAGGCTGGTATTGATCTTGTGGAGATCAGTCCCAATGCCGTCCCTCCCGTGTGTAAGCTTATCGAATACGGCAAGTTCCTCTACGAAAAGCAGAAGGATCAAAAGAAGAAAAAGCAAAAGGTTGTACAGGTGAAGGAAATTAAATTCCGTCCCGGTACAGACGAAGGGGATTATCAGGTTAAACTACGCAACCTGACCCGCTTCCTCGAAGAGGGCAACAAGGCTAAGGTGACTCTGCGTTTCCGCGGACGCGAGATGGCGCATCAGTCCATAGGCTTTGATGTTCTTAAACGTGTGGAGAATGATCTCTGCAACGTTGCGGGCATAGCTCAGGTCGAATCTTCTTCCAAGATGGAAGGCAGACAGGCCTCGATGGTTCTTGCCCCCAAGAAAAAACAGTAACAGGGTTACAAGTCCGAATTTACGGCTCCTGTTTTGATAATCGCATAATGCGGAGTAAAAAAATGGCTAAGAAAGTCAAGGTCAAAATGAAGACCGACAGAGGCGTTGCCAAGCGCTTCAAGAAAACCGGTAGCGGTCACTACAAGTGCCGTCACCAGAACCTGCGTCACATCCTCACTAAGAAGACCAGCAAGCGCAAGCGTGCTTTGGGCAAGATGGTCTATGTGAAGAACTGCAATTTGCGCGCTATTATGCGTCAGTTGCCTTACGCTTAATTCGGAGGATTTGACAAATGGCTAGAGTTAAACGCGGTGTGATCGCTCATGCTCGTCACAAGAAGGTTCTCAAGGCTGCCAAGGGCTACTACGGCGCTCGTTCACGTACTTATCGCGTTGCTGTTCAGGCTGTAACCAAGGCCGGTCAGTATGCATATCGTGATCGTCGTCAGAAGAAACGTCAGTTCCGCGAGTTGTGGATCGTTCGTATCAATGCTGGTGCTCACCAGTATGATATGAGCTACAGCCAGCTCATCAACGGACTGCATAAGGCCAATATCGAGATCGACCGTAAGGTTCTTTCTGATTTGGCTATCAACGATAAAGCTGCTTTCCAAGCTATCGTTGAACAGGCTAAGGCCGCTCTTCAGGCTTAATTGTCCGGATCGAATAAATATGGCCGTCTTAGGACGGCTTTTTTATTTGGATGGTATAAATTAACCTCGGCTGACGCCGAGGTTTTGGTTTATTTGGCAGTATGAGCAAGGCGGGCCACGTTGCTTACTATTACCGTTGTCCTTGACGGTATAGTGATAGCACGACCCTGACACAGCTCTTTAATGAATTTTTGCGAATATTCATCAGAGGTTTTGGTAGCACCGTAGCTGTAAACCTCGAGTTTTTCTCGTCCGAGCATGTCGTACAAAGCATCAAGCCCTTCCCCATGATCAGTTCGCCTTACGTTGCGCCCGGAGAGTGGAATAAGCAGAGTTTCTCCTCCGTCCTCACTGTTGTCGGTTTTGCAATCCTCGGGCATATAAAGGGCCGCCAATAGCGGGAAAAGAATGGATCCCTGGGGAACCTTCACCTGTTGATGCGAGACATTGACAAAAACTATTGAAAAACGATCTCCAAACAATCTTATATAGCCGAAATGGGCACCGCCCGCGGTGATGAAAATTTGTGTACCGTGGGTCAGAGCCGGATTAGATCGTCTGAGAGATGCCAGCTCGGAAATAGTGCTTTGTACTTCGGCACTGTATGGACTTGCATGGTGCTCGCTCATCAGTTTGAAAGGCAACATGGATGTCGGACCTATCTGACCTGTTGCCAGCACATCTCCAAGCTCGTCACCCTGATAAATGCAAGGGATCCCGCGCCAAGTAAATAAAGTGGCGAAGGCGGCAAGGTACAAAGGCTTATCTTTACCTATTGCAGTATAAAAACGTGGCATTTCGGCATTGTCGAGTTGATTTATAAGACAAAGCTTGGCCTGCTGTGAAACTCCTACGGCATATTCCTCACAGGTGCGACGTACGTCCTCACCGGTATAGGGAACACTTTCGCCCTTTGTATTTACGCCTGCAAAAAATGCACGGATCGGATTTATAAATCCGGTGTAATTGACGGATCCGTCGACATTTCCGCTTGAACCCAGAGCATAACGTGCATCCGAAGTATAGTTACCGATCATGAGGCAGTCTATGTGAGTTTCTCTGGCTGCGGCACAGATCTGTGCCACTCGTTTTAAATTATTTTTTGCATTGCCGCTGTCCCCTATGGAGGCGACATTATCTATGATCCAACCGTCAAGACCGTAAGGTGAGCGCAACCATTTACGTGTAAAGCTGTTTACGCCCTCTGCCATGGCATGCCTTACCTCTCGGCTCGAATAATCAAGCTTGGGAAAACGTGCAAAATTTTTACAATAGCAGGCATCGTCGTCTGCTTTAAAGGTATAGAACTCTCGGTAAGGAGAGTCGGCATGGTGTAATGCTCCTTTACCGGTGCGTTCCTGACGATCAAACCAAGGATGCTTGTCACCGGTGTGGGCAAAGGAGCCGTGCATGAGAAGCTTTATGTCGTAGCCTAAGGTGAGGGCACGCAAGCGCTTGAGAGCACCGTTACCGCCGAAATGTGGATCAACGGTATCGTAGTCCTGCGTATCTTTTTTCAAAAAGTCATGAGCGGTAAATATCGAATTTAAGGAGATCCCGTCGCATCCTATCTCTCTTAGATAAGGCAGCATATCAACTATTCCGTCAAGATCTCCTCCGCAATGCACTTCGTTTAAATCGGTGTACTCAAAATCACGACGCCTTACAGGTTGCATGGCGGAAATTTCTGTTCCGTCGACGGTAAAATGACCTTTTGAGGAGGCAAAGCGATCGGGTAGGATCTCATAGCAGATAAGATCCGGTGCCCATTGCGGATGCGTATTGAACAGCTCATAGGCAAAGCAATGCTGTAACAGCGGCCTCTCACGGGACATGCCGAGGGAGCTGTACCAGACTACATCCTGTACCATAAGTTCTTCATTGTCATCTGATCCCGAGAGCAGTGCCACTTTAAAGCAATAGCGTTGAAAATTGGTACCGCTGTCGATGTTTATTTGCGATTCATAGCGATGGATACCTGAGCTTGTACCGGTGTATTTCATGGAAATAGCTACCGGCTCATGCTGAGGAAAGGTGACCAATTCGATGCGCAGACGACGGTGATTGGCGCCGCGTACAAAAAGCACGGCATTACTGTGATCGCGTCCCGGAGCCGTACAGGTATGAAAACACTGAAAAGGCAACGAGGCTCTCGGTGAACAGGTATTTTGTCTCATGCCGACTCCTAAATATTGCTTAAGGCCAAACGCAGGGTATCGTATAGCTCGCCTACACCGCAAATGAGGGCACGCTCATCCGGAGAGTGGGGGGCTAAAAGTGTGGATCCCAGCGATACAAGTTGCAGGTGCGGGGCCTTTTGCGCAAATTGTGCACATTCAAGTCCGGCATGAATAGCCATCACTTTAAATTGCTTTGAGCAAATTTCTTTATAGGCTTTTTGCAGGGTGGAAATAAGAGCGTTATCTGAGGGTGAGCTCCAGCAAGGATGGCGATGATCGCAATTTACCTCACATCCAGCCATTTCTCCTGCACAGCTTAAGGTCGTAATTATTTCATCAAGACCGCTTTCTTTCAGAGAGCGTGGCATGCATCCTATTTCGATGGTATCGTCTTTTGTACGTATAAGACCTAAATTACTTGAAGTTTCGGGAATTGACATGTCCTCGGACCACAGGCGGAAAACTCCGTTGGGTATGGTGCTGATAAAGCGCAGCAGGATCTCCGAGTCCACAAGTGACAGAACTTCGGTGTCGCCTTTTACGTCATGCATCTGTTCTATGGCAAAAACGGCGTCGGGATCTGTATTTGCATAAAGCCTTGACGTTTTATCGCTCAACTCCTCAAAGGCTTTTTTAAAATCTTCAGAGCTTTCATTGGGAATACGTACGCGTACAAAGGCCTCCTGAGGAACGGCATTGCGAACCTGACCTGCACGAATAAAGTCGATAAATATTTCAAACTGTTCCTCGAGTGCGGCTAAAATACGGCAAAGTACTATGGCCGCATTGGCGTGGCCCTTATGTATGTCGCTGCCGCTGTGTCCGCCGGTACAGTGCCTCAGGGCAATGTCGAAGCAGGAGGTGTCTTGAGTTACAATGCGATCCACGGGATAAGTGAAGTTGACATCGCAGGAACCGGCACAGCTTACGCATAAGGTACCGTCTTCCTCAGAATCCAAATTGATGAGATACTCACCCTGCAGATCGTCGTGGGATAGATTGAGCGAGCCCTTCATGGTTACCTCTTCCTCCACGGTAAAAACGGCGGTCAGAGGGCCGTGTAGGTTCGCTGGATCTCCGATGAGGGCCAAAATCATGCTTTCACCCAAGCCGTCGTCGGCTCCCAAGGTGGTGCCGCGGGCCTTGATCCAACCGTCGTCTACGTAGGCGTCGATGGGATCCTTTTCAAAATCGTGGGTAACTCCGGTTGCAGCCACGGGAACCATATCCATATGGGCTTGAAGTATGACGCGCGGAGAATGCTCGTGACCTTGTGATGCAGGAACCGTCATTATTACATTGCCGGCCTCATCGCAACGGGCAGAAAAGCCGTGCTCCTTGGCAAAACTCAGCAAATAGGTGGCGATTTTCTCCTCATGGCAACTCGGATGAGGAATGGCAAGAATGTCGGCAAAATGGTTGAATACGGCTTGAGGCTCAAGTTCTCTGATTTCCTGGTAATTGTTTTTCATGCTGATTATGGTTGTTAATATAGCAAATTCGAAGATCTGTGACGTTGCCGTATAAAATTAGCGCGGTCGTAAAATAACTGAAACTAATTATAGGACAAGATACATAACATCTGTCCCAAAGATGTAAGTAAAAGCATCTAAATGCAATGGATCTCCCGAATTTTAGGAAGGATCGTACGTTTTTACCGTTTGTAAAAGCTTCTTTTGAAAAAAGAGATGAGCGCAAATTATTGTGGATGGAGCAGGGGCATAGCCTTTTATTGAAAATAATGATGTTTGAAGATTTAATGCAAGCCGAGCTTGACAGACTTGAGTCCGAGGATTTGCTGCGCACTATAGTACCGAAAAAGCAGTGCGGAACCAAAATTGAGTTTGAAGACTGTGAATACTGCGATCTGGCGTCGAACGATTATCTCGGACTTGGACAGGATGCAAAATTAATCGCAGAATTTACAGCCCTGCTTGCGCAAAGGCCGATATCGTTTTCATCGTCAGGTTCTCCTCTTTTAACCGGAGCGCATGGATCCTATCAGGAAGCGACGCGGGCGGTAGAGGATCTTTTCCCGTCCAAAAAGTGTCTGTTTTTCAACAGCGGTTTTGCCGCCAACAGCGGGGTGATTGCAGCTTTGGGACAAATGAAGGGAACCTTGATTTTAGCTGATAAGCTGTCCCACGCCTCTGTCATTGACGGTATATGCTCGTCCCGCTCCGTAAAGGCTTTACGTTTTACACATAATGACATGGAGGCCTTGGAACGTACGATCAAACAATATGAGTCCGAATATGATCGTATATTGGTGGTTACTGAAGCGGTATTCAGCATGGACGGCGATCGCGCTCCCCTGCAGGAAATGGCGGCGCTGAAAAAGCGTCATGCCAAAGTAGCTCTTTATGTGGACGAGGCTCACTCCTTCGGAGTGTTCGGAGACGAAGGGCGCGGAGCTTGTGCGGCCTGCAGGATCCTGGACAATGTCGATTTCATACTTTGTACCTGTGGTAAAGCACTCGGATCGGAGGGAGCTTTTCTGTTGTGCTCTGAGACTGCGCGCAGTTATCTTATCAACAAGGTAAGACCGCTTATATTTTCAACGGCAATTTCCCCTGCGGCCTTTGCTCACATTGCGTTCATGATTAGGAAAATGCGTAGCTGTGATGACAGGCGCAGGCGCCTGCAAATGCTTGCCGACAGGGTGCGCTCTGCAGTATCTTCCGAAGGAAATATTAACGCTTCGAGCACTCAAATCATACCTTTTTTGACTTACGACAATGAAAGGGCCGTACACGCCTGCCGTTATTTCAAGGAGCGCGGCTTGTACGTTATGCCTATCAGACATCCTACGGTCCCGAAGGGAACAGCCCGCCTGCGTATCTCTCTGTCAGCGGCGTTAAGTGATGAGGAATGCGATAAATTATGTGCCGTGATTAAAGAGTACGCCACTTTGTATTTAGGAGATCGGACATGAGACTTAAAATAGAAGGACAGGGTGAGAACATAGTTATTATGTATTTGGGCTACGCTCAGGATCCCAAACCTTTTTATTACATAAACTCATGCTTGCCGCCGTCAACCGCTCTTGCCTTTATCTGGGAACACCACGGGGATGCAGCTGATTTGTCCACGCTCAGTCGCTTTAAAAGGGTGCGGCTCATCGCTTGGTCCATGGGAGTTATGTTGGCTCCTATAGTACTGTCAAAGCTCGATTTAAATTTTGAAAAGCGATATGCGGTAAACGGCAGCGTCGAGGGAATAGACGATCAATACGGGATCGCTCCTGCCTTATGGGATAAAACCTTTGATTCGTTACAGAATGAGACACAATCCGAGCTCTTTTACAGACTTATGTGCTTTAACAAAAAAGTTTATCGTGAATACGCAGAGCATCACCCTGATCGTAAAATTTCTGATTTGAGAACGGAGCTACGCTTTATAAAGGAGTTTGGTAACAATAACGCCAAGGCGGCAGCGTCCTTTTATGACGAAGCATTTATATCAAAAAACGATTTGATCATGTCTCCTGACGCCGTAAAAGCATCCTTTTTAAAAGAAGGTGTGATCATACATGAGCGTCCTACGGCGCATTATGATCAGGAAATATTCAAAATACTTTGTGCCAGATCTTTTTCTTAGGACATGGGGTTGTGAATATGTCTTGTAAAGAATTCAACGAAAAAATGCGTTCTGAGCGTTTTTCAAAAGCCGCCCTAAGCTACGATGCCCATGCGTCCATACAAAGAACAATCGGTGCCGAGCTCTACAGATCGATGATAGGAAAGCTTTTTCAGAAAAGGGTTTTGGATGTGGGGTGCGGCACTGGGGCATTCTCTTCTTTGCTTTTGCAGGAGAAACCATCGGAGCTTACTCTTTGTGATTTCAGCGCCGGCATGCTTGCAGCAGCGCAAAGGCGTTTTTCGCATGAAAAAAATGTAAATTTCAAGCTTGCAGACTGTGAGCATGATAATTTGGGCATTGGCTACGATGTGATCGTATCCAATGCGGCCGTGCAGTGGTTTTCATCGTTGCAGGACGGCCTTTTGAACATAAAGAAAGCTCTGGCCGCCTCCGGCCTGATGGCCTTTTCAACCTTTGTTTCGGGTAATATGAGGGAAATAAACGAGCTATGCGCTTGCAGTTTGGATTACCTCACTTGCGAGCAATTGCAAGCAAGTGTTAGTAGCATATTTAAGCATGTAGAGTTAAAAACCTTTTCTTTGTGCTCTTATTATAAAAACGTGCGCGAAATGCTTGCTTCTTTGCGCGCTACCGGAGTTACGGGAACATCCTCCTCAGTGTGGACCAAAAAACATCTTCTTGATTTTGAAAGATGCTATGAGGCTAAATTCAGCGATGAGCGCGGAATACGTTTGAGCTGGGAATGTGCGGTGGTTAAGGCCCATGACTGAAGAATAAAAAAGGGCGCTGTTACGCGCCCTCAACTTACTCGGTACTATAAATTCTAACTCATTTTTTGCGAGCCAGCGTTTTGTCGTTTAAAACTATGAGATCGGCTGCAATATAATCGACAACCTCCTCACAGGTATTGCCTATGAGTGCAGCCATGGCTCCGCTACGTCCTGCTGATCCTATGAACACAGCATCAGCATTTAATTTGTTGCAGATCTCAGGAATGACCTCATCGGGCATTCCCTCCTTGATATGACAGTTTTCCTCCGGAATGTTGTGAGCCTTGGCAAATTCATAAATACGACGCTTGTGCTCGTTGACTATGCTTTGAGCAAAGACCTCGGGAGCATAGTGCGGAACCTCCAGCATGATGGTCGGCAACACTACCGATGCCGAATTCACAAGATGGATGGTGCCGCGGGTTATGGTGGCCAATTGCTGAGCCTCGCGCAACAGCGAAATATTAGCGCCGCGGTGTCCCTCAAAGGAAAAGTCTACGGCTACCACAATGTTGCCACCGGTCTTCCATTCGTGATCCTTGGCGATCACCACCGGAACCTTGGCATTTCTAAGCAAATACCAGTCGATGGGAGTAAACAATATTGAGTCCAACATTTTATGGTTGTTGGCTCCTTTTATGATCAGATCGCATTTTTGCTCATCGGCTTCGGTAAGGATCCCTTCGCCTATATCTCGAGTGTATACACATTTTCCAATGATGGGTACGGGACTTTCCTCCTTGAAGGGAGCAATCATTTCCTCAAGCTGTTTGCGGTTGGTTTCAAGCACGTCCTGACGGGTTGCTTCCTCACTCATGCGATTTAATACGTGGATATCAGCAGAAAAGTCATAGACCAAGCGCAAGGCAGTGATTTCGGCGCGCGGGTTGTATTTAGCAAGCTCGACGGCGCGTTGTAAAGCCAGTTGTTCGTTGCGTCTGGGTTCAATAACTGCAATGATGCGGTTGTACTGTCTCATAATGCCGTTCCTTAGCTTCTTAAAGAAGCAGACAGAAATATTTATATCCCAGTTTCATTATAGGATTTAAATGCTGGCAAAATCTTGAAACGCCTTGCAAAGTAGAAAAAAAGCTTGATCCTATGCGTAAGATTTTCATCTTTTCAACATGGAGGGTTTGATCCCGAAAATAAGGCATAACAGGAAGTAAGCAACACCTCCAAGTAAGATCATGACAGCTAGGTAAATGACGGAAGTGAGCGTAGTCATGGCAAACCATTCTTTAAGCTCAGGTGAAATAAAACGTACGGTGACGGCCATGATGAGACCTGCCGCACCGACCTTCAATAAAAAGAGCAGCGTTTTTCTGCAAAGAGAGTAGATCCCGCGTTTATTTAAAAAATAAAGCAGCAGGAATGCATTGACATAGGCCGCAAGCGCCGTGGAGAGCGCCAGACCTACATAGCCGAGAGGCTTTATGAGAATGAGATTTAGTATTATGTTGCAGGCGATGGAGGCTAAAGAGCAACGTACCGGGGTTTTGGTGTCCTTACGGGCGGCAAAGCCCTGTACCAGTACGCGTACGGACATGATGGCGCAAAGGCCAGATACCGAGGCTAAAAGAGAAGCACTGGAGAGTAAAACCTCCTGCTCTCCGAAAGCACCGCGCATAAACAGCACGCGCAGTATGCTCTCACGCAGGGCTATGATCCCGCACATGGAGGGTATGCCCAACAGCATCACCAGTCTAACTCCCCAGTCCAAAGTATCGCGATAATGCTTTGGATCTCCCTTTAGTGCCGAACGCGACAGTGCGGGTAAAATTACCGTTGAGACGGCCACGGCAAAGATCCCGATGGGAAACTCAAGCAGCCGGTCGGAATAATAAAGATAGGAAATGGATCCGGTTGCCAAAAATGAAGCCAGCAGGGTTGAGATAAAAAGATTCAATTGCGAGGCGCTGACGCCCAAAATGGCAGGGATCATGAGGGTACGAATTTTTGTAACTCCAGGGTGCTTAAAGCTAAAGCGCGGTTTCACCAACAGCTTTAACTTCATAATGAATGGGAGTTGAAACAGCAACTGCAGTATTCCTCCCGCCACCATGCCGTAGGCTAAAATTTTATTGGGATCCTCAAATTTCTGTCCGAAAAGCAATACCGCCCCGATCAAGGTGAGATTTAAGATGCAAGGGGTCATCGCAGGTATGCCGAATTTTCCGAAAACATTGAGGATCGAGGAACACAGGGCCGTCATGGTTATGAAAAACAGATACGGGAAGGTAATGCGCAACAGATCTGAAGCCGCATAGTATTTGATCCCGTCGCTGTCTCCGTTTAATGCGGCCTGAAACCAGCCCCAGCCGAAAAGAGCAGTCAATACGGGGGAGAGCAACATACCGGCAAGAGTGATGATCAAAACGATCCCGCCTAAGGTACCTGCACATTTTGAAATTAAATCCTTCAAATCGTCATGAGATCCGCGGGTGCGAGTTTCGGTCATGATTGGAACAAAAGCCTGAGCGAAGGCTCCCTCCGCAAACAGTCTGCGAAAGAAATTGGGGATACGGTTGGCAAAAAAGAACACGTCTGCGGATAAGCCGGCGCCGAGCACCGACGCAATCACCATATCGCGTACCATACCAAGAATGCGGGAGGCAAAGGTTGCTCCAGAAGTAACGATCCCCGATCTTAACAGTTTTGCATTTGCCATATATTGAGCCTCAAATTCCAACGGCGTAATGATAGCAGGGGAGATACTCATAGTGTAAAGAGTTGACGCTAATAAGTGCGTATTAGCCTAAGCAGCTATCCAAGATCATCATGAGGAGGAAGCCCGTAAGTACCGAGATTGAAGACAGATCGGATCCGTTGTTGTCCATATTATGCGATCTGGGGATCAGCTCCTCAATTACCACATACAGCATGGCTCCGGCGGCAAAGGACAAAAAAAACGGTAACAGATCGGCAATCAAATTCGAAAAAATTATTACCGTGACGGCGGCGGCAGGTTCAACAATCCCTGACAAAAGTCCCAATAAGAATGATCGCATTTTGCTCATGCCGTCGGCATAAAAAGGCAAGGATACGGCTGTACCTTCAGGTATATTTTGAATGCCTATGCCTATGGCCAAAGCGATGAGCGCCCATGTACTTTCATGTGAATTTGCATATGCTGCCGCAGCTGAGCAGACGCCCAGAGCCAAGCCCTCGGGGATATTGTGAATGGTAATGGCCAAAAGAAGCAGGGTGCGTTTGCTCCATGTGGTTTTCGGGCCCTCCGGTATTTCGGCAGGTGCATGTAAATGCGGAAGCAGGCGGTCAAGCAGAATGATAAAGGAAACTCCGAGCACAAAGCCCCAAATGATGCTTTGAAAGCTGCCTTCGTTTTCCAAAATATTTTGTTGTGCCGGGATCAGTAAGCCGAAAACGGATGCTGCGATCATTATTCCTGCAGAAAAACCTAAGGAAAGCTTGGTAAGTAGCGACGGGCGTGAGCGCGAGAAGCAAAAAACGACGGCGGATCCAAGAGCCGTACAGGCAAAGGCAAAAAGAGAGCTTAAAGCGGCAAAGTAAAAAGCAAGCATGAGTATGATCTGTTTAAATAAGTTAGCTATAACTAACTCTACACTTTTTTGCATTAAAAGTACAAGAGCCAATGCTGCGCCATACATGCGCTATTTTTTTGTAAAAAGCACAAAGTACGTCTAATATGCGATGATCACCCTATGTAGTTAGTAATCATGAGGAAGTCATGAGCGTAGAAAATCTGAGCGAGAAACTGTTTAAACCCAAATTCAAATACCTCGAGACCTCTCTTATTTCCAATTCGGGAGTTCCTTTGCCCGAGCTTTGTAAAAAAAACGGGGCTTTCGGTTATTTCCCAGGTTGGTATCGTCCGGTGCATCGATTCTGGTGGGTAATGCAGGGAGGAAACATTGCCGATATCGAGGAGTGCTTGAGTGCGGTTGCCTCCTCAAAGGGAGAACGCAGTCGTGAGGATTGCTATGATACCGTAGCTTTGTACGGCGGTGGAAATTGGATCTTTGAGTTCTCAAAATGCGCACAGGCTCGGGCTTTGGAAGGTCGCAGATTAAGAGAAGCGGGCGATCTTGAAAAAGCCGCTCATCAGTTTCGTATGTCCGCCCGTTATTTTTCCATAGCCTCCTATCCGCATTTAAAGGGTGACGTTATGGCCGCGGAGGCGGCATTACTGGGGCGGCGTAGCTACCGCGAAATGTGCGAATGTGAAAGTGAAACGGTAAAGCTTACGGATTTTAAGTTCAAAGCCTCAGATCAGGAAATTTCCGGACTTTTGCACATGCCCGATCATGACAGGGTGCATCCTTGTGTGATCCTTTTGGCTTCCTATGAGATGAGTGCCACCGGTTTTTATCGCTTGTATAAGGAAAGATTAAGACCTAACGGAATAGCTCTTTTGGTGCTGGAAATGCCGGGAATGGGGCTTTCGGAAAAACTCACCCTAAAAGCCGATCAGGCCGAGGTCTTAAATGCCGCCCTGATCGCCTTGAAAAAATTCCCTGGCATTGACAGCACACGGATCGGTCTTTTGGGACTGCGCCTTGGAGGGAGTGCCTGTCTGCGTACGACCATAATGTCCCCGTCCGAGGTACGAGCGCTGGCCCTTATTGAGCCTGCAGTACATTCCTTTTTCACCGACAGAAATATTTTAAACAGCTTAACGCTTTGTCTGCGCTCCTTATATGCCAACCGCCTGAATCAGGATGCTTCAAGGTGGGATTTGGTGATCCCCCAGCTAAAGCAGCTTTCCCTAAAGGAGCAGGGGCTTATCAGCAGAAATTCTGCAAATCCAGTTCCCTGCATGGCGGCATCTTTAAATTGTTATACCAGTGCTGAAGATTTGAGCTTGCTTGAGGCGAATTTCAAAGATTTCAGCTACATGGTTAAAAAGGATCAGGACTATTCGGATTTTATGTTTGAGGCTTTGAACAATGCCTCGGAATTTTTTAAGGAGCATTTGCTGTGAAGGGCACAAGCAATAGAAAGAAACTGGTTTTGAAGCTGGGTACCAGCACCTTGACGGGGGGAACGAGGAAATTAAACCGCTCCTGCATGCTGGAGATAGTGCGGGCTCTGCGTATTTTAATTGAAAGAGGCTGGCAGGTTGCGGTGGTATCATCGGGAGCAATTGCCGCAGGACGCGAGTTGCTGGGATATCCCAATCTACCCTCCGAGCTTTGCTACAAGCAGATGCTGTCTGCAGCCGGTCAGGGAAAGCTTTTTGAGATTTGGGAGGATCTTTTTTCCATATATGATCTGCATATAGGGCAGCTTCTGCTGACTAAGGCTGATCTTGAAAACAGAGAACGCTATCTTAATGCACGCGATACCCTGACAGCCATGCTCGATTACGGCGTGATCCCAGTCATCAATGAAAATGACGCCGTAGCCGTGTCCGAAATCAAGGTAGGAGATAACGACAATCTGGCGGCTCTGATAGGAGTTTTGATTGAGGCCGATGAGGTTATTTTGCTTACCGATCAAAAAGGGCTTTATACGGCCGATCCGCGAAAGGATAAGGATGCCCGACTGATAGACGAGGTTGCGTGTATTGACGAAAGGATCACGGCCCTGTGCGGAGGTAGCGGCAGCTCCTTGGGTACGGGCGGTATGGCTACGAAGGTGGCGGCTGCCAAGGTGGCCACGGATGCCGGAGTGAAACTTATAATCGCCGAGGGATCAAATCCGGCTCAATTGCCGGATCTTGCCGAGGGTAAGGGAGTGGGGACGGTTTTTTTACCCTCTGATCATCCAGTTCTTTCCCGTAAATCCTGGCTTTCAAGTGCCACTATCGCGCAGGGGCGCGTGATCGTGGATGCAGGGGCCGCAAATGCCATACTGCACAAGGGATCAAGCCTTTTACCCAAGGGTATAAAGCAGGTGGAGGGAAACTTTACGCGCGGAGCCACCGTAGATATTGTAGATGCGGGGGGACATAACATTGCCCGCGGTTTGACTCGATACGGGGCGGAGGATCTGATGCGTATAGCAGGAAAACACAGCCATGAGATCGAAAGTATTTTAGGCTTTATGCACGGAGATGAGGCCGTACATCGAGACGATTTGGCGCTTTACTGATGTGACTATTTACATATCGTCGTCAAAACGAATAGCCCTCGGATTTTAAGGCGAGCTTCACAAAAGCGGGATCCATGTCAGGGGATCCCTCTGATGAATGAAAAAGATAAATATCCCGGCTTTATGCGGGGAGGTGTCGAATGAATGAAGAAAACCTAATACAAATGTGCAAGCAAGCGTACCAAGCTTCGCATGAGTGTGCCCTGCTTAGCACGGCACAAAAGAATGCTATTTTGCTTGATCTGGCTGTCATGCTGGAGAACGGCAAAGAAGAGATCATGAGAGTGAATGCCGTTGAGGCACGGGATGCGGCAAAAAAAGGTCTGGCTTCCGCTTTGGTCGATCGTATGACTTTTAACGATGCGCGTTTTAAGGAAATGTGCGACGGCGTACGCAAGGTGGCGGCCCTTGATGATCCCTTAAAAAGGATCTATGACGGAAGAACGTTGCCGTCGGGACTTAGTCTCTACAAGCACACGGTACCGCTTGGGGTGGTGGGCGTGATCTTTGAATCCCGACCGAACGTTACCGTGGATATTGCGGCGTTATGCTTAAAATCTGGCAATGCCTGTGTGCTGAGAGGAGGATCGGAGTGCATACGTACCAATTCTATCCTGCATGAGATCATAGAAAAAGTTCTCAAAAAGCATGCCGTTGCTCCTGCGGCCGTATCGTTCGTCTCAAGTCCTGATCGTGAGCTTATAGGGGCAATGCTCAGGCAAAGGGAATATATTTCCGTGCTCATACCGCGCGGAGGAGAAAAGCTGCAGCGCATGTGCCAGGAGCAATCGTCGATCCCCGTGATCATAGGCGGATTCGGCATAAGCCATATTTTTGCCGATGAAAGCTGTGATGTTGAGCGCTCCGTAAAGGTGATTGTAAATGCCAAGGTTCAAAAGCCCTCGGCCTGCAATGCTCTTGATACCCTGCTAGTACATGAGAGTAGAGCAAAGCAACTTATCCCGTCCTTACTTGAAGAGCTTAAGCCATATAGGGTTGAGGTTTTGGCTCACGCAGATGCCTATAAGCTTTGCGGTGATTATCCGTATCTTGAGCAGGGGAAGGAAGAGGATTTCGATAAGGAGTTTTTATCCTTACGTATGAATATTTGCATAGTAAGCAATGTACGAGAGGCCTGTGCGCATATGATTAAGCACCGAGCCTCTCACTCGGATGCAATTTTAACCGACAGCAGGGCAAATGCCGCTTTATTCATAAGATCGGCAGGATCTGCCTGTGTATATGTGAACGCCTCTACGCGTTTTACCGACGGCGGACAATTCGGCTTGGGAGCGGAGGTGGCAATTTCAACGCAAAAATTACACGCCCGCGGTCCCATGAGCCTTGAGGCGCTTACAACGTATCAGTACGTTTTAAACGGAGATTACCTATCTCGTGCCTGAGGCAGTGTGGTTTGTTTTGTTTGCAAATAACAGGTGAGATTGGAGGAAAATCTGACGCCGGTGGCTTAATAAAGCCGTTCCCCCACCCAGATCAATTTTCTTCGGGTTGGTTGTGGAAAGCTATCAAATGCCACTGTTTTCTGTGGGAAAGCTTTTGAAAATACATGAATAAAAGCTTCGGTGTTAAAAAGAGAGGGGGATTTCAATTAATCCCCCCCTCTCTTTAGGTCAAGGATCAAGGCAGATCGTTTCCTGCCGCCAGATACAGCTCGTACCACTCCTGGCGCGTGAGTTTAAGCTCGGAGGCTTTGGCAGAGTCCTGAACTCGTTTTGATTTGGTCGTACCTATCACCGCCTGCATTTTTCCGGGATAACGCAATACCCAGGCAATGGCAACGGCGGTAGTGCTTACGTTATATTTACGAGCTAGGCGATCCAATACGGCATTCAGCTTCAGATAATTGGGATCACCTATGAAAACTCCCTTGAAGAAACCGTGCTGCATTACCGACCAGGCCTGTATGGCCATGTCATGCAAGCGACAGTGCTCAAGTACGCCTCCGTCATGCATTACGGAGGCTTCGTTGTCCATGTTGACATTGAAGCCGGAATTGAACATTACGGTATGGCAAACACTTATTTGTACCTGATTGGCACAAAGCGGAACGTCAAGCCCGGATTGCAACAACCTCATTTGAGCAGGAGAAAAATTGGAAACGCCAAAGTTCAGTACCTTTCCGGAGGCTCTTAAGGAATCAAAGGCAGCACAAATCTCATCCGGCTCCATAAGTGCATCGGGGCGGTGGAGCAGCAAACTGTCGAGGTGATCAGTTTTTAGTCTGCAGAGACTTTGATCCACGGCCTCGAGAATATGTTCCTTGGAAAAGTCAAAGTAGTAAAAGGGATCCTTGACGATCCCGCATTTTGACTGCAGGAACACCTTATTACGCAATGAGGGATCGCAGGAAAAAGCATCTCCCAACAATGTCTCGGCCAAGCCCTTGGTATAACAGTCGGCAATATCCAGCATATTGATCCCCTGATCCAATGCAGAGTGCACCAAGGAAGCAACTTGATCGCCGTTTTTTAGCTCCGGGATACGCATAAGTCCCAAAACAATATTTGAGACCTTGTTTTTTTCGGTTCCGAATTCAATGTATTTCATAGAATATCACGCAAGCATTATTGGATAATGTCTGCGTCCTCCTTTTTAAATTCAGTTTTGAAAATCCCCTTATACAGCAGGAGAAGAACTCTCTCTCCTGCTCTAACCTATTAATATCCTGCTTTTTTTAATTGTACTATGTGTCAGTGACGTACCTCGTTTTTTAATTCCTTGCCTTCAAGCAAAGCATTGAGGTTGAAGGCAGCGATACGTATTATGCGCTCGAAGGTTTCTTGTAAGAAGAAGTTACCTGCGACATGGGGCGTAAGGATCAGATTGGGAATATCCCACAGCTTGCTGTCAGACGGCAGGGGCTCGGGATCGGTTACGTCCAGAGCTGCTCCTGCAAGCTGCTTTGAGGATAGGGCATCCATCAGGGCCTCTTGGCAAACGCTACTGCCGCGACCGCAATTGATGAAATAAGCCCCCTTCTTCATGGAGGCGAAAAGATCGGCATTAAAAAGCCGTAGAGTCTCCGGCCCTCCGGGCAAGACGCTCGCGACAATGTCAGCTCGTGCAAGAACCTCGGTTAAATCCTCCATGGTATGCTGTTCGTCGATAAATTCAGGTTTAACCGCATTGATCGAACGACGAATTCCAATTACGCACGAAGCACCTAAGGCTTTGACCTTACGGGCGTATTCGCACCCTATGTCTCCGGTTCCGAGGATCACTACGGTAGAGCCTTCGATTGAAGAAACGCTGCCGCAGTCACTCCAGTCGTGCTTCAATTGCTTGTCGCGATAGAGCTCGAGTTTTCTTATAAGACTCATGGTCAAAGCCAACATATGATCGGAAACGGTTAATCCGTAGGCACCGCGGGCATTACAAAGATGCATAAATTTAGGACTTATCCCGGGGGCGGTATAGGCTTCATAGCCGGCAGAATTCAGCTGTAATAATTTGAGGGAGCTGTTTTTTACTAAGGAAGTAGGAATATTGCCTATGACGACATCTATACCGTCGACGGTGGAGGGATTTTTATCAAAGATGAACTCGGCTTTGCCTGAAGCAGCCTTTGCAAGCAACTCCTTGTGTTTTTCCTCAACTGGTAAAATGCATAATACTTTCAACATCAAAAACTCCTAAATTAAACTATATTGCTTTGATCTCAGGTGCTTGCTAAGACTGTTTTTATTTCTGAAATCCTCTCCTTGAGCAAGACTTTGATCAATTTGTTCTAAAAAAGTGTTTCCCCGTAATTAGGTGCTGTAGGATGGTGTATGCCATTATTGGTTATCCTTTCATTGCCTCATTAAGCATGTAGCGTTTTAATGCTCGGGAGTATCCACATGCTCAGTGTAGGATCAGCTTTTGCGATGAGCACCGTAGAACCAAGTCAGGGCCTGCGTACCGTCATCTCCCTGTCCCTCCTCCTCCATTTGGGCATATGCATTACAGGCAGCCTCCGAGGCCGAAAGTCTGATCCCCGAGCCTTCCAATTCCTTAAAGGCGTTGCGCAGATCCTTTACCAAATATTTTAGTGCTCCACCCGGGGCCTTATCGCCCCTGAGAATTTTCTCGCCGTACATATCCAAGGAGGCGCATCCGGCGGCTCCGGGTTTTACGGATTTAAGCACCGCTTCCAGGTTAAGGCCCTTTTCAATGGCGTAGGCAAAGCCCTCGCACATGCCGGCCAGCTGTCCTGCCACCATGATTTGGTTTACAAGTTTGGTGTGTTGCCCGTAGCCGGCGACACCCTCGTAGGTTACGGTACTTGCTACGGCGTCCAAAATCGGTTTAACCCTGTCTAGGATCTGCGGATCTCCTCCTGCAAACATAGAAAGAGTCCCGTTTACAGCTCCGATCTGTCCCCCCGATACCGGCATATCCAGAGCATAAACCCCGATCTTTAAAGCTTCGTTGAAGATTTTTACGGCCAACTCGGGGCTTGAGGAAGTACAGTCAATAAGAATGCAACCTTTTTTGACATGCTTTAGGATCCCGTCCTCGCGAAAATAAAGATCCTCCACATCCTTGGGACCGCTGACCATGGTAAACACAATGTCGGCATCGGAAACTAAGGAGGGTATGTCCTGCTTCAGGATGAGCCCTTTTTCCTTAAGAGCGGCAATCTTTTGGGGATTTCTGGCCCATCCGCAAACCTTAAAGCCTTTTTTTAAAAGATTGGACACCATGGCCGATCCCATGATCCCAAGGCCTATGAAAGCAATCTCCATGCTTAAACTCCGTTCTTATTATTCAAAAGGGTATTTGACGCCAAGCTGGGCACGTATGGAATCCATAAGTCCCATAATGTACAAGGTTTCGTCATGGGGCATGGACGGACATTCACATTTATGATCGCGTGCGGCACGGCACAGCTCGAGTATTTCGTATTCAAAGCCGGTAAGCTGCTGCGGACGATCCGCACTTTTTATTATTTTGTATTCCCCGTTATATACGCGATAGCGCTCGGGATTGTTGACGTTGTCGACTTCAATGAAGCCCTTCGTGCCGTATATGATGCCGCGGCGATCGCTTACAGAAAGAGCGGTCGATTGCAACGAGGCCATGCGGCCGTCATTCCAAGTAAGCGTAATGCTCTCCTGCATGTCGACACCGTATGCGTTTTTGATGCAGACGGCTTCAACATTGTCGGGATGTCCGAAGAACATGGTTGCAAAGTTCAAGACGTAGACTCCGAGATCAAGCAGGGCGCCGCCTGCAAGCTCCGGTTTTATAACGCGTTCCTTTGTAGCGATGTTGTAGCCCAGATTTGCGGTTATATAGGTAGGGGTGCCGATGATCCCTGAATCCAGAAGATCCTTTATCACAGTGCGCAGGGGCTGATAACGTGTCCAAATTGCCTCGCTCACCACGACCTTATGGTCGATCGCCGCCTTAATGATCTCTTCTGCGTCTTTTAAATTAGCGGTAAAGGATTTTTCAACCAACACGTGTTTGCCGTGCTTTATGGAAAGCAAGGCGTGTTCTTTATGAAAATTGTGGGGAGTTGCCACGTAGATCCCGTCGACTTCGTCCGAGCAAACTAAAGCCTCGTAGGAGCCGAAGGGTATACAGTCTTGAAGCTCGTTGTCTTTAATGAAACGTTCGGCTTTTTTTTGATCTCGTGAGCCGACGGCGGTCAAAATAACTTCCAAATTACCGGAGGCATTTAATTTCTTCACGGTCTCAGCCATGGAGCATGCTATTTTCCCGGCTCCCAAAATTCCCAATCGAAAGCTTTTCATAATGTTTGTTCCAAAATTTTCGCCGTCGGTGTAAATGAATTTGCAGGGTAAAGTTTCTTTTTTATGATTTTTAACCTCGGCGTTTCTTTTGTTGCGGAATGGATCATTTATCCCCAGAGCGGGCCGGGGATAAATCTTTGCCCTGTTGTGGATGGATTAAAACTCGAAATCGACGGCAATACGTGAGGTTCTTATGGGCTTGCACAATGCAGCTACGGCCAGATGGCGCGGATCTGCGGCATAGCTGTTGAGATCCGCCATATTGTCGAAGGTACAAATAAGGGCGCCGGTGATGCCTTCCTTTTCATTTTCGTTGTAATGGGTTTCTACTGAGCGCAAACACTCGATGACGCCCATAAGGCCGTTTAAGCCCTTCAAAAACGCCTTGACCTCATTTTCGGTTTCCGGCTTGAACTGCCAGGTGACGATATGTTTAACCATGATTTGATCTCCTTTTTTCGACCGCAAAAGAAACGGCCTCAAATAACGTATGATTAGGCTGTAACGCAAAAGAAACGTTGTGTTCTAACGCTCAGATCATTTTATATCGGGTGAGCCCTGTAATTACAGATCGTATCCTCATTAACAGCGAAACTTGTGGGTTAGGCGGTCAAAAATTCGTTTATAAGCTTTAAAAAAAGAATTTTTTCGGCTTTAACATGATATTAGGGCGAAAAACGATATGATCCTGTATAATGCCAAGCCTTAGGGCGCGTCTTGGTTTGAACCCCGGGTTATGGGTTCGTGTTTTGTGGTGCGGGTTTTAAATCCTCACATCATCATTTTCAAGTCAAAGCGAAAGCAGCATCAGCGGTTGCGCCCGTGTCGTAAGCGCATAATTTTGCGTATCTTAAAAAAATGCCCGTAATGGCGGGATCGGAGTAATTAAGTGTCAGAAGAAATGGAAATCAAAGCCGCAGAAGAAGCGGTACACGGATACGAGAACGAAGAGAATAATTCTTTGCATGAGAAAGACGTCGGAATGACGGCGGTCAGCTCCGGAGCAGCAGAAAGTACCTTGCTCTCAGGAGATGAAGAGGAAATGACCGCCTTTGAGGATTTGGGGCTTGCCGACTACGTTGTGAAGGCCATTAAGGCTATGGGCTTTGAAAGCCCAACTCCCATTCAGGAGCAGTCCATTCCTTTGTTACTTAAGGGAAAGGATTTGATTGGTAAGGCTCAGACCGGTACCGGAAAGACTGCCGCCTTCGCTTTACCTGTTTTATCGCTTATCAATACTGATGAGCGTTTTACTCAGGCCTTAATTTTGGAGCCTACCCGTGAGCTTGCATTGCAGGTTGCAGAAGCCTTCCAGAATTTTGCCAAGTTTATGGAGGATTTTCATGTGGCACCCATTTACGGTGGAGCCTCCTATGAAAATCAAATTCGTTCCTTAAGACACGGTGCCCAGGTGGTGGTGGCTACCCCGGGACGTCTTATCGATCTGATAAAGCAAGGCAAGCTGGATCTTTCTTCATTGCGTTTTGCCGTCATAGACGAGGCTGACGAAATGTTGCGCATGGGCTTTATCGATGATGTGGATTGGATCCTGAGCAATACCCCCGAGGAGCGCCAGACTGCCTTATTCTCGGCCACCATGCCGCCTGCTATCGCCAGGATCGCTACTTCCCACCTGCGTAAGCCCGAGGATGTGGAGATCAAGTCCAAAACAGCTACGGCCGTAACCGTACATCAGCGCTACTGGGTGGCGTCCGGAGCTCATAAGATCGATGCCATGACCCGTATCTTGGAAGTTGAAAGCTATGATGCGGTACTGGTGTTCGTCAGAACAAAAACGGATGCCGAGGATGTTGCCAACAAACTCATGGCACGCGGCTTCTCTTGTGCGGCTCTGCACGGAGACATCCCTCAGCGTCAGCGTGAAAAGATCATAGAGCGCGTCAAATCCGGACTTTTGGACATTATTATCGCCACCGATGTGGCAGCTCGCGGTTTGGATGTTGATCGTATTACGCACGTATTTAACTATGACATACCCTACGATGCGGAATCATATGTGCATCGCATAGGCCGTACGGGTCGCGCCGGCCGTCAGGGCGAGGCTATTTTGTTTGTCTCACCCCGTGAGCGTCGTGCACTGCGCATGATTGAAAACATGACTCACCAAAAGATAGAGCCCATGACCATGCCTACGGCAGCCGATGTCAACAAGGTTCGCCTCGAGAACTTTAAGAATCAGGTACTTGAGACCATAGCCGCAGGTGAGCTTGAGCAATATGAGGAAGTGATTTCAGAATTGCTGTCGGATGATTCCATCGAGCCTGAAACCCTGGCTGCAGCCTTGGCTAAGATGTGCCGCGGGGATGAGGATTTGTTCTTGGATGAATCCAAGCCTGAGCCTAAGCAACGTACCTTAGATGAAAAGGGTGATCGTAATGATCGCGGCGATCGCGGTGATCGTCGTCGTCATTCTCCATCTGCCGAGCCTCAGCCTCTGCGTGAGTTCCCGGATATGAAGATGTGCCGTTACCGTTTGGCCGTCGGTCGTCGTGACGGAGCCAAGCCCGGTCAAATCGTGGGAGCAATTGCCAATGAAGGAAATATCGAAAGCAAGTACATAGGCGAGATCTCCATTTTTGACACTTTTACTACGGTAGATCTCCCCGAGGGTATGCCGCAGGACACTATGCAGATCTTAGCCGCCGCCCGTGTTTGCGGTCGTCCTCTTGATCTGCGTGAATATACGGCGGAGCCTCCGCGCGGACATCGTGAACGCGGTGAAGGTCGTTTTGATTATAACGACAGACCTCGTCGTAATTTCAACCGTAATGATCGCAATGATCGCTTCGGCAATTCCGATCGTCATGGCTTTAACCGTGATTTCGGCAACTTCAGCAATGATGAGCGTCGTCCTCGTCGCGGCGGTAATCGTCCCGGCTTTAGCTTTGAGGATCGTCGTTTCTCCGATCGCCCGCGTAGAAGCGGATCTCGCTCAGAGCGCGGATTTACTTCGGATCGTTCAAGACGTCGCGATGAATTTTGATGTGATCATGCCGCAAAGAACTTGTGTTCTTTCGGTATGAAACAATAAACAAAAGAAGGAAGAAATCTTAGGAATTCTTCCTTTTTTACTTTAGCAAGCAGGAATTTTCCCGCCCTTAAGGCGTCGGTAAGTATTGTTGGGAGAGCTTAAATGGCCATAATTTTAGGGAACGTTTTACAGAATGTAAAAAGCTCCCTAAAAGCATTTCTTTAATATTTGCTAAAGGCTGTATATGATATTTTGTAGTGCCTTTACAGAAGTCTCAACGCTTGTAAGATCAAGCCATTCTCGTATGGTGTGGGCATCGCCTCCGACAGGTCCTAGACCGTCCAGTACCGCCGTTCCACTCTGAGAAATATGATTTCCGTCGGAGATCCCTCCCGAGCGTACGAATTCAACTTCTATCCCTTGCCTTGCATAGGCCTCGGCAACCAAATCCTTCAGATCTTTTGTCTGCGGTAATTTAACCATGGGCTTGTTTAAAACCAAAATATCGAAGGAGGACTTGATATCTTTTCCGAAGGGCTTTGCAAATTCTTTTTTGAAAGCGGAATAAAACTCATCCCACTGCTCGTTGCTCCAAAAACGAACATCAATGCGCGCGTGGGCGTTTTCGGCGATGGCATTGGCAATGGTTCCTCCGTCCACCACGCCGAAATTAACGGTGACGTTTTCCGTACGTAAAGCATTGATACGTATTATGCATTCGGCCAGAGCGTCTACTGCAGAACGACCTTTCTCAGGGCAAAAACCGGCATGAGCTCCGACGCCCTGTAAAAAAATATCTATATGCGCTATGCCCTTGCGTTGCTCGGTAAGCTTGCCTATGCGATCGGAGCTTTCAAAAACCAGGGCGTAACGTGATTTTTTAGCATACGAATCGATCCATGCAGACGAGTGCACAGATCCGGTTTCTTCATCAGGATTTAAGCACACGGCAATTTTTATGCGCTTGAGTATCTCCTCATCAAGCGAGTTTATAGCCCATAATATGGCAAGATCTCCGCTTTTCATGTCGGCAACGCCGGGACCGTAGGCCTTATCTCCCTTCACGTAAAAAGGGCGTTCCTGGCAGGTGCCTTCCTTAAATACTGTATCTAAATGGCCGGAGAGCAAAAGATCATATGCTTTTGCCTCGGGATCATTTGTAGCAAATACTCCGTGTCCGACCTTTTGACCTAGATCCACTGTTTCACTGTAAAAGCCCGCTTCCTGGAACCATTTTGCAAAAAGCTCGGCCTGCTTCGTAACTCCTGATGGGAACGAGGTTCCGCAATCAATATTGCAACTTTGTGCAAGCTTTTCTATATAGTCGTCAAGACTTTTAATAATTTGCGACATATTAGTTTGCCTTATATCCTTGCTTGGCTCCGTCCCAAGCAGGCAGGAACGCTCCCTTGTATTCCTTAAGCAGGGTATCGGCCACGGCATCGGTGTGATAGGCATCGACTACCTTTTTGTAAACCGGATTGTCCTTATCCTCGCTACGGGCGGCAATGACGTTTACAAGCTGTAAAGCAGTCGTATTCACCTTAGGATCGATGTTTTCCTGATAGATTGAATCGGCGGAAGGATCAAGGTGGGCGGTAAAGGCGTTGCCTCCGTTGATGAGGGCGGCACTCACGTCGGGTAGAATGCGGGCTAGGATCCCAGATTCAGCTTCGCGAATTTTGATTTTTTTAACGTACTCGGTGATATCGGCCTTGGTAGGTGTATAGCCCTTGTCAGGATTGACCTTTATGAGACCCGCCGCCTCCAAAACCTTAAGAGCGCGTCCGCCGTTAGTCAAATCGGAGGGGATGGCAATGATGTCGCCGTCTTTAATGTCATCCATGGATTTGATCTTGTCTTTATTGTTAAAGACGCACAGGGGAGTTATGAGGGTATCTCCTATGGCCTCGATCTTATAGCCGTTACGCTCGATATCGTTCTTTAAAAAGGCCTTGTGCTGAAAAGCATTTAAGTCAATATCTCCGTCGTTTAAGGCACGATTGGGAGTGGCGTAATCCGAATATTTGACGAGCTTAACCTCGATGTCATCCTTTTTAAGGAGCTCGTTGACGGTGTCCCATTGAGCGTTGTAAGCACCGACAACACCTACCTTCACCACGGTATGCTCGGCAAAGGCTGAGGCTGAAAAAACTAAGGCGGTTATGCAGGCGGATATTTTTAATAATTTTTTCATAATGATCACTCGATCCTTTCTTACTTGTCCTGAATTGGGTAAAAGCTTAAAAAGCATTAACTAATATATATTCAAACTATTACACAAAAAAGAATGCAATGCAAGTTTTTTAGAACATGCTAATTGCGGTAAGATCTCAAAAATTATGAATAAAAGGGACTTAAACATGATCAAGCTAGACCACGTGTCCAAAACCTTCAAGGACGGCAAACGCGTCGTGGAAGCGGTTAAGGACGTATCACTGGAAATAGCCGAGGCGGAGATCTTCGGGATCATAGGATTTTCCGGAGCCGGAAAATCAACGCTGGTGCGCTGTATCAATTTGCTGGAAAGGCCGACCTTAGGAAGCGTCACCGTAAACGGAGTTGAGCTTACATCTTTAAGCGATTCGAAACTGCGCCGTGTACGTCAGGAAATAGGCATGATCTTTCAGCATTTCAATCTCATGCCTTCGCGTACGGTATATGAAAATATTGATCTGCCGTTACGTCGTACCGGCATGGAAAGCAGCAAGAGACGTGAAAAAATCAAGGCGCTTTTGCAGATGGTGGGGCTTGACGATAAGGAAAAAGCATATCCGTCGCAGCTGTCTGGTGGACAAAAGCAACGTGTGGCCATAGCTCGCGCATTATGCTGCGATCCTAAGGTTCTGCTTTGCGACGAGGCTACCTCGGCTTTGGATCCGAAAACTACAGCGCAGATTTTAAAGCTTTTACGTGAGCTTAATGAAAAGCTCAAGCTTACGATAGTGGTGATCACCCACCAAATGTCGGTGGTAAAGGAAATATGCGATCGAGCGGCGGTTATGGAGCACGGCAGAGTAACCGAGTGCTCAAGCGTATACGATCTTTTCTCCAAGCCTCTTGCTTTAAGCTCGAAAAGCTTCCTTGAGACCGCCTCAAATTTAGGCTCCTTCTATGAAATCTTTGATAAGCCCGGCTCCTTAGCCGATCTTAAGGACGGTACCCATATTTGGTTTTTAACCTATACGGGTGAGGCCACGGGCGAGGCCCTGATGTCAAAGCTTTACCAGTATTTTAAGGTTGAGGCCAATATTCTTTACGGAGATATCGATTACATCAAGGGCGTACCTTTGGGAAAGCTTGCCGTCAATTTACGCGGAGATCCGGAACAGGTGAAAAAATCACTGGCTTTCTTAAGGGAACATAAGGTAAATGTGGAGATGCTCAAATGAACGATTTCATAAATATGATCATGCCGAATTTCGAACCGCTTCGTGAGGAGTTCTTTGAATGCCTATACCAGACCTTGATCATGATCGCCGTCTCGGGAACCATAGCGTGGTTTTTGGGAGTATTACTCGGGGTAACTTTGGTTGTTACCCGTCGCGGCGGAATATGCCCCAAGCGCATGGTTTTTACACTCTGTGATCGTTTAATTGATCTTATACGTTCGGTACCTTTCATTATTTTGATGGTTCTTCTGATCCCGCTGTCGCGGTTGATCGTGGGGACCGGATCCGGGCTTGAGGGATCTTTTGTCGCTTTAGTTTTCGGCACCGTACCGTTTTTTGCCCGTCAAATTGAGCAGGTATTGTCAGATGTAGATGCGGGGCTTATCGAGGCGGCATCGGCAATGGGCTTTTCTCCGCGCGAGATCATATTCAGCGTTTATTTAAAGGAAAGCATTCCCGGTATTACCCGTGTAACCATGATCACCTTCGTAAGCTTTGTCGGAATAACGGCAATAGCCGGAGCAATCGGAGCTGGCGGCCTCGGTGATTTTGCCATTCGCTACGGCTACCAAATGGGCTATCGAGACATGATCTGGCTTACGGTTGCGGTAATTTTGCTTATGATCAGCTTATTCCAATTTATAGGATCGCTGGTGATTAAAAGGACTACCCACTGAGCGTTCCTTGAGCGCTTTATATTGGTAGTTATTATTCAGGCAGTGTTTTGCGGAGGCTTGGCACTCATCTAAGCGGCGAAGTTTAATCTTCGCCGTTTTAACAATACGGATATAAATTTTTTCTTTTCTTAACAATGCCGCTCCTTAAATCTTACAGACGCGCCCGAAGATTAAAAGCGTGAATACAACACAGAAAAAGGAAAGAAAATATGAATACTCCCGCTGATATGTCCAGGAGAAATTTTTTAAAGCTCTCAACTGCCGCTGCCGTAGGCTTGACCGTGGCCGGAATGGTTCGTCCCGCCTTTGCTGCCGATGTGAAGGTTAGAAAGGTGACATTGGATGCAATACCTGAGGATGCCGTAGCCTGCGCTAAGAGTTCCGAGCTCGTACAGCGTGCTTGGGACTATCTTTTAAATGAGATAAACGCCTTGCATGATGCCTCTCTGCGTGACAAGGTAATGAGCTTTTATGCCAATACCGTTCCCACGTTCATGCAGAAATACCAGTCCTCAGCTGACGTAAAGACTGTGTACGCAAAACTGCAAAATGCAGATCTTGTGGATCCTGCCAAGACTCCCGTTGATAAGCTTTTCCCGCCGTTAAAGGATCTGTCGACCAATCCTCAGCCCTTCTTCTCTGCACCCGGCAGCGGATATGCAAGCCATCACTCCTACCCGGGCGGATTGGTGACTCACACTGCCGTAAACGTTGAGATCACCAAGGCAGTTTTGGGCGCTTACAAGAATGTAATGGATTATGAATACGGATATGACATAACTGTTGCCGCTCAGTTGCTCCATGATTTGGCCAAGCCTTGGGTTTTCCAGTGGCAAAAGGACGGTTCCTGCCTTAAGGAGTACACCGTTGCAGGTACCGGAGCGCATCACATTTTCTCCGTAGCTGAATCAATTTACCGTGGCATGCCAGCAGATGAGGTTGTAGCTCAGGCCTGTGCGCACAATCATCCGGGATCTTCTGCTGACGAGGCTCAGGTCGTAAATTGGATTAAGGCTGCCGCAATTTTGGCCGGAGTCAATCCCGTCGCAGCAGGCCTTTTAGGTGCCGACGCCAAGACTTTGCCTACTCCTCATCAGCAAGCAGGCTACATTGTACATTTAGGCGATCACGATTGGGTATTGTCGGTTCCTGCCGCACAGTCATCAGTGGCGATGCTCCAAAGGGTTGCCAAAAACAACTACGGTATGAGTGATCAGGATCTTAAGGGCATTAAATTCAATAAGTTCCGCAACTATATCGGGGCTCAGTACAGCTTCATGCACGTAAATCAGGCCTTGGTCGTAGGCGATGCCTTCAAGTCTGCAGCCACCATTGCCGAAAGCGTAATTTCCAAATAACAGTTTGATGTTTTAAGTGATGCCGTACATTTTAGTACGGCATTTTAAGGAGTTTTATTATGGGTGCGATGTCTATTTGGCACTGGGTTATTTTACTTATAGTTGCGGTGTTGGTGTTCGGTACCGGCAAGCTCAAAAATCTCGGAAAGGATGCAGGATCTGCCATTCGCGGCTTCAAGGAAGGTTTGAACGAAGAAGACGAGCATGCTTCCATGCACCGCATATCCGAAGATAAGAATAAGGATCGTTCTTAGTCCATGCCTGGATTTTCATTCGAGCAAATGCTGGTTCTGGCGACGGTATGCATTCTCGTTCTCGGTCCTAAAAAAAGTCTGGAGCTTGCAAATCTGCTAGGTCGTAAGGCAGGGGCTCTTAAAAGAATGTGGAATGACTGTCGTCGTCAAATAGAGCTCCCGCAGTCTGCGCTTAAGACCGGACAAGGAGGGCTTAAGGAAGAGTTTGCCAAAAGCAGCGGTGAACTTTCAAAAGAGCTTAAAGAAGCAGTTCGCGTAAACAAAAATGGCGAAGAAAGCTTTCAAACCGTATCACGTGTGCATATTTCTGATCCTGCGTTACAAATGCAGGATGTAAAAATACAGGATTTAATTAAACGCCTCGACGGCCTTGAGAGGGAATTGGCAGAGCTTAAGGCAAATCAAGGGGAAAGCGGAAAGAGCAGGGAAGATAGACATGAATCCTCAGTTTCTTGAGAATTTTAAAGCCCTGAGGCGTTGTTTTATACGCTCATTAATCGGGATGGCGGCCGTAACGGCGGCATTATTGCCTTTTACCAAGGAATTATTTTCCTTGGCGGGGGCTCCACTATTAAAGGCCTTGCCTCAGGGAACATCCTTACTTGCAGTGGGGGTCATATCTCCGGTAATGGGGCCGCTGAAGCTGGTTTTATTTGTAGCCTTTGCTGTTTCTCTTCCATGGGTGCTGTGGCAACTGTGGCAGTTTGTAGCTCCTGGTCTTTACAAAAAAGAAAAAAAATCGGCACTGATCTTTGTCATCTCTTCGCTTTGCATGTTTGCAGCTGGAACGGCTTATTGCTATTTCGTAGTTTTTAATTTTTTGTTCCCATTTATTGCCTCATTCGCACCGCAAAGCATCAGCTTTGCCCCTGATGTCGAATCCTATATAAGCTTTATGTTGCACATGTTTGTGTCCTTCGGATTGGCTTTTGAAACGCCGGTGGCCGTATGCTTTTTAATCTGCTTTGACATTACCTCGCCCGAGACTTTAAAGCTGGCTCGTCGCTATATCATCGTCGGTGCTTTTGCTTTGTCGGCAGTGCTTTCGCCTCCAGATGTCACCTCACAGCTTCTTTTGGCCTTGCCGCTGATCGCACTTTTTGAAGCGGGCATGATGATCTCTACATTGTTATTTCGGAGTAAAAAACGTCAGTTACAGGCAATTAACTCGTGATCACCGTGATCACGGCACATATAAGACAAAAGATCATTCCGGTCCTGCGCATGCACTTGGTTATTTGCTGCAGACTGTCGGAGGAAGGTTGCAGTTCGCCGCCAATGCGGGGGTAGCGATATATAAGATCTCCGTATTCCCTGGGACCGCCCAAGGCTACATCTGTCAAACCTCCGTACAGGCCTTCTAAAAAGCCGGAAATGCGCGCGGGATGTTTGGTACTTGCGTCAAAAGCGGCATTTAAGGCTCGCAGCGGATGAAAGGAAAAAACGGTGCAAAGTATGCAGACGACAGCAACCGGGATAAGCATGAACTGATGAATGCGTCTTATGCCGGTTCCGAATATGTGAAATTGAGTATTGTTTTTTGATGAGAAGATCACGAACATGACTGAGCTCATCTGCATGATCAGCGCTCCCTCAAGTCCCGCTATGGCAAACCAAACCATTACGGCAATCCAATTGGATGCAAGCGACATGATCGTATACTCACAGCAGGCCTTGGACAGCCCCATATGGGATAGCCTTGAACAATTCCTATGCAGTTTTTTTTGCAATACCTTGCGGGCTTGATCCTTTTTGTCATGTCGCAACAGATAATAGATCTGCCAGGCAGTATCTAAGGACGATCGCGAGTTAAGCAAAAAAGGCAAAATAAATAATGACAGCAGAGTGTCAAAGCCGGTTGCGGCGTCGATCAGCAGTCCTAGGGACCAAATAGATAGGAAGATCACGCATGGAAGCATGATCCCGGCGAATAATTTTTGGGGATCACTGTCTTTTTCCAAATTGACCTTGGATGCCAGAGCCCTAAGAAACGGAGCAAGGCTGGATAGTCTTAGGGAAGAGGGTAGCGGCAGTATAAGCTCGATTAAAACGGCAACAAGCAAAATAGTGCCAGCACCGTCACACAAGGACAACCATGCCGAGACATCGAGATCTCCCGATGCGGTGGACTCAAGAGCCTTACTAAGTCCTGAAAACATGTTCTAAAGCAGGGGTAAAAGGGCCGTTACGAATTTGGCACTCAAAGCTGCCGCCTTGGGCATAAATTCGTCATAGGTTATCGATTCTCCCTCACAGGCGGCATCTGAAACTGCGCGTATGATGAGAAAAGGAGTTTCACAGTCGTAGCAGATTTGAGCGATTGCCGCCCCTTCCATTTCACAAACTGCCGCGTCCGGGAACATTTTACGGATCTCGTCCCTACGTTCAGGCGTATTTATGAATTGATCTCCGGAGACCACAAGACCGCTTTTGTATTTATTTTTCAGCTCGGGAATATTAGCTGCGGCAATGTCGGCTTTAGCCATCATGGCAGGATCGGCGTTGAAGAAGAGCTCATGTCCGGCCATCTGACCCTTGGCATATCCGAAAACCGTGAGATCTGCATCATGATGGGCAGCTTTGGTTGAAAAGATCACATCACCGATATGCAGATCAGCAGCTATGGCTCCGGCGCATCCGGTGTTGATCACAGCCGACGGGGAGCATCTGTCAATAAGCACTGCAGTAACAGCGGCGGCCGAACATTTGCCGATCCCGCATTGTACGATCGCGACGTCTTTTCCTTTGATGGAGCCTTTGTGGATGTCGGCAATACGGGTTTTGACGATCTCGTGGCCGTCTAAGGCCTCGATTAGATCGTTTACCTCGGGTTCCATGGCACCGATGATACCGATAGTCATAAATGTTCCTTATCAGCTTGAATGAAAATTGTATGAAATTAGTGCTTTGAATTATTCAATTCTATATTAGTTATGTAAATTTTTAAAAGAAAAGCGCGAATATGTGCGTAGCATCGTTAAAGAAACATAAAAAAGGCAGGATCAATTAGGATCCTGCCAACTGGGTTTCATTTACCACGAAGGAAAATGAATCTTTAGCAACTAAGCGAGTTTTAAATCAAGACTCGATTAGAAGACGTAACGTGCACCGACCATGAAGGAGTTGTGACCGGAATCCTTACCGTCAAACTTTGATGAAATCTTAGGATAACCATCGTCAGAACCGGCATCGATCAGACCTTCTGCCCAAACCTTGAAGTTGGGGGTAACGTTATAGTCAGCAATCAATTGAACGTACTTGGTGTTTCCGGACTCCTTCTCATCATCAAGGAGATCTTTATAGGTGGTCTTGATAAAGTGATAGGAAGCCCCGAGACGAACGCCGTTAGCAAAGCCGTAGGTTGCTACGGTTTCCCAAGCCTTAACAGTCAACTCATCGTTGGTATCATCAGCAACTACACTAGTGCTAGTACCAGAAGCACTGGTAGTAGTAGTCCAGGTGTAATCCTTGCTGGATTTTGCCTTTGCATAGTTATAGTTGGTAGCTATATAGAAGCCTTTGCCGTTGGTACCCCAAGCCAAAGCACCGTCAATGGACTTCATGCTGTCAATAAGCGAAGATTCGGCAGTAGCAGTGGTAGTAGTAATATTGGTTACCTCGTAGTCATACTTGTTACCGCCGTCACGCTCAGCCTGGCCGTTAAGATACAAGTAAGCGGCACGAACGCTGATGGGTCCGAAGAGAACTACAGGAGAGGTGTAACCTGCATAGATGGAGAAGCCGGAATCAACATTGAAGTTTTTGTTATTTCCGAGCAGATCAGACTTGTAGTTGTCTTCAGCCATCTGATAGGAGATACCGGCATCAAAGCCGTAGCCGGACCACATATAGGAGATATGACCGGAGTTACGCTCGTCGTTGCCACCGTAAACGCCAACTTCATCAAGAACGTCTACCAAGTTGGAAGCATACTCAAAAGGATCGACATAGCGACCGACCTGAACCTTACCGAACTTGCCAAAATCAGCGCCTAAGAAAGCAAAGCGGGCGTTGATGGCCTGAGCTTCCTGAGAGGTACCCATGTGGTTAGCTTCCCACTCCATGAAACCGTAGCCTGCAATGCCGTTGGTCAACTGAGTGCGACCTGCCAAATTGACACGAGCACGATCACGGGTGGTGGCATCTTGACCGCCGTTGCTGAAATAAGAATTACCTGCATTACCGGCCATGAACTCAACCTGACCGCCGATGGCTAAAGTGGTGCCGTCTTTGTCATAAACTTGGGCGGCGGAGGCAGCGGAAGCTGCAAAAGCTGCTGCAGCGATAGCTACAGCCAATACTGACTTCTTCATAATAAAATTCCCGAAAATTAAGAAGGTAAAACGTCGTCATGACGTTTTCCACGTTTCAAATCGAACGCAACACAAATATAGCAGTAAAAATAGATGAATAAAAAAAAAATACGTATCATGCAATAAATGTGATCAAGATCACAAAAATAACAGGAACTAATCAGCTTTTGTGCAGTCGTGCTGGGGTGGTTATGAACAGTTATGTTGACTATTTGCGGTAAAAATCGTCGCTATTAAATAAATAAGAGACGTTTTGATCCGAAATTAAAGCCTACTTTTCAGATCTGCTTTGTAAGATTTTCGTGATCAAAGCTTAAAATTTCCTAGAAAATGTTGCATACCTCTCATATACAAAGAATTTTTTTAATTGAACTCAAAAAATGTGAACTTTGCTCACGGTACTTTTATTTTGATTGGAACATAATCGTCAACATGAGAGGCGGATCGGCTCCTGCGGAGGAATTGCACGGGGAAAAAGACTAAACGATCCGACTCATTGTTAAAGAATTAGAGGTGTACTTTGGAAAACGCTCGTGATGTTGCCAAACAAACCATGGCCTTAGTATTGGCAGGCGGCCGCGGAAGCAGATTGAAGATGCTGACGGACAATCGAGCCAAGCCTGGTGTTTATTTCGGCGGAAAATACCGCATTATCGACTTTGCTTTATCAAACTGCGTAAACTCCGGTATCAATCGTATCGGTGTTGTGACTCAGTACAAGTCCCACTCCTTACTGCGTCATTTGCAGTCGGGCTGGTCTTTCCTGCGTAATCAGTTTAACGAATTCATCGATCTGTTGCCCGCTCAGCAACGAGTGGACGAAGAACACTGGTATCAGGGCACGGCCGACGCTGTTTATCAAAATATTGACATTATCAGGGATCACCACCCTAAATATGTTTTGGTTTTGGCAGGCGATCATATTTACAAGATGGATTATGCGGCGTTGATCATGGACCACATCCGCATGGGATCTCCCGTAACCGTAGCCTGTATTCCGGTTCCTAAATCTCAGGCTAATGCTTTGGGTGTGATGAAGATTAATGAGGACAACCTCATTACCGAATTCGTAGAGAAGCCCGAGAATCCGGCATCCATGCCCGGCAATCCGGATATGTCCTTGGCATCCATGGGTATTTATGTATTCGATGCCGATTTCCTGTATGACACCTTGGATAAGGATGCAGCAAATCCCAATTCGCACCGCGACTTCGGTAAGGACATTATTCCCGCTTTGGTTAACGAGCGTCTTGTGCATGCTCACGATTTCTCCAAGAGCTGCATAAGAAATCGCGGTAACAAGAGCATTGTTTACTGGCGTGATGTCGGTACCATCGACGCTTATTGGGCTGCAAATATGGACATTGCTTCAGTGCAACCGCAGCTTGATCTATATGATACTTATTGGCCTATTTGGACCAATCAGGTACAGCAGCCTCCTGCAAAGTATGTTCAGGATATCAACGGGACCTCTTCTATAGTAAGAAACTCCGAGTGCTCCGCAGGATGCATTATTTCAGGATCTTCCATCAATCAGTCAGTATTGTTCACGCAGGTGCGTGTACATTCCAACTGCTATCTCTCTGAAAGTGTGATCCTTCCTTTCTGCATTATTCACCGCGGATGCCGTCTTACCAAAGTTATTTTGGATCGCGGTGTGGAGTTGCCGCGTAATCTTATCATCGGTGAGGATCCGGTTGCAGATGCCAGACGCTTCTATCGCTCAGAAGGCGGTGTTACCTTGGTAACCAGAAAGATGCTTGTAGAGTTGCGTAAAAAGGAGCCTCAGCTCTTTACCGATTTTGACAGCTATAAGGCCGATTTCATCCAGTCCTACTGATTTAAAGCCTTAAAATACGACGCCTCCGCAACCTAAGTTGCGGGGGCGTCGTTGCGTATAAGTTTAAAGTTTTGCAGACATTGGGCTTCTAGCATGCTTTTTTTGTGTGCTTAGGCCCGCGCTTTGATAGAATTAACACGTTTGTTTGCAGGAGATGACCATAATTATGACTCATGACAACTTTGCCGCTGAGATCACCAGCAATGATCCCGTATTTGACGATATCAGGCCGTGCAAAGATGAAGAAGTAAGTGCCGAACTGGTAAAAATATGTAGCGATGACACCGTGATCACCAGCATCTTAAAATTCCGTTATCCTTTGTTCGCTGGTTCGTTGTCCTTTATTTTGGCACCGTTTGTCAGACGTTTTCTTAAGAAAAAAGTTGCCTCTATCCACACCGTCAACGATTTCCAAAAAACGGTTCAATCATATATGAACCATGTGATCAAAACGACCACCGACGGCGTACGCTATGAGGGCTTCGATAAGCTGTCAAAAGATTGCGGCTATCTTTTTATTTCAAATCACCGCGATATTGCTTTAGATCCGGCCTTTATAGATATGGCCTTGGTTTCACAGGGGCTTGATACCGTCCGTATTGCCATCGGGGATAATTTACTTAGGATCCCAGCAGCTACCTCTCTCATGCGCCTAAATAAGAGCTTTATCGTCAAACGCTCGAAACTACCTCCGCGTGAAAAGCTTAAGGCTTTGACTCATCTTTCGGAGTATATAGGTCTGTCCGTGCACGAGGGGCATTCGGTATGGATCGCTCAGCGAGAGGGACGTGCCAAGGACGGAGATGATCGCACTGAAGATGCGGTGCTAAAAATGCTGTCCTTGTACGGGCGCAAATTAAAACAGGATTTCGCGCAATATATGTCTTCACTTCGTATAGTGCCGGTTTCCATTTCCTATGAATATGATCCCAATGATCTGGCTAAGGCTCGTGAATTGGACGAGCGTGAGCGTAATAACGGTGAATATCGCAAGGATAAATTTGAGGATATAGAAACTATAATCCGCGGTATAAGTTCATATAAGGGAAGAGTGGTTGTCAAAGCTGGATCTCCTCTACAGAGCGGCTTTGAAACTCCGGAGCAATTGGCAGCAACCATAGACGACTTCGTGTGGAAAAATTTCGAGATGTTTCCGTCGAATCTCATAAGTGCCGGACAAAATTGCAATGACGAAGCTTGTGTTCGTAAATTCGAGGAGCGTATAGCCTCCTATCCTGAAAATTTGCGTGCACGTGTAAAGAGCATGTACGGAAAACCATTTGAAAATAGAAAAAAGGCCTTGGAAGGACATGAAAATGCATAAATTTGATCCTATGCGTAATGATGACGGTTCCCTGTCTTTATTTCGTATTTCATGTCTGGGCGTTTTTGCAGTCTGTTTGCTGTCATATGCATCGCTGTCAATTTTAGGATGCAGTGACAGTGTTGAAAGCATCGCCGTCAACGAAGGATCCTCGGCGACGAATGAAGCCGAATCTGATGATGCTAAGGAAGAAGGTGACAAGATAAGCGAACATGCTGAGGTCATAAAGTCCATGCAGGAAGCGGTTGCGTACTATCGTGAATGCGGATCGCTTAACAAGGGATTCGTTGGTTGCAGCTTTGAATTTCCGGAAAATATAAAAAGCGAATATTTGATAAATTCACAGGCCTCCGATGACGGGTTTTACATAAGCATGAAGGCTGTGCGTGATGATGAGCGTTGTGCCTTGTTCGAAACCGATGTATCGGGGGCACTTCATGCTTTTGACAGAACAGGTCAAAGCGACGAAAATTGTCTTAAATAAGCCCTCCCCTAAATTTAATAGAGAGATTAAATATGAAGATTTCACGTAATACGGTAGCTACCGTAAGCTTTATTGTCACCGATCAGCAGGGAAAGGTTGTGGGACGTACTCAGCCTGATGAGCCGGTAACTGCCTTGATCGGTCATCATTTTTTGGTCTCGGGTTTGGAAAAAGCCTTGGATGGACATGAAAAGGGCGATGAGTTCAGTGTCACCTTAAGTCCTGCCGATTCATACGGGGAATTTGATGAAACGATGATCCAGGAAATAGATCGTTCCATGTTCGGTGATTTCCCCATCGCTGTTGGCAACGTTTTTGAAGCTGATTCCAATAACGGTCCCGTAGCAGTGGTCATTAAAGAGATCAAAGAGCACAGCGTAATAATTGACGGCAATCATCCCTTGGCCGGTCAGACCCTAAACTTTATGGTGGTTGTAGAAGACGTGCGTGAGGCTACCGAGGAAGAAAAGAAGCACGGACATGCCCACCCTGACGGCAAATGTCCTTCGCATGAGCATCATTGTTGCTGTCACGGACATCATGATGATGAGGATCATGAGCATCACTGCTGCCATGGACACCACGATGACGAGGATCACGATTGCTGTTGCGGTCATCATCATGATGACGACGAACATGAATGCACTTGCGATCATGATCATGGCGAGCATCACGTATGCCATTGCCACGACAAAGATTGATCTTAGGATTTTTGTTTAAAACTTAATCTTCAAACGGCCCGTACAATACGGGCCTTCTTAACGGATCTAATTTTCCATGAAATTCATACTGCGTCTTTTCCCCGAGATCTCAATTAAAAGCCGTCCCGTACGTAACAGACTTACACGTCAGGTAAGGCAAAACCTTGTTAATACCTGCAACCACCATGGGATCAACGTAAATGCCTATGCTCAATGGGATAAGGTTATTGCGGATTTCGGTGAGGAGACAGCAGAGTCGCGTGTTGAGGCCGTTCGAGAATTATCTCGTTTGCCCGGAATTCATTCCTTTCTTGAGGTAAAAGAGTATCCTTTTGAATCCTTGGATGATCTTTTTGAAAAAATCCAAGTCGACTTGATGCCTCGTATAAGCGGACATACCTTTGCTGTAAGAGTGCGTCGTCGCGGTAGTCACGAGTTCACCTCTCAGCAGGCAGAACGCATTATAGGCGGTAAATTCAAGGCCGCTTCCGGCAGTACCGTGAATCTCGATGATCCGGATGTCACCGTTCACATCGAGATTGAAAACAACCGAGCCTATGTGACGGGCGAACGCATGATGGGTATGGGTGGCTTCCCCGTAGGCTCTCAGGGAGAGGTCTTCTCGCTTATTTCGGGGGGCTTTGACTCGGGAGTGTCTTCACATCGAGTAATCCGTCGCGGCTGCCGAGTGAATTACTTGTTCTTTAACATGGGCGGAACCGCACATGAGCTCGGAGTTAAGCAGGAGGCTTATTTCATTTGGGATCGCTATGCCTCCTCTCATAAGGTTCGCTTTGTCACCGTCCCGTTTGAGGAAACGGTAGGGCAGATTTTAGAGCGTACGCATCACGGAGTAAGAGGCGTGATCCTAAAGCGCATGATGATGCGAGTGGGGGAGCAGATCTGCCGTCGTTTTCATGCGGAGGCTTTGGTTACTGGCGAGTCGTTGGCGCAGGTTTCATCGCAAACTCTTACAAACCTTAATCACATAGACAGAGTAACCGATACTTTGATCATTCGTCCTTGTGTCACCATGGATAAGCAGGAGATCATCGACGAATCACGGGAGATCGGAACCATTGGCTTTGCTGAGAATATGCCAGAGTATTGCGGGGTCATATCCGATCATCCAAACGTATGTCCCAAACGCTCCTTCGTTGAAGAGGAAGAAGCTAAAATGGATGTTGAGGGATTGGTTTTAAGAGCAACCGAGAGCGCCAAAGCCATCAATATCCAAGAGATCCCCGAGGACGCCAATCGTTTGCAGACTGAGGTACAGACTGTAAGCGAGCTGTCATTAAACGACGTTGTTTTGGATGTGAGATCTCCTGACGATGCGGGAAAGTCGCCGGTGGAGGCCGGGGATCATGCTGTGATCCTCATGCCGTTTTATCGTACGGCCAAGGATTTTGCATCCTTAGATCAGACCAAGACTTATGCCTTGTTCTGCGATCAGGGAGTGATGAGCACCATGCAGGCCCGTCAATTGAAGGAGCTGGGTCATCACAACGTCAAGATCTGGCGTCCGAAGCTGTAATGCCGTTTTGTATCCCCGTCATCTTATGACGGGGAAAAGCTGATTTTAATTTGAGGCTTCTTTTAAAGCGTTAAAAAAGCATTCCCTTAGCCACATTACGAGCAACTTCTTCACCTTCAAGGCTTTTTAAAACCGCAAGCGCAAATTGCATGGCAAAAGCAGGTCCCTTGCCGGTAATGATTTTACCGTCTTCTGATATCTCAACACCGTTTCCGGTACAGTTCTTTATTTCCTCGTCACATCCGGGATAACCTGTGGCTTTTTCATCATTTAAGATCCCGTGCTTTGCCAGCACGTAGCCAGGAGCAGCGCAGATGGCGGCAATAAGGCGATGCTTGGATTTTTGCTCCGAAAGCATGGAAATAAGCGTTTTGCTTTGCGAGCAGTAAAGTGCGCCCGGCATTCCTCCCGGCACCAGTATGAGGTCGAACTCTCCCTCAACTTCGTTTAGGCATATGTCGCAGATCACACGCGTACCGTGTGCAAGAGTGATCTCTTTGTGATCCCCTAAGGCAGCCCGCACAACCTCTACTCCGCCGCGAGTTAAAATATCTGCAGGGGCGGTAATTTCTATATCCTCACTTCCGTTTGCATATATAAGTAAAGCTCTGCTCATTATTTTCTCCTTACACGTTGAGTTCTTGGGCCGGTTCTATTCTTGAGGCCTTCCATGCGGGGTACAGTGAAGCAACGGTGCTCATTAGTAGTGCGGTGACGATCACCAAGGACACGTCCGCAACGGACAGCTCAGATGGAATAAAATCGATGAAATAAACGTCTTTATTTAAGAATTTAAAGCCAGCGGCGTTTTCGATAAAGCGCATGGCTGGGGTTAGAAAGACGGAAATGATGCAACCTGTAAATGTGCCGATGACGGTACCGCGCATGCCCGAAAATAATCCCGAGAGCGTGAATATGCCTATTATGCGCAGATTTGATGCACCTATGGTCTTGAGCACGGCGATCTCTCGGCTTCTTTCGGCAACGGCCATAACAAGATTGGATACGATGTTGAAGCAGGCCACGGCCATCACTAGGATCATGGCCAGATACATTATTGCTCGTATCATTTGAATATCGTTGTAAAGTTTGCCTTGGAGATCAGTCCAAGAGCTTATGCGCACGCGCTGATCTATAAGTCCCTGCGCTTTATAGGCCAGATCCTTGGCCTTTAACAGATCCAAAGCCGTGATCATTAAAACATTAGGATATTTCATCTCTGAAAATTCCAGAGCATCCTTCAGATCAGAGTAACAAAGCAGAGAATCCGTCTGACCACCTATATTGAAAATCCCTACGATTTCAACCTCGTTTCCGTTCGCATTTTCAATATTGCTGCCGCTAAGCACAGTTGCTACGGCCCCAAGCGAGAGCTTCAATTTATCTGCAATACCGCTGCCTATGATCAAGCCCGGAAGTTTTGGATTTGTTCTTTTTTGTTGTTGCTCTTTTTCAACTATGAAGCGGCGCATATTGGTCCCGATCACGCTGTTCTCTTTGATACCCAAGATCTGAACCGGGGCGAAGGAGGTTTGGTTCTTAATAACCGCATTTAGCATCAATCCTGCAGATACGGCGGCCACGCCGTCAAGAGAAGCAATCTTTTTTACATCGTTTTCGGAGTTTTTAAAGCCCTCGGATGTTGCGGTCAATGTTGCAGACGGAATGATGGAAAGGACGCGATCATGTAATTCCTTTTCAAAGCCGTTCATAGCTGAAAGACCGATAATTAATGCGGCCACGCCTATGGCAATGCCCGCAATTGAGGCCACCGACATAAAACGGGACAGTGATCCGCCCTTCCTTGAGCGCGTAAAACGCCATCCTAGGCGTATGCTAAGCAGATCAAACATGACTTATTCTTCCGTCGTCCATCTTCAGGATCTCATCACAGCGCTCGGCCATGGACTGATCGTGGGTTACCATCACAATGGATGTATTTTGTTCAATGGCCAGATCTTTGAAAAGCTTGAATACGGAAATTGCATTTGCGGCATCAAGGTTGCCTGTAGGCTCATCGGCCAATACCAGATCAGGAGTTGCTACCAAGGCACGTGCAATGGCGGCACGCTGTCTTTCACCGCCTGACATCTCCGCAGGTCGGGCATGAAGCTGCGAGCTAAGCCCCACCTTTTCCAAATATTCCTGAGCACGTTTGCCTGCAACGGAGCTTTTTACTCCGCCTATAAGCAATGGCATCATGACGTTTTCTAAAGCCGAGAAATCCGGAAGCAGGTGATGGAATTGGTATACGAAGCCCAGATTTCGCGCTCTAAAGAGCGCCTTTTCATTTTCCTTTAAGGCTAACAGATTGATATCTTTAAAATAAACTGATCCTCCGTCGGCCTTGTCGAGAGTTCCCAGAATATGCAAAAGCGTACTTTTACCTGATCCGGAGCGTCCGATCACGGCGGTAACCTTCCCTGCATGAATGTCGCAGGAGACGTCCTTTAAAACCGGAGTTGCGATTTTTCCTTCTATATAGGTTCTTTTGAGGTTGCGGACCTTTAAGATTATTTCCGTCATTTTTAAGCCTTGTTCAAATTGGAAGCAGGATCGGCTGAGGCTGCCTTTATAGCAGGATATATGGTGCATATAAGAGATAACAGCACTGCACTTATAGCGATCACAAATATGCGTATAGGATCGGGAGATACCGGTAATGAATTGCCTGCAGGAACCCCCAATAAAATGAGCAGTGCATTTGAATTCAGCGAAAGTATTATTCCAAGCGCGATCCCGATCAGGGCCCCAGCGCCACCTAATATGAGCCCCTGCAGCATGAATGAGTACAGGATGGAGGATGAACGCATACCGAGCGTTTTCAGCACTGCAATATCATGTATGCGTGAGCTCACGCTCATTGAAAGAGAAGACAAAATATTAAAGGCAGCCACAATAACAATGAGACAGAGCATAATCGTCATGCTCAGTTTTTCCATGGCCACGGAGCGAAAGAAGTCACCTTGCTGAGATCGCCAATCCTCAAAATTTAAATTCATAGCCTGAAGAGCTTTCTCCGTCTCTTCAAAATTCATCGGATCGTCAAGCCATAATCTTACGCATACCTCACTGTCTTTCAGCCTGAAAAGACGTCTCACGTCTTCAAGATCCCCTACGGCATTTAAAATCAAGGTATCGCGAAGCGAGGGCTGATAGTCGATTAAAGTGAAAATACGTGAGGAAGGGGTAAGTCCAGCCGGAGTGTAGCGAGCATTGACCGTACTAATTAGTTTTATTTTTTGATCAAAAACGAAGTGAAAGCGGTTGAAAAGGGCGGCATCTGCGATGAGTGCGTAGCTCCCCGTGCCTGGCATGGAACGCGGCAGAAAATTTTCCGTATGGCTGTCGGAGACGATAAAAAGGTTTTTGGCATCTAAGCCCTGTACATTGATAAGTGCTACATCATCGCCTGATTTGACAACCGCCGTGCGATTGATGAAGGGAGCGGCTGCATTTACGTGCGGAAGCTTTAAAAGATCACGCATGTGATCGGGGGTGGTATAAACCGTAATATGCGGAGTATTGTTCAATACCGTACTTTTAAGGCGTCCCTGCAAGGATTGCATCACCGTCGATACAGTGATTAAAGCTCCGACGCCTATGGCGATCCCAATTACAGAAAGCAGGGCAATAAACCCGGCAAAACGTCCCGAGCGTTGATGAATAATGCAACGCAGCGCAATCTTGATCGGTAAATATAAATTCATATTCAGTGTCGTTTTCCCACAAAAGAAAGCAGGAAATATTGATTGGGGGGAGACTGCTTTTTGGTATTGAGATCGAAGCAAAAATTATTTGACTTGACCTGCAGCTCCCGTAATTGCTCCGACGCGTTCAAATCAAGCGCAGTATAGCATTTGGCGAAAAGACTTCTGCGTCAAAGATTGATGTAAGTGATCAAAAAAATAAAAGACGTAGCTGATGCGGAGGGAGCAAAAATAAGGCTTGGCTAAAAATCGGAAATAGTTTTCCCACAGTTACCCACATTTTTTCCGAAGAAAAATGCTTATGGTGGGGGAACGGCAGTAATAAGCCATTTTTGATGAAGATCACATTTTTATACAGCTTTAACAGCGAAGAATGAAAGCGAGATATAGTGGACTTAAACCGGATGCGAAGATTGGCGGTGAAAAAACGGAGCATTCTATAAATAAGCATTATTGAATAGCTCCTCCGTTTTACTTTCAGATCAGTTCTGCCAAGGCGCTTTCTCTTCACATATTTGTCCGTCGCCCATGGTAAATTTTTCAAGCGAATTTTCCTTGGTTTGAATGCATATATACACCATGGAGCTGTCGTCATCGGCCTTTAAGGCTCTCTTTCCCGCAGGTGAGATGCGGAACCAATCTCCTGCCTTAACCGCATGGACCGACCCGTCGATATAAAGCTCCCCGCGACCTTCCAGGATCCCGTAGACCTCCTCGTTCTGATCATGGGAATGAACGAAGGGGACTCCTTGCCCTTTGTCGCAACGATTTACGGAAATTTCACAGCCGGTCAGCCCCAAGATATCGTGAAGCTCAGATCTGGCAGTTTTATCCAAGGACACCTTTTTGAAAACACACATTTTTTTATTCTCCTAAAAAACGTTCGTATACGAACTTGTTGTGTATTATAGTTCGTATACGAACAAAATACAAAAATTTTTATGAAAATTTTGTTGCGGCTTTTTTTAACATTTTTTCAAGTAATTGCAATTCATCCTCGCTGAAAATTCCCTCCAGTCGGGCTTGCATTTTGTCTGAAATCTCATTGAAGATCTTCTGAAGTTTTCTCCCCTCGACGGTTAAGGAAACGAATACGCTTCTGGCATCCTGATCACGAGTTTTTTCTTTAATCACATAACCCTTTTTTTGTAAGTGATCAACCATGACCGAGACGGTGGATTTACTACGTTCACATAAGGATGCAAGTTCGGTTAGGGTAACTTTGTCGTGTTCAAACAAAACTGCAAAAAGATCTCCGTGACTGCTTTTGATATCAGGATGACCGGCCTTGGTAAGTTCGCTGTCTAAAAAAAGACGTGCTTTTTCGTGCAGAAGTGCATTTTGATGTATGACGCTTGAATGTGCGGACATGACTTCTCCTAAGGAAATTATGGCCTTAGTATACTCCGACGTAGTCTGTCTAAAAATAAGAGGCTGTTTTCAATGCCCAAGGCTTACGAAAAATTCGAAAATTTACCTTGAAAATGTCATAATTGAAAGGTTGAGATACTTATTTTAGTTTCGATGCATACACATCGACAAAAAAGCACTTCAAGGCTATGGCTGCGGAATAAAAAACAGTATAGGGCATATGTCTCGTTTTTCCCCGCACGTTGAATTTGAAATAATTGGTAATTAAAAAAATATGGACAGATTAGAAGAAGCCAAGGCAAACGGTATCAAAGCCGCACAAGCGGCCTCCGATCTTCAGGAACTTGATACGGTAAGAGTTGAATTTCTGGGCAAAAAGGGTCTGTTTTCCGAATTCATGCGCGAGCTTGGAAAACTTTCCAAGGAAGAACGCCCGGCACGCGGTGCAGTGATCAACGAAGCCAAGCAGGCGGTGGTAAATGCGGTTGAGGAGCGCCGTGAGGCCATAGAGAATGCCGAGCTTTTGAAAAAGCTTTCTTCGGAAAAAATTGATATTACTCTTCCAGGACGTCGTGATGAAAAGGGATCCCTGCATCCCGTAAGTCGTACGGTCGAGCGTATCAAGGAGCTTTTCGGCTCCATGGGCTTTTCGGTAGTAGGCGGTCCTGAGATTGAAGACGATTACCATAACTTCGATGCCCTGAATCTGCCTCCCAACCATCCCGCCCGCGCATCACACGATACCTTCCAGTTGGAAAACGGTTTGCTTTTGCGCTCTCAAACCTCATCAGTACAGATCCGTACCATGGAGGTGCAGAAACCGCCCATTCGCATTATTGCGCCGGGACGTGTATATCGTAACGATTACGATATGACTCATACCCCCATGTTCCATCAGGTTGAGGGATTGGTCGTAGATGAGAAGGTTTCGTTTGCAGATCTTAAGGGAGTATTGCATTCGTTCCTTTTGAACTTCTTCGAGGAAGAGCTTGAGGTTCGTTTCCGTCCTTCGTATTTCCCGTTTACCGAGCCTTCGGCCGAGGTCGATTTAAGACGCAAGGGCGGAAAATGGCTTGAGGTTTTGGGATGCGGTATGGTGCACCCCAACGTACTTAAAAATTTGGGTATCGATACCGACAAATATACTGGCTATGCCTTCGGTATGGGCATCGAGCGTCTTACCATGCTGCGCTACGGTGTAAACGATCTGCGCGCATTCTTTGAAAACGATTTGCGCTTCCTAAAGCAGTTTGCCTAAGCCTTGATAAAAGAATTAAACGGAAAAAAATAAAATGCTGTTCAATAAAAGATGGATTGACGAGCTTGTTCCTAACGAGCTCAGCGCAGATCAACTGTGTGACAAAATTACTATGGCGGGACTTGAGGTCGACAGCTCTGCTCCCGTTTGCGGAGAGTTCTCAAAGGTTGTTGTAGCCGAGGTTTTGGATTGCTGGCCTCATCCCGATTCCGATCACATGCACGTAACCAAGATTGACGCAGGGACCGGAGAGGTGTTGCAAATAGTATGCGGTGCCCCCAACGTGCGTACCGGCCTTAAGGTATGTTGCGCCGTAAACGGTGCCAAGGTCGGAGATCTTAAGATCAAGCCCTGCAAGCTGCGCGGGGTTGAATCCAACGGTATGCTCTGCTCATACAGAGAGCTCGGTATGGCCGAGGAGTCCGACGGTATTATCGAGTTGCCGGATGATGCTCCCGTAGGTGTCGATATTCACGAGTATATGAAGCTTGACGACGTGGTCGTTGATGTTGATTTGACCACCAACCGTGCCGACTGCCTCGGGATCTTGGGTATTGCCCGTGAGGTTGCCGTTTTGACGGGATCGAAGCTTAATTATCCTGAATTTGAGAAGGTTAAAGAGGGAAGCACCGATACTTTTCCCGTGGAAGTCATCGATAAAGAGTCCTGCCCGCGTTATGAATGCCGTGTGATACGTGGAATAAACCAAAAGGCTCAAAGCCCCTTGTGGATGACCGAAAGATTGCGTCGTTGCGGATTGCGTGCGGTATCCCCCGTCGTTGACGTTACTAATTACGTGATGCTAGAGTACTCTCAGCCCCTGCATTCCTTCGATCTGAACAAATTAAATGACAAGATCGTGATCCGCAAAGCCTGTGCAGGAGAGAAGATCAAGGTATTGTCAGGTGAGGAAATAAACCTTAAGGACAATACCCTTATCATCGCCGACGCCAATGGACCCGTGGCCATAGCCGGAATTTTCGGCGGTGAGAATTCGGGGATCGATGATCAAACCACCGATGTTTTGCTTGAATCCGCCTTCTTTGCCCCCGATGCCATAAAGGGCAGAGCGCGCCAGTATGGCCTTGATACCGATGCCTCTCACAGATTTGAACGCGGAGTGGATCATGCTAATCAGCGTCGTGCCATGGAGAGAGCTACGCAGTTGCTTATAGAAATTGCAGGCGGTGTGGCAGGTCCCGTGACCGAGGCCGTATGCGAGGAAACCATGCCTCGTCACGACAGCATATTGTTGCGTACGAGCAAGCTTGAAAAGGTTTTAGGTGAGAAGATCCCCGCGGATATAATTGAGAAGATCCTAGAAAACCTCGAGCTGAAGCCTCAGAGAACGGATGAGGGGTTCTTAGTGATATCTCCCTCCTTCCGCTTTGATATCGCCATCGAGGAAGACATTATCGAGGAAGTCGCCCGTATTTACGGATATGACAATATTCCCAACACCACACAGGTAGGTTGCCTGAATATGGCCAGTTTGCCTGAGGAGAATGTGTCTGATGATCTCATCAAGCATACTCTGGCCGATGCCGGATATAACGAGGCTATAACTTATTCCTTTACGCACCCTGATTTGCTTAAGGTTTTCAATGATATTAAGCCTCTGATGCTTACATCTCCCATATCTCCGGAGCTGTCGGCTATGCGCACAACCTTGCTTGCGGCTCTGTGCAATGCGGTTAAGTACAACCGTAATCGTCAGCAAAGCCGCGTGCGTCTTTTTGAACAGGGACTTACCTATATAATCGACGAAAAGGCTGAAAACGGCGTGCGTCAGGAAGGCATGATCGCAGGAGTGATATCCGGTGACGCCCATGACGAAAACTGGTCTGAAAGTAGCCGTAACGTCGATTTCTTCGATGTTAAGGGCGATTTGGAAAAGCTTTTGGGCATAACCTGCAGAGCAAGTGCCTTCTCACTGCGTCCCACCGTCGAAAAGGCTTTGCATCCCGGGCAGGGTGCCGATATCTATCTTGAGGGTAAAAAGGTAGGCTACGTCGGAATGCTGCATCCTGTAGCGCAAAAAGCCCTCGGCCTTAAGAACGCCACCGGCGTCTTTGAGATAGAGCGTAGTGCCTTGGGGTCTCGTGCCATTCCTTCCTTTAGAGCGCTGTCCAAGTTCCCTTCGGTGCGCCGCGATTTTGCGTTCCTGATCTCAAGGGAAACTCCTGTGGAAGAGCTTTTACAGATCATACGTACCCAGGTTGGAGCCGATCTTAGTGAGATACGTGTATTCGATGTATTCGAGGATGAGAAGCTCGGAGACAAACGCAGCGTAGCCTTGGGCGTTGTTATGCAAAATGCCGAGCGTACTCTGGAAGAGTCCGATGTTGAGGCCTATGCGCAGAAGATAGTCGAGGCCGCATCCGTAGAGCTTGGTGCAACCTTGCGTTCTTAAGAGCAGGAGAAGCGATGGTCGCAAAAAAAGGGATCATGTCCGGACTTGAGGATAACCTTAACTCCTTGGAAAATTTGGTTTTAAAACTTGAATCCGGACAATTGTCCATAGATGAAGCCATAGAGGCATACTCATCTGGGATGAAGCTTGCGGCTAAGTGCAAGAAGTCTTTGGATGAGATGACGCAGAAGGTAACGGCGGCCAGAGCCGAAGCCTCCAAGATTTTGGAGGAGACTTCCGGTGACACCCCCTTGTCGCAAGACAAGGAGGCGTCGGATGTAAATGCTCAGTCCTTATCGGAAGGGAATGCCGAGGCAAATCGTTCTCAGAGTGACGATATATTGTTTTAATTTTTGACTGATTAAAACGGAGATCATCAAACGATCCCCGTTTTAGCTTTTATTTGCGAACAAAATGGATCTAAAGCAGTTTGCTCCGTACGTTGCAACGCGTGTTACGGATTTTATGCACGATTATATAGAGGGCTTGGACGATCATGCTAAGGGTCTCAAGGAGAGCATGAAATATGCTCTGCTCTTGGGCGGTAAGCGGGCGCGTCCTTTGCTTGTATACGCTGCAGGAAAGCTCTTCGGACAGAACGAGGCTTGTCTTGATTATGTGGCTGCCGCTGTTGAATGCGTGCACTCCTATTCCTTAATTCATGACGATATGCCCGAGATGGATAACGACAGCTTGCGCCGCGGTCATGCAACAGTGCACGTTAAATTCGGACAGGCCCTAGCTTTGCTTACGGGCGATGCCTTGCAGGCTTTGGCCTTTGAGTTTTTGTCGGATCCTGCATCCGGGCTCTCATCAAAATCGGTCGCTTCCCTGACCAGACTTTTGGCTGTTAATGCCGGATATACCGGTATGTGCGGCGGACAAGCCTTGGATTTAGCCTCTGAAAAAAAGCATTTGGAAATTGAAGAGCTCAAGCTTTTGCATTCTAAAAAGACGGGGGCTCTTATAAGAGCAGCCGTGCTTATGGGGGCATCAAGCGTTGAGAATGTTTCTGCGGACGCTTTGCAGGCTCTTGATGACTATGCCCGCTTTACGGGACTGGCCTTTCAGGTTTGGGATGACGTGCTCGATCTTATAGGTGATACGGCGGTGATGGGTAAAAACCAAGGCTCGGATCTCATTTTGGAGAAAAGTACTTATCCATCCTTGCTGGGAATAGAGAAAGCCAAGGGCTTTGCCCGTGAGTGTGCCGAGCAAGCCAAGGCGGCGTTGCAAAGCCCGTATTTACGTGGTGACACCTCCGTTTTGAGTCAGTTTGCAGATTTTACCGTGAGCAGGGATCACTAGTGCATTCGATATCAACTCCTCTACTGGATCGTATCAGCGGACCTGAGGATCTAAGAAAGCTCCCGGAGAGCGAGCTTCAAGATCTCTGTGCCGAGTTACGCAGCTATCTTATAGATACCGTCAGCAAAACCGCCGGTCATTTGGCATCCGGGCTTGCTACGGTGGAACTTGCCGTGGCGTTGCATTATGCCTTTGATACCCCTGAAGACAAGATCATTTGGGATGTAGGACATCAGGCCTACCCGCATAAGATTTTGACCGGACATAGGGAAGAGCTTAAGACCATAAGACGTAAGGACGGGCTGCATGCTTTTATATGGCGCAATGAAACTCCGTATGATCTGCTCTCGACCGGACATGCGTCGACATCCGTAGGATCGGCCCTGGGGCTGGCTACGGCTGCCCGTTGCATGCATAAGGATTACTGCACCGTGGCCGTGATAGGCGACGGCGCTCTGTCGGGCGGTGCCGCCTATGAGGCGCTCAACAATGCCGGAGACAATCCCGATCTCAATTTGATCGTGATCCTAAACGACAACGAGATGAGTATTTCCCACAATGTGGGGGCGGTGGCCGGCGGTCTTAACAAGATCCTTGCCAATCCCCATTATGTCAAGCTCGTAAAGGGCGGTGAGCAGGTTTTGAAGAAATTTCCCGCCATCCATGATCTGGCTATGCGAGCTCAGGAGCACGTCAAGGGCATGGTGATGCCGGGTACCCTGTTTGAGGAGTTGGGATTTCATTATTCAGGACCTATAGACGGACACGATGTACGCACTCTGATTGCGGTTTTGAGAAACTTGCGGAAATTGGGCGGATTGCAGTTCCTACATGTATTTACCAAAAAGGGTAAGGGCTATGCTCCTGCCGAAAAAGATCCCACCACTTATCACGGAGTACCTGCCTTTGATCCGGATCTAGGTTTGATCCAAAAGGACAAGCAGGATATGACCTTTTCTGCAGGCTTTGGTCGTTGGCTGTGTGATTTTGCAGAAAAAGATGAAAAGCTGGTGGCCATTACTCCGGCCATGCGCGTCGGATCAGCCATGGATGATTTTGCCAAGCAATATCCAAAGCGTTTTTTTGATGTGGGAATTGCCGAGCAGCATGCCATGATCTTTGCATCGGGCTTGGCCGCAGGTGGTATGCATCCTGTGGTCAATATGTATTCCACTTTTTTACAGCGTGCATATGACGGTGTGATCCACGATTTTGCCCTGCAGGATCTACCTATATTGCTGGCGGTGGACCGTGCCGGAATTGTAGGACCGGACGGGGCTACACATCAGGGAGTTTATGACATAGCCTATTTACGTACGGTACCTAATCTTGTGATCATGACCCCCTCTGATCTTAATGAGCAGTATCTCATGCTAAGTACGGGCTATAGACTGGGGCATCCTGCGATCGTGCGTTTTCCGCGCGCCGAGGGCAGCTGTGATGAAGAGCAAAATATAGGCGACGCGACATTGGAAATAGGAAAAGGGCGTTTGCTTTACGAGAGCAAAAGTCGCAAGGCGGCGATTGCAGCTTTCGGCCCTATGGCGGCGCAGCTGCGCGAGATCTGCAAAGAGCATGACATTACGCTGGCGGATATGCGTTTTATAAAGCCTCTTGATCGTGAGCTTATAAAGGATCTGGCATTAAATCACAAGCTGCTCCTAAGCGTTGAGGAGGGAGCCTTGGCAGGCGGCATAGGAGAGGAGATTGCGCTTATGCTCAAGGAGGGGGGCTATGAATGTGCCTTTGAGGCATGCGGGATCCCCGATCGCTTTGTGATGGAGGATACGCGTGCATCCGTGCTGAAGGCTCTGCACCTTGATGCGCAGGGGATCATTGCGCGCATTAACGATTTTTTCAAAAACATTTGAACCAATAAAAGTCTCGTTTTTCCTATAAAAAGTGTCTTTGACACGCTCAACTACCTTAAATGTTAAGGTAGTTGAGCCGAGACTTTCAGTAAACAGGGGAGTTTTGTATGCCTTCTTTTGATATTGTTTCCAAGGTAAAAAAGGATGAGGTCCAAAATGCGGTGGACAACGCCTCACGAGAGCTGGCGGGCCGTTATGATTTTCGTGGTACGGAATCATCCTTTAAGCTTATGAAAGAGGATCTGAGCGTCAAGCTCGATGCTCCTGAGGATTTTCATATTCAACAGATGGATGAAATTTTAAGACAGAAGCTTGCCAAGCGTAACATCGAGGCCTCGTCTGCGGAATTCTCCGAAATTACCCGCTCCGGCAAACGTTCCGTGCAAACCGTGACCTTCAAGCAGGGCATAGACAGGGAGCTTGCAAAGAAGATCATCAAAACGATCAAGGATGCAAAGCTTAAGGTTGATCCCAAGCTTTTTGATGATGCCGTACGGGTCACAGGAAAAAAACGTGATGATCTGCAGGCCGCCATCGCCTTGGTTCGTCAGGCCGAGTTTGATCAGCCTTTGCAGTACGAGAATTTCAGAGACTGATGGCCGTGAGCACGAATAAGGCGGCATCCTTAGCGGGCAAAGTCTTTTCCTTTAAGATGACGGCCTGCATTGTCCTCGGGTTTTCCTCCGGCTTGCCGCTTTATGTGCTCATCACGCTGTTAACGGCTTATCTGCGCACTCAGGAGGTTTCATTAAAGGAAATAGGCTTTTTTTCCCTGCTTATGATCCCTTATAACTGGAAATTCATTTGGTCACCGTTCCTCGATCGTTATTCACTCTTAAGTCTCGGTCGCCGTCGCAGCTGGATCGCTTTAAGTCAGCTGCTTCTGATTTTGTGCATAGGGCTTACGGGCTTTTTTGATGTTAGATCGTCACTTGGGATCGTGGCTTTTTTGGCCCTGTCCACGGCCTTTGTTTCGGCGACGCAGGATATTGCCGTCGATGCATTGAGGCGAGAGATCCTAAGCGACGGAGAATTGGGACTTGGAAATTCCCTTTTTGTAAATGCCTATCGTATAGCCGGGCTCGTTCCGGGCGGCATATCATTGATTTTGGCCCAATATCTTGAGTGGAATAAGGTTTTTATGATCACGGCTTTATGCCTGCTGCCGGGGCTCATATTTACCTTTATGCTGAAGGAGCCTCTTTGCAGGACCGCACCGCGCACCTTAAGAGCGGCGGTGGTTGAGCCTTGGCGCGAGTTTATACAGCGTCGCGGCTTCAAGCATGCTCTTTTGATCTTAGCCTTCGTTTTCTTCTATAAATTGGGAGACTCAATGGCTACGGCGCTGGCGACGCCTTTTTATATTGATTTGGGCTATGATCTCGTGACCATCGGCGTCGTGGCTAAAAATGTAGGGCTGTGGTCCATGGTGGCAGGAGGTCTTTTCGGCGGCGTGCTGATGCTTAAGATCGGGATCAATAAGGCACTTTGGATCTTCGGGGTAGGGCAAATGATCACCATCATGGCTTTTTGGTATTTGGCGCGCTCCGGGCAAGGCGGGATCCCTTCTCTGTGGTTGTTTTCTTTTGCCGTGGGAGCCGAGGCTTTAGGATCAGGCATGGGGACCGTAGCCTTCGTCTCCTTTATTGCATCCACGACAAATCCATCCTTTACGGCCACGCAATTTGCGCTTCTGACCTCATTGTCGGCTCTGCCTAGAACCTTTTGCAATGCCGCCACCGGACTTATTGTGGAAGCTGTAGGGTGGGAGCATTTCTTTTTGCTGTGCACCCTTTTGGCTTTGCCCGGAATGCTGATGCTGCTTAAGGTAGCTCCCGTATTTAAAACGGATCGAGAAGTCCCCCAAAAAAATAAAAAATGCAGAAATTAAGGCTAGGAATACCCTAACCATGAAATAAAGTTACAGTTTTTTCCCCTCATTGCCTTACCATTCACCGCGGGTGGCAAACGTTTTCTTATCATGTGTATGTTGATATATGGTCTTTTAAGATCATGTACGAGCAAAAGAAAGATCTGAGAGGTGCGTCCGAGCGCTTTGCATATTTTGTGATAAAATTTACCGCGTATATTTGTGCCTGCCAGGAAAAGTCGGGTTGCCGATCGATCCTGCGGGCAGGTATCTTTGCCGTAAAAGGCGAAGAAATTTAAGTTGGAAGTCGTCACCTATGATCAAAATCAAAAAAGGATTGGATCTGCCTATTGGTGGCAAGCCTGCACAGACCATTAGCGACGGTTCTCAGGTAACGAACGTGGGCCTTATGGGTCCCGATTACCTCGGAATGCGTCCTTCAATGGCTGTGGAAGCCGGCCAGCAAGTTAAAAAAGGCCAGGTCCTCTTTGAAGATAAGAAGAATCCTGGGGCACGCTATACCGCTCCCGTTGCCGGTACTGTCAAGGCAGTCAACCGCGGCGAGCGTCGTGTGTTTCAGTCATTAGTCATTCAGGTTGATCCCAACGGCGAGAGCGTGGAGTTTAAGAAAACCCCCGCTGACAAGCTGCTGGGGTTGTCCTCGAAGGAAGTCATCGATGAGCTGCTCGAAGCCGGTATGTGGATTGCTTTCCGCACCCGTCCCTTCGACAAGAGCCCCAAGGTCGGAACCCTACCTCACTCGATTTTCGTCACTGCCATGGATACCAATCCTTTGGCTGCCGATGCCAAGATCGTGATTGATTCCGAAGCTGAAGCCTTCAAGAACGGTATCAAGGTTTTAAGCCGCATAGGTGATATGCCGGTTTATGTCTGCAAGGACAGCCGCGAACTTCCCGTTCCCAAGCTTCCCAACGTTAAGGTAGAAGAATTTGAGGGACCTCATCCTGCAGGTCTGCCCGGAACCCATATCCACTTTTTGGATCCGGTTTCCGAGACCAAGACCGTATGGTACATCGGCTATCAGGACGTGATCGCCATCGGCCATCTCTTTACCGAAGGTGAGTACTACAACCGTCGTGTTGTCGCATTGGGCGGACCTATGGCCAAGTCCCCCCGTCTCGTCAAGACCGTACAGGGCGCTGATCTCAACGAATTGACCAAGGATGAGTTCAATTCGTCAAAGCAGGGCGTACGCGTAATTTCAGGTACCGTACTTTGGGGTAACAAGGTAGCGGCTCCCTTCAATTACCTAGGACGCTTCCATCAGGCCGTGGCTTTCCTTGAGGAAGGCAACCTTAATGAGTTCTTCCTGGTCAACTGGTGCGGCATCGGCGCTAAACGTCACTCCGTAACCCGTGCATTCCTGTCGGGATTCATCAAGCCTTCTGAATATACTTTCAACACCGCTTTGAACGGCGGTCCGCGTCCCATCATGCCGATAGGCGCATATGAGAAGGTCATTCCTCTTGATGTCGAGGCCACCATGCTCATGCGTGCAATCGACATCAATGATACCGATCAGGCCAAGCTTCTCGGTATTCTCGAGCTGTCTGAAGAAGACGTCGCTCTGTGCACCTATGTGTGCCCGGGCAAGATCGACTTCGGTCCGTTGCTACGCAGAAGCCTGACCAAGATCGAAGTGGAGGGTTAAGCAAAGTGTTACTTGATCTTTTAAAGAAATACTCCCTGCTGTTCACCAAGGGCGGTTTGCTTTCGTATTTTTATCCTTTATTCGAAGGCACCTTTACCTTTTTGTACAGCTCCGGACGTGTAACGACCGGCAGAACTCATGTTCGCGACTTCACCGATATGAAGCGCATCATGATCATCGTCTGGCTGGCCGTCTTCCCCGCCATGTTCTGGGGTTGGTACAACGTAGGTAACGGTACCGTTCAGGCCATCGCCTCCTTAGGTGACGCCGCCGGTGACATCGTCAACACCTCCTACAGCCTGTTCAGTAGCGATTACCACTATGCTTTGCTGCAGCTTTTGGGCGGTACCCTCGGTGCCGATGCCGGCATTTACAGCAAGATGCTTTTGGGCGCGATTTATTTCCTGCCCATCTACATCGTGGTATTTGCCGTCGGCGCCTTCTGGGAAGTGCTGTTCTGCATTATCCACAGACACGAAATCAATGAAGGCTTCTTCGTTACCTCCATTGTTTTTGCGCTCATAGTTCCTCCCACCTTGCCTCTTTGGCAGGCTGCCTTGGGTATTTCCTTCGGCGTTTTGGTCGGTAAGGAAATGTTCGGCGGTACCGGTCGTAACTTCATGAACCCGGCCTTGGTCGGCCGTGCCTTCCTGTTCTTCGCATATCCTGCCTACATTTCTGGTACCAATTGCTGGATCCCCGTAGACGGCTATTCGGGAGCAACCCCTCTGGCTCAATTTGCCGAGGGCGGTCTAAATGCCATGAAGGATGTAGCCGGCAATCAGATCCAGTGGATGGACGCCTTCCTCGGAAATATTCCGGGCTGTATGGGTGAAGGTTCTACGCTGATGATCCTTGTCGGTGCTTTCATCATCCTCGTAACCGGCATCGCATCCCTCAGGATCATGCTCGGCGTGCTCATCGGTGCATTCATTACCTCATATGCCTTGAATATGATCGGTTCTGATACCAACGTCATGTTCAGCATGCCTTTTGAGTGGCATTTGGTTTTGGGCGGTTTCGCCTTCGGTACCGTGTTCATGGCAACCGATCCCGTTTCCTCCGCATTTACCAACATCGGCAAGTGGGCCTTCGGTTTGCTCATCGGTTTCATGGTTATTTTGATCCGTGTTGTGAACCCCGCCTACCCCGAGGGCATGATGCTGGCCATTCTGTTCGCCAACTGCTGGGCTCCCTTGTTCGATTACCTGGCAACTCAGCGCAATATCAAGAGGAGAGCAGTCCGTGTCTAAGTTGAATAAAGACTCCGTACTCGGTACGTTCGTCATCATCATCGGATTCTGCCTGGTGTGCTCCGTATTGGTTTCAAGTGCCGTCGTGGCTTTGAATCCGTATAAGGCCGCCGCCATCGCCAACGATCGTCAGGTCAACATCCTGAAGGTCTCGGGCTTTGACGTCGAGGGCTCAATTGCCAAGACCTATCAAAAGCATATTGAGGCTCACCTCGTGGATCTGCAAAAGGGCGTTTTGGCTGACGACGGTTTTACCGCCGAGCAGATAGATGCCTATGACTTCAAGTCTCTTTCCAAGAAACCTGATTCCAGCATTGCCATCGATCCTGCCGACGACTTTGCGAAGATCAAGACCGTCTCCAAGCTTATGCCGGTCTACTTCTCAAAGGACGATAACGGTGAGGTCGTACGTGTGATCGTTCCGTTCTACGGTCAGGCCCTGTGGTCTACCGTTTACGGTTACGTTGCAATCGATCCTAAAGACGGCAACACCATTAAGGATGTTACCTTCTACGAGCACGGTGAAACCCCGGGCTTGGGCGGTGAGATTGAGAATCCTCGTTGGCAGGCCATTTGGGTGGATAAGAAGATCAATGATGCCGACGGAAACTATAAGTTCCAGATCGTAAAGAATGCCGATCATCAGGGCGCTGGAAAGGACTTCGATATCGATGCTCTTTCAGGTGCTACTCTGACCAGCACCGGCGTCAACGGCTTCTCACACTACTGGCTCGGCAAGGCCTATCAGCCTTTCCTGCAGAACCTCAGCAAGGGGGAGATCCTTAAATGAGCGAAGCTTTAAAAGTTCCCAGCGCAAAGGAGACCTTCCTGGAGCCTATCATTGCCAATAACCCGGTAATGATCCAGGTCCTGGGTATCTGCTCCTCGTTGGCCGTAACTTCCAACATGAAGACCGCTTTCGTGATGGGCCTTTCGGTAATTTTCGTTACCGCATTGTCCAACTTCTGCGTGTCTTTAGTACGTTCCTTGATCCCGGGCAGTGTGCGTATTATTGCCCAGATGACCATCATCGCCTCCTTGGTGATCTTGGTTGACCAGGTGCTGCGCGCTTTTGCGTACGACCTGTCCAAGCAATTGTCCGTATACGTAGGTCTTATCATCACCAACTGTATCGTGATGGGTCGTACCGAGGGCTTTGCTCTGAAGTATCCCCCCATTCCTTCGCTGCTTGACGGTTTAGGAAACGGTATCGGTTACCTTTTGGTTTTGTGCGTGGTAGGCTCCATCCGTGAGATCTTCGGCTCCGGCACCTGGTTTGGCATGACCCTTATGCCCACCGTCAACAACGGCGGCTGGTACGTGCCTTGCGGTCTGCTTGTGATGCCTCCTTGCTCCTTCTTCCTGTTGGGCGTGCTGATTTGGCTCGTCAAATCCTTCCGTAAGGATCTTCAGGAACCCAGAGAGTATGACACTCACAGGGAGGATTACTGATAATGGAACATTACATTTCTCTTTTTATTAAGAGTGTGTTCACCGAGAACATGGCTTTGGCCTTCTTCCTCGGTATGTGTACTTTCCTCGCCGTGTCGAAGAAGGTTACCACTGCCGCAGGCTTGGGCGCTGCCGTGATCATGGTGCAGGTGCTGGCTGTTCCCGTGAACAACCTCATCAACACTTATATCTTGAAACCCGATGCCTTGGTTCAGGGTCTGGATCTGTCCTTCTTAAGCTTCATCACCTATATCGGTGTTATTGCTGCCTTGGTACAGGTTCTCGAAATGTTCTTGGACAAGTACGTACCTTCGTTGTACGCGGCTTTGGGAATCTTCCTGCCGTTGATCACCGTTAACTGCGTTATTTTCGCCGGCGTATCCTTCATGGTACAGCGCGACTATAACTTCGTTGAATCCGTGGTCTATGCTTTCGGTTCCGGCTCTTCATGGGCTTTGGCCATTGTGCTGCTCGCTGCTATTCGCGAGAAGCTCAAATATGCCGATGCTCCTGCCGGTCTCAACGGTCTGCCTTTGACCTTTATCACTGCAGGACTGATGGCCTTGGGCTTCATGTCCTTCTCTGGTATTCAGCTGTAAAGGAGAGGACACATGGAAACAATCATCTACGGCGTACTGATGTTCGTTGTGATCATCGCCGTACTTGTCACTGTGATTGTCGTAGCGAAGAAATTCCTCGTCAGCTCCGGTGACATCACCATCGGGATCAATAATGATCCCAAGCTTGCCATGAAGGCACCTGCTGGCGGGAAACTGCTCAATACCATCTCTGACAAGGGCATTTTCGTGTCCTCTGCCTGCGGTGGTCGCGGCGCCTGCGGTCAGTGCAAGCTCAAGGTCACGTCCGGCGGCGGCAGCGTACTCCCCATCGAGTACTCTCACTTCACCAAGCGTCAAATCAAAGAGGGCTGGCGTCTTGCCTGTCAGGTATCGGTAAAGAACGATATCAACATCGAGTTGCCTCCCGAGGTTTTCGGCGTAAAGAAATGGGAATGCACCGTCATTTCAAACCACAACGTGGCTACCTTCATTAAGGAACTGCGTCTTAAGGTACCTGACGGAGAGGAAGTTCCTTTCCGTGCCGGCGGTTATATTCAGATCGAAGCACCTGCACATACCGTGTATTACAAGGATTTCGATATTGAGCCGCAGTTTAAGGGTGCATTTACGCACTTCGGCTTTGACAAGCTCGTTTCTAAGGTTGACACTCCTACGATCCGTGCTTACTCCATGGCCAACTATCCCGGTGAAAAGGGCCTCATCATGTTGAACGTGCGTTTGGCTACTCCTCCGCTTAACAACATGTCCGCTCCTCCGGGAATTATGTCCTCCTATATTTGGAATCTTAAGCCCGGTGATAAGGTCACTATTTCAGGACCCTTCGGTGAATTCTTCGCCAAGGAAACTGATAACGAGATGGTGTTCATCGGCGGCGGTGCCGGTATGGCTCCTATGCGTTCGCACATCTTTGATCAGTTAAAGCGTCTTGATTCCAAGCGCAGAATTTCCTTCTGGTACGGTGCCCGTTCCTTAAGCGAAGCCTTCTACGTTGACGAGTTCAATCAGCTGGCCAAGGATCATCCTAACTTCACTTGGCATTTGGCTTTGTCCGATCCTCGTCCCGAGGATCATTGGACCGGTTTGACCGGCTTTATTGCCAACGTGTTGTATGAGCAGTACCTCAAGTCTCATAAGAATCCTGAGGATTGTGAGTACTACATGTGCGGACCTCCGATGATGACTCAGTCGGCCGTGAAGATGCTCCATTCGTTGGGTGTTGAAGACGATACCATCTTCTTCGATAACTTCGGCGGCTAAGATTTAGACTCTGAAGGATCCCCGCAGCTTGCACCAATGATGCACTGCGGGGATTTTTTTTAAATTTGTTTATCTACATTGGGAGTATACTTAGCGCCAAACGGAGAGCGCAGAATGAAACTCGTGTCGTTAATTTTTATTGCTCCCTCTCTGTATGGTGCAAGCGTTTTATCGGCACCGATGTGGGAGGCGGGTGAGCTACATTACCCTCAGGATCAGTCCGAGGTTTCGGCCTTTGTCAACACTCGCAGCAATACCCAGCTGCAAACAGTGCTTTGTGCAAAAAATACAGGCTATGCCTATCGTTTCACTCTTCTTTTACCCAAGCTTTGCGAAAATGATCTGGTGATTGAGGTTTGGGTTAAATCCGATACCCTAAAAGCAAAGGTGTATGCTGAGGTATCAGGAAACTCTCTTGAATTTCAAACCGATCAGAATTTTATAATTTCACTTGCCGACTCGCCGCTTCTGACCTTTGAATTTGAAAAGGATGATGCCGATTATCTCGGAGTTCCTGAAATTTTAAATGTTCCCATGACGGGATCCGATCTCACCATGCGTAAGGTGGCCTCGGAATGTACTGCTCTGTGTCTTCACAACGGCTATCAGTGCAATAAACCGTTGGTTTCGTCGGTTCTGTGGCCTGCTGAAGGCTTTAAGCGCCAGGAAGGGGACATAAATTACGATGCCTTATGTACGAAGATAAAGGACGGTCACTACGTTTTTTTACCCGGCTCCGAGGATTGCCGCTTCGCCCTTGACCGCTTCTATGCCTACAAAGGGCGTGGCCCTCTGTCTTTCCTTGAAGATGTTTTTAACGGCAGGGATTCGCATTTTAAAAAATATGAAAAGCTGTGGAACGATGCCGTTGCCATGATCCCTGGCAGCATGATCATAAAGGATACCAAAGCAGACGGGCGCGAATGGTATCTTACGCTTTATTCGCTTGCCGGAAGCAACAAGGTCGCAGATCAGCCGCAGTCCTATTTTGATATCTTAAACCAGGACGGCGATCCTACCACTTTGATCTACGATAAGGAAAATCGATACGAGCTTGAGGCCCTGAAGTACACCGCCGTGCTTTTAAGAAGGGTAGGATCCTCTCTGAACGCTCGTGAGAGCGTTGAGGAGGCGCTTAAGGAATGGACCGAGTTCTACCGTGAATTCTCCTCCGTTTTACCCTCCTCCCCCAGTGCACAGGCTTTGCGTCCCTTGATCTACAGAACCATGCTCTTGAGAGTATGGAGGGCGGCAGGACAGCCCGAGGGTGTTAGCTTTAAGCAGGAAAATGCCTTCGTACAGGGTAAGGACGGTAAATTGTCGCGGGGTGATCGTCTGGAGGCGGTGTGCTCCTTCTTTGACGGAGAAGGCGGAAACGAATTCTTCTTCGGATCGGATGAGTGCGTGAAGGGTGTAGCAGCCGATCTCAACAATTTCGGATTTGCTACCTCATCGCTTAAGGATGTATATGCCGCATGGGATCATTTCGCTACACAATGGACAGCGTCTGATTTTTATTCCGACACTCCGGACGATGCCGTAGGGATCAATTTACGCTCCAAGCTCTGCTTCAGTTTGCTCTCTTTGTACCGTACCTACGGCTTTGGCGATTATTTTCTGTTACGCCAAAGTATAGCCTCGCGTGATCCCGACATCAGTGATTATGAAACCGAGCATACTCTTAAGACCTATGAAAATGAGCTCGAAACCCGTATTTCAGCCATTTCTCAGGTAAATACCGATGATGCGGCCGCACTTTCACGTATAAGTCGAGCTTGGAATGACTATTATTTAGCCTTAGGCAATTATGTGGATGATCTGTGTAAACGCGGGATCATTCCGGCGTGGCGAGCATACTTTGTAAAGGGCACGGCATTGCTATCGCAATTAAATGCTCTTTTGAATTTAAACTACGATCACGACGAATGGCCCGACGAAAGTCTTGAAAATGCAGATCTGGACTGAAATTTGAGACCGTTCTTTTGACTTAGTGGGCAGGGCATTTTTTGCAATTTAATCTTTCAATCGGCTAAAGAGTCCGGTTTAAGTACTTCCAAGCAACCTTAAGGTGTCCTGACCGTTTCTTTACGTCACCACATCATTCAAACGTTTAGTCCTTTATTAACTATTAATCCTACCCTCTATACAAACAAAAAGCCCCGCGCACGGAGCTTCTTATATTTGTTTATATGTCCGTCAGCCGTGAATTTCGCTTTGTGCCTGACGTAAGAGATCGTTGATCCCAACCTTAGACAAGGTCTTCTCGTCCACATGCTTTACAATGATGGCGGCGTAGAGCGAATATTTTCCGTCCTTGGAGGGCAGATTTCCGGCAACGACTACGGAATGCGGGGGAACATATCCATAGGAGATCTCGCCCGTGGTGCGATCATAAATACGAGTAGATTTACCTATAAATACCCCCATGGAAATGACCGAGCCCTCGCCTATGATGCAACCTTCCACAACCTCGGAGCGGGCGCCGATGAAGCAGTTATCCTCGATCACGGTGGGATTGGCCTGCACCGGCTCCAAAACACCGCCGATCCCGGCACCGCCTGCTATATGAACATTTTTTCCGACCTGGGCACAGGATCCTACCGTAGCCCAGGTGTCAACCATAGTGCCGGCGCCGACGTGTGCTCCAATATTTACAAAGGAGGGCATGAGCACGGCCGTAGGCTCAATATAGGCTCCGCGACGTACGACGGCACCCGGACAAATTCGCAGGCCCTCTTTGATGAAACGCTCGGAGTCGTAGCCGGCGAATTTTAAGGGTACCTTATCAAAATAAGCCCCGCCCGGCATTTGCGTGATCTCGTTTTTTGAAAGCTTAAAGGAGAGTAATACGGCCTTTTTTATCCACTGATTGGTGATCCATTGTCCGTCTTTCTTTTCAGCAACGCGTAATGAGCCGTCGTCAAGGCCGCTTAAAACCTCCTCGACGGCGCCTTTTATTTCATCGGATGCATTGGCAAGGGTAAGCGATGCACGCTCTTCAAAGGCGGCATCGATGATATTCTGCAGTTGATTGACGGACATAAGGATCTCCCTAAATAATTAAGTCTCACCTTTCATCGAGTGCGCGATACAGAGCTTTTTTAAGCTCCTCTTTCTTTTCGGCATTAAGCGGCATCCCGTTTAAATCGGTGACGGTGAAAAAATCGTCGGCTCTTTCGCCGGTGGTGGTAATGCGCGCTGCGTTGATGAGGCAGGAGCATTTACCCAACGTCATGCCGATTTTAGCCAGCAGACCTTCGCCGTCAAGGGTGGAGATTTCTACCGACGAATGCGAGGCCTCCTCCTCAGAGAGGAAATTTATCTTGGTGGGTACCATAAAGATATGCGCTGAAACCCTTGATACAACAACATCTTCATCCTCGTGATCGGAATTTAGACGAGTCAAAATTGATTGTCTTAACGAGTGCAGACGATCATTATCAAGCGGTAAATTTTTTCTGGTTTGAAACTTAATGGTGCATAATGTGTGAGAATGGCGCGTTTTAAATATTTGTGCACTATAAACGTTCAAATGCTTAAGTGCCATGGCCTGGGCAATTTTCCCGAAGAATAAAGGAGAGGAAGAACGATAATAAACAAGGATCTCGGTGCCGAGGCTTCCGAGCTGAGAAAACAGTATGAGCGGATGCTCCTCTTCTTTAAAACGCAGTATGTTGCGCACGTGCCAGCGAATTTCGGCGGCACTGTAATGCAAAAAATAGGCCGTTGGGAATTGAGAGAAATACCGTTGCAATTCGGATTTCTTTATGTCCTGGCTGTTTTCAATGACGATCTGTTGATTTTCCTGAGCCTGAAGGGATGTGTCTAAAATGCTTTCGCGCCCGCGCCGCAGTACCTGACGGGTCGACAGATATAATTGCTTGAAAATCGAATCCTTCCAGGAATTCCACTCGTTTTCATTGGTGGCGGTAATGTCGGCCACGGTCATGCAATAGAGCATGTTGAGGTGTTCCTCATCGCGTACGGCCTCGGCAAACTTGCTTATGACCTCAGGATCGGAGATGTCACGTCGTGTGGCCGTATTGGAAAAGAGCAGATGATTTCTAACCGTCCAGGCAATGAGCTCTATCTGATATGGGGCAAAATTATGCAACTGACAAAAGCTCAGAGCCTCCTTAGCTCCTTCTTCGGCGTGATGTCCGCCGCGTCCCTTGGCAATGTCATGTAAAAATGCCGCCACATTTAATAGCCCGGGCTCTGAAAGGTGATGCATGGTCACCGTAAACAGTGCAAAGCGCGGATCACTGTTTTGTTGCAACGTGATCAGATTGGACAAGGCCCTTACGGTGTGCTCATCCACTGAAAAAATGTGAAACATGTCAAACTGCGTGAGTCCCTCGATCCTGGACCATTGCGGCATGTAGGCCGAAAGCACGCGCGTTTCATGCATCAAAGGCAGAGCCGTTTGCAACGAATCCTTATTGGTCAGGATCTCCTTGAAGGTGCGGCGACAGGAGGGGGATTCTATAAAAAATTGTCTGAGCGTGCGCCTGGCGTTGCGTAAAGCTCTTAAGCAGTGGACATGAAGCGATCTAATTTCATGATGCTTGGTAATTTGTAAAAACATCTCGATGATCTTGGTGGGATCGTTGTGAAAGAGCTCATGATCGGGGATGTCTATATACTTACCGCGTTGCACGAAGAAGCTGTTTAAAAAAATGGGATCGCTCTCACCGTCTAGTTGCCCCTTGATTTTAAGCGTCTCCAGCTGCAAAACCATATCGCTTAGTTCGCGTACGCGCCTGAAGGTACGGAAAAGGCCGCGCATCATGGCCTCTACGGGGCCATTGCCGTCCTGTCCGTATCCTAATAAAGCGGCACATTGCTTTTGCGTGTCGAGAGTGAGACGGTTGCTTCCCTGAGAGCAGATGTGCAACGCAAAGCGTACATTAAATAAAAACTCTACGCAGGTTGTAAATTCTGAAAATTCGTCGGGAGTGAGCAAGCCTATTTTGACGAAATCCTCTTGGGAGACGGCCTTGTCATTTACGGCGGCAATCCACATGACAAGCTGCAGATCGCGCAGGCCTCCCGGATTGTTCTTAACATCAGGCTCGATGGAAAAGACGGTATCGCGGTATTGGTGATAGCGCTCACGCTGCTCCAAGACCTTGGCATCCAAAAAACGCGCCGGATCCCAGTAATCATCGGCGGCAAAGCGCTTGTTAAGCTCGTTAAGACATTCCTTGGATCCGCAAATAAGTCTGGTTTCAAGCAGATTAGTACGTATGGTGATGTCATTATGTGACTGAGTCACGGCATCCTGTACGGTGCGAACTGAGGATCCTAAATCCAGCTTTATATCCCAAAGGAAGGATATGAAGGAACCGATTTTTTCCTCAAGCGCGGAGGGGATAGATCCGGCATTGACGGCTAGAAAAATATCAACATCGGAGCCCGGGAACATTTCCCCGCGTCCGTATCCGCCGACGGCAATAAGCGCGGTCGATTCCTCCTCATCAAGAGCGAAGTGGGAGAAAAGGGCCTTGAGCATGTGATCGAAAAAATGCGTGCGGCATTGCAACAGCGAACGTACGGCATAGCCCCTTTCAAAGCATTTTGACAAATAAGCGTTGAAATCGCTTAAGATGCGGCGACAGCTTTTAACCTCGAAGAGATCGCCTTTTTCATATACAAAAGGAAAATCCTGTTTTGGATCTCCTGCTATGATCGTTCTCGGTACCTTGATATTTTCAAACATGTAAAAACCGCCGTATAAGAAAGCGGCATTTTCTGCCGCGTTTTAGCACCTTTGTCAATGATTGATATAGCGGGGAAAATCCTCGTCTGATCTTAAGGTCAGCACCTCAACACCGGTAGGAGTAACGAGCAGGGTATGCTCCCATTGGGCAGAAGGCATGCGATCGGCGGTGGTTACCACCCAACCGTTTTTACGATTGACCTTAAGCTTGTGGGTGCCTGCATTGATCATGGGTTCTATGGTAAAGCACATGCCCGGCTCCAAAAGCAGATCAAAATCATTCTTATAGTGCAAAACGAAGGGATCCTCGTGAAAGCCCAAGCCTATGCCGTGGCCGCCGTAATCACGTACTATGGAAAAGTGATATTTGTCGGCGATTTTTTGTATGGCGTTGCCGATCTCTTTAAGATTGCCTCCGGGACGTACGGTTTTAATGGCGGCGTACATACCTTCTTGGGCACAGCGTATCAGTTGCATATTGCGCTCTGAGGTTTTGTCGCCCACCACGAACATTTTTGAGGTGTCTCCGTGATAGTGCTCATAAAGCACGGTGACGTCTACATTGGCAATATCACCATCACGCAACACCCTAGGACCCGGGATCCCGTGGCAGACCTCCTCGTTAACGCTGATGCAGGTGGCCTTGGGATAGCCCTCGTAGCCCAGATCTGCCGATACGGCATGCAATTCCTTGACCATATAGTCGTTCATGCGATCGTCCAGTTCCTCAGTGGTAACACCGGGAACCACATAGGGGGCTATGTACTCAAGCACCTGTGCGGCCATTTTGCCCACGGTACGCATTTTTTCAATTTCTGAGGGAGATTTTAAAGATATTTGCTGTTTCTTCTGCATGATTAAGACCAAAAAATCAATGAAATTACAGGTAGCCCACATCGTATATACGATGTGGCGCCTGCTTTTGTGCTTTCATGCACATTTTAGCATTGAAACAAAGAGACTTTCGGCAAACAAATGACCTCTCCTCTTATAAAGTCTTTTGGGGCAGATATTAAACTTTGGCGTGGATACGAGTGGTGCGGTATGCAAAGAAAGGGAAAGAGAGGAAAATTAATGCTTTTTTTTCGAAAAAGCCGCGAGAATCGCCGCTTTCTTCATGCTAAAATAAGCCGCCCTCGTAGTGAAACAAAAACGAGTGCATATTTTATTTAAACCAAGAAAACACACACTGTTTGCCAACATGACGTCCCGGGTGCCGCCAAGCGGTCGGACGAATGAAACAGTGGAGGCTCAACCCTTAATCAGAGGAAATATATAATGTCTACCATCACCATGCGCGACATGCTCAAAGCCGGCGTTCACTTCGGTCACCAGACCCGTTTCTGGAATCCCAAGATGAAGCAGTACATCTTCGGTGCCCGTAACGGTATCCATATTATAAATCTGGAAAAGACCGTTCAGTGCTATGAAGACGCCATGAACTTTTTGGGTTCGGTTGTAGCTCATAAGGGCAAAGTATTGTTTGTCGGTACCAAGCGCGCAGCCTGTGATCAGGTCGGTCCTGCCGCCACTTCCTGCGGCCAGTTCTATGTAGACCACCGTTGGCTCGGCGGTATGCTTACCAACTGGAAGACCGTTCGTCAGTCCATCAAGCGTCTTAAGGATCTCGAGGCCGAGAGCCAGGACGGTACCTTCGAGAAGCTGACCAAGAAAGAAGCTTTGTTGCGTACCCGCGAGCTTGAGAAGCTGAATCGTTCCTTAGGCGGTATCAAGGATATGGGCGGTTTACCCGACGTATTGTTCGTGATCGACGCCGAAGCTGAGCACATTGCCATCAAGGAAGCCAACAACCTCGGTATTCCCGTGGTTGCCGTAGTCGACACCAACTCCGATCCCGACGGTGTGAACTATGTCATTCCCGGCAACGACGACGCCATTCGTGCCGTTGAGGTTTACTTCAAGGGTGCCGTTGAGACCATCAACGCCGCTCGTTCTCAGATCGTAGCTGAGGAAGTTGAAGCCAAGGCCGAAGCTGAAGCCAAGGAAGAGACTGTCGAGGAGACCAAGGCTGAATAATTCAGTCAAAGCTCTAAAAGCTTAAGGAAACGCCAAGGCGTACCTTGAACAATTTTTACCGGGCCGGTTATCTATCCGGCCTTTTTTGAATCAGAGGATAATAATTATGGCAAACGTAACTGCCGCAATGGTTAAGGAACTGCGCGACGCTACCGGCGCAGGCATGATGGACTGCAAAAAGGCTTTGGTTGCCGCCGACGGCAACATGCAGGCCGCAATCGACGCAATGCGTAAGAGCGGAGCTGCCAAGGCCGCCAAGAAGGCCGGTCGTGTAGCTGCCGAGGGCATCATTACCGTCGCCCGTGACGGTAACAAGGTTGCCATGGTCGAGACCAATACCGAGACCGACTTTGCCGCCAAGAATGCTGAGTTCCAGGCCTTTGCCAAGCAGGCTGCCGAGGTTGCTCTGAAGGTCGGTTCCAATGACATCGAGGCTGTAAAGGCTGCCGATTTCGGTAACGGTGAAACTGTTGCCGTGGCCCTCACCAATCTTATTGCCAAGATCGGCGAAAATATGAATCTGCGTCGCGTAAGCTTCGTCTCCGCCGATGCCGATGCTACCGTAGGTGTTTACCTCCACTCCAACAACAAGATCGGCGTTGTGACCGTGCTTAAGGGCGGTGACGAGGCTTTGGCCAAGGATGTTGCCATGCACGTTTGCGCCATGAAGCCTGACTTCTTAAAGCCTGAGGACGTAGATGCCGCCGTGGTCGAGCACGAGCGTCAGGTTCAGATCGATCTTGCCGTTCAGTCCGGTAAGCCCCATGACATCGCCGTTAAGATGGTCGAGGGTCGTATGAGAAAGTTCACCGGCGAGATCTCCCTGACCGGTCAGCCCTTCGTTCGCGATCCTAACGTTACCGTAGGCCAGATGCTCAAGGAGCACGGTGCTGAGGCTGTCTCCTTCTCCCGTCTTGAGGTAGGTGAAGGTGTCGAGAAGAAACAGGAAGACTTCGCAGCTGAAGTTCAGGCCCAGATTGCCGACGCTCAGAAGTAATTTTCGGAGCGTATAAGCAAATGACTTCGGAACAGAATAATTTCAGACGTATCCTGCTTAAAATTTCGGGTGAGGCTCTTGCCGGCGATTTGGGTTTTGGGATCGATCCTAAGATCCTCTCGTCACTTTGCTCTTCGGTGCTAGATGTGCAAAGGCGCGGAGTTGAGACGGCGTTGGTGATAGGCGGGGGTAATATCTTCCGCGGAGCAGCACTGCAGAAAGCAGGCTTCGATCGTGTTGCTGGCGACCAAATGGGTATGCTTGCCACCGTAATGAACGGTCTGGCCGTGCGTGAGGAGCTAAAGCGTCAGGGTGGCAAGGCCGTGCTGATGAGCGCCTACGGTATAGCCTCGATCACCGAGCAGTACCAAGCCTCCCGTGCCCGTCAGCTGTTGTCGGAGGGCGTTACGGTCATAGCCTCGGGCGGAACCGGTTCTCCCTTCTTCACCACCGATACCGGAGCAGTGCTACGTGCCATTGAAATGCAGTGTTCCGAGGTCTTAAAGGCCACGAAGGTCGACGGCGTATACAGTGCCGATCCTATGAAGGATCCCAATGCTGAGCGTTATACGGCGCTAAGCTTTGCCGAGGTTATATCCAAGCAGCTTAAGGTCATGGATCTTACCGCCTTTGCTCTGGCATCGGAGCACAATATGCCTATAAGAGTGTTTTCCATGAATAAAGAAAATGCTTTCATCCGCGCCGCTATGGGAGAGGATGAGGGCACCGTGGTCTCAAATTAAGGAGCCTTAAAAATGATCAACGATATCAAAAAAGACGCCAAGTCCCGTATGGACAACGCTATTTCCTCCTTGGACGTGCGTCTTTCCAAGATCCGTACCGGACGTGCGTCTCCCGCTCTGCTCGACGGCATTATGGTCGAGTATTACGGCAGTCCCACTCCCTTGCGTCAGGTCGCACAGGTCAATGTCGAGGATGCCCGTACCCTGAAGATAAGCGTCTTTGATCGCAATGCTTCAAAGGATGTGGAGCGTGCCATTCAAAAATCCGAGCTCGGTCTTAACCCCGTGGTTGCCGGCACTGAAATTCGCGTTCCGCTTCCTCCTCTGACCGAGGAGCGTCGTAAGGAATTGGTTAAGGTCGTGAAGAGTGAGGTGGAGCAGACCAAGGTCGAGATCCGCAATATACGTCGCGACGCCAATGCTGCCTTAAAGGATCTGCAAAAGGCTAAGGAAATTTCTGAGGACGACGAGCGTAATGCCGAGCAGGAAGTGCAGAAGCTTACCGATGCTGCCGTCAAGCAGAGCGAAGAGCTTTTTGCCGTTAAGCAAAAAGAACTGATGGCCGTCTGATCCGAAATTTGATGCTGACGGATGAAATTTCGGCGGGAGATCTTAGGATCCCCCGCCATGTTGCAATTATTATGGACGGCAACGGACGCTGGGCCAAGAAACGCGGTTTACCCCGCGTGGCAGGTCACAAGCGCGGAAGCAAAGCTGTTCGTCGTACGGTAGAGGCGGCATCGGAGCTTGGTATATCGATGCTGACCCTGTTTGCGTTTTCCTCAGAGAACTGGCAACGTCCTGCGCTTGAGGTATCCGCACTCATGAATCTTTTTGCCTCGGCCTTGGATAGAGAGGTCCCTTTCCTAAAAGAAAATTCCGTAAGATTGCGGGTATTGGGTGATATTTCAGCCTTCGGAGCATCACTGCGTGAAAAAATCGAACGCGCACAGCAGGCAACGGAAAACTGCAACGTACTTACACTCAATATCGCAGCTAATTACGGTGGGCGCTGGGATATAGTACAGGCCTGTAAAAAGCTTTGTGCCGAGGTTTTGACGGAACGTATCGATCCATCTTTGATCACCGAGGAGCTGTTTGCCTCCAAGCTGTGCGAAGGCACGGATGTGGATCTTTTGATCCGCACGGGCGGGGAGAAGCGCATCAGCAATTTCTTGATGTGGCAGGCCTCCTACAGCGAGCTCTATTTCAGCGATACGCTGTGGCCTGATTACGATCGCAACGATCTTTTGGCGGCCGTACGCTTTTACTCCGGACGTGAGCGCCGTTTCGGCAAGATCTCCGAACAACTCAAGGAAATTTAAATCATGATCACCAGAATAATTACGGGCATCGTGCTCATTGCGGCGGTGTTGAGCTGGCTTTTTATTGCCGATTATCCCGTCTTTGCCATGGGGGCGCTCTTCATGTATATGGTAGGAGCCTATGAAATGGGGCCTCTGTGCGGCTTTAAAAGCCGTTTGCCGCTGGTGCTCATTGCGGCCTTCGGTGCCACCTCCTTGTTTTATTTTGCATCCCCCGGCGATTTCGTAAGCGGCGGGATCCCCGCCTGGTGTTATTACCTGACGGCTACGGGTATGGCAGTATGGTTGTTCTCGTTGCCGCTTTTGATCATGTATCCAAAGCATGCCTCGTGGCATGCAAACAAAGCTGTAGCCGTACTCTTTTCGATGCTCATGCTTTTACCCTTTTTGCTCGGACTTTTAATATTGAGGGCTGAGAATTACGCTGCGGATCAAAAGGCCGGAGCCTATTTGTTGCTCTCGGTGATGGCTCTGGTGTGGTGTGCCGATTCGGGAGCCTATTTTACGGGACGAGCCATAGGCAAAACTCCCATGATCCCGCGTGTAAGCCCCAAAAAAACCCTGGAGGGGCTGGCAGGCGGTTTGCTTTTGGCTCTTATAGCACTGATTATCTTCCTGCGCTTGGGCTGGTACTCCTCGTTCGGTTCAAATTTAATCGTTATGCTGATTGCCGGGGCCTTTACCATTTTGTTCTCGGTAGAGGGCGATCTGGTGGAAAGCATGCTAAAGCGCATGGCCGGGATCAAGGATTCAGGGAAGATCTTCCCGGGACACGGGGGCATGCTCGATCGTATAGATTCCCAGCTTGCAGCCGTGCCCGCTTTCATAAGCATCAATCTGCTGCTTGGCAATATCATGTGACAAGAAGGAAATATGCGCAGGATCTCATTGCTCGGAGCTACCGGATCCATAGGATCAAGTACTCTTAAGGTATTAAAGGAAAACCGTGACGAATACGTGCTTACGGCGGCAGCTGCAGGCAGTAATGTTAAAGCCATGGCCGCTATAATCCGTAATTTTCATCCCCTGATTGCTGCCATGGCCGACGAGAAAGCCGCTCATGAGCTACATAAAATCGTCAAAAGCGAGGGCTTGGATACTGAGGTTTTATCGGGCGAGGAGGGCGTCATAGAGTGCGCCCGTTTTGATGATGCCGATACGGTAGTCTGCGCCGTGGTGGGAGCTGCTGGGTTGAAGCCGGCCCTTGAAGCGGCTCGTTGCGGCAAAATTTTAGCGCTTGCTAATAAAGAAGCGCTGGTGATGTCGGGAAAGCTTTTTTTTGATGAGGTTAAAAAGGGCCGATCCGTAGTATATCCGGTTGACAGCGAGCACAGCGCCATTTTTCAGGCTCTAAGTGAAAAATGTCAGGGAACGCTTGGGGAGTGCAATTTGCAGGAGGCGGGCGTTGATAAGATCCTGCTTACCGGATCAGGCGGACCTTTTCGTACCTTGCCCATTTCGGATCTCGATCATGTGACCGCCGCCGAGGCCATAGCCCATCCCGTATGGAATATGGGGCCTAAAATCTCGGTTGATTCCTCGACCATGATGAACAAGGGGCTTGAATTTATCGAGGCCCGTTATTTATTCAATGCCAAAGATGATGAGATAGAGGTTGTGATCCATCCTCAGTCCGTGGTGCATTCGATGGTCTCGTATATTGACGGCGCTGTGATCGCCCAGCTCGGGAACCCCGATATGTGTACGCCCATAGCCCGTGCTTTGGCCTATCCAAAGCGCATTAAATCCTCGGTAAAGCCCTTGGATTTCTTTTCCCTAAAGCCTTTGACCTTTGAAAAGCCGGATTTTAAGCGTTATCCCTGCTTAAAACTTGCCATGCAGGCCTCCTTACGCGGGCAGGGCGCCACCACGGCCTTAAATGCCGCCAATGAAGAGGCGGTGGCCGCATTTTTAAAGGGACGCATAGGCTATAAAGACATCGCAGAATGTGTAGAAGAGGTTTTAAACCGTACGGACGTTGAGAATATATACAGCCTAGATGAGATCCTCTCTGCTGATGTCAAGGCCAGAGCTTACTGTGCAGAGGAGATAGCCAAACGCTCATGATCTCCTTTACTTGGAATTTAGTCTTTTTTGCCGTAGCGCTCGGGATCTTGGTGACCGTACATGAGGCGGGGCATTTTTTTGCCGCCAAGCGTTGCGGGGTCAAGATCCTAACCTTTTCCATAGGCTTCGGACCTATTTTGTTTAAAAGAACGCTTAAGGACGGATGCATCTTCGCCGTATCGCTCATACCCTTGGGCGGGTATGTCAAGATGAAGGGGGAGGGCGAGGAAGCCTCGGATCCTGACTCCTATATGGCACAGAGTCTTTTAAAAAGAACCTCGATCATAGCCGCAGGTCCCCTGTGCAACATATTTTTGGCTTTTTTCCTGTATTTTGCCGTGGGCCTTTGGGGCGTGCAGGTACAAAAGCCCGTGATCGCCGACGTGATCCCGGGCAGTGAGGCCGAGCTTAAGGGACTTAAGCCCATGAGCCTTATAAGCGAGGTTAACGGAGAAAAGGTGCGCAATTGGGCGGATGTCATCATGGAGCTCGCCTCCGCAGACGGCAAGGAAACCGAGGTTAAAACTCTTCCCTTTGGCGATCAAGGCTCGACCGTAAGCACCAGCCTAAAATCGCGCGTGATGGAGGATGCTCAGGGCACGGGGCTTATTTTGCAGAATTTGGGACTGCGCCCCCTGCAGGGAAAGCTCAAGGAGGGGATCTCCTTTGTTAAAAGCGGCAGCCCTGCAGATCTCGCGGGGATCAAACCTGGAGATCGCATCATTGCGGTGAATGCGGAGCAAACTCCCAACTGGTATCGCCTGCAGGACGCCATACGCCGCGGCGACGGCAGTTCCATGAGACTTTTGGTGCAAAGAGACGGAAATATTTATGAAACGGATCTTGTTCCCGATCTCGTATATGTAAAGTCTCTAAAGCAGAATATCGCTCAGATAGGAATTGGTGCGGAAATGAGCCCCGATCCTACGCTGTATGAAGAGGTGCGTTACGGTCCCTTTGAGGCGGCCTCACGTGCTTTTGACGAAACGTTACGTATGTCGCAAATCGTGGTGAAGGCCGTGATCAAAATGCTAAGCGGGGCCGTCTCCCCCGATAACATTCAGGGGCCCATTGCCATGGCCAAGGGTGCAGGAGACAGCGCCGCTGCCGGCTTGGGGTTCTTTCTGAGTTTTTTAGCCGCTATTAGTGTAAACTTAGGTATCCTGAATTTACTGCCTATTCCTGTTTTGGACGGCGGTCAGTTGGTTTTTATCGCTTATGAGGCCGTATTTAAAAAAGCACCCGGGCAAAAGACGCAGCGCATGCTATCCGTATTGGGCTTGTCGTTGCTGTTGCTTTTGATGATGCTGGCGGTTTTTAACGACATTCGCAGTTTTTAGTCATAACGGTTCCAAACAGTGCAGAAAAAAATGGAAAAGAAAAATACTATTGCTAAGACGGCTTTGGCCTTGGGCCTTACGCTCGGAACGCTTGTTTGCTTTGCAAACGAAGCTTGGGCAGATGTAAATTCCGTAGTGCGCGACATTCAGATCAGAGGCTTAAACCGCGTAACACGCGGAGCAGTATTGCTGGCCATGCCGCTCAAGCCCGGTGATCCCTTAACTTCGGAGAATGTGGCACGCTCCATGAAACAGCTCTATGCCACGGGAGATTTTGACGACGTTAAGATCTCAGAGGATCGCGGAACCCTTTACGTGGACGTGAAGGAACGTCCCACCATCGCCGGAGTGCAGTTTTCAGGTAATTCCAATATCAGCGATGATAATTTAAAGCCCGTAATTGAAGATCAGGGACTTAAAGAGGGTGAGCCTCTCAATACTCAGGATCTGGCGCGGGTTAAGCAGTCGCTTGAGGACTTCTATCACGGAGCGGGCATGTATCAGGCCGAGGTTAAACCGGTGATCACGGTTTTACCCCGCAACCGCGTCAATGTGAAGCTTGAATTTCAGGAGGGCATTGCCGCCGAAATTCAGCAGATCAACATTGTCGGCAACAAGGCCTTTGACGATGAAACGCTTTTGGCACAGATGCAGCTGCGCGATGATGTACCCTGGTGGAATTTTATGTCGAATCAAAAATACGATGCGCAGAAATTCCGTGCCGATCTTGATTCGCTTCGTACCTATTACCTAAATCACGGTTATCTTAAATTTAAGATTGAGAATACCTCCGTTGAAATGACTCCCGATCGCAAGGGGCTTTATCTCACCGTAGTTATCAACGAGGGCGAGCGTTATACCATAGGCAAAACCTCGGTACGCGGAAATACCCTGACCTACGGCGAGTCTCTAAGCAATCTTTTGACCCTTGAGGAAAACGATGTTTATTCGCAAAGTGACGTCACGGCCAATGAGAAGATCCTGAAGGATTATCTGGGCAAATTCGGCTATGCCTATTCTGAGGTACGTGCCGTGCCGACCTTCGATGACAAGGCCCACCGTGTCGATCTGGCCTTTAACGTCGAGCCCGGCTCCCGCGTATATGTGGCTCAGGTGCAGATCTCAGGCAATGACACCACCGACGACACCGTGATCCGCCGTGAAATGCGTCAGATGGACGGTACCTGGCTTTCAAACGAGGCCGTTGAAACCTCGAAGACCCGTTTAAACCGTACCGGTTATTTTGAAAGCGTGGATGTGGATATGCAACGCTCCGGAAGCACGCAGGACGTGGTAGTTTTGGATACCAAGGTCAAGGAGCAACCTACCGGTGCCATTCAGGGAGCCATCGGCTTCGGTACCGATTCGGGGCTTTTGATCTCCGCCTCGGTTTCGCAGTCCAATCTCTTCGGCTGGGGTACCAAGGGCGTCTTATCGGCCTATAAGAACGATTACCGTAAGCATATGGAGCTTGGCTATACCGATCCTTACTTTACGGTGGACAATATTTCCTTGGGCGGTCGTGTCTATCTTGATCACTATTACGGTGATGACGACGATGTTGTAGATTATGACAACCGTACCTTAGGCTTTGAAATCAACTCCGGTTATCCTTTGGCAGAAAACTGGCGTATTGATTATGCCGCAGGCTACGAGAACACGCATATTAAAAATACCGGACGTTATTTCGAGCAGGCGCAGACCTTCTGGAATAAATATGACAAGAGCGGATCGCGCAGCGCCACCTTCAATAACTACAATTTGACCTTCACCCTCACGCACAATGCTCTGGACAAGGCGGTGTTTCCTACCGAGGGCAACCGTCAGGTGTTGACGGCCATGACAACGGTGCCGGGATCGGACAATCAGTATTACAAGCTGACTGCCGAAACCAGTCATTTCTATCCGTTCGATAACGATCATCTGTGGATAGCCTCCTTCCGTGCCCGCGCCGGCTTTGCCGACGGTTACGGCGATAAGGACGGTGAAAAGCAGCTTTTGCCCTTCTTTAAGAATTTCTATTTGGGAAGCTCCAGCTGGCTGCGCGGCTTTGATCACAACAGCATAGGCCCGAAGGCCATTTACTATACCGGTAACGATCCTGTGAACGGCTCTCCCTACGAGTCCTCCACCTCGGTGGGCGGTAACGCCTTCTGGGCCGCCTCGGCCGAGTTTTACGTGCCTACACCGCTCGTTCCTGAGGCCTATAAGGCTTCGGTACGCACCTCCTTCTTCTTTGATATGGGTGCGCTTTGGGATACTCACGGCGATGAGTACAGCTACAATACTTCAAAGGCCGGAGATTATCGCTCCTCGGTAGGTATCGCTTTTACTTGGATCTCACCCTTGGGCCCCTTGTCCTTCTCACTGTCAAAAGCCGTGAAGAAGATGGACGGAGACGATACTCAGTTCTTCAGCTTCGATATAGGCGGAACCTTCTAATCGTTTAAAAAAAGAGTGCAGCTTCTGAAATAATGCAATAGTGCAAAAGGCTGCGCCGTTAAATTAAGGACTTTAATATGTTTAAAAAATTAGCAATTGCAACCCTAGCCGGTATTCTCGTTTCAAGTGCTGCCTTCGCTGCCGATGAAAAGGGTGCTCAGGTTGCTGTCGAAGGTAAGGATGTAAAAGCCTCCTCCTTCATTGCCGTGGTCAACGTCCCCCTCATCATGAACGACATTCCGCAGTCAAAGGCTTCCAAGGAACGCTTGCAAAAGGAATTCGGACCTCGTCAGGCCGAGCTGCAGAAGCTTGAAACCGAGGGCAAGGCTCTGCAGCAGTCCCTGCCTACCTTAAAGGGTGATCAGCTGACCGATACCCAAAGAAAGCTCGCGCAAATGCAGGCTGATTTCAATCTAAAGATGAGAGCCTTGCAGGAGGATCAGCAAAAGCGTATTCACGAGGAGGAAATGAAGCTTGCCCGTCTGGTACAGGAGGCCATCGACTCCATAGCTAAGGAGCGCGGATTGCAGCTCGTGGTGCGCGGTGAGGCCGTAGCCTATGCCACCAATGCCGTGGATATTTCCCCCGAGGTTATCAAGCGTGTAAGTCAGGCTAAGGATAAAGCTCCTGCCAAGAAGTGATCTTTATGCAGTTAAAAGAAATTGCTTTGAAATTGGGGGCCGAGCTTAAGGGCGACGGCTCTCTTGAAATACGTAAGGTTGCCAATCTGCTCACCGCCGGGCCGGACGAAATAAGCTTTTTGTCGGATCCGCGTTACCGTGCTTCTTTATCCAAATCGCAAGCCGGTTGCGTGATCGTACGTAAGGACGATGCAGCGCATCTAAAGGACGGTACCAGCGCGCTTATTATGCAGGATCCCTATTTGGGCTTTGCTCGTTGCGCACAATTGCTGGATTCAACTCCGGCCGTGGCTGCGGGTATTGCAGCTGACGCCGTCGTCGAGGAAGGCGCAAAGCTTGGCAAAAACGTAAGCCTCGGACATCACGTAACGGTATGTAAGGGTGCAAGCATAGGCGATGACGTGCAGCTTGGTGCGGGAGTGGTAATAGGTGAAGGCGCCGTGATAGGCGATCATACCCGTATTTACTCCAATGCCGTGATTTATCATGGCTGTGTGGTAGGCAAGCACTGTCTCATTCAGTCAAATGCGGTTATAGGATCCGACGGCTTCGGCTATGCCAATGATCGCGGTACCTGGGTCAAGATCCCGCAAACCGGTCGCGTAGTCATCGGTGATTTTGTGGAAATTGGTGCCTGTACCTGCATCGATCGCGGAGCTATAGACGATACCGTGATCGAAAGCAATGTCATTATCGACAATTTGTGTCAGGTGGCGCATAACGTACACATAGGTACGGGAACGGCGGTCGCAGGCGGAACAACCTTCGCCGGATCGGTTACCATTGGCAAATACTGTATCATCGGCGGCACCTCCGTCTTCAACGGTCATATTAAGATCTGCGACGGAACTACCATATGCGGGATGAGCATGGTGATGAGATCGATCGATAAGCCCGGCACCTATGCATCGGGAATTCCTGCGCAGACCAATAAGGAATGGCGTCTTACCGCCGCTCGTACCATGCATATCAACGATATGTATCACAAGCTTGAGGATCTTGATAAAAAGGTAAAAGAGCTTCAGGCCGCATTGAAAAATTGATACGTACGCTCAAGAGCGTTACGGGAAATTACAAACAAACCTACAAAAATATAAAGCAGGGGGCAAAATGACAGCTACGACTGAGACCATCGAAAACAAAAAAACATTGGATATAGAACAGATCATGGGTTTGCTCCCGCATCGCTTCCCTTTTTTGATGATCGATCGTGTTTTGGATTATGAAATTGAAGGTGAGCACAAGACCTTGCGTGCAGTTAAAAATGTAACCTTCAACGAGCCCTTCTTTCAGGGACATTTTCCGGGCAAGCCCGTGCTCCCCGGTGTCTTGATCCTCGAGGCCATGGCTCAGGCAACCGGTATTTTGGCTTTTACCATGGTGGGTAAACCTAAGAGCGGTGAGCTTTATTACTTTGCTGCCATCGATAATGCCAGATTCAAGCACCCCGTGATCCCGGGTGATCAGCTTATCATCGACGTTGAGTATTTCAGGGAAAGACGCGGTATCGCCGCCTTCTCAGGTGAGGCTCATGTGGACGGCAAGCTCGTTTGCAAGGCCGATTTGATGTGTGCCAAGCACTGATTTGAGCAAATATCTATCTGACGGAGACGCACTGTGACGAATTCAAAAGCAATTATCGATCCCAGCGCCAAGATCGGACCTGAGGTAGAGCTCGGGGACGGCGTGGTAATTCATGAGAACGTTGTCATCGAAGGCAAGGTAAGCATTGGTGAAGGTACCGTCGTAGAACCTTTTTGTGTCATACGCGGACCCACGAACATAGGCTGTCGCAACCACATATATCAGTTCTGCTCCATAGGTGAGGGCTGTCAGGATCTGAAATATCGCGGCGAGGCTACGACTTTAAGCATAGGCGATGACAATACCATACGCGAGCACTGTACCATGCATCGCGGTACCGTGCAGGGCATCGGCACCACCAAGGTCGGCAGCGGAAATTTGTTCATGGTCAATACGCACGTGGCTCACGATTGCGTGATTGGCGATCATTGTATATTTGCCAACAATGCCACGCTGGCAGGACATGTTGTGATCGGCAACTATGTGATCTTCGGCGGACTGGCCGCCATCCACCAATTCGGACGTGTGGGTGATCATGCCTTCGTAGCCGGAATGGCCGCTTTGAATATGGATGTTCCTCCTTATGTGATGGCCGCAGGTCACTATGCCAAGCCTTTTGGCATCAATAAGGTGGGACTGCAGCGCCGCGGCTTCTCTCCCGAGGCCATACGTGCCGTGAGCAAGGCCTATATGATCATCTACAAGCACCATCTCACCATCGAGGAGGCCTTGGTGCAGTTAAAGGATCTATCGCGTGAGCATAAAGAGATTGATGTGCTCATCGACTTCATTGAGCAAAACGGACGCGGCATCATAAGATGATCTTGGATCAGCACCTCTATGCCATAACCGCAGGCGAGATCTCCGGGGATATTCTCGGAGCGGGACTTATCGAAGCCATCAAGCGCATCGATCCCAAGGCTCGCTTTATAGGAATAGGCGGTCCGCGCATGATCAGAGCCGGCTTGGAGTCGAGCTTTGATATTTCCGCCTTGTCGGTAATGGGGATCACTGAAGTGCTCAAGCATCTTCTGCCCATACTGAGAATAAGACGCAAAATCGGCAGCATCATCATCTCCAAATGTCCCTGTGTGATGATAGGCATCGATTCTCCCGATTTTAATTTGAGTCTGGAGCGGCGCATACGCTCTGCGGGTATTCCTACCGTTCATTACGTCAGCCCCTCGGTATGGGCTTGGCGGGAGGGACGCCTTAAAAAGATCAAGGCCTCCTGCAACGAGGTTTTGTGCCTTTTAAAGTTCGAGAAGGATTACTATGATGAGCACGACATGCAGGCAACATATGTCGGACATACGCTTGCCAACAGCATTCCCCTTGAAACCGATGCCGTCACTGCCCGTGAACGCATTGACTTGTACCGTACCTGTGTGGAGCAGGTAAAGGGTAAGATCATGGGCATACTGCCCGGATCCAGGCGCAGCGTGATCGAGCATATGCTGCCGGTATATGCGCAGGCGGCCCGTCTTATTAAAAAGGAATTACCCGATCTGGTATTCATCACCACCGTACCCAATTATGATTTGGCCTCGGCGGTTAAGGATCTGTGGCTTGAGCATTGCCCCGATCTCAGCCTTACCGTATATGTGGGCTGTACCCGCGACGTGATTGCCTCCTGCGATGCGTTGCTTCTGACCTCAGGTACGGTGGCGCTTGAAACCATGCTCATAAACCGCCCTTTCTGCGTGGCCTATAAGGTTTCTCCCCTGACGGCGGCCATCGGCAGACGCATGTTGCGCATCTCAACCTATTCTCTGCCCAACCTTATCGCACGCAGCACCTTGGTGCGCGAGCTCATACAGGAAAATTGCACGCCCGAGGCGTTGGCGCATGAAATGCTTGAGCTTTTGCGCTCGGACAATCTGGTAATGCGCGGGCAGTTTAAAAACCTTCATGAGCAGATGCGCATGCCCTCTGACACTTTGGCGGCCGAGGCCGTGATGAGAGTGGCAGGGCGTGACATAAGTAAGGAGCAGACTCAAAGTTCTGCGATCATCGACCATAAGACGATCATAGATGAGGACATTGAGCCTGAGGTGACCTTGCCTGAATCCGAGGATCTTTGTGATTTGGATTTTAAATCCGAGCCGAAATTCGGAAATACGGATGAGGTGGATATACGCAGCTTGGACGAGGAGGAGAAAGACAAATGATCAAGATCCCCTTACCTCCCTTTGAATATGCACTCGATCCTAAAACTCACCTAGTCTGCGGCTTGGATGAGGCAGGACGCGGTCCCTTGGTCGGAGATGTCACCGCCGGCTGCGTGATTTTAAATCCCAATGATCCCATCGAAGGACTTGCCGATTCCAAAAAGCTGAGCGAGAAGAAACGCTTTGCGCTGGAAATAGAAATTAAAAATCGAGCCTTAGCTTACGGTATAGGCGTATGCTCGGCCAAAGAGATCGATGAACTCAATATCCTGGAGGCATCCATGGAGGCCATGAGAAGAGCATTCAGGCAGGCAAGAGAAATGCTCCAGCATGACATCGAGCTAGCTCTTGTCGACGGCAATCGCGTTCCTTCAGGGCTTGGCTGTGAGGCTTCGGCCGTGGTTAAGGGTGATGCGCGTGTATCAGAAATATCCGCAGCCTCAATCCTTGCCAAAACCGAGCGTGATCGTCGTATGATTGAGCTTGACAAGATCTACCCCGCCTACGGCTTTGCCAAGCACAAGGGCTATCCTACCGCCGCTCATCTTAAGGCGCTTGCGGAATTGCCCGTGCTTGATTGTTATCGCCGCAGCTATGCTCCCGTAAGGGCGGTGCTGGCACAGCGCGGTCTCATGTAAATCAGCTTACCGCTTACAAATTCTAGAGATATTTGGAATAAAAATTATGAACGAGATGGAATATTTGGATTTTGAAAAGCCGATCGCCGATCTGGTTGCACATATTGAAGAACTCAAGCGTTTAAGCCGCGACATGAGCTCGGATTCCGAAGTTGATCTCAGTCGTGAGCTTAAGGCTCTTGAAAAGAAAAATGAAACCCTGACCAAGAAGATCTTCGGTTCTTTAAGCGCCTGGCAGATCTCAAAGCTGTCCCGTCATCCGTGCCGTCCCTATACTCTTGATTACATCGAGCGTATTTTTACCGATTTTCGTGAGCTCTCAGGAGATCGTGCTTTTGCCGACGATCGTGCCATAGTTGGCGGTCTGGCCCGTTTAAACGGTATGCCCGTGATGATCATAGGACAGCAAAAGGGGCGCGACATACGTGAGCGTACGTTGCGTAATTTCGGCATGCCGCGCCCCGAGGGCTATCGCAAGGCCGCACGTCTCATGCGTATGGCTGAGAAATTCCATATTCCGCTTGTTACTTTTATCGATACTCCGGGCGCATACCCAGGCATAGGGGCTGAGGAGCGTTCTCAGGCAGGTGCGATCGCCGAGAATTTAAAGCTTATGTCTGATCTACATATTCCGGTGGTATGCACGGTCATAGGTGAAGGCGGATCCGGCGGTGCCTTGGCCATAGGCGTGGGTGATCGCGTCAATATGCTGCAATACTCAACCTATTCTGTGATCTCACCTGAGGGCTGCGCCTCCATTTTGTGGAAGAGTGCCGATAAGGCTCCTTTAGCAGCCGAGGCTTTAAATTTCACTGCCTCACGTTTAAAGCAGCTCGGACTTATCGATAATGTAGTTCCCGAGCCTTTAGGCGGTGCGCACCGTGACTATGATCTAAGCGCAGCCAACCTAAAACAGCGTTTGGTAAGTGATTTAAATGAGCTTTTAAATCTGCCCATGGACAGGCTTATCGAGCAACGCTATACCCGCATCATGCATTACGGCTATTGTGATTAAAAGTGGAATTTAAAGAAGCGGCGGGGATCATTGAGAAATCAGCCTGCAGGATCATTAAGGAAATAAAGCCCTCGCGCTTGGTGGTAGGTCTGTCAGGCGGGGCGGATTCCACGTTGGCCCTGCTCATTGCCTGCAAGGTGCGTGAAATTGATCCTGACTGCTTTGTGGAAGCCGTACATTGCATACACGGTCTCGATGCTGACGATCCCATATGGCTTGCTCACTGCCAGAGACTGTGTGCACGCGTCGGCGTTACTCTTTTAACACCCAAATTGCATATTGTTTACGGCAACGGCCGCTCTCCCGAGGAGGTATCCCGTGCCGAGCGCTATCAGGCACTGCTTAGAGAGCTTAAGGGCGGCGTTTTGGTATTGGGACATCAGGCCGATGATCAGGCGGAAAACTTTCTATTGGCCTTAAAGCGCGGATCAGGCCCCAAGGGCTTGTCCGGCATGCGCTTTATTACCGAGGATGAGCGCGGGAGCATAGTGCGTCCCCTGCTTGATCTTACCAAGGCGCAAATAGAGGAGATCTTAGAGGCCTGCGGCTTTGACTTCGTTTATGACATTTCAAACAGCTATTTAAAGTTCGAGCGTAATTTCATTCGCCTTAAGGTTTTGCCGCTGTTAAAAACGCGCTTTGCCGGGATCGAGGTGGCAATTTTACGCTCGCAAAGCCTGTGTGCACAGGAGCACGATCTGGCTTTACGCTATGTAGAGCCCATCTTTAATCAAGCCTTTGACGACAGCGATCCGTTTATGCTTAGGCTTTCCTTTGGGGATCTGCCCCTTGAGGATGAAGCTCTCATGCTTTTTGTCCTGAGATTGTTTCTTACCAAAAGACTTTCTATGCCGCCTGAGCTTTCATTACTGCAAAGCATCCTGAAGCTTATGCGAACTGGCGATGATCAAAAAGGTCTTATTGAGGCAGAAGGCTTTGAGATCCGCCGTTTTCGAAGCTTCCTCTATCTTTTAAAAATGCCGCATTTTGCTGAGGGACAATACGAGCTTAAGGCAAATTGCGTCCTGCGATTAGGAGACTTTGAATACTCTCTTTTAGAGGGCAGTTTCAAGCGTGTGATCTTGGATTTTGATATACGCGGAGGCGAGAGGATCAAGCCCTTAAAGCGGGCCCACTCACGCGAATTAAAAAAGCTTTATGCCGAATATGACGTTCCCTATTTTATGCGCAGAAGTCAATGTGTGATCCGCGACGATGGCGGTGCTGTGCTCGGAGTCGGCGATCTTTTTTCCTGTGTGATCTGGGGAGAGGGGAGAGAAAAAGGCCCCTTCCTAACTATCAAAAGGGTATAAGAGTACTTTGAAACTCAAGAATTAAAAATCTCTATACCAAAGTTGTTTGGAATTTCTGTACCGAAGTGAAAGGATTTTACGCTTTTTAAAACCTGCGTACAAAAAAACGCCCGGAGTTCTTTAACTTCGGGCTTTTAATTAAATCGGGTTTTTACAGAGAAGAAATCATCAAAAATCTTTTCCATATACTTCTTAGAGTACATGCTTGGAAAAAAGTTCAATTTTTTTATAAGATTTTAAACTTATTTTAATAAGTTATTATAAATCAATAAATTACTACAAAAATTTTTTGCGCACACACTTAACACAACGAAGGATTGTGCTTAAGGGGCGCGTGTGGAGCAAATAAAAAAACAGGATCGCTATTGCTTAGCAAAAAAATATGAGTTAGCATATGCTAACAGTGAGATGACTGATACGGGATTTTCTCCTGACTTATCCTGGACAGCAAGCAAAGCTCTCACTTTTGCATGTGTTTATTTCGGGTTCTCCCCAAGCGGTATCCTCTGTTGCGGATGCCGTTTTTTTTGCAAGCAATAAAAAAGCCCCTCATTTGAGGAGCTTTAATTTAATTCTCTCTGAGATTAAGCCATGGCTTTTACTAAAGCGGAGAGCTTGCTCTTAGCGCGGGCAGCCTTATTCTTGTGAATAAGACCCTTGCCGGCGGAACGATCGAGAATGGATTCAGCCTTGACGAAAGCAACCTTGGCAGCTTCCTTGTCACCGGTGGCGACGATCTTGGCAACGTTCTTAACTAAAGTGCGCATCTTGGAACGTGCAGCCACATTGTGCTGACGTGCCTTCTCGGCGATAACCACGCGCTTCTTTGCAGATTTGATATTAGGCACAGATAGCTCCTGATAATTACTTTTTACTGCCACATTCCAATTTAACGGTGGCACTGAACGCAGTATTTTACCAGCAAATTGATCGTATTTGAAGAGAAAATTGGAGAATGCAGAGATTTAATTCTGTGTTCGCAGAGGTGTTGGTCAATATGCGGTAAAACTGAGTAAAGAGCCGTAATAAAGTGTGAGAAAGGCCGCATTAATCCAGTATAATGCTTGTTTACGTATGCAAAAACTGCACTTTTAATTTCACTATTTATTATTACGGCGAATTAATATGCAACTTATCCGCTCCTTTTCCGATTACCGCAAGCAGGATCGTGATCTTGTTCTTGCGATCGGCAACTTCGACGGAATGCATCGCGGTCACGCCGCCGTAATAAAACGTACGGTCGATCTTGCTCATATTTCAAAGCTTGAGGCGGCGGTAATGACCTTTACTCCTCATCCGCGTCAATTCTTCAGACCCGATGAGATCATGTATACGCTCTCAACATTTAGGGATAAATTTGAGTCCCTGAAAAGTTGCGGAGTGGACAAGCTTTTTAATCTGAGATTTGATGCTGCATTCGCCTCCATGGATGCACGAACCTTTGTCCGAGATCTGCTCATAGGACGTCTCGGGGTAAAAAAGGTGATTGTAGGCTCGCTTTTTTATTTTGCGAGGGGCGGTATGGCCGATTTTTCGGTGCTAAAGAGCCTCTGTGAGCAGTACGGTGCCGAGGCCTATGCACAAGATGGGATCCTAATAGAGGGGCAGAGGGTTTCAAGCTCTGCGGTAAGAGAAAGTCTTTTACGCGGAGATCTTGCCGCCGCCGCCCTCATGCTCGATCGTCCCTACAGCATCACCGGGCGAGTGTGTCACGGCAATGCTCTCGGACGTACCATGGGTTTTCCTACCGCTAACGTGCATTTTTTTGATATGCAACCGCCATTAAACGGAGTTTATGCCGTCAGGGTTCATACCGTATACGGTGATTATGACGGCATGTGCAATGCGGGAATGCGTCCGAGCATACGTGAAAATGACAAACGCTTTTTACTGGAAGCACACCTATTCAATTTCAGCGGCGATCTGTATGCGACGCCGATCAGGATCAGTTTCATCTCCAAGATCCGCGATGAAACCGTTTTCTCCAATCTGAATGAACTGAAAGAAAGGCTCAGTCTCGATCGTCTGTCGGCACAAGTCAGTCTTTCTTCGTTTAAAAAACGCGGACTTTAATAAAATACCAAGGGTCAGACAAATGGCAGATTATAAAAACACATTGAATCTTCCGAACACCGCTTTTCCCATGCGCGGCAATCTCGCCAAGCGTGAGCCGGAAATGCTGAAGGACTGGGAAAAACGCGGTCTTTACCAAAAGATCCGTACTGCCCGTGCAGGTTGCAATACCTTTATTTTGCACGACGGTCCTCCCTATGCCAACGGCAATATTCATATAGGCCACTCCATAAACAAGGTCTTAAAGGACATCATCATCAAATCAAAGACTCTTTCAGGCTTTGATTGTCCTTATGTACCCGGTTGGGATTGCCACGGCCTGCCCATTGAGGTAAAGGTCGAAAGCATGGTGGGCAAGCCCGGAGTAAAGGTTTCAGCCGCAGAGTTTCGTAATGAGTGCCGCAAATACGCCAAAAGTCAGGTGGACACCCAGCGCGAAAGCTTCAAACGCTTAGGAGTCTTGGGTGATTGGGATCATCCTTATCTCACCATGGACTTTAAAACCGAGGCCGCAACCATTCGTGAATTGGGATCGGTGATCAAAAACGGTCATTTCGTACGCGGTTTAAAGCCCGTCTATTGGTGTATGGATTGCCAGTCGGCGTTGGCTGAGGCAGAGGTCGAATATAAGGACGTAACCTCAGATTCCATTTATGTGCGCTTTGCCGCCGTGGATGAGAATAAGATCTTTTCCTCCTTCAAGGCCCAAGGACAAGGCGAGGGTCCCGTCTCCTGCGTGATTTGGACCACTACTCCTTGGACTTTGCCTGCCAACCGTGCCATCTGCGTTAATGAGGCTTTGAAATACTCGCTCATTCAGGCTTATACCGAAAAGGGAGCTGAGCGCTTTATTATGGCCTCCGATCTGGCAGAGCAGGTCATGAAGACTGCGGAGATCGAGAAGTGGAGCTTTATAGGTGAGAGCGTTTCGGGCAAGGTTTTAGAGCTTGAGCGCTTTAAGCATCCTTTCTTAGATTTTGAAGTGCCGGTGATCCTCGGCGCTCACGTAACGCTTGAAGCCGGTACCGGCTGTGTTCACACCGCAGGCGGTCACGGTCTCGACGATTACAACGTCTCTGTAAAATACGGTCTTGAGATCTACAATCCCGTCAAGCCCGACGGCTGTTTCAGAGACGACGTGCCCTTTTTTGCCGGCATGAACGTACTCAAAGCCAATCCCGAGGTGCTGAAAGTATTAAAGGACAAGGGCGTACTTTTAAAGTCCGTTAAGATCACCCACAGCTATCCGCATTGCTGGCGTCATAAGACTCCGGTGATCTTCCGCGCCACCGAACAGTGGTTCATATCCATGGACGGACACGGCTTGCGCGATAATGCTTTGAATGAGATCAAAAAGGTGCGCTGGATCCCTGCCTGGGGACAAAACCGCATCGAGGCCATGGTCAAACAGCGTACCGACTGGTGTATCTCCCGTCAGCGTACCTGGGGCATGCCCTGTGCCGTTTTAATCAACAATGAAACGGGCGAGATCCACCCCAACACACCCGAGATCATTGAAAAGGTTGCCAAGGCCGTTGAGGAAAAGGGTATTCAGGCTTGGTGGGATCTGAGCGTTGAAGATCTTATAGGCCCTGAAGAGGCTCCTAAATATCATAAAGATCCCAACACCCTGGACGTATGGTTCGATTCCGGATCGACCTGGTTTACCGTAGTGGGTCAGCGTAAGGAATTTGCAGGACATGATATCGATATGTATCTTGAGGGATCCGATCAGCATCGCGGCTGGTTCATGTCCTCCCTCATGCTCTCCTGCGCCTCCCGCGGCCGTGCACCCTATAAGCAGGTTTTGACTCACGGTTTCACCGTCGACGGTGAGGGCCGCAAGATGTCCAAGTCCTTAGGTAACGTCATCGCCCCTGCCGAGGTTATGGATCAGCTGGGTGCCGACGTTTTAAGACTTTGGATCGCCAACAACGATTACACCGGCGATATGGCCGTGTCCAAGGAGATCTTTAAACATACCTCCGATGCCTATCGTCGCGTACGTAATACCGTGCGTTTCCTCCTTGCCAATATCAACGGCTTCGATCCTAACAAGGATGCAATTTCCTTTGAAAATATGATTGAGCTTGATAAATGGGCCGTATCCTGTACTGCAAAGACTCAGAAGGCTATTTTGAAGGCATATGAGGACTATGATTTCCATCAGGTAGTGCAGATCCTTATGAATTTCTGCTCCATCAAGATGGGATCCTTCTATCTCGATATCATCAAGGATCGTCAGTACACCGCCAAGGCAGACGGTGTGGCCCGCCGCTCCTGTCAGAGCGCGCTGTACCTCATTCTTGAGGCTCTGTTGCGTTGGATGGCTCCCATTTTGTCATTTACCGCTCAGGAAGCCTGGGAGGCTATGCCCGGCAAGCGCGATGAGTTCGTATTCACCTCCCGCTGGGTGGATGATCTCAAGGAGCTTGACGAGAATTCCGCCTTCAATTCTGCATATTGGGATCGTATTCTTGCTTTCCGTGACGAAGCCAACCGCGCGGTGGAGGCTGCTCGCAATCAGGGAGTAATAGGCGGATCTCTTGAGGCCGAGCTTACCGTTTTTGCAGACGGAGAGCTCAAGAACGATCTAAAGCAGTTAGGTGACGAGCTTAAGTTCCTGCTCATTACCTCCAAGGCCTTGGTAAGTGATGAAAAGGCTCCTGAGGATGCATTTGTCTCAGAAAGCCTCAAGTGCGCCTTCAGCGTCAGGAAATCTCAGGCTCATAAGTGCGAGCGTTGCTGGCATTATGAGGAAGAGGTGGATACAGATCCCAAGCATCCGGGCCTGTGCCGTCGCTGTGTGGAGAATATCGAAACCTCGTGCGGTGAAAAGAGATATTTTGCCTGATGTCGATCAAATCTAAAGACTGCGGGCTTAGATTTTTAGTGATCAGCCTGCTTATAGTGATCCTCGATCAATACACCAAGTATTTGGTGGTTGAGAACATCCCCGCCTATACCGCGGGGGTGGCGGTAACGAGCTTCTTTTCACTGGTGCATGTATACAATGAAGGAGCGGCCTTCAGCTTTTTAGCCGATATGGGCGGCTGGCAGCGCTACCTCTTCATGATCATTGCCTCCGTGATCTCCTTGATCCTGATCGTGGCCCTAAAGAGAACCTCAAGGCGCAAGCCCTACACCTGCCTTGGGATCTCTTTGATCCTAGGCGGTGCCGTAGGTAATCTTCTGGATCGTGTTTTTTTAGGACATGTGGTCGACTTTTTAATGTTTTACATTAAGGGAGACGGCTGGTTTTGGTCCTATCCTTCCTTCAACGTGGCGGATATTGCCGTCTGTGTCGGTGCCGCTTTGCTGGTTATAATCGGCTTTTTCGGCAAGGATGATCCTAAGAACAAGTCTTCTGCAAAATAGATCAAGGAGTTCCTAGCTAATGAGTTTTCGAATTTTGCTTGCGCGTGAGCGCGGTATGTGTGCAGGGGTCGAGCGTGCTATTTTAGTGGTAGAAAAGGCTCTTGAACGATACGGTGCCAATAAGGTGTGGGTTTTACACGAGGTGGTGCACAATCGTCACGTGGTTGAGGATCTGCGTCGGGCGGGAGCAATTTTTGTAGACTCAATAGCAGAGGTTCCCGAGGGCTCCGTGCTGATCTTTTCGGCCCACGGTGTCAGTATTGCCGTGGAGAAGGAAGCCTGTAAGAGAAATCTTACGGTGATAGATGCAACCTGCCCTGTGGTATCCGGCATTCATCGCAAGATGAATCGAGCCGGGAAAGCAGGACTTGAGGCGGTGGTTATAGGCCACGAGGGGCATCAGGAGGTCATAGGGACCATAGGTCAATATGAGGGGGATCCCAAGAAAGTTCATGTCATTTTGACCCCCGAGGATGTAAAAGCGCTTGCTATCAACGGTGAGAAGGCTTTTTTTGCAACTCAAACCACCCTGAGCGTCGAGGAGACAAAGGAGACGGTTGAGGCCTTAAGATGCAAATATCCAGCCATCCAGGGATCAAAGCAGGATGATACCTGTAATGCAACGCAGCTGCGCCAAAATGCGGTACGCGATCTGGCACATTTGTCAGATGCCGTGATCATTGCCGGCTCTCAGAATTCCTCGAATTCCAATCGCTTACGCGAGGAGGCCGAGCATGAGGGGACGCAGGCTTATTTAATCGATGATGCCTCAGGTATTGATCTTAAATGGCTTGAGGGGGTAAAGACCGTGGGCGTAAGTGCCGGGGCCAGCGCTCCTGATTATGTCATTAAGGATATAGTGGATCACCTCTTAAGATACGGTGGGGACAGCGTTGAGGAGGTAGGAGAGGCGGGAAGAACCCGTCATTTTCCTCTGCCTAGGCCCTTACAGAGCTAAGAACAAAGGCTATAAAAATTAGGAGGGGTGACTGCGGTCGCCCTTTTCTTTTTTTTGCGTAATTGAAAGATGTCTGACGTTTGTTTTTGCGCAGACGGATGAGATGGAAATAAAAGAGCAGGATTTTTACAATCCTGCTCTCTTGTTCATCCTAAAAGATGAAAACTCACGTTGTTTTCTATACAATCAAACGATTGATTAGAATACGTAACGGGCACCGAACATGACGGAGTTGTGTGCGTCCTTGTCGTACTTGCTGGTGATTCTTCCGAAGCCGTCATCAGAGCCAGCATCGATCAAGCCCTCAGCCCAAACCTTGAAGTTAGGGGTGACGTTGTAGTCAGCGATGAGCTGGACATACTTACGATCATCATCAGAGGTATCATCCTCAGCATTGATGTAGTGATAGGAAGCACCTAAACGGATGCCGTTGGTGAAGCCGTAGGTAGCAACGGATTCCCAAGCCTTAACCTTGAGCTCATCATCGCTGTCGATGTAGTTTACCTTGGTGTAGTTGTAGTTGGTGGCAATGTAGAAGCCCTTACCATTGGTACCCCAAGCCAAGGAGCCGTCCATTACCTTCATGTCGTCAACGTTGCCAACAACTGCGCCGTCAGCCTGATCCTGACCCTCTAAATAGAGGTAAGCAGCACGAACGCTGATGGGGCCAAAGACTACGACAGGGGAGGTGTAGCCGGCATAGATGGAGAAGCCTGAGTTAACGTCAAAGGCCTGTAAATCGGTGTTGTATTTGTCTTCAGCGAACTGATAGGAAACACCGGCGTCAAAGCCGAAGCCCTTCCACATATAGGAGAGGTGGCCGGAGTTACGCTCGTCCTGACCGCCGTAAACACCAACTTCGTCCAATACGTCAACAACAGAAGAAGCGAAGACGAAAGGATCCTTGTAACGGCCCATCTGAACCTTACCGAACTGACCGAAGTCAACACCCAAGAACTGCTGACGAGCTTTCAGAGCAGCGCCTTCAACAGAGTTACCGGAGTGATCAGCCTGCCACTCATTGTAAGCATAAGCAGCGATACCGGAGGTCAGTTGAGTACGACCGGCCATGGTCAAACGAGCGCGATCACGGGTGGTAGTATCCTGAGCGGAGTTGCCAAAATAGGAGTTACCTGCGTTGCCGACCATGAACTCGATCTGACCACCGACGGCTAAAGTGGTGCCGTCTTTGTCATAAACCTGAGCGGCGGAAGCAGCGGAGGCTGCGAATGCTGCTGCAGCAATAGCTACAGCTAATACTGACTTCTTCATAGTAAATAAAACCCAAAAAAATATAATAAAGTGCTTGTAAAAATTTACAAACCTACGTCTATGTGACGCAGGATCACTATAGCAGTAAATTTTTATTTGTTTCGAAAAATATTATTATTGCGTTATAAATGTGATCGAGATCACAAAAATATATTGAACTAACCGGAATTTAGATAGTCGTAAGCGAATTATTTGATGGTATAGGATCTTGCAAAAGGTTTTTTTTTGCGATTTTGGAAAGATTGTCTGCGTGCAAGCTTTAGACGGCATTATTTTGTAAAAAAAGCGGACCCTTTAAGATCCGCTTCAGTATTTTTAAGCACCGTGCTGTAGTTTGCTGTACTTTACAGTGCTTTCATTTCTTCAATTTGCGCATTTATTTTGGCAAGTTGAGTTTTATTAAGCTCGAGCTGGGCCTTGGCGCCTTCAATGATTTTGGCCGGAGCTTTGGAGATGAAGGCCTCGCTCTTAAGTCTTGCCTCGGAGGAGGCGATGACACCCTGAAGCTTTTGAGCCATGCCGCTTAAGCGTTTGATCTCGGCATCCTTGTTGACGAGATCCTTCATGGGGATCAATACCTCGGCCGTACGCAGAGGCTTTACTGAGCACGGAGGTACCTGATCTCCGACCTTAACAAAAGCAATTTTCTCGATATTGGCCAAATTTTCAAGATAGGCAAAATATTTCTCGCTGTAGGTCTCCTCGACCTCGGAGGCTCCGCGCAACATGGGAGACAGTTTGACCGAAGGTCCCACCTTCATTTCAGCACGCAGATTGCGTACGGTTTGAGCAAAGTCCTTAAGCCAAGCTACGGCATCCTCGGCTTCCTTGTCGAGACTGTAGTCCTCACCGTCGGGGTAGGCAGCCGCCATTACGGTATCGGTATGCATACGTCCGAGCATGGGGGCGGTGATCTTCCAGATAACCTCGGTGATAAAGGGCATTACCGGATGGGCAAGGCGCATGGTGGTCTCAAGTACATCAACGAGATTCCAAGCCGTGGCATCCTTTTGCTTTTGGGTAAATTCGCCGCGGAAAATGGATTTGGTAAACTCAAGATACCAGTCGCAGAATTCGTTCCAAATGAACTCATACAGCTTAACGGCCACGTTATCAAAGCGGTAGGATTCGATAGCCTCGGTGACCTCGGTAATGCAGGACTTAAGCTTCGAACGAATAAAACGATCTGCCAAGGAAAGATCTGCAAAATCGGGTTTTTCAAGCTTGCGCTCGCCTACGTTCATAAGGGCAAAGCGGGAGGCATTCCAGATCTTATTGCAGAAATTGCGGTAGCCGTCCAGACGCTTCATATCCCAGTTGATGTCACGACCGTTTGAGGCCAGAGCACAAAGGGTAAAGCGCAATGCATCGGTGCCGTGAGGGGCAATGCCGTTCGGGAACTGCTTGGCAGTACGCTTGGCGATCTTTTCGGCAATTTGAGGCTGCATCATGTTGGCAGTACGCTTGGCAATGAGTCCGTCAATGCCGATGCCGTCGATCATGTCGAGAGGATCGATGACGTTGCCCTTGGATTTGGACATCTTCTTACCTTCTTCGTCACGAATTAAGCCCGTAACGTAGACGGTTTTGAAGGGTACCTGCGGATTGCCGTCTTTGTCCTTCATGAAATGCATGGTCATCATGATCATGCGGGCAACCCAGAAGAAGATGATGTCAAAGCCGGTAACCAGCACGGAGGTAGGATGGAAGCTTTCAAGCTCTTGGGTAACATCGGGCCAGCCTAAGGTTGAAAAAGTCCACAGTGCCGATGAGAACCAGGTATCGAGTACGTCCGGATCACGCGAAAGCTTGACCTCAGCGCCTAAGGAGTATTTGCTGCGCACCTCTTCTTCGTTGCGGGCAACATATACCTTACCGTCTTCGTCGTACCATGCAGGAATGCGATGTCCCCACCACAGCTGACGGGAAATACACCAATCCTGCAGATCATTCATCCACGAGAAGTACATGTTTTCGTACTGCTTGGGCACGAATTTGATACGTCCGTCTTTCACGGCCTCAACGGCGGGTTTACCGAGTACGGAGGCTCTTACGTACCATTGATCGGTAAGCATGGGCTCGATGGGTACACCGCCGCGATCGCCAAAGGGCTGGGAGAGGGCGTGATCTTCAATATGATCAAGTAAGCCCTGGGCTTTAAGATCCTCTACGATCTTGTCGCGGGCGGCAAAACGCTCCATTCCTTGATAGCATTCAGGAATAGGGGCTTTAAAATCCTTAAGGACGATGCCGTCGCAGTCGAAGCATTCGGCCTCGTCACGAATATGTGCATCCTCGGTGAGGATATTGACCATGGGCAGCTTATTGCGTTTGCCCACGGCATAGTCGTTAAAGTCGTGAGCAGGGGTGATCTTCACGCAACCGGTACCTGTGGTCATATCGGCATGGATATCGGCGATGATCTTGATGCGACGACCTACAAGCGGCAATATTAGATCCTTGCCGATCACGGATTTAAAGCGGGGATCGGAGGGATTGACGGCTACGGCGGTATCGCCGAGCAACGTTTCGGGACGGGTGGTGGCGACCATGAGATAATCCTTACCCTCGTCGGTTTTGACACCGTCGGCAAGTGGATATTTCACATACCACATGAAGCCCTTGACGTCGCGGTTTTCAACCTCAAGATCGGAAATGGCGGTACGAAGCTTAGGATCCCAGTTGACAAGACGCTTGCCGCGATAGATCAGATCCTCATCGTACAGGCGTACGAAGACCTCGAGCACGGCGCGGGACAGTCCCTCGTCCATGGTAAAACGCTCGCGGGTCCAGTCTACGGAGTCGCCCAAACGTCTCATCTGACGGGTGATGTTACCGCCTGATTCTCCCTTCCATTTCCAAACACGCTCGATGAATTTTTCGCGCCCCAGATCATGACGGGTTAAATGTTCTTCCTTGGCCAGCTTGCGCTCCACCACCATTTGAGTGGCAATGCCTGCATGATCGGTACCGCACTGCCATAAGGTATTGTCACCCTTCATACGGTGATAACGAATGAGAGTATCCATTATGGTCTGCTGGAAGGCATGGCCCATGTGCAAAGAACCTGTGACGTTGGGCGGAGGCAGTGCAATTGAATAGGAGGGCTTGGATCTGTCTCCAGAGGGCTTGAAGCAACCGTTCTGTTCCCATTTTTGATAGATGCCGGCTTCGAAATTTTCCGGCTGATAGGTTTTGTCCATTTCCATGAAATAAAGGCCTTTTTATGATTGCGGATGCTGCGAAAATAAAAAGTTCGCAGGCGTCTTAGCTGAAAAAATGCGATATTGATCAGATTTTAACACAGGCAGGCATAATTCCGAATGTAAACAAGCAGAGAGTGACCTCGACAAAGTGCCTGTAAAGCTCTCAATCTGCGGTAAAATCAATACGAAGGTATACATACTATGTATGACGTGATCACTGTCTTTGGTAATTTTTAGGATGATTTAATGTCTCTGATATTCAATCAATGCCTTACGGCAAGAAGTCCTGACTTTGCAGCAGATCTCAAAGAGGCGGCTACATGCGGATTTGAAGGCGTGGAGCTATTGTTTGAGACCTGTTCTACAGTTTTGGCCTCAGGCAGCGGACTTAGATCTTATGCCAAGCTCGTAAAGGATCTGGGGCTTAAGGTTCAAGCCGTGGGCAGTATCCCCTGGATCCCGGAGCAATGCGGGGCGGAGGAAGCTCAATGGGCGGTGTACGACCGACTCAATCTTTTAGGGGAGCTTTTTAAGAATTTCCGCGTCACACTCTGTGCGGTGGATCCTTATTTTGCAGAAAATGAGTATGAGCTTTCCTTGTATCCTGAAGGTTCAATTAAGGAACAGCTTTGCAAGGCTCTGTCGGGATTTACCAGAGACTTTTCATATATAGGCTTCGGTTTATGTCCGGATGCCGATCCTTTAAGTCTCGTACGATCCATAAGCTTTGCCCGAGAAATTCTTTGTGAGTGTCAAAATTCCAAGCTGTCTTTAATCTTGGATACGGGACGCATTGATACGGAAAGCTTATCTGAGCTTGAGGGTTTAAGCGGTAATGAAATATCGCTGGTACGTTTGGGTGATGATGAAGGCTTTAACAGGGACTTTGTCAGGGGACTTACAAAGATTGGCTATAAGGGCCCGTATTCAATCTCATCTACCCTCTGCGGTAGCGGAGATAATGCGGAGATCATTAAAGAGGGCTTCGAGCTTTTGAGTAAATCGGTCGGAATGTGCGCATGCTGAAAAAGCATTGGAAGATCCTTTTAGCCTTATGTCTTGCTGTGATAACAATTGCAGTAGGAACGGTCGTTTATTACGCAAGGCAAACGGAACTTTTAAATACTGAGGCTATAGCGGAGCATAAAAAGCCTTATAAGGTTGATATGGGTATGAATGCCCGTATCATAGCCGAGGAATTGACGAAAGGCGCTTATCCACGTTTCATAATCAGCCTGTATTTGAGAGATCACCCCGAGCTTACGGCCGTGCAAAAGGGCAGGTACCGCATAGACGGAAAAAAGACCTTGCCTGAGATCCTAAAGGATATGGTGCAGGGCAAGATAGCTGAAGAGGATTATTTGCAGCTGGGTATTGTCGAGGGCTCGAATTTGTCCGCACTTTACGGAAGTCTCAAAAAGCTTTTTCCCGCACAATATGATGAAATGTATAAGATCCTATCTGATCCTGCCGATTTCATCATTGAAAGTTTAAAAAACGACGTCAAGCTTCTGGAGGCCGTAGGCGGTGCCGGTCACAGCCTTGAGGGCCTGCTGATGCCTGCGACCTATCCTGTGTACCACAAGGATCGCCCGCTCGGAGCCGTGGCCTCTGCCTTACGCTCAACCGCGAGATTTATGGCCGCACAGTGGCCAGATCGCGATCAAAGTGCATGGGTCAAAACGCCTTATGAGGCCTTGATCATTGCCTCCATTATTGAGCGTGAAACCTTGGTCGATGACGAACGCCCCTATGTTGCGGCGGTATTCTATAATCGTTTGAAGAAAAATATGCGTCTGCAGACCGATCCGACGGTGATGTACGGGATCTCTCCGGATTTCTCAGGCCGGCTGTCGCGTGAGCAGTTGCGCAAAGATACGCCTTATAATACCTATACTCGCGGGGGACTGCCTCCTACCCCCATAGCCATGCCCAGTAAAGCCTCAATTGAGGCGGCGTTGCATCCTGCAGATTCAAAGGCCTTGTATTTCGTAGCCGCCGATGTAAGTCCTACCAAGGGGCACGTGTTTACAAATTCCTTGGACGATCACAATAAGGCAGTTGCTCAGTATCGTCGTAAAGTCAGGGAATACAAAAAGAATTTGAAAAACGCAGGAGCTGCTGACAAGATCGTCGACGGTGATGATAATTTTCGTGATTTAGGTTCAGCGGATAAGCCCTCCTCCGATAAAAACAAAGCTACGGCAAAGAATGCAGATAATAAAGCGGGGGCTGCGGCTAAAAAGGGTGCCGAGCTCAGGGATACATCCCCAAGTGCTTTGAAAGCTCAAAATACAAAGAGTGATCAAGACAAGTCTGAGCAAAATGGTGTCAAAAAGGAAGGAGCCGCAGCATCTCAAGGCCAACAGCAAGGATCAAAGCAAGGTGTCAAGAATAACGGTACCTCGCAACAGGCAGCGGTTACGAAGTCCGCAAACGGTGACACCGTGATTGATGTGAGCGAAAAAAATACTAAGGGTGACATGCGATCGGAGCAGGTAGCAAGTGCTCAAGCTGATGCACCCAAATCTTCATCGCTTTCCGCTTCGCAACGCACTAAGAAGTAAAGTAATTAGGATCAATAAAATATGAAAAGAGGTTTGTTCATCACCCTTGAAGGCGGAGAGGGCGCCGGCAAAACCACACAGATCCCCGTGATCAGAGAGTACTTTGAAAAACGCGGTGCGGAGGTTATCACACTGCGTGAGCCCGGAGGGACGCCCTGTGCCGAGGAAATACGCACCATACTCAAAACGGCGCGCGATGACGATCCCTTGTGCAATGAGGCCGAGCTTTTGCTTATGTATGCCGCCCGCGCTCAGTTGACCAAAAATGTAATTATTCCTGCCTTAAAGGCAGGCAAAGTGGTGATCTGTGATCGTTACGATCTGTCAACTAGGGCCTATCAAGGATGCGGTCGCGGTATAGATCCCAAGATCATCGCGGCGGTAAGACATGCGGCCATAGGAGATTTTTATCCTGATCTCACCTTGCTTTTGGACTTGAGCGTCGAAGAAGGTATGAACAGAGCGGATAAACGTAGCGCGCGTGATCGCATCGAGCTTGCGGGGGATGATTTTTTCAGGCGTGTACGCGAGGGTTTTTTGAGCTTTGCACAAGAAGATCCTGAGCATATTAAGCTGATAGATGCATCAAAGCCGCTTGCATCGGTAAGTGCAGAGATCATAAATGTTTTGGACGGGTGCTATGGGCGATAATTTTGAGGAGGAGCCATGGTTGCAAAAGCCTTTTAATGAGTTTGCAACGGCTTTTATGAATAATCGTTTACCCGGATCGGTTATTTTGTCATGTCCTGACGGGACGGGCGGTGAGCGTTTGGCAGCAGCCATGGCCAAAATGTATTTGTGTCATGCTCCCGCTATGAACGGAGCATGTAACAATTGTCCCTCATGCAGAGCCTTTGATAATGGCCGTCATGCGGATTTCGTGCATGTCAGAGCCGTCAATGCCAAGGATGCTTCTTCTGCCGTGGATCATGATCCTGACTCATCGGAGGCGGTCAGCTTTTTTTTTGATGAGGATGCGGCATCGTCTCAAAGATATGTACGTATCGATGCATTACGCACCATGCAAAGGCTTATAGGTGAATCCTCCGTACTGGGACCTTCTAAGGTTGCACTTATTTCCGATGCCCATCTTATGCAGACGGGAGCGGCCAATGCCGTTTTGAAAACCTTTGAGGAGCCGCCTGCACATACGCTCATCATCATGCAAAGCCGTTCTCTGGATGCACTGTTGCCTACCGTTTTGTCGCGTGCCTTTAAAATAAGAGTTTCTGCGCCCGATTTTAAGACGGCCTTTGATTATTTAAAGCTATCAGATCCTAATTACGATGAGGCCAAGCTCGAGCTGTCATTGGCTCTTTGCAATTGCGCCCCCTTTGCAACGGAGAAATTTTTAATGGCCCAATGCCGATCAGGGCGTAAGGAAGCGTTTTTAATCGATGAGATCATGAAGGCCCTCAATATATTTTCAGATGCATTGCTTGCAAAGTCCCCTCTTGATGATGCGACGTCAGCCTTCAAAGCACTCCCCTCTCAATTATGTGCGGCGGTATTGCAACATTTCGTCCTTGAGATCCTTAAATATAAGGCACACATGGATCCAAAGGATCTGCATGTTATAAGGAGCATGCCTCTTGATCTTTTGTCGCATCTTCCCGCCGAGCATTTGTTTAAGGCGGCGGAGGATTTAAAATATATTGCCGTCAAAGCCCCGTTATTACCGTCACGAGCCCCCTATGCATTGATCAGGGCATGGCTTCAAGCTTTAGTAAAAAAATCATGATCATAAGACGTTACCTTTTTAAAGAGATCCTGAAGGTTCAAACCGTAACCTTCGCCGTGCTGCTGCTGGTGTTTTTATGTCAAAGCCTCATTCGTTTTATAGGCAGGGCGGCAACCGGAGAAACCCCGGGAGATATGATCTTTTCCATGGTTTTGTATTCGGTACCTTCAATATGCTATCTGATGCTGCCGCTTTCGCTTTTTGTAGGGATCATTGCGGCGATCGGCCGTATATGTTCCGACTCAGAAATGGTGGTAATGCGATCATCCGGTTTTTCTGATCGTGCGGTTTTGGGCATAGGACTGTTTATGTCTTTTTTTACGGCTGTACTGTGTGCTTTAAATTCTTTGTATTTTATGCCGGAGGCCAATAAGGCCCAGCAAAGCATTAAGCTTGCGGCGCAAAAAAATCCCCGTTATTTACCCATTGAGAGCGGACGCTTCGTCAATTTTAATTCCGGATCGGATCAGTACGTGATCTATATTGAAAACGTAAGCGGTAAAAATGCCAAGCAAGAAAGAAATATGGGTAACCTCTACGTCATGGACAATACCTTTTTAAATGACAGCTCCTTTACCGCCTCAGTAAGCGGAGAGCTTGTGTATGACGAGGATGGCTACCAGTGGTTGAATTTGGGACGTGGAAATCGTTATGAATACGACAGCAAAAATGATTCACGGCGCAGTATTTCATTTGATACCTTTAAATTGCCGGTGGGGTTTAACGCCGAGGAACGTTCTCAGGACAATGACATAGGGGCGGTTTCCACCTATGATCTTTGGCACTCGGATGAGCACGCATCAAGACTGGAGCTGCAATGGCGTTTGGCACCGGTATTTGCCGTCTTTATTCTGACCATGATCGCAGTCCCCCTCTCCATGGTAAATCCGCGTCAGGGCAGATTCTCTAGGCTTTGGCAGGCTATTTTGCTTTATGCTGCCTATTATCTTTTGTTGCTTGCAGTGCGCAATATGATCAATGCAGGACGTATTCCGATGTTGCCTGGGCTCTATGCCGTTCCTATTATTTTCCTGATCTTTGCGGTATTGCCGTTTAATCTGCAGTTCAAATTTTTCCTAAAGCGCAAAAAATCAAATAAACCGACTTAGGAAGTAAAAACATAAAAAAGCCTCGGAAAATCCGAGGCCTTCTCAGATAAACTCATCTAGTTAAGATCTTTTGAAGATCTTCGACATAACTGCAACCTGCTCCTGTGCCCGAGCGATTATTGCCGCTGTGTCCGTTCCCGAGGATATGAAATTAAAGCCGAGATCGTGCCAGAAGGCTATGTCTTCAGCTCCGCCGTAGGCTGCCGCTACACCTATGGGGCGACCTGCATTACGACATTTTTCAATTACCGTCTTCATTAATGCAACGACCTTAGGGTGCTTGGTTTCATTCAAGAGTCCTATCGAGCCAGAAAGATCGCAGGGACCGACTATAAAAGCGTCGCAGCCTTTGATCTTGAGCATATTATCAAGATCGTTTACGGCGTCGATGTGTTCTATTTGAGCGATACGACACATGGCATCAGGAGCCTCTTTGATGTATTCATCAAGCGGGATGCGTCCGTATCCGCAGGCGCGTTTAGGACCGAAGCCGCGTTTACCCAAGGGCGGATACAAGCAGGCATCCATAGCCTTTTGCAGTTCCTGTGCAGAGTTCACATTCGGGAAGATGATCCCGTCGGGGCCCATTTCAAGGACACGCTTGGCCAAAAAGGGTTCGTTTTGAGGGATGCGTACTAATGAAGCAGCACCGCCTGCTTTACAGGCTATGATCTGATTTAAAACCGTTTCATAGTCCTGAGCCTGATGCTCCGTATCCACCCAAATAAAGTCAAATCCGCATGCGGCGGCCATCTCAGAAATACAGGGCTCAGCCAGATCAACCTCAAAGCCGATGAGCTCTTCACCCTTTAATAGTCTTTCCTTGAATTTATTCATAAATACTCCTTATTTCCTTATATGTAGGCTATGACTTGCGATCCTCGGACTGAGCCTTTTCCAAGGCCTCGGCCGCCTCGCGAATGGCTTTGGCATCCTCGTCGTCAGCAAGAGATGTTGCCTTTTGTGCATCCTGTTTTTTGGTTATTTCCCCGCCCGTAGCCAGATCGAGTACGGCGTATATAACGTCACGCAGAGCGTAAATTACCATGAAGAATGCCGACAACGGGATGCAGGAATAGAACCATGACATTTTGATGAAGGAGGGGAGGGTGAAGGTGGCCTTCACGCTGGTCTTCATGCATAGCTTGATCCCGAAGAAGAGGATCACGGCATAGGTGATGAGCATGATCACGGTGGAGATCAGTCGGCACCAGCGGCCGGATAATTTACCGTGAATTTTATCGACCAAAATGTCCACCATGAAATGCTCGCCGCTGCGTACAAGCTCGGCGGCCGATAAAAAGATCATCCATACGAGGAAGAATTGTATGACCTCATCTATCCAGGTCGGATTCCATGTAATAAAGGAGGCACGGGTCATAATGTTTAGTAAAAACAACGTGAATACAACGGCCAAGCAAAAGCCTGCCAGTAAACGCGTGACGGTTCCTACAATCTTTTCAAATAAGAAATATGCGTTCATGATCGCTCCTTAAATTCCGTAGCCCAGATAGGTCGGCAACCAGGTGGTAAGGGGCTCGAAGAAGGCCACCAGCAACGTTACGAAGATCATAATTCCTACGAAGGGAACGGCGGCTCGTCCTATCTTCATGACCTTTTCCTTGGTAATACTCGACATCACGTATAGATTTAGTCCGACGGGCGGTGTCAAAACTCCGCAGGCAAGAGCAATACACATCATGATGGCAAGCTGTACCGTGGGGAAGTGGTAGGCCTTGGCAAGAGGGTAGAAGATGGGAACGGTGATGAGCAAAATGGCAGTTCCTTCCATAAAGCAACCCATGATGAGTAACAATATGATGATCATTATCAAAATAGGGGTGATGCTTGAGAAGGTATCCACCATCTGCTGTACCACCATATGCGGAATACGGGTCTTAAGCAGAACGTGCTGGAAGAAAGCGGCAGTTGCGATCACAAACATGATCTGTCCGGTGCTCTTGGCCGTGGCCCAGAAAATTCCCGGCAGATCGGCAATCTTGAGCTTTTTGTATTTGAACATTCCAAGCAGCATGGCATAGAAAGCAGCCACGGCCGCAGCCTCGGTGGCGGTGAACAGACCTATAAAAATACCGCCTAACACAATAACCGGAATGAGCAGAGCCCAAATGGCCTTGACACCGAGTTTTACACGTTCGGGCATAGGAACGGCCGGAACCTTACCGAAGTTGGAGCGTCTTGCTTCGTAGCTTGAATAAAGAATAAAAAGCAGTCCGGTTAAAATTCCGGGGATGGCACCGCCTAAGAACAGGGCGTTTACTGAGGTTCCGGGTACCAGCGATGCAAATAGAATAAGTGTGATTGAAGGGGGAATGATGGGGCCTAAGCCGCCGCCTGCGGCAATGGCTGCGCAGGAGAAGGGCTGATCGTAGCCCGTGCGTCTCATTTCGGCGATGGCGATCATGCCTACACCTGCGGCTACAGCTGCGGCGGAGCCGGACATAGCCGACATGATCATGCACGAGGCAATGGCCGCATTTGAAAGGCCGCCCCAGCGATGACCGAGACATGCTCGGGCAAAGGCGAAAAGATCCTTGGAAACTCCGCCCTTGTTCATGAAGTTACCCATGAGCAGGAAGAAAGGAATGGCCATTAGGGTGATGCCCTTTACCTGATCGTACATACTTGAGGGCAGGCGCACCATATTGCTTAAATTAGCCTCTCCCATACCGAAGTAGGTGGCAATGGAGATGAAGGCCATGGATCCGGCAGTGGTGACGCCGATGAACAACGTCAACAGCACTCCGAAAAACATAATGAACATGATCATAGTTTTGATCCCCTGACGAAAATTAAAAAAGCACGATCCTAAAGCTGACCGTGCTTTTCTCCTTGGTTAAGAAAAAGTCCGCCAGACTTTTATCACTTGATGGCCTTTAAGAGGTTGTCGAGCTCTTCCTGACCGCAAAGCTTTGCGATCTTCTCGTATGCAGGAGCCATCATGTCCTTGAAGCTCTGCTTGTCGACTTCAGTGACATTCATGCCCTTTTCCTTGAGTTGACCGATGATCTCGTTTTCCTGACCTGAGATCAGAGTACGAGTGAGATTTTGTGCGTCGATAGCGGCCTTTTCAATAACCTTCTTCAGATCGGGGCTCATCTCATCGTATTTATCTTTATTGATGAGCAGGGCCTGCATATCAAAGAAGTGACCGGTAAGGGCCAGCTGATTTTGGCACTCGAAATAGGAGTCGGCCAAAATGGTGGCAACGGGGTTTTCCTCAGCGTCGACTACGCCCTGCTTTAAGGATTGATAAAGCTCGGAGTAGGCAATGGTCTGGGTGTTGGCACCCAAGGCGTCAAAGGTTGCAAGCAGACCTACGGAGCCCGGAACACGGATCTTGACGCCCTTAAGATCGGCGGCCTTTTTAACCACGATATCCTTGGTGGTGACATGGCGGAAGCCGTAATCGAAGACTCCCAAGGGAACCATGTTCATCTTATCTTCGACGTCATCCTTCATCCAAGGCATGATGTAGGAGTCGATGGTGGCGTGGGCCTGATCGTAGTCCTTAAAGAGGAAGGGAGCACCTAAGGCTGCAAGCTTAGGAACATAGGTGGTCATATTGGATTGGGATGCGATAACCAGATCCACGTCACCGCCGTTGAAGCACTGGTCGATAAGAGCAGGCTGATCGCCTAACTCACTGGCAGGATAAACCACGACCTGGACCTTTCCGCCGGTTGCCTCGGAAACTTCCTTGGCAAAAAGCTCAGCGGCCTTATTGTGTGCATGGCTTGCGGCGGCGGAGTGAGCTAAGGAAAGCTTCATGGATTCAAATTCGGCGGCACCGGCGGAGTTCATGCAAAAAGCGGCGGCGGCTACGACTGCAGCTATTACGGTAGTTTTGTTTTTCATGGTTTTTCCTCTGTGTTTGCTGATGATTTCGTTCACCTAATATGACGGCACTATTTAGTTAGTGCCGTCGAGGCTTAAATTTAAAGTATTAATATGACTAAAGCTTGATCCCAAGAGCGTTTACCGAGAAATCGGTAAGAGCCTTAAGTGCACGAACCTCTTCCTTAAAGGTCTCGGTAAGACCTGCGGCATCCTTGGTTCTGGTGCCGGTAGTCATGGGTACACCCTCATAGGTTCCAAGATAATACTTAGCATTTACAGGATAATACTGTCTTTCGATAAGCGATGTGATCGTTAGCAGATCTTGAACTTTTTGTGCCTTTTCATCGTGTAAATTATCACAAAGCCATGCATAAAGCTTCATTTGGAAGGATGCCATAACGCCGCAGAAGCCTTCACAGCCAGCCAAAATTGAATCGCGCAACGTGGAGGTATTAGCGTTGTAGATCTTAAGCTTGGTACCTTTGACGGCGGCGGCACGCTCCTTAAGCAGGGCCAGATCGCAACAGGTATCCTTTAGGAAATGGAAGCGTCCCGTTTGGGCACACCATTTGAGGTTCTCAAGTGAGACTAAGCGCTTGTAGGGATACGGGCATTCATAAAGACCCAAGGGAAGATCTTCTGGAAGAGTGGCCATGATCTTCTTTAGGTTTTCAAGCCAGACGGCATCACTTTCATCTTCCTTAGCAAAACGGTTGGTAATGAAAATAAGTGCATCGGGTTTTAAAGCGGCGATGGCGTTGAGCTCGTCCTTCTGATCCTCAAATGAATCGGAAATATGTCCGGACACGATCACGGGGACGCGACACGCGGCCGTATCCATCACAGTTTTGGCAATTTTGACACGCTCTTCCTTGGTTAAGAAAAACATTTCGCTTGACTGGCAGTCCGAAAAAAGTCCGGAGCATCCGTTGTCAATATACCAATTGGTAAGAGCCTTGAGGGCCTCGTAGTCCACGGTTTTGGCATCCGCAGAAAAAGGGGTGAGCATTACAGGCCAGGCACCGCCCGGAAATTTAATCTCTGACATATTTCCTCACATAAAAAAGAATTTCTTATGCTTATAACTTAGTGTCAGATGTTATTTTCGTCCATGAATAAAAGTGCTAAAAATATAACGATCTTCACTATTGGTTATTTTAATTAAAATTTGTGATCTTAGGCAAATTCTTGAAATTGGAAAGAAACAGCCATATATTCCGTATAATTTTAAACAGTTAGATCTGATGAAATTATTAGTTATTTTCGAAAAATATTGTAGATTGTTTATGACGATATTTACTAATACCGTACGTTTACCAGGATATGAGGATATGAGTTGAAGCGTAGATCGAAAAATGCCACCCACTTCGATATGAAACGGCCAAATAACATCGATACGAAACGGCCATCAACTTCGATACGATAAGG
>PPYF01424552.1_pt1 | contig 106366 bp, 86 predicted proteins | sample 1559871 | NCBI WGS metagenome assembly PPYF01 (sample SAMN08240021, study PRJNA423297) | Human gut metagenome, whole genome shotgun sequencing project.
TATAGAAAGGAAAAAGAACGAGAAGTTAATTTATTGTTAAACGGAATAAGAGATTAGGATATTAGCATAGAATACGCGGATAGTGTTCCGGTCCAGAAGATCAGCAAGCATATTAGTATTTTAGTTAACTTCATTCTACGTGTTTTTTATTCAATTATCGGTTCAGCCAAGGTTCAGGATTCAACTTTTCTTTCTCCCTACGCAACTGGAAGTGCAATACCGTCCGTCCATTATCCGTACCGTCAGAAAAGACCTGACCGATGGATTGCTTCGTCTTCACCGTATCACCGGCTTTGACGGATGCAGAAGAAAGATTGCAATAAACAGAAATATAATTGCCATGACGAATGAGGACATTAAATAATCCGTTCAATTGGAATACAGCCGCCACCTTCCCATCAAAAATGGCACGCGCCTGTGCACCCGGTTTTCCCTGAATATCAATACCCTTGTTATCCAGTTTCACGTTGCGCAAACCCTCTACGGCATATTGTCCGTAACGGCTGGTGATAATATAAGCGCCGGATATAGGCATTGGCAATTTCCCGCGATTCGCGGCAAAGTTACCCGACAATTCCCGATCCGCCTTACTCATGGTATAAGCCTCAAGAGGTTTCGATTTGGCAGCCGTTTCCGTTGCAGCAGATTTTCCCTCCTTGCTTTCTTCTTTCTTACGGGCAGCCGCTTCACGACGAGCTTCTTCCTGCGCACGCTTGCGGGCACGCTCTATTTCTTCCGCAATTAATTTATCGATGCGGGCATTCAACTGATTGGCTTCCCTGCGTTTTTTATTTATCTCATTCTGCAATCCTTTCTGCTTCTTTTGCAGATTAGTCACCAACGTGCGTTTCTCTTTTTCCTGCTCTTCCAACTTCACCTTTTCGTTCTCACGTTCTTGCAGCAGGTTTTCTTTGGCGGCTTTCACTTGCTGACGTTCCGCTTTCTTCTTGCGTATCTGCTCCTGTTTCTTTAGGATTTCTTCCCCTTGCAGACGTTGATAAGTGGCATATTCACGAACATATCGCATACGCCGATAAGTCTGCCCCAGATTCTTTGCCGAAAAAATAAACATGAGCTTCTCCTCTATCGACTTATTCTTATACAAGTACTGGACAGAAGCTTCATATTTCTTCTTTTTATCTTTCAAATCCTTCTCCAGCCCGTGCAACTGGCGCTCCAATGAAGCCAACTCACGCTGGATAGCCTCCACATCATTGTTGATAGCCATGATATAGCGTTTCCGCTCTTCAATCTGTCCGGTCAACACAGCCAGACTATTCAACTGGCTTCCCACATCTTTCTTTGTATCCTTCAATATAGATTCCGATTCGGCAATCTGTTTTTGCAGCGCACCGCGTTTACTTTCCAGCTCACGAATCAACTTGTTCGATTGAGCGAAAAGAGGAACTGCCAACCAAAGGCAACTGATTAGAATAACAAAGAAACGTTTCATCATAATAAAGCTACCAGCATTTTTACTAATTCTTCCAAGGGAATCTGGTTGTATTTGGACGTCAGTTCCGTCGGAGTTATCGAAAACTCTTGTGTGGAGAACTCATAAAGTTGGACTTTTGCCTTTTCTAATGAAGGAATTCCTATATCTTTTCCTGTCAGCTCTGTCTTTCCACCAGGAAGAGAGGCATCCATCAATATCTTTTCCAAACGGGAAAACTCCACATTCTTCGACAATACATTTTTCAATTCAGCTTTAGTGGCACGAACAAAGCGTTTATTCATCCTGTCTACCAATAAAACTTCGTCGGGAGTAACTTCTATACGTGCCACTTCCGTACGCAGAATAGGCATCAATAAGGAGATTTGTACCCGCTCATGAGTTTTCATCTTCATGGTTCCCCCTACAGACATACTTCCTTTCTTGCCGGGAATAGTCAACTGAAGCTTGGAAGCCAGGTAACTGGATGTCGGAGCCTTTGTCGAAGTCTTAGTTTCCGAAGTTGCCAAGTGCTTCGAACTCTTACAGCCGGCCAACACCACTACCACCAACAACAGTAGATAAATGATTCTTTTCATTCCGCAATATATTTCTTCTTCTCTATTTTCTGTTTCAACGTTTTCGACTCGCTACCCATTTCCAGTGCCTTCTTCCAATATTTCAACGCACCTTCCACATCGCCGGTCATAAAATAAATATCTCCGCAATGCTCCACAATCACATCACTCTTCTCGCCGTCGTTCTTCATTGCATTGTCAATATAGATACGGGCTTCGGCATAGTTTCCCTTTTCAAAAAGAATCCATGCATAAGTATCGAGATAGGTCGAATTATTAGGTTCGGCTTTCACCGTTTTGTAACTCATCTCCTCCGCCTTGTCCAAGTCACGACGTTCCACAGACAGATAATAAGCATAATTATTTAATGCGCCAATATTGGAAGGATTATATACCAAAGCCGAATCGTAAGCAGCATAAGCCTCCGTCATTTGTTTCTTGGTATGATAAATATCCCCCATGATAGAATAAAAATCTGAAATGACTTCTTTTCTGGTATCGGGAGTTATATGTTCCAATGCTCTATTACAAACACTCAATACACTATCTCCCTGTTCTGCCTGATGATAAGCGATAGCCAGATAATAATAAAGTTCCAACGCATCCGGAGTAGCTTCAATGCCCGGTTCGCAGACCTTGATAATTTGCTTGTAATCTTCCTTTTTCACCGCCGCGCTAACCAGCATCAGACGGGCAGCCTTATTGGTAGGATCCAGATCAACCACCTGCTCCAATACCGGCACAGCCTCCTGTTCCATATTCTTCGACAACAGGTATTGAGAATAAAGCATCGGTATCTGCGGATCATCCATATCCTGCTTCATCATCCGGTCAAATAAGGCAATCACCTGAGTGCTATCTTTAGCGGACGACTGTTCATTTTCCGCAATCACCTGTCTCATGACACTGATTTTAGTATCAGAAGTCACCTTTTTGTTCAATAACAACGTATCCAGTTGCTGTTGATACAATTCTTTCTGCCCGGTCTGTTCATAGTAAGAAGCCATTGAGAAGAGAGCCATCGGATTATCAGGCTCTACAGCCAGTACCTTCTGGTATGCATCATAAGCTTCCTGCTTTTTCCCGTTCTGAAGATATACATCTCCCAGTATCACCTGATAACGCATATCCATCGGATATTCCTGTACCAGACTTTCTATTTCCTGAAATGCCTTCTTATCATCTTTCATCTGAAGATAAATCCGGAATTTCTCCATAGACAGCTGCTCATTCTTACCCAAACGTTTCTCTAAACGATTCAATGTAGAAATGACATCATTATACTTCTCCTGGCGACTGTAAATATCAAGAAGGCTGAACAAAGGGTCCTGTTTCGACGGGAAACGGGTCACCATCTTCTCAAGCAAAGCCGCAGCCTTATCCAATTCATTTTGTTGCTGGTACAAACTGACCAATCCCTGACTATACCAATAGTTATCAGGCGCAAAAGCCACTGCCTGCTCCAAAGCAACCTGACCTTGCGGCACCTGGCGAAGGAACATATAATATTGCGATATTTCATAAAGCGCAGAAGAAGCAGTGGGGTTGATATCCAGACAATGCTGTAGCAATCCAAATGCCGCATCATACTCATTCTTTCCTTTCATCCGCATGGCTTCCAAGAAGAAGTAGTCATATTTACGCTGTTGTTCAGCAGAAAGCAATGTTTCCTTCATCAAAGAAGCTCCATCTGCTTTCGCTGTTGTTTTTGCTGTACGCACAGACCGGATTCCCCCACATGAAGTGAGCATCAATACCGTCACGAACAGCCATCCTATTTTTATCTTCATTCTATTTTCTCCATTAAGCATTCATCATACTCCGGTATGTCCGAAACCACCGGCTCCCCGTTCTGTTTCATCCAGCACCTCTACTTCCTGCCATGCAGGCTGTTCGTGCTTCGCTATCACCATCTGCGCGATACGTTCACCGTCTTCAATCACAAACGTTTCAGAGGAGAGATTGACTAAAATGATACAAACTTCCCCACGATAATCCGCATCAATCGTACCCGGAGAATTGAGCACCGTAATTCCTTTCTTGATCGCCAGTCCGCTACGTGGACGAACTTGTGCCTCAAATCCCTTCGGCAAGGCAATATATAGTCCTGTCGGCACCAGACAACGTTGCAACGGTTCCAGTGTGATAGGTTCAGAAAGATTAGCACGGATATCCATTCCTGCGGACAATTCAGTGGCATAAGCCGGAAGCGGATGCTTCGATTTATTGATAACTTGAATATTCATAAATGCATGTTTACTATTTAACGGGCGAAAATACACATTTTGAACTGAAAAATAGTTAAGTTTGCAGTTAAATAATGTACCTGTAGCCAATTTGCGAATGGTAAACACTAAAATTATAGATAAAATGATGAATTGGAACCAATTAATATCAGCGAAACGTTTCGGAATGGAAGAATTCCATGAGGAACGACAGGAAAACCGATCCGAATTCCAACGGGACTATGACCGTCTTATTTTTTCGGCTCCTTTCCGCAGATTACAGAACAAAACGCAAGTATTCCCTCTACCGGGCAGCGTTTTTGTACACAACCGACTTACGCACAGTCTCGAAGTCGCCAGCGTTGGCCGTTCACTCGGGGACGATGTTGCCAAAGCACTTCTGGAACGTCATCCGGAACTTCAGGATTCTTTCCTGCCGGAGATCGGTTCTATCGTTTCGGCTGCTTGCCTGGCACACGATTTGGGTAATCCGCCTTTCGGTCATTCAGGCGAAAAGGCCATTTCCACTTTTTTCTCTGAAGGGAAAGGAGTTCGCCTGAAAGAGAAACAGCCCAACGGAGAGCAACTTTCTCCGATGGAATGGGAAGATTTAATACATTTTGAAGGAAATGCAAATGCCTTCCGAATACTTACACATCAGTTCGAGGGACGTCGCAAAGGCGGATTCGTTCTAACATACACCACTCTGGCTTCTATCGTAAAATACCCCTTTTCATCGAGCCTTGCAGGAACAAAATCCAAGTTTGGCTTTTTCGTCAGCGAAGAAGAAAGCTTCCGCAAAATTGCAACAGAATTAGGACTGATATTGCTCAACGAACATCCTTTAAAGTATGCACGCCACCCGTTAGTTTATTTGGTTGAAGCGGCAGACGACATTTGCTATCAGATGATGGATATTGAGGATGCATATAAACTGAAGATTCTCACCACAGAAGAGACTAAAGAGCTATTAATGGCCTATTTCAGCGAAGAGCGGCAGGAACATCTCCGAAAAACATTCCTGATTGTTAACGATGTCAACGAGCAAATCGCTTACCTGCGCTCTTCCGTCATCGGTTTATTGATCCGGGAGTGTACCCGTGTCTTTTTAGATCATGAACAAGAAATCCTGTCCGGCACGTTTGAAGGATCACTAATCAAGCGCATAGCCGAGCGTCCGGCAGCAGCCTATAAACACAGCGTCGAAGTATCTATCAATAAAATCTACCGTTCACGGGACGTACTGGATGTTGAACTGGCGGGATTCCGCATCATCAGCACCCTGCTCGAATTGATGATAGATGCCGTAACCTCACCCGAAAAGACTTATTCCAAACTCCTGATCGACCGGGTTTCCAGTCAATACAATATAAAAGCGCCCGTACTCTATGAAAGAATACAGGCGGTACTTGACTATATATCGGGAATGACCGACGTCTTTGCTCTTGATCTTTATCGTAAAATTAACGGGAACAGTCTGCCTGCGGTGTAACCACTTTAGGAGTAAACACCTCTTCCCCTTCACAAGAAGACAATCTCAACGCATCCGGATGGCTTTCAATAAACGTCTGGATGTGTCGAATCCGCTTATCTTCGAGAATTTCGTCTACAGCAATCAGAATACCGGTTTCTTCCACATCACCGAATTCATAATTGATAGCTGTTCCGAACATACGCATAGTAGGGCTTAGGCTCATATATGCATTTACCAACGGAGGAATATTATATCCCAGTTTACGAATTTCACAATTCAATATTTTATAGTCTTCCTTGAAGGAATGCTTGCAAAACAAAGCACTCAGCTCGTCTTCGGAAGTCTCAAGTTTCAGAGGCTCGATCGGAGTGACAAGTTTCTCTTTGTCATAAAAATGTTTCTTAAGGAAATGAAGAATCATATCACGGCCACGACGGTGATAGCTTGGATACATGGTCACTTTGCCAAAGAAATATTTCACATTCGGCATAACAACAGTCAACGCTCCCAATCCATCCCACAGATTATCTAAAGCGAACAATCCTTTACTTCCGGCACGGGTAGACTGATATTCAAGCGTAACGAACGAACGTCCCAACTCAATTGTCTGTGGCAAATATTCTTTAATAAAAGCATCGGAGAAATGAAACATATGGGAAGTAGCCAGAATCGGAGCACCTTTTTCATCAAAACGCACGTCCGTACCAAGCAGATACCGGTAACCACCCAGAATTTCTTCCGCTTCCGGATTCCATACGATCAACTGCTTGTAAGGGTGTTCCATCGTGTCGTATTCATCAATATCCATTGACAGGCCTGTACCTCCACCAGCAGCACGGAAAGCTATTTCACGCAAACGACCAATCTCTCTCATCACATTAGGAGCATTCTGATGAGTAATAATATAAATCTGATTATTACTCTTATTCGTCATTCGTAAGCGTCTGTCTTCCGTCAATTCTGCCTTTAGCAGTTCTTTGCTTACCGGTTTAATAATCTCTTCCATATTCCTTGTTATAGTTGTTCTATCAGTTACAGTTTATAAACAATATCCTTTACGTATTCAGCCCACTGCGCAGGAGTTTTCGATTTATCAAAAGTCTGCCAGGGTATAGGTTTGCCAAAAGTGACAGTAAAAGTTTTGTGGCGATTCTTAAACATTTCATCCGCAAGATACAACATAGCAATGTTAAACTTAATGCCCAGTGCCTTACAAACATTTGCCAGATTGTAAAAGAAGTCAGAATTCCTGCCCCCAAAATGCACGGGTATTACATCACGTTTTGCTTGTATGCTCTTTACTACAAATGTCTTTTTCCATTCCAGGTCGCGAATCACTCCATTCTGACGGCGCGAGCACAGTCCGGCAGGAAACATAATCAGCTGATCGTCGGACTGAAATCCGGCTTCCACCATCTTCGGGAAGTCCTTTGCCTGCTTGCCGGTTTTATTAATAGGTATGCAAAGGGGAGCCAACCCGCGTAGATTCATCAATAAATCATTCACCAGGTATTTCACCTTCCCCTCATAGTGCTTACCTAACACATAACCAAGCGCAACACCATCCTGTCCACCTAACGGATGATTGGACACAAAAGTATACAATCCATCCTTAGGCAAATTCTCAATGCCTTTTATGTCCACTTTCGCATCCAAAAAGCCCATACATGCCTCCAGAAAGTCCACACCCAATCTATCCTTCGACTCATTCAGGAATACATTAATTTCATCCTGATGAACAATTTTCTTCAGATAAGAAACCACGAATTTAGGGATGTACTTATAATGCTTCGGAGCCTTTGTCCGAAGTATCTTATCGACATCAATCAAAAATAAAGAGTCATCAGTCATTCTTTTCAAATAAAAATGATGGCACAAAATTAACGGTTCTTTTTTATTAATCGCAATAATTTGGTAGAAAATGCAGGATTTAAGTTCAGAACATAAAAAAACACCACCCAAAAACTATCAAAAATGACCTAAAAACTATCCGCGGATAGTTTTCGGGTAAAAAAACGTCAGTTTTTCCCCTACCGGGTTTCAAAAATTCATGTAAACTTGCAACATCGAAAATAACAAACGAATATTCACCTTTAAAAAGCAACACATTATGAAAAGTTTAAGCTTCAGAAAAGACTTAGTAGGAGTACAAGATGAATTACTACGCTTCGCTTATAAACTGACAACTGACCGTGAAGAAGCAAACGATTTGTTGCAGGAGACATCATTAAAAGCATTAGATAATGAAGATAAATATACCCCTGATACAAATTTCAAAGGATGGATGTATACCATCATGCGCAATATATTCATAAACAACTACCGCAAGGTAGTCCGCGACCAGACATTCATCGACCAGACTGATAATCTTTATCATCTGAATTTGCCACAGGATGGAAGTTCTGAAAATACAGAAAGAGCATACGACCTGAAAGAGATGCACCGTGTAGTTAACAAACTCCCCAAAGAATACAGAGTTCCGTTTGCGATGCACGTTTCAGGATTCAAATACCGTGAAATTGCGGAAAAACTGAACCTCCCGTTGGGTACAGTGAAAAGCCGTATTTTCTTCACGCGCCAGAAATTACAGGAAGAGTTGAAAGACTTCCGCTAAACCTTAACTATATAAAACTTAGTGATTTTGAATCACATATTTCTTTAATGCAGATTTTTAGTTTTGATAATGATTAAAAGGCAGAAATACTCCGGTATATTCTGCCTTTTCTTTTATTGCGAAGATTAGTTGTCCGACACCCGGGTGTCAGCACATACAACACCCGGGTCTCAACCTATCTGACACCCGGGTGTCTGGTGCACTGAGACCCGGGTGTCAGATAAACCTCTATTGCATGAAAAAGAATCTCCCCCACCACATTATTTAAATTTTACCTATACAGACATTTTTTCCGTTCTACGCCCACGGGCTCCCCACCAGTAAAGCATTCTCGGAGGCACATCATTTTCAAGCAAATAGACATTTAACATTCTGTTGAAAACTTCTCTGAAAGTTTTTTATGGAAAGTTGTGGGGAATTGTGGGGAATTTCATACTTTTACGGTCGCTTATTATAATAAGGTAATGATACGTTTTTTAGGAAATATTGAAGCCAGGGCGGACGCCAAAGGAAGGGTGTTCATACCCGCCACCTTCAGGAAGCAATTACAAGCCGCTTCCGAAGAGAGGCTTATTATGCGTAAAGACGTATTTCAGGACTGTTTAACCCTGTACCCCGAGAGCGTGTGGAACGAGGAGTTGAACGAGCTACGTAGCAGACTTAACAAATGGAATAGCAAACACCAACTTATTTTCAGGCAATTCGTGAGCGACGTTGAAATAGTGACACCTGATAGCAACGGGCGCATATTAATTCCGAAACGGTATTTACAGATTTGCAGTATCCATGGGGATATTCGCTTTATCGGCATCGATAACAAGATAGAGATCTGGGCGAAAGAACGGGCAGAACAGCCTTTCATGTCACCCGAAGAGTTCGGTGCAGCATTAGAAGAAATTATGAACGATGATAATAGACAAGATGGAGAAAGATGAATTGACATATCATGTACCTGTATTGCTGAAAGAAAGCGTTGACGGGATGAATATCCAGCCGGACGGAACGTATGTAGACGTTACATTCGGAGGAGCGGGACATTCGCGCGAAATACTTTCACGACTCGGAGAAGGCGGACGCCTGCTGGGATTCGACCAGGACGAGGACGCTGAAAGGAATATTGTCAACGACCCTCATTTCATCTTCGTGCGCAGTAACTTCCGCTATCTGCACAACTTCCTGCGTTATCACGACATCGAACAGGTAGACGCGATCCTGGCCGACCTCGGCGTATCTTCCCATCATTTCGATGATAGCGAACGTGGCTTCTCCTTCCGTTTTGACGGGGCACTGGATATGCGTATGAACAAGCGTGCCGGTATGACAGCAGCAGATATCGTGAATACTTATGATGAAGAACGTCTTGCAAACATCCTCTACCTGTACGGGGAACTAAAGAATAGCCGCAAACTGGCTTCTGTCATCGTTAAAGCCAGAAGCGGACAGAATATCCGGACCATCGGTGAGTTTTTGGAAATCATCAAACCGCTTTTCGGTCGTGAACGCGAAAAGAAAGAGCTGGCAAAGGTGTTCCAGGCACTACGAATTGAAGTAAACCAAGAGATGGAGGCGTTGAAGGAGATGTTGCTGGCTGCTACGGAGGCATTAAAGCCGGGCGGCAGACTGGTAGTTATCACCTATCATTCGCTGGAAGACCGAATGGTGAAAAACATCATGAAGACAGGCAATGTAGAAGGAAAAGCGGAAACCGACTTCTTCGGCAATCTGCAAACGCCTTTCCGCCTTGTCAACAATAAGGTAATCGTTCCCGACGAGGCAGAAATAGAACGAAACCCGCGGTCGAGAAGCGCCAAATTACGAATTGCAGAAAAGAAATAAAAAGATATGGAAGAAGAAGTAGTAAACAAGAAAGCAGAAGAGGACAAGAAGAAAAAACGCACCTCTCTGAAGAGTATTCTGGGTGGAGACATTCTGGCTACCGATTTTTTCCGCCGTCAAACGAAGTTGCTGGTACTTATCATGGTATTCATCATCTTCTACATTCACAATCGTTATGCCAGTCAACAGCAACAGATCGAAATAGACCGGCTGAAAAAGGAATTGACAGACATTAAATACGATGCACTGACTCGCAGCTCAGAGCTGATGGAAAAGAGCCGCCAGTCACGCATTGAAGATTATATATCGAGTAAGGAAAGCGATTTGCAAACATCAACCAATCCTCCTTACCTTATTAAATAGATGATAGTGGATAGTTGATAAATGATAGTTAAGCGTTTAAAAGACAAATACTGTGGCAGTTAATAAAAAGAACATAATGACCCGTTACTTCTTCGTCATCCTATTGATGGCGTTGATAGGAGTAGCTATTGTTGTAAAAGCAGGCATCACCATGTTTGCCGAACGACAATACTGGCAGGATGTGGCTGACCGTTTCGTAAAAGAGAATGTGACGGTAAAACCTAATCGTGGAAACATTATTTCTTCTGACGGTAAACTGATGGCCAGCTCTCTGCCCGAGTACAGAATATATATGGACTTTATGTCCGGTGAAAAGGATGAAAAACGCAGGCAGAAAGATCAGGCACGCCGGGATTCCATCCTCAATGCCAATATGGATTCAATCTGTATCGGACTTCACAAGATATTCCCGGACAAGAGTGCGGCTCAATTCAAGGCACACCTCAAGAAAGGACGCCAGGCAAAAAGCCGCAATTATCTGATTTATCCGAAACGTATCTCCTATATACAATATAAAGAGGTAAAGAGACTGCCTGTATTCTGCTTGAACCGGTATAAAGGCGGATTCAAGGAACAAGCTTACAATCAGCGTAAGAAACCGTTCGGTTCACTGGCTGCCCGTACACTGGGAGATGTGTATGCAGACACAGCCAAAGGAGCGAGAAATGGTATCGAACTTGCTTTCGACACCATCCTGAAAGGGCGGGACGGATTGACACACCGTCAGAAGGTGATGAACAAATACCTGAACATTGTCGATGTGCCACCAGTTGATGGTTGCGATCTGATTAGTACTATCGATGTAGGTATGCAGGATATTTGCGAGAAGGCGTTGGTGGATAAGCTGAAAGAGCTGAATGCGAGCGTGGGTGTGGTGGTATTGATGGAGGTAAGTACCGGAGAAGTGAAAGCCATCGTCAACATGATGCAAGGCAAAGACGGTGAGTACTACGAAATGCGCAACAATGCTATTAGTGATATGCTCGAGCCGGGGTCTACTTTCAAAACGGCCTCTATCATGGTAGCTCTTGAAGACGGAAAGATCACGCCGGACTATGTGGTAGATACCGGCAACGGCCAGATGCCGATGTATGGACGTGTCATGAAAGACCATAACTGGCATCGCGGAGGATATGGAAAGCTGACTGTTACAGAAATTCTAGGGGTTTCGTCCAATGTGGGTACCTCTTATATTATAGACCATTTCTACGGCAGCAACCCGCAGAAATTTGTAGACGGGTTGAAACGGATGAGCATCGACCAGCCGTTACACCTGCAGATTGCGGGAGAAGGAAAACCGAATATACGCGGCCCGAAAGAACGTTATTTTGCAAAGACAACATTGCCGTGGATGAGTATCGGCTACGAGACACAGGTTCCACCGATCAATATTCTCACATTCTATAATGGGATAGCCAACAACGGAGTCACCGTGCGTCCGAAGTTTGTCAAAGCTGCCATGAAGGACGGGGAAGTAGTGAAAGAATATCCGACAGAGGTAATCAATCCCAAGATTTGTTCGGATAAGACTTTGGCACAGATCCGTGAGATTCTCCGGAAAGTGGTTGGTGAAGGACTTGCCAAACCTGCGGGAAGCAAGCAGTTCCACGTTTCAGGAAAAACAGGAACGGCGCAGATTTCACAGGGAGCAGCCGGATACAAAACGGGAAGAACAAATTATCTGGTTAGTTTCTGCGGGTATTTCCCGTCAGAAGCACCTAAATATAGCATGATTGTCTCTATCCAGAAACCGGGATTACCGGCTTCGGGAGGTTTAATGGCAGGTAGTGTGTTCAGCAAGATTGCAGAAAGGGTGTATGCCAAAGACTTGCGGTTACCGCTGACCAATGCGATTGATACTAATTCCGTAGTCATTCCGAATGTAAAAGCCGGAGAGATGCGCGAAGCGCAACGAGTATTGGAAGAGCTGCAGATTAACGTACAAGGCAAAATCGCTGATTCGGGCAAAGAGGTTTGGGGAAATACCCATTCTGCCCCACAAGCTGTGGTTCTTGAGAGCCGGAGCAATATGCAGAATTTTGTACCGAGTGTGATAGGTATGGGAGCGAAAGACGCTGTGTACTTGTTGGAAAGCAAAGGATTGAAAGTCAATCTGGTCGGCGTAGGCAAAGTAAAAAGCCAGTCGATAGCCAACGGAACGATTGTCAAGAAGGGACAGACGGTGACGCTTACGCTTAATTAAAAATTAAAGATTAAAAATTGAATAGAGTGATGTTATTAAATGAGTTACTGAAAGCAATCCAACCGGTAGAGGTAGCCGGAGATTCAAACATAGAAATCACCGGTGTCAACATCGACTCCCGTCTAGTGGAAGCCGGACAGCTATTCATGGCAATGCGTGGCACACAAGCCGATGGGCATGCTTATATACCTGCTGCCATCGCAAAAGGAGCAATCGCCATCCTTTGCGAGGATATGCCGGAAGAACCTGTAGCGGGGATCACCTATGTACGAGTAAAAGACAGCGAAGATGCGGTAGGAAAGATTGCCACTACCTTCTACGGAGACCCGACTTCCAAGTTGGAACTGGTCGGCGTTACCGGGACGAACGGAAAAACAACGGTCGCTACCTTATTATATAATACATTCCGTTATTTCGGCTATAAGGTGGGATTGATTTCTACCGTTTGCAATTACATCGATGATGAACCGATTCCGACAGAACATACTACTCCTGATCCAATCACGTTGAACTGTTTGTTGGGACGGATGGCAGATGAAGGATGCAAATATGTGTTCATGGAAGTCAGCTCCCACTCGATCGCACAGAAACGTATCAGTGGATTAAAGTTTGCAGGAGGGATCTTTACCAATCTGACCCGCGACCATCTCGACTATCATAAAACAGTAGAAAACTATTTGAAAGCGAAGAAAAAGTTCTTTGACGATCTGCCGAAAAATGCATTCAGCCTGACCAATCTGGACGATAAAAACGGATTGGTAATGACGCAGAACACACGTTCGAAGGTCTATACTTATTCATTGAGAAGTCTTAGCGACTTTAAAGGACGGGTATTGGAGTCTCATTTCGAAGGAATGCTGCTCGACTTCAACAATCATGAACTGGCAGTTCAGTTTATCGGAAAGTTCAATGCTTCCAATTTGTTGGCGGTATTCGGGGCGGCAGTTCTGTTAGGCAAGAAAGAGGAAGAGGTGCTTGTAGCTCTTAGCACACTTCATCCGGTAGCCGGACGCTTCGATGCAGTCCGCTCACCGCAGGGAATTACGGCGATTGTTGATTATGCACATACCCCGGATGCTCTCATTAATGTACTGAACGCTATTCATGGAGTGCTTGAAGGAAAAGGAAAAGTGATTACTGTGGTAGGCGCCGGCGGCAATCGCGACAAGGGAAAACGCCCCATCATGGCAAAGGAAGCTGCCAAAGCGAGTGACCGCGTCATCATCACTTCCGACAATCCGCGCTTTGAAGAGCCGCAAGACATCATCAATGACATGCTTGCCGGACTGGATGCGGAAGATATGAAGAAAACACTAAGCATTGCCGACCGTAAAGAAGCGATTCGCACGGCTTGCATGCTGGCGGAGAAAGGAGATGTAATTCTCGTTGCCGGAAAAGGACATGAGAATTACCAGGAGATAAAAGGAGTGAAACATCATTTTGATGACAAAGAAGTACTCAAAGAAATTTTTAAATAATGAATAGACTGTGCTAATATGCCGACCGGCTTCGTTATCTATCCGACAGCAACCGGCATAACAACACATCAATAAATTGGCAAATTATTTATGTTATACTATCTATTTGAATGGCTACATAAGCTCAATTTTCCAGGAGCGGGAATGTTCGGATATACTTCATTCCGTGCTTTGATGGCGGTTATCCTCGCATTACTTATTTCAAGTATCTGGGGAGATAAGTTCATCAACCTACTCAAAAGGAAACAAATCACAGAAACGCAGCGTGATGCTAAAACCGACCCGTTCGGCGTCAATAAAGTAGGCGTGCCGAGCATGGGAGGTGTCATCATCATTGTAGCCATCCTGATCCCATGTTTATTGTTAGGTAAACTGCATAACATATACATGATACTGATGCTGATCACTACCGTATGGTTGGGATCGCTCGGATTCGCAGACGACTATATCAAAATCTTCAAAAGAGACAAAGAAGGTTTGCATGGCAAGTTCAAAATCATCGGTCAGGTTGGTTTAGGCTTAATTGTCGGAATGACTTTATACCTTAGTCCGGACGTAGTGATCCGCGAAAATATCGAAGTTCATAATCCGGGACAGGAGATGGAAGTAATACACGGAACGAATGACCTGAAATCGACCCAGACAACGATTCCTTTTTTCAAGAGCAACAACCTTGATTATGCCGATCTGGTTTCGTTCATGGGAGAACATGCGCAAACAGCCGGATGGATATTGTTCGTCATTGTCACAATCATTGTAGTTACCGCCGTATCAAACGGCGCCAACCTGAATGACGGTATGGACGGAATGGCAGCCGGGAACTCGGCAATTATCGGTGCAACGCTGGGGGTACTGGCGTATGTATCATCGCATATCGAATTTGCAGGCTACCTGAACATCATGTATATTCCGGGCTCGGAAGAACTCGTAATCTATATCTGCGCCTTTATCGGTGCACTGATAGGTTTCTTATGGTACAACGCCTATCCGGCACAAGTATTTATGGGAGATACAGGCAGTCTTACTATTGGCGGTATTATCGCAGTGTTTGCCATCATCATCCACAAAGAGTTGCTGATACCGATTCTTTGCGGTGTATTCCTGGTAGAAAACCTGTCGGTAATCCTGCAACGGGCTTATTATAAGGCGGGAAAACGAAAAGGTGTGAAACAGCGATTGTTCAAGCGTACACCGATTCACGATCACTTCCGCACTTCGATGAGCCTGATTGAACCGGGATGCACGGTGAAATTCACCAAACCCGACCAACTGTTTCATGAATCAAAGATTACCGTCCGGTTCTGGATTGTAACGATTGTATTGGCAGCAATAACGATTATAACGCTTAAAATAAGATAACCGGCAAGGTGCCGGAGCCAAGTTTCCATACGGAAAACAAGTTTTATAGATAGAGAGTATTAACCCGATTATTAACTTTTAAAGATGTGCACAGCTAATAGATAAATCAATCAATTAGAAAATAAGGGCACATTATTGTAGATGAAAAGAATAGTAATTTTAGGAGCTGGCGAAAGCGGCGCAGGTGCAGCCGTACTCGCTAAAGTCAAAGGATTTGAGACGTTTGTTTCGGACATGTCCGCTATCAAGGACAAGTATAAGGAACTTCTCGACAGCCATCAGATTGCCTGGGAAGAAGGACACCATACCGAAGAACTCATTCTGAATGCCGACGAGGTAATCAAAAGCCCCGGTATCCCGAATGACGCCCCGATCATCCTGAAACTGAAAGCTCAAGGTACACCGGTGATCTCCGAGATAGAGTTTGCCGGACGCTATACTGATGCCAAAATGATCTGTATTACAGGTTCTAACGGGAAGACCACAACGACTTCCCTGATCTACCATATTTTCAAAAGCGCAGGTCTGAACGTAGGTTTGGCAGGCAACATCGGCAAAAGCCTTGCTTTGCAGGTAGCCGAAGATTACCACGATTACTATATTATCGAACTTAGCTCTTTCCAGCTGGATAATATGTATAACTTCCGTGCGAACATCGCCGTATTGATGAACATCACTCCGGACCATCTTGATCGCTACGACCATTGTATGCAGAATTACATCGACGCTAAATTCCGCATCACCCAAAACCAAACACCGGACGATGCTTTCATCTTCTGGAACGATGACCCTATCATCAGACAGGAACTGGCAAAACATGGTCTGAAAGCTCACTTGTATCCTTTTGCCGCTGTAAAAGAGGATGGAGCGATTGCATACGTAGAAGATCACGAAGTGAAAATCACCGAACCGATTGCCTTCAACATGGAGCAAGAGGAACTGGCCCTGACAGGACAACACAACCTGTACAACTCTTTAGCCGCCGGTATCTCGGCAAACCTTGCCGGCATCGCCAAAGAAAACATCCGGAAAGCCCTCTCCGATTTCAAGGGAGTGGAACATCGGTTGGAAAAGGTGGCACGTGTGCGAGGAATTGATTTTATTAACGACTCTAAAGCCACGAATGTCAACTCCTGCTGGTATGCCCTGCAAAGCATGACTACCAAAACGGTATTGATTCTCGGTGGTAAAGATAAAGGAAACGACTATACTGAAATTGAAGACCTGGTACGCGAAAAGTGTTCAGCACTGGTATATCTGGGACTTCATAACGAAAAGCTTCACGAATTCTTCGACCGTTTCGGTCTGCCGGTAGCCGATGTGCAAACCGGCATGAAAGATGCCGTAGAAGCAGCCTATAAACTGGCAAAGAAAGGTGAAACGGTATTATTAAGCCCTTGCTGCGCTTCTTTCGACCTCTTCAAGAGTTACGAAGACCGTGGCGACCAATTTAAAGAATGTGTCCGTGCCCTTTAATTTCTAATTATTAATTTTTAAATTCTGCAAGATTGGATTTATTAAAGAACATATTCAAAGGTGACAAGGTAATCTGGATTATCTTCCTCTGTCTCTGCCTCATCTCGATCATCGAGGTGTTTTCGGCAGCGTCGACGCTGACTTACAAAAGTGGCGACCATTGGGGGCCGATTACGCAACACTCCATCATCCTTATGGTGGGAGCTGTGGTAGTCGTATTTCTGCATAATGTTCCCTACAAATGGTTCCAGGTATTTCCGGTCTTTCTATATCCGGTATCTCTGGTCCTACTGGCGTTTGTCACGCTGATGGGTATCATCACAGGCGACCGTGTCAACGGGGCAGCCCGCTGGATGACCTTTATGGGATTGCAATTCCAGCCATCGGAATTGGCAAAGATGGCGGTAATCATTGCCGTCTCATTCATCCTGTCCAAAAGGCAGGACGAATATGGGGCCAATCCGAATGCATTTAAATATATCATGATCCTCACCGGACTGGTATTCCTGCTCATCGCACCGGAAAACCTTTCAACAGCAATGCTGCTGTTCGGAGTGGTATGTATGATGATGTTCATCGGACGGGTATCTTCCAAGAAACTGTTCGGGATGTTGGGGATATTGGGGCTTGTAGGCGGTGTTGCCGTAGGCATACTGATGGCTATTCCCGCCAAAACACTGCACAACACTCCGGGACTTCACCGTTTCGAAACGTGGCAGAATCGTGTTTCCGGTTTCTTTGAGAAAGAAGAAGTGCCGGCAGCCAAATTTGATATTGACAAAGACGCACAGATTGCACACGCGCGAATCGCCATTGCAACCAGCCATGTAGTAGGCAAAGGTCCGGGAAACTCAATACAACGTGACTTCCTTAGCCAGGCATTCTCCGATTTTATCTTCGCGATTGTGATTGAAGAAATGGGATTGGTAGGAGGAATATTTGTGGTGTTCCTCTATTTATGGTTGCTGATGCGAGCCGGACGAATCGCCCAGAAGTGCGAGCGAACCTTCCCCGCCTTTCTCGTCATGGGTATTGCGCTGTTGTTGGTATCACAGGCAATACTGAATATGATGGTTGCCGTCGGGTTATTCCCCGTCACAGGACAGCCCCTGCCTCTGGTCAGCAAAGGAGGTACAAGTACGTTAATCAACTGCGCTTATATCGGAATGATATTAAGCGTAAGCCGATATACCGCTCATCTGGAAGAACAGAAAGCGCACGATGCACAGATCCAACTGCAAATAGAGGCGGATGCCGCAGCCAATTCCGAAGCACAGGCCGCAGCCGAACCGACAGCGCAGATTCTGAACAGCGACGCCAAATTTGAAGATGAGCATGATAGCAGAAACAACGAACGGTAAATGTTGAGAAAGGACAGAAGAAAACAGTATGATGGAAAAAGAACTTAGAATTATCATCAGCGGTGGAGGAACAGGAGGACATATCTTTCCTGCCGTCTCTATCGCAAACGCTATAATAGAGCTACGCCCCGACGCAGAAATTCTCTTTGTAGGCGCTGAAGGACGTATGGAAATGCAACGGGTTCCCGATGCAGGCTACCGGATTATCGGACTTCCGATAGCCGGATTCGACCGCAAACATTTATGGAAAAATGTATCCGTATTGATTAAACTGATGCGCAGCCAATGGAAAGCGCGCAAAGTAATCAAAAACTTCCGCCCGCAAGTGGCGGTAGGTGTAGGCGGATATGCAAGCGGGCCGACACTAAAGACTGCCGGAATGATGGGAGTCCCCACATTAATCCAGGAACAAAACTCGTATGCCGGAGTTACCAATAAACTCCTGGCACAGAAAGCTCGTAAGATTTGTGTAGCTTATGACGGAATGGAAAAGTTCTTCCCTGCCGACAAGATTATCATGACGGGTAATCCCGTCCGCCAGAACCTGACAAAGGATATGCCGTCAAAAGAAGAAGCGTTACGTTCTTTCCACTTACAGCCCGGCAAAAAGACAATCCTGATTGTAGGTGGCAGCTTGGGTGCACGCACCATCAACAACACGCTGACAGCCAGTCTGACAACCATCAAGGAAAACACGGACGTGCAGTTTATCTGGCAAACGGGCAAATACTATTACCCGCAAGTAACAGAAGCCGTAAAAGCGGCAGGAGCACTTCCGAATTTATATGTAACGGATTTCATCAAAGATATGGCAGCCGCTTATGCAGCAGCCGATCTGGTTATCTCCCGTGCGGGAGCAGGTTCCATTTCTGAATTCTGCCTGCTGCACAAACCTGTTATCTTAGTGCCCTCGCCCAACGTGGCAGAAGATCACCAGACGAAGAACGCCTTAGCGTTGGTGAACAAACAGGCAGCTATCTACGTCAAAGACAGTGAAGCGGAAACCACTTTGATGGACGTAGCCCTGTCCACTGTCAACGACGAGCAGAAACTGAAAGAACTAACAGAGAATATCGCCAAACTAGCTTTACCCGATTCAGCGAGAATCATCGCACAAGAGGTCATTAAGCTGGCGGAAGCAAAGAACAGATAAATGGACGATCGGATTACGCAGATTGAAGTAACGGCACAATGCCCGTATCAAACAACGTAATCTGCACTAAAATAAAAAGACAGAAGAAATGAATATAGAAACGATAAAATCAGTCTATTTCGTAGGTGCCGGCGGCATCGGTATGAGCGCACTTGTACGCTACTTCCTTTTCAAAGGAAAGGTAGTGGCAGGATATGACCGTACTCCTACTCCATTGACTGAAACGCTGATCGCCGAAGGCGCACAAATACATTATGAAGAAAACGTCGACCTGATTCCCGAAGCCTGCAAAGACAAGGAAAGTACGTTAGTCATATACACTCCGGCCGTTCCGCAGGAACACGAAGAACTCGTTTATTTCCGTAACAACGGATTCGAAATACAGAAACGCGCCCAAGTATTGGGAACGATTACCCACTCGAGTAAAGGTCTGTGTGTGGCAGGTACCCACGGGAAAACAACCACATCGACTATGACAGCTCATCTGTTCCACCAGTCGCACGTGGAATGTACCGCTTTTCTCGGAGGAATCTCAAAGAATTACGGCACCAACCTGCTGCTCTCTCAAGCAAGCCCTTACACAGTGATTGAAGCAGATGAATTCGACCGTTCTTTCCACTGGCTGTCACCCTATATGTCTGTAATTACGTCTACCGACCCCGATCATCTGGACATCTACGGAACAGAGCAAGCCTACCTGGAAAGTTTCGAACATTACACCACGCTAATCCAACCGGGTGGTGCACTGATTATCCGCAAAGGTATCTCTCTGCAACCCAAAGTGCAGCCGGGCGTTCATGTCTACACTTACTCACGTGACGAAGGCGACTTCCATGCAGAAAACATCCGTATCGGAAACGGAGAGATATTCATCGACTTTGTTGCTCCGGACACCCGTATCAACGACATCCAACTGGGAATTCCGGTAAGTATCAACATAGAAAATGGCGTAGCCGCCATGGCATTGGCACACCTCAACGGGGTGACCGATGAAGAGATAAAAAGAGGTATGGCAAGTTTCCGCGGAGTAGACCGCCGGTTCGACTTCAAACTCAAGAACGACCGGATTGTCTTTCTAAGTGACTACGCACACCATCCCTCTGAAATCAAACAGAGCGTGCTGTCTATGCGCGAACTTTACAAGGACAAGAAGATCACAGCCATCTTCCAGCCTCATCTCTATACCCGTACCCGCGACTTCTATCAGGACTTTGCCGATAGCCTGTCGCTACTCGACGAGGTGATTCTGGTAGACATCTACCCGGCACGTGAAGCACCAATCCCGGGCGTCACCAGCAAACTGATTTATGATAATCTCCGTCCGGGTATCGAAAAAAGTATGTGCAAAAAGGAAGAGATACTGAACATTCTGAAAGATAAAAACATTGAAGTATTAATAACTTTAGGAGCCGGAGACATCGACAACTATGTCCCCGAAATAAAGGAACTATTAGAAAAAAGATAAATAAATGAATAATCATCCGGCAGCCTGTCCGAAACAGTGCAAGCATTTTAATTTTTAATCTTTAATTTTTGATTATGATTAAAAGAATCCTTCTATCCATCGTCATGCTGGTGCTCATAGCCTACCTTGCCGTAGCTATCACCGCTTTCAACCGCAAGCCTGCCGACCAGACCTGCCGTGACATGGAATTGGTTATCAAGGATACCGCATACGCCGGCTTCATCACCAAGGAAGAACTGAAAGGTATCCTTCAGCAGAAAGGGATCTATCCCATCGGGAAGAAGATGGAACGCATCTCCACCAAGTCACTGGAACGGGAACTAAGCAAACATCCGTTGATTGACGAAGCCGAATGCTACAAAACACCCAGTGGCAAAGTGTGCGTGGAAGTGACACAGCGTATTCCTATCCTTCGCGTCATGAGTGCCAACGGCCAAAACTACTACCTTGACAACAAAGGAACTATCATGCCACCGGAAGCAAAATGTGTCGCTCATCGGGTAATTGTCACCGGAAACGTAGAAAAGTCGTTTGCAATGAAGGATTTATATAAGTTTGGTGTATTTTTGCATAATAATAAATTCTGGGACGCCCAGATAGAGCAGATCCATGTGTTGCCCGACCAGAATATCGAATTGGTGCCGCGTGTGGGAGATCATCTGGTCTATCTTGGAAAACTGGAGAATTTTGAAGATAAACTGGCACGTTTGAAGGAGTTCTACAAAAAAGGACTCAACCGGGTAGGCTGGAACAAATATTCACGTATCAACCTCGAATTCAGCAACCAGATTATCTGCACAAAACGAGAGTAGATGATAAATGATAGGTGATAGATGATAGGTGATGAGTGAATAGTCTTTTTTCAATCGTAAATTGTAAATCGTAAAATCGTAAATAAATATATATGGCAACAACAGAATTTATCGCCGCTATTGAACTTGGTTCATCGAAGATAACCGGTGTGGCCGGAAGAAAGAACAGTGACGGAAGCATGCAGGTATTAGCGTATGCCCAGGAAGACTCTTCTACGTTCATTCGTAAAGGAGTAATCTTTAATCTGGACAAGACAGCGCAAAGCCTGACTTCAATCATCAACAGACTGGAAGGTGAGTTGAAAAACTCAATAGCCAAGGTATATGTAGGCATCGGCGGACAATCACTCCGCACCGTCCGCAATGTAGTAAGCCGCGACCTGGAGGAAGAAGCTATCATATCCGAAGAGCTTGTAAGCGCTATCGGTGATGAGAACATTGCCATCCCGGTGGTCGATATGGATATATTGGACGTAGCTCCACAAGAATATAAGGTGGGCAATAACCTGCAAGCCAATCCGGTAGGTCTGGTAGGAAGCCACATCGAAGGACGTTTCCTCAATATCGTTGCCCGTGCTTCCGTACGTAAGAACCTGGAGCACTGTTTCCAACAGGCTAAAATTGATATTGCCGACCAACTGATCGCTCCGTTAGTAACCGCAAATGCCGTACTGACAGAAAGCGAACGCCGTTCAGGTTGTGCACTGATCGACTTCGGAGCAGACACAACTACCATCTCTGTATATAAGAATAACATTCTCCGTTTCCTGACTGTATTGCCTTTGGGAGGCAACAGCATCACGCGTGACATCACCACCCTGCAAATGGAGGAGGAAGAAGCCGAACGCCTGAAAAAAGCCTACGGTGACGCCCTCTATGAAGAGGACCCCGAACAGGAAGAAGCAACCTGCAAACTGGATGATGACAACCGTATCATCAAAGTGGCGGATCTTAACAATATCATCGAAGCCCGTGCCGAGGAAATCGTTGCCAACGTATGGAACCAGATACAACTATCGAGCTACGAGGACAAATTGCTGGCAGGAATCATCTTGACAGGAGGGGCCGCCAACCTGAAGAATCTGGACGAAACCTTGCGCAAACGCAGCAAGATAGAAAAGATACGGATGGCGAAACTCCCACGCAATACGGTTCATGCGCCCAACAACATACTGAAGAAAGACGGTTCGCAGAACACTTTGTTCGGGCTCCTGTTTGAAGGTAACCAGAACTGCTGCCTGACGGAAACTGCTCCGCAAGCTGCTCCTGCACCATCAGTCTCCAAACCGGAGCCGGAAGTGCATAAGACAGTGGATATGTTTGAGGACGATCAGGAACTGAAAGAACAGGCCCGCATCGCCCGTCTCAAGAAAGAAGAAGAAGAGCGGGAAGCCAAGCTAGCCGCCAAAGAAGCGGAAAAACTTCGCAAGCAAAAGGAAAAGGAAGAGAAAGAAAGACGGAAAAGAGAAGCAGGTCCGAGTTGGATTCAACGCAAGATCGATTCGTTGACGAAAGAAATCTTTTCCGACGACGATATGAAGTAACCTTCAGCAGCTTGTTAATCAATATTCATAATTCGTAATTCATAATTCAATCAAGATATGGACGAGATAGTACAATTCGATTTCCCGACAGATTCACCGAAGATCATCAAAGTGATTGGTGTAGGTGGTGGTGGTGGTAACGCTGTAAACCACATGTACCGGGAAGGCATCCATGATGTAACGTTCGTTCTTTGTAACACGGACAACCAGGCATTAGCCGAATCACCTGTCCCGGTGAAACTGCAACTGGGCCGTAGCATCACGCAAGGGCTTGGAGCCGGCAACCGTCCCGAACGGGCACGCGACGCCGCCGAAGAAAGTATAGAAGATATCAGAAACCAGCTGAACGACGGCACCAAGATGGTATTCATCACCGCCGGAATGGGAGGAGGAACCGGAACAGGAGCTGCACCGGTCATCGCCCGCATTGCGAAGGAAATGGATATTCTGACTGTCGGTATCGTCACCATCCCCTTTATCTTCGAAGGAGAAAAGAAAATTATCCAGGCACTGGACGGCGTAGAGCGTATCGCCCAGCATGTTGATGCCTTGCTGGTTATCAACAACGAACGCCTGCGCGAAATATACGCCGACCTTACTTTTATGAACGCCTTCGGCAAAGCCGATGATACTCTTTCCATTGCTGCCAAGAGCATTGCCGAGATTATTACCATGCGGGGTACAGTCAATCTTGACTTTGCCGATGTGAAAACCATCCTGAAAGATGGTGGAGTAGCAATCATGAGTACCGGATTCGGCGAAGGAGAAAATCGTGTGACGAAAGCAATCGACGATGCCCTGCATTCTCCGTTGCTCAACAACAATGATATCTTCAATGCCAAGAAAGTAATGTTGAACGTATCTTTCTGCCCGTCGTCGGAACTGATGATGGAGGAAATGAACGAGATACACGAGTTCATGAGCAAATTCCGCGAAGGGGTGGAAGTGATTTGGGGTGTTGCCATCGACAACTCACTGGAAACAAGAGTAAAAATCACCGTATTGGCAACCGGATTCGGTGTGGAAGACGTTCCCGGAATGGACAGCTTGCATGCTGCACGCAGCCAGGAAGAGGAAGAACGTCAACTGCAACTGGAAGAAGAGAAAGAGAAGAACAAAGAACGTATCCGCAAGGCATACGGCGAAAGCGCCAGCAATATCGGAAGCAAGAGCCTCCGCAAACGCCGCCACATCTATCTTTTCAACACGGAAGATCTGGACAACGACGACATCATCGCCATGGTAGAAGATTCTCCCACTTATATGCGTGATAAGACTACTCTTACCAAAATCCGGACGAAAGCCGCTCTGGAAGAGGAAGTAGCCACGGAAGAAGCTACAGATGACAACGGCGTGATTACGTTCTAAACAAAGAACTAAGAACGAAAATTATAAACTCGCAAAATCAGGCTTCAGATCTAATTTTTAATCTTTAATTTTTAACTATAATAGTATGGATTTATTCGATCAAGTCAGCGAAGACATTAAAACCGCAATGAAGGCGAAAGACAAAGTAGCCCTTGAAACTTTGAGAAATATAAAGAAGTTCTTCCTGGAAGCTAAGACTGCCCCGGGAGCTAACGATATATTGACAGATGATGCTGCTCTGAAGATTATCCAGAAACTTGTGAAACAAGGAAAAGATTCTGCTGAAATCTATATCGGACAGGGTCGTCAGGATTTGGCTGACGTAGAATTAGGCCAGGTAGCCGTTATGGAGAAATACCTGCCGAAACAAATGACCGCCGAAGAACTGGAAGCTGCATTGAAGGAAATTATCGCTGAAACAGGTGCTACAAGCGGTAAAGATATGGGTAAAGTAATGGGAGTTGCCTCCAAGAAATTAGCTGGTCTTGCAGAAGGGCGTGCCATTTCTGCAAAAGTGAAAGAGCTTTTGGGATAACTTCCGGGATTTCCACAGAAGATTTTATTTCGATTTTATCTTGCACCCTACAATAACCAGAGTTTATCTATTTGATTAATAGCAGTATAAACCTGTGCAAGATACCGTTGCAGATGCGTGCAAGATGTTTTATCTTACACACATCTGCAACTTTTCTTTAAATACGACATTCACCTCCTTCACCACTCTGAAACATCGATGAATAAAGGGATTTCGGGTGAAGGGCTGCCTTTCACATAGGTTTCACCCGATTCACTATACCTTTCTGCCGAATTTTGATTAATAGACTGATTCCAATCTATTAGATATAAACTTATTCTCTATTGATGCCAAACTTCCTTTTCACTAATAGAAAAGATTACTAACATTAAAGGCAATCTCTAAATGAAGCTTTTGTTTTTATAAACAAAGCTTTCATTTATAAAATCAAAAGCTTCATTTATATAATTGCAAGTTGCAATTATAGATTGCGATTAATGAAAAACAAGTTTAGAATTATAGTAAAGTAATTTAGGTATTAATAGAAAGGAACTTTTCTCACTATAAATAAGAAAGAGTCTATTAACAGCTGGAAAATAATCAAATTAGATCACATGAACTTAATAAAGTAAAAGCACATTTGAAATTAATATAATGTATGATATAGACAGTACTAATTATTATTTCCCGAACTAAAATAATCTCCCTATAAAAGAGCATAATATAGAAAATAAAGATTACTTTTACAACGAAACTAAACCACGACAGACAAATGAGAAAGAGTATTGCTATAATTATAACATCTATATTAGTGCTATCAGGATGCAATAAACAACAATCCGTATTTGACAGACTGCTAAATGAAGTAGAAAAAGCCATTGCCATAAATCCTGACAGCGCATCCAACCTACTAAACAGCATATCATCTCCTGAAAACTAGACGACAAAACTTTTGCACGCTGGTGTATGTTGTCAGGAAAGATTACAGACGAAATTTTTAATAGCATCCTACCAACTTACCAATTAGAAAGAGCCTATGAATGGTATTCCTCATATGGTAGCCCTGACGAACAAGTGCAAATTTTGATTTATTTAGGTCGTTCCTATTTTGCTGATGGAGATTATGATAAAGCAATGTCAATATATACTAATGCTTTGGATATTGCAGAAAAGAATAAGCTTAATAACCTCACCGGATATATATACGACTATATAGGCGATTTGTACAGAGAAAAATTCATGCGGACAGAAGCTATCAAAAAATATAAGGCTGCTGCCGAATGCTTCAAAAAAGAAAAGAATACAGATAGCTATGCTTGCGCATTAAGAGATGTAGGACGTGAATATGCAGAAATGGATTCATTATCACATGCTCTACATATTCTAATTATAGCTGATTCTGTAGCAAATAAAACTAAAAATATCGAAGTTACTGCATCAATCAACAATGCTTTAGGAAACATCTATGCAATGCAAAATAAATATGATAAAGCCGAAAAATATCTCCTCAAAGCATTATTGACAGGAAGAGAGAAAATGCCCGACTATGTAGCATTGATTGACTTATATACGACATCAGGTTCCATTAATAAAGCTAAAGAATTATTATCCAAGATTCCACAGGATAACCCCCAATATACATGTAGCATTAAATATCTATATTATCAAATTTATAATGCAGAAGAAAACGATAAAGAAGCTCTTGTCAATCTGGAAGAATATGTTAATATGGTAGATTCTATTGTATATGCAGATAGCCAATCCAAAATACTAGATATAGAATCCAAATATAATCACCTAAAAATCAGCAAAGAAGTCGATAGATTAAAAATTAAGCAACAAAGCTACATTATAATTTCAATTATCTGCATTGTAACGTTACTGTTTATAATGGTAGGATACCTATTATATCGCAAAAAAGCAAAAGAAAAAATTCAAAGACAACGGGATGAATTAAACCAGATAAAAGAGAATTTGTTCTATGTGTCATTAGAATTGGAAAAGAAAAAAAGATTGTCAGACACACTCAAAGAGAAAAATGAGAACTATAATAAAATGCAGGAAGAAATAAATCTTCTAAGTGCCAATTACAAGGAATTACAAAATAAATCTCTAGAGAACTCACCACTATTCAAGGAGCTAACATACCTGGCAAATAAAAATAAACCAAGAAATGATAAGCCATTAATAACAGAAAAACAATGGAAACTTATCACAGATGAAATAACACAGATCTATCCAAGTCTTTATAAATACATATATAGTCTATGTCCGGATTTATCAGAACAAGACTTTCAATATTGCTGTCTTTACATGTATGGGTTCGACACTAACACTGAAGCAAAATTATTAAATATAACAGTTGATTCAGTAAGAAAAAGACGTCTTAGACTTAGAAGAAAACTAGATATCACATTACCGGATAATAATGCTACATTATATGAATACTTAATCGAAAATATACACTAATAATCATGTTTTCAGTAGAAACAATCTATAGCATAAGATAATGTCCACGTAAAAAGCCATAAACAACTGATTATCAAAGTCTGTTTGTCCACGTTCAAAAACGTACTTTACTTGCTTCCCCCCTCATTTCTCCGTAAATTTGCAAAAAACAATTAAAGATATGAGAAAACTAAGTATTGCACTATTGTTAATTAGTATTAATTAGTATTTCATTCATGACAATGAAAGCTAACAATCTATCAGAGTATAGATCTAAAGGAAGTATAACTTTTACATCTATATTTGTTAAGGTTGATAATATAGCATCAAAATTAAACGCCCATTTTAAATAATATTCACAAATGGGTTGGATAAGTAACTTATCTAGTTCATTTCATATTTAACTTATGCTCAAATTAATATCTATTTTGATAACCAATGGAATCGTTTTATTCATGTTAATCAGTTGTCATAATAAAACAAGTAATTCAAGAAATACTGTGAACCTTGATTATGAGAATAGTATCGACTCTCTTAATTCATATAAAATGGATATATCACATTTCATTAATTCCATCGAGCCAGGAGAAACGATTGTAGAAGAAAAACAAATGCAAGGGAAAGAATTTATTACAAGAGAAAATGAGCATATAAAAGTGTGCTTTTTATTAAAAGACCCCTGCTCAAAAGACGGATTCTTGAAAACAGAAATTACTAATAATACAAACGATACAATTATCTATATTAGCAATACTTTCTTGCACTATAGAGAAAGTAATAATTCATGGATTCCTTTAGTTTATCCGGATAATTATGTAAAAAATGATCTTGGATATTTAATACCTTCTCATGAAAGTGTCAAAATAAGATTCTTTTTACCTTCTCAAGAAGAATATCCTAAAGGGAAATACAAGCTTCAACTATTATTCCGCAATGCTTCAAAGAGTATTGACTATTATATCGATAAAATATTTGTAAGCACCAAGTCAAACTAAGTTCCTGATAAATCAAAAAATTAAAAAGAAATGAATACAAAAAAAATAGTTGGGATTTTCTTGTTATCCCTTTGTACTATGTGTTTCGTTAATTGTAGTGATGATGACACGCCAGATGATCCGGCAGATACCATCACACTCAATATGCTTAATGAGCATAATGGAAAAACCGATTTAGGTGAATCAAAAACTTATATCAATGAAGCTAATAACTTCGTCACATCTTCTAATTTCATTTCTGACGTAGGAAATGGCGCAGGAGTTGGAGCAGATATTCTACCCTCATTAACCAACCTCACACACGAAGTAGCGGTTACGCCCGGACATATTTATCAGATTTTTGATAAAAATACACTTATAGATTTCCCGTCAGGCAATCACGCTATTCAAGTAGAAGCAAGTTATTATCAAGCCTATGTTGTATCTAAAATAGTAAATAGTGACATGACTATCGGTGCAATTGTAAAATATATATCTGTTTTCCCTAACAATAATGGGTTGCCTGCATATAGGTATGGTATTGGAAGTCTTCACCGTATAGGTGAAACGGTTGAATTAGCATTACCCCAAAATATTGAGTTTTTCTTGAAAGAACATAGCGCAGGGAAAAAAGGCTTAAATGTAACATCTGCCAATAACAAATTAAGAATAACCCTAACTAAAGCACCTGACATAGTCAACGGACCTTATGGAACATTTGACCTTTATATCCGTTCAAACAATGTCTTTACGGTCGTAGAAGTCTACGTGGAATAAGCAATAAAGACTTTATTACCCGGTAAAACAAAGGGATTATCTCCCATATTAGCATATATTTATAAAAAATATTTAAAAGTATGAGAATCAATAGACTTTTGCTAATTGTATTATTACTGGCATCTTCGTATGGTTGCTCTGAAGAGGAGCCATACGAAGTCGAAAAGAAATCAGTCTCTATATGGGAAGGAGACACATGGCATGTCATTATAGAAACAGACTTAACAGAGCACAACTATAGGTTAGAATCAGAAAATCAAGAAATTGCGACTGCAACTCTTGACGAAATGAGCGTATATATCACTACCTACAAAAGTGGGAACACCATGATACGACTTATCGATACCGACAATAATAAGATAGCATGTGAAATCTCCGTATATGTCAAATACTTCAACAGTCCGGAAATTGTCAACTGGGGAATTCCGCTAAAAGGTAACCCTGATTATCCGGGAGTAATAATAAAAGCAGTGGATCTAAGAATCCCCCCAGAGATAGAAATTGAGTTACGAGAAAAAGATAAACCATTCATTGGTGCTACTTATACATTCAACCAGGAAACCAAAAAGTTCACAATGAAAACTGATTCGGGAATATTCAGAGAAGGCACATACGAATGGAATATTACCTTTTTAACCTTAATGTATGACGATAAAGCAGAGAAGTTCGGTTTTAAATTTGCTACAGGAATATCATTGGGATACGGATATATCCTACAGAGTGATAAAACAGCAGAATATCAGCAACGATATCCTGACGCCGGTATCACAGAAGTAAAAGTTAATTATATTTGGAAAGATAATGGAATAATCCAATTAGGAGGACTTACATTTTAATCAAATTGAAAAAGGAGGTTATTAACAAACGAAGATTGCCCTTTCATCGTTTGTCATGGAATCTATATCCAAGTCCCAGCATCAGATTGCTGGGGTCTTTAAACTTGCTCAACTGATATCCCACGTGCAAAAACAAATGCCGGGTGACATAAGTTTTGAGAGCCAGAATCTGGTAGAACCCTTTTGTATCATCCCCACTGTATATCAGGTTCCGACCGACGCCGACATTGATAGAGAAAACAGGCATCACCAGTTCTGCCCGAAGAGATAACCCCATGGCAAATTGCTTACGGAAAGGAGGACGATGAAACTTCAAATCACCCGAGTAGAACTCGCCCACTCTATACTCCTTAAGATTGGCACTCTCATCATATTGCGCATCTGCAGAAAGCCCTGCCCGAAAATAGTTATTGAAATTATACATCGGGGCGAAATTGACGCCCGCCACTCCGAACGAACCGGGAATCAGACTCGACACATCGTCTCCAATCAGTCCTCTTTTGCGGGTGGCTCCGTAAATCACCAAGTCATAGCTGACGTGAGGCTTTATAAAGAGCCATCCGGGAGTGATGGAACCGGGCGCCTCATCCGCGCCCAAAGCACGTACGATGCCGATTCTTCCTCCAATAACATTAAGACCGCCATTAGGATAATGCGTGTTTCCATTGGAGAAATGGGTGAGATCTACGCCTGCCGCCAGTTTCCAATACCTGTGAACTTGCCAGTTCAGCAAAAAGCCGAGATTGATGTATGCATTGATCTTGGAGCCAACCAACACGTTTTGCGGATTGGATAGTTCGTCATATTTCTTCCAGCCAAAAGAAGCTCCGAAGTTCCATTCATAATCGAGCGATAGGCGGGGCAACAGTTGCGCGATACGTGACCCTTGAAAAGCGTATACCGACACCGGATTTCCCAATTCAACGGGACTAAAGAAGGTATGGTAGGAAACGCCAATACCCTGATAGGTATGAGGAAAGAGCCTGCCTAGATTGGATTCTTTGCCGAATCTGAAAGCGTACTTGAAATGGAAAGAAAGCGATTGGTCGATTTTCTTTTGTTGCGCATTGTCTCCTTGCAGAAAACTATGGGTGGAGACGATATAGCCCGGACGGATGTCAAAGCCGAGCTGATGGCGGATCAAGGGATGGCTGACGCTGTCGTTCCGTTGTCCGATGATTGTCTGGGCTTCCAGATTTACGTTGATTGCCGGATGTACCAGGAGGCAAAGGAGGCACAGCAACCGTATGGCGTTCCTATTTCTAATCATTGATATGCTAGTTATTGAAAGGGATATCCTTGTGTATTATGTTATATTTTACAGGCATTCTGCTTTGTAACGTGCCGGTTACGATTCGTTGTTTCTTGGATTTGGAGTGAGAAACATAGAGGGTATATCTGGTTTCCAGCCAGTCATACATCATCAATAAAGTGTAATATCGAGAAGTTCGGGGAGGAATTATGTCTTCTTTCTGTTCCGTATTGGAGGAAGGCAACATTTGTTGTTCAGAAATAAATGGCACCCGTTTGCCGTTCATCACTAAATATCCGTCTTTCATACTTGGTATTTCCACTGTCAGACCGGCTTCGCCCAGTAGCTGAAAAGCTTCGGGCACATCGCTTTTGAATTTTATAAAATGGTAAAAAGACTCGAAAGGAAAAAACGTGTATGTAGACGAAACACTTGTTAAGTTATGAAAGGAGACGCCTTCTTTTTTCTCTATCTTGTTTTCCGGATCGTAAGAATATGCATCCAAAGAATAAATAATACTGTCCATTACATATCTGTCTGCCGGAGAGATCTCGACGTGTATCTCCTGCCACTCATACTCGTTGCTTGCCGTGAGTTGAAATTGAAAAGGAGCGGAAAGGGCATTCTCGCCCACCGTTATCTTCACTTCTTCGGGATAAACACGTTCGATGGTGAAATCAATCATCTCCCCGACACACACAATCTTGCCTAATCCGTTCAGCAATGGACCTTGATCATTTGTTACCAGGCGATTGTCCGCATCATATACTTTATATTGAAAGGGAAAACCGGAAGCTGTATACATTGTTAACCAATCCCAATTGGCAGCTGCAAATTGAATAGTGGCAACATCCCCGTTCCCGTCCAACATCAGTTCGGAATCGGAAGGACGGAAGTCATCGACAAACACGTCTCCGTTACAACCATAAAACTCCCCCAGGATGAGAAGACAGACCGTCAGGTATAGGAATCTTTTCATATTGTTTTCTCTCTTGTTCATGCTCTTTTATTCTCTACGGACAAAAGTAACATATATTTTCAGGAACAGCATACAAACCCACATTAAGAAGTGTTATTATCACCTGATTAATTACCATATACAGTGGCGGACGCTAAAACGGAGCTAAAACAATATATAGCAAGCAGATGGAGAGAAGTTACTAATTAATCAAACAGTTCTTTCAATACCTCCAGTGATTTCAATGCCGGAAAGTCCGGCAGATGCAAACGATAATAATCATTCATGATCGTCAGGCAGCGAGTACGTTCCGCACGGCTCATACCGAAAAGATGCATGGTCTCATAATTCATGCGCATCAACTGACGGAGACGAGCGGCCTCTTCAGGATTGATATAAGAAGAATGTAGTTGGGGACGAATGGAAGTGAAACAGGCATTCAATAAATCGAAATAATCGCCGGTATGATAATCTTCCAGGTTCGGGTAAAGCCCCAGAAAACGCGAAAGACGCATCAGGAAAACCAGATGGAAATTGGCAAATCCCTCTCCACACTCGTCCAGCCAAATGATAGAATGTTGCAGATAGGCAAACAACGGACGGTTCTCTGTCTCCTCCCGGATAGCCCTGTAAAGAAACTCCGACAGGAAAAGTGCCATCGAAGACTTATACGGATCATAAGGTATGGAAGAAAATGGATAAAAGGATTTCGCTTCCTTCACACGATAAAGTGTCGCATTAGGCCGATAGTCAGCCTCGAACTCGATAAAAGATAACGGCTGAAAAAGTACGGATTTCACAGCCGCTTTTCGCGAACGAGGCACTGTTACAAGGAAAGAAGCTCTGCCGGACAACTCCGTATACATATCTACAATGATAGAAGTATCATTGTATTTCAACGTATGAAGAACTATTCCTTTCGTTTTCTGCAGCATAGTGTTTACCTCGTTATCAATCTAGAACAAAATTACAAAAATGCATGGAAAGCAGAAAGTTCTCATAGGCATTAAATAACAAAATAATAGGTCGAAAAAGATTTCTCCTTTCTCATCAAAACATCTACATTAGATTGTGTCAGCACTAACTATCTAATTAAAAGAAAATACAAATCTACCTCTATCATATTAATAACTTTGCAGAAAACATGTTCGATGAAGTTATCCATAGAACAGTTCCATATCCTTTATAATTTTCTTTATTTGCTCTCTCAACCACTGAGGGGACAACACTTCCAAATCACTCCCATGAGACAATAGTTCTTGACAAAAATCATACGTTGGACGTAACAAATATTCAAAGACAGAATATTCTACTGTATTTTCAACTTCTTGTTGACTAGCATGCAAAGGTAAAGCATGAATATATTTACTCTTGTTTCCAAAAGTTTTTATTCTTATCCTCTCTATTTTATAAGATTCATCTACTGTAATACCAAAACTTGTAGAAAAATAAGACTGTGGGTCAAAACCTTTTGGGTAAATAAAGAGTTTATCTGTAATCTTCAAATTCTGAATACGCTCTAAAGCATAAGTACGTATTGCATTATAATGAGGAGCATATCCTATGACATACCATCTTTGCTTAAACACTTTAACACAATAAGGTTCTATAAAAAAAGTATGTGGTTCATCACGCCAAAAACTCCAATAAGTTAACTCAATTATAAAGCTGTCGCGCATTGCTTCAATAACAGAAGTCAAATATTGTCTACCAGAAGGTATTTCTTCAAATAAAATACGTTGTTTAAGTCTATGGCTTTCATTAATCAGATTATTTACTGCAAATGTATTCAATAACCAATCACGTACCCCTCCTTTTTCAAGATCCTCTTTATTCTCGATATAATAATAATAGCCACCACGTTTATTACATTCTATATTTATATCAAATAATTCTTCTATTGCTTTTCTGTGGTTATGAAAAGTACGGAGAGGAATCTCCACTCCACCACTCATCTCACAGCACACCCACCTCTTATTTATTTCTTCAAATGTAATTTTTCCTACTCGATAGATAATGTCCACCAGCCAAATATATCTATTAAACAAATCTTTTGCCATCTTTTTTATAATTCGTTATCTACAAATATAGGGATTTTCAATATAAAAATCCAATATTTATTGAGACAGAATTTTTCTTCTTTATATTTTTTCTTCTTTATCCTTGCAATCAGCCCTCTAAAAATCTCCTTGGTGATTATTACAGAATTCAACTTTTGAACATTCTTTAATAAGGAATAACCATAAATCCAATAAAGTGCACCCGTATAAATTGATAGTATCGACCAAACGATACCATCATAGCGAACGAATCAGTACCAAGAAAATCATCAACAATTCAGTTCTGTAGTTTAGTATAAACTTCATATCTTAATGGTGTGAAAAATTTAATCCCCTTAAGATATGACAAGCAGAATGTTAAATACGGTAAAATTGAAAAGAGTATTTCAAATGTTGTCAGCTTCAACTCCCCAGCGCGAGATATGTGTTTTAATCTTTGAACACGAACATTGCATTTTCAAGATCATCACTTAATCCAAGACTTGTGGCACAAATAATAGGAGCCATTTTATCATTTATCTGAGAAACTCTATTATATCATAATTCCATTATCCTAGAATACCGACAATTAGGTTTAGCCATCACAGTAGTAATACAATCCCCATCTTTATAATTATGATATAAAATATCACCTATAAAAAAACCGATCAGCCAACGACTTAATCATGTACTGGTCGGTTCAAAAAGGTTATCATTCAAAACTTCACAAAATTGTATCCTTTACGATAATACTGGAGTACCTGGCACTTCAGGTGCTTGTCCGCTAGTAGGTTGTTGTGCCTGAACAGCCATAGGGTTTATCGGATGCCAGCTATAATTGCCTGCGGCTGTCCTTGCGGTAATGGCTGAGCTGCTAGCTGCTGTATTGTTCCAGCAGGTTGTGGACCAGGGGCAAATATCGTAGCACCACCCTATGTATTTGAGTCAGTTGCTGCAGCTGCAGTTACTTCTGGAAATAATCCTGCAACATATTCTCTGATTCCAGGAACATCAGCTACGACCCGTGCCAGATAGTTCTTCATGCGACGTTTCACATCCAAAACTGGTTCATGATAGCCATACTGCGTTTCCAGATCAACATTTTGCGCTTCTTCGAAGTACTTCAAAACATCTTCTTGTTTCAGTTTGGAAATCTGTGTCATTGCACCGTTGACTCCAAGCGGGAACTGAGCTTCTTTCGGTTCTCCTAGTGCTTCGACTTTCCATTCACGCATTAAAATTGCACCAACAATCTTACCGATAACTGTACATTTAATTTCTTTACCACCGTATAAATCGAATGCCTGCACTGGTTTAGTTCCAAGTGCTACTTCTTGTTCAGACGGACGTGCCATAGAATTAAACAGCTTTACTAATTCAAAAGGTATACGCATAGGCAGCATCTTTCCGTTCATTGTCGGGTCTGATGGATAAGCAATGATTTGCACGTAAGCATAGTTTTCACGTCGCATACGAAGAAATTGTGTTTTATTCTGTACTGCTGGATCTTTCGAGTTACGAAGTTTCAACCAAACATCGGATACTTCGCAAAACTCGTAGTGATTTTCAGCCGGACGATTGAATGTTGTACGAGAATCGAACAAAAATGTTCCAAGGTTGTCAGTAAATGCACAGACATTCTTGCCAACTAACGATTTATTCGGATTCTTCAAAAATGGCATAGGACGAATAATAAACACCAATTTGTCATTTACGTCCTTGGGGTTCGGATCAAACAAAGTATTCTCGAACTTTTCGCGAAACATTCCCTTGTTGACTTCATCAGCATGTTGACCAATAAAGGTACTAATTCGTTCTTGTTTTTCCATAATCGTAAACAAAATTAAGTTAAACATAAGCAACTAACCATTTCAATGGTAAGTGAATTTCTTTATCTTCATTATGAAAGACTTTTTCATTTATCACTGTTAATAATATATTTTGAATAGCAGGCCCAGCCTTCCATATTTCATCTAAAAAAGCGACATCAACTGTTGGCAGATATCTTCTATATTTCGTTCATATTTATCTGAAGATTTCAGACGACTAAGACTTATCGGACCAACAATTCCATCAGGGATAGAGAAACGTGACATCAGATATTCAAAACTATTCGCATTGGAAAAGGCATTTTTTAGCCGTCTAGCAATCACAGATTTTACGACCCCAGGTGGTCCAAACAATAATATACTCCCGCCAGTAAAGGCAGCCAATAAAGACAACCCTATTTCCGTGTCCTTTTCGTACACACCATTATTCATTTCAGTCAACAATAACTTTATACGCTCTTTTATTTCCATATCATTAGTTATTTCTGTTACCATTTGCAAAATTGGCAATAAGGTATGTCAAAACACGACACTACTTGTTAGAATATACCTAATAATTACCCGATATTTATTATATTACCACCGTCCTTATCATATTTCCACTTTTCATTCATCAGCCGCATAATATCGCAATTAACATGATCACCTATCTGAAGACTATGAAATACCGTCTTTTGTTCCTGATATTGCTTTATATCCTTCACAAATACCGAAGGTAGTTTAGGGATAACAAAATCTGAAATTAGCAAGACATCTGCTTGCTTATAACAGTTCATGCCTAATAAATCCATCGTTTGCCGCAAAGCGGAGTCCATTCGCGTTCCACCATAAAACGAATGAGATAAAAAGTTCTCAATCTTATGTTTATCCTTTTCCCAATCTATTAGTTCAATACATTTTATGTTTATAGAAAAAGCGATAATAAGCACCTCCCTTTTTTCTCGCAAAGCCGTATAAACAATTCCATAACACGCTGCTTTAGCTACAAATTCTGGGCCACCAACCATAGACCCGCTCGTATCAATACAAATAATAACAGGGCCTTTTTCTTTCCAGGAAGCCATTCCTTCCTTCTTTTTCAAGGACGATTCCCTGGTCCATGACCACTGTTCCAGTTGACGAGAAGTGTATTTCTTATAAAACAAAGAATCAATGTCCCGATGTAACAGCGCAAATTCATGGCATAAAACACTACTTAAATCATTACCCTCACAAATGCCCTCAATATCAACTTTGGCATTCGTATCAGTCATTTTGCGCTTATATTCTAATTTGTTCTCCTTTTGCTTTTCTCCCTTCCGCCTTCCCAATGAATCAGCCAGAGTTTGAAGTGAATTATTTCGTTCAAATAATAATTGATATTTCAAATAAATAGAAATATCCAATTTTCTCCATATACCTTTATCAATACTCCACCAAAGGCTTTTATCTATAGAAGATTTATGTTCCTGTTTCATTGCAGTGTATATAAGTTTCTGAAATCTATTTCTATAATAATCCAGCAATGCTATCCAATAAGCCAATTGCTTTCTCGCCAGCCTTTTCTTCCACCATAGCAATAATTCTCCTTGGGCATACTTATCTTTTGCCTCCAACTTCATACTGAAATAGGACAAAAAGCTATTATCTACTTGATAAGTCTTTATTAAAGCCTTACATAACATTTCCCAATTTTTCTGAAATAAAGAGAGATCCATCTGCATACATTGATGAAAATAATTTTCTTCACGAGCGAATATCGTCAAATCATGTTTATCTTTTAAAACTTCTTGCAGATACATTTCTAATACTTCCATTGAACAAACATTTTCGCTAATACAAATAGGTATAGAACCAGTCATCTCGGCCAAATAGTCTTTTATTGAATATCCTCCTCGATCAACTACAGATAAATAGACTTGATCATCTTTACACTTATCAGGCTTCATGATCCATCTCAAAAATAGTGGCAGAAAATTCTCCTATTAATGTCACAAGCTCCATTTCCCCTGATAGTACCCAATCTTTATCCTTAAATATATTATCAGCAATATCTTCATTCCATTGTTCAATATCATGTATCAGTTTCTTTTTCAATTCATCCAATTCTTTTCTTTTATCTAACAAGACTTCATAAATCTGCGTTGCATAACGGTTTATAATAAGTAGACTATCATAACGTTCCAAAGGATACTCCCGTTCATTAATTATCAAGCAACCATTTTCTCCTTTTCTAACCAATATATCTGGTAGAACACGATAATTGTAATCCGTCACTAATGTCAGCTGCCAATACGTTCCATTTTTATGAAGTTTTGCCTGTTCATTCTGATCGGATAGTTTACTATAAAGTGAAATGGGAATAAGAGTCTGATGTGATTCCACAGTATTGATTCTATAAAATAATCCGTCTACAATTATTAAACTATTGGGTATTGGAGCTTTTTTCCTTTTAATCGTAATTTTTATCTCCGCATGCAGTGTTTCTATTTCCTTTCTATAGTTCCGGTATAATTCAACATAGGACTGCAGCAATTCCTCCGTTATAGACCTCTTCACCATATCCCTAACAAAAGAAATCTGTGAATCATCATTCCATAAAATATATTCCAGCAAGAAACAATCTGTAAAATTCACTTTTTGCCGATTGTTTAACAATGCACATGTTCTCATCAAATGAATGCTTTTTTTCCAACGACGATCGGATATATATAGAACCCCAGACTCAACATTCGTTTGATTCCCCTCTGATATTTTATCCCTTATTTTATCTACAACATTTTTAATTATTGGACTTATCCCGATTCCCAAACAATCTTTTTGCCACCGAGAATAAACAGTTTCTGTTAACGGGCAGCTTATTGAAATATGATAATTATCATCCTGTACAGAAGTTATCATCTCATAAAAAAGGTTCTTGTCTTGTATATTTTCAACTACACATCTGACTAAAAACCTATCCCATAACGCATCCAAGCCTTCTCCCTCTGCAGGCAATTCATTACTCGCAGCAATTATCAACTTTACAGGTAATCGAATTTCTTTATCTCCATTACGAAAGACTTTCTCATTCAATATTGTAAGAAGAGCATTTTGTATTGAAGGACCTGCTTTCCAAATTTCATCCAAAAACACAATATCGGCAGTAGGAAGATACCCAATTACCATCCGTTCATATTTATCTTCGTCTTTTAATTTTTGAATAGAAACTGGTCCGAATATTTCATCAGGAGTACTAAAGCGACTCATCAAATATTCAAAAGCTGTTGCATTATAGAATAATAACTTTATACGTTTAGCAATCATACTTTTAGCTACTCCTGGGGCACCTAACAAGAATATATTTTCACCTGCGAAGGCACAAAGTATAGATAATAAAAGTAGCTGTCGACGCTCATATGTACCAACAGAAATGTCGTCTATCAATTCCAATATAATTTGTTTATACGCTCTCATTATTCATTTTATAAATGGCACAAAAATGAGAACAAGCTATGCCAAATCAAGGCACAAAATAAGAAAATCCCGATATATCAAGTACATCGGGATCCCTACTTGCTGGTATACTGTTCTACTATTTTGTTGCCAATTTATATAGTTCCGCAATCATATCTTCGGTAATACGATCTTCCCTTTTTGAGTATTGATAATGTTTTGCAAAAACAATGATTGTCCCTTTCAAATTTGTATCAGGCAGACAGGAAAAGCTAACACGTTGTCCATTATTTATCAAACCATTAATCCTATAAACTTCTAGCGTTCCCTCTTTTTGTTCAAATGAAGTCCGTACTTCTTCAAATTTATATCCCATCCAAACATTATTATCTTCCTGAGGTGTAGCATTTTTACCCCAGAAATCCCAAGAACCTTTATTCCTTACGCAAATTACTTTGGGTTTTATAACATCTTCAATAAACATCTGATTTATACACAAATTCTCTGCCAAGAAAGATATACCTTGAGATGTTTTCAGAAATTTAGTGATATCACCTTGCTTAGTGTGTCTGTAATTAAACAAATCTAAATAAGAAACTTTACCTTTCAATGTTTTCGGAATAATTTTATCAATAGTTTTAAAATAACGATCATTCACAACAGCTTCTTCATATTTAAAATGATGGGCTTCAGAACAATCAGTTTCATCCTTAACACGAGCAGAAGGATTAATTCCTGTAAAAAGAATATCATGTTGCTTCAATACTTCAGAATAACAATAAGTATTCTCGGACAAAATATCATTAATACTTTTATACCTCTCCCATAATCCAGCCAATGCTTGTTTTAATCTATTTTCCATAATCTATTTAATTAGTCATTCAAAGCCTTTTCAAAATCAAAAAAAGTGATTTTTTTTTGTTAATCATTTTATTTGCAATATTATAGTCAAGGTATGCCTAACTATTTCATCAGTCAAACATTTATAATAGATATTATATAGAGCATCAAACTGATTTAACAAAAACTGAGTGGCAATATACAACAATAGTTTTGAACCTGCAAACAAGAAAACGAAAATATAATTTGCACATGGTATGGAATACTATATTTATTTAGTAAAAACGGGTTGTCAGTGACGTATGTTACCAAAAAAATTCCCTAAATGGGAATCAGTTTACTACTATTATAGAAAATGGGCTTCTTTGGATATATTTGAAGAACATTCTCGTGGATGGATAATGACAGGAAGTTCTGCCGAAACTATGAACTAACATTCGATTCTGCAGAGGAAATGGTTAAAATATCGGCTATAAAAGCATTATTGAAGAAAATTTAAACAAGCCCTAAAAAATAACTGAAACAATATGCAACCAGTAAACAGATTCTATAAGATAAAGGAAGCACCGACCCCTAAATATCATATTAGTGTTCAAAGATTGAAAACTGGCGAGAGTAGAAGAAGTATAAGATGTTTTATATATAATAAGGTGTATTAAAAATACCATTTCTGTCTATTATTCAATGGATAGAAAAAAAATACGAAAATCAAGATCATATATTTACCTGATTATCAATAAATAAAAGAAACAAGCATAGCATAACATCAAAAAAAAACTATTTTTTTTCGACAATCGTTTGCCAGTTTCAAAAAAGTTCCTACCTTTGCATCCGCAATCGAGAAACAAACACAGATTCGAGAAAGCAAAATGCAGAAATGCAACAACAGGATGGCCCGTTCGTCTATCGGTTAGGACGCAAGATTTTCATTCTTGAAAGGGGGGTTCGACTCCCCCACGGGCTACAAGTTAAAAGAATAAAGAACTAAAAAAATAGATTAGTCGAGATGGCAAATCATAAATCATCACTGAAAAGAATCAGACAAGAAGAGACAAGAAGACTTCACAACAGATATTATGGCAAGACCATGAGAAATGCTGTTAGAAAGCTTCGTGCAACTACTGATAAAGCAGAAGCAGTTGCAATGTACCCAGGCATTACAAAGATGTTGGATAAGTTGGCTAAAGTGAACATCATTCACAAAAACAAAGCTAGCAATCTGAAATCTAAGTTGGCTCTTTACATCAACAAGCTCGCTTAATAATAAGAATTTAACAATTCTATATAGCATTCAGGCTGAACTTTTAAGTTCGGCCTTTCTTGTTTATAACCAACTGAATATCAAACTTATCAAGAAAGCGGAGAATCAACCCGCATTCTTTATTTTTCACTGATTATTCTTCGTCAAGTCGACAATTTTCACTATATTTGCTCTGTTATTAAAGTTAGAAAGGCAATTATGAGCGAAGAACAAATCACTCCCAATAACGGGTCTTATTCTGCGGATAGTATCCAGGTATTGGAAGGTCTTGAAGCAGTAAGAAAACGCCCTGCGATGTACATTGGTGACATCAGCGTCAAGGGACTTCACCATTTGGTATACGAAATCGTTGACAACTCTATCGACGAAGCATTGGCCGGTTATTGCGACCATATCGAAGTAATAATCAACGAAGACAATTCAATCACAGTACAGGACAACGGACGCGGTATTCCGGTGGACTATCACGAGAAAGAAAAGAAGTCGGCACTGGAAGTTGCCATGACTGTACTGCACGCCGGAGGTAAATTCGACAAAGGATCTTACAAGGTATCCGGAGGTTTGCACGGTGTAGGTATGTCTTGCGTAAATGCGCTGTCTACCCACATGACTACGCAAGTATTCCGTAATGGCAAAATCTACCAGCAGGAGTACGAGATCGGTAAACCGCTTTACTCTGTAAAAGAAGTCGGTACAGCCGACATCACGGGAACCCGCCAACAATTCTGGCCGGACAATACCATCTTTACAGAAACGGTATACGATTACAAGATTCTGGCTTCACGCCTGCGTGAATTAGCTTATCTGAACGCTGGTCTCCGTATTTCCCTGACCGACCGTCGAGTTGTGAACGAAGACGGAAGCTTCAAGGGTGAGCAGTTCTATTCAGAAGAAGGCTTGAGAGAGTTTGTACGTTTTATCGAGTCTTCACGCGAGCACTTGATTAACGACGTTATCTATCTGAACTCGGAAAAACAGGGAATCCCTATTGAAGTGGCTATCATGTACAATACCGGATTCTCCGAAAACGTTCACTCATACGTTAACAATATCAACACCATTGAAGGTGGTACACACCTGGCAGGTTTCCGCCGTGCGCTGACCCGTACGTTGAAGAAATATGCCGAAGACAGCAAGATGCTGGAAAAAGTGAAGGTTGAAATCTCGGGAGATGACTTCCGCGAGGGTTTGACTGCCGTTATCTCCGTAAAAGTGCAAGAACCACAGTTTGAAGGACAGACTAAAACGAAGTTGGGTAACAACGAAGTGATGGGCGCTGTCGACCAGGCAGTGGGGGAAGTATTGGCATATTATCTGGAAGAGCATCCGAAGGAAGCAAAAACGATTGTAGACAAGGTGATTCTCGCCGCTACCGCACGTCATGCAGCAAGAAAAGCCCGTGAAATGGTACAACGCAAGTCCCCAATGTCAGGAGGCGGTCTACCAGGTAAATTGGCCGACTGTTCGGATAAGGATGCAACGAAATGTGAATTATTCCTCGTCGAGGGAGATTCGGCAGGTGGTACTGCCAAGCAGGGACGTAACCGTATGTTCCAGGCTATCCTCCCATTGCGCGGTAAGATTCTGAACGTAGAGAAAGCCATGTATCACAAGGCTTTGGAAAGTGATGAAATCCGTAACATCTACACAGCCCTCGGTGTTACTATCGGAACTGACGAGGACAGCAAAGAAGCGAATATCCAAAAGCTGCGCTATCACAAGATCATCATCATGACCGATGCCGACGTCGATGGTTCTCACATCGACACACTGATCATGACGTTCTTCTTCCGCTATATGCCACAGATTATTCAGAATGGCTATTTGTACATCGCTACTCCCCCGCTCTACCTCTGCAAAAAAGGTAAAGTAGAAGAGTATTGCTGGACAGATGCACAACGCCAGAAGTTTATCGATACTTACGGTGGCGGTTCGGAAAGTGCTGTTCATACACAGCGCTACAAAGGTTTGGGTGAAATGAACGCACAGCAATTGTGGGAAACAACTATGGACCCCGAAAACCGTATGTTGAAACAAGTAAATATTGACAACGCTGCAGAAGCCGATTATATCTTCTCTATGTTAATGGGTGAAGATGTAGGACCACGCCGCGAGTTTATTGAAGAAAATGCAACGTATGCAAATATCGACACATAATTTAAATAATTACGTTTTATAAACCAACCTCACATCTTACAACGAGGAAACGCCGATGGCGAAGGAACATCCTTCGATCGGCGTTTTTCTTTTGCCCAAAGGGTCTTTATGCTCGAATAGTTCAACTGCCTATCTCTTAATAAAAGCTAACAGCAGAAACGTTTTCCATACAAAATCACTATCTTGCATAAAAAGCAAAGAAAACATAACTATGAAAATGAAAACTACTGCTCCTAATCCGTTATTTGCAAAGATCAGGTTGTTTCTTATTGTATTGACTTCCTGTGTGATCGCCACTTGTATCTTCTTGATTATTATTCATCCGGAAGTATGGATGATACCGGCATGCGGAATAATAATCGCATTGTGTATTTTACTATATCAAGTATATTGCATACGCAAGAACCGGAAGAGAATTTAAATATATTGTTGCTTTTTCAGTTCTTCGGCAACAGTAACCAGTTCTTTGTACCATTCTTCACCGAACTTACGGATTAAAGGCTCTTTCAGAAACTGATATACGGGAAGATTCTCTTTTTTTCCCAGCAAAACCGCTGCTTTGCATATGTCCCAACGATTATAATTCACCGCTTTATAAGGTCCGTAATCTCCAATCCGGATAGGGTAAAGATGGCAGGACACCGGTTTATAGAAAGCAGTCTTTCCCGCTCGATAGGCCTTTTCGATTGCGCAATAACAACAACCGTTCTCATCATAACAAGTAAACACACAGTCCTTATTATTGACAATAGAAGTCACCAAATCACCTTCCTGATCCGTATATACCACCCCTTGCTTTTCAATCACCGCACGTGCCTCCGGAGCCAGTTCGTCCCAGATAACCGGCAAAACTTCTTCCAACTCCATCACCTCATCCAGCTCTACCGGAGCACCGGCATCACCTTCAATGCAACAAGCACCCTTACAGGCACCCAGATCGCAAAGAAACTTCTCCTGAAATACATCAAGAGATACTACTACATCACCTATTTGTATCATCTTAAATTGAGAATTAAAAATTGAGAAATAATTGTTTTGATAAAACAAACTCTTTTTCAGATCCTACTAAAAACTTGTATGCGTTTACTATACGAATAGCAAACGCATACGATTTAACATGAATAGCATTATTCTTAGCTATCATTTTTTAATTTTTAATTCTCAATTCTCAATTTATCAACACTTTTCCGTCCATTTCAGCCGGAACAGCCAGCCCCATAATCTTGAGAATAGTCGGAGCAACATCTGCCAGACGACCGTTTTCTACTTTCGCAGCTTTGTTCTCAGTTACGTAAACACAAGGAACAGGGTTCAAAGAGTGAGCAGTGTTCGGAGTGCCGTCTTCGTTCAAAGCGTGGTCAGCGTTACCATGATCAGCAATGATAATTGCTTCGTAATCCTGTGCTTTGGCAGCTTCAATTACATCTTTCACGCAAGCATCTACAGCAATAACAGCTTTCTCGATTGCTTCATAAATACCGGTATGACCTACCATGTCACCATTAGCGAAGTTCACTACGATGAAATCATATTTGTTCTCGTTGATGGCAGCCACCAGTTTGTCTTTTACTTCGAAAGCGCTCATTTCCGGCTTCAAGTCATAAGTAGCCACTTTGGGAGAAGGAACAAGAATACGATCTTCTTTGTCAAACGGAGTTTCACGTCCACCATTGAAGAAGAATGTTACGTGTGCATACTTTTCTGTTTCAGCGATATGAAGTTGGCTCAAGCCTTTAGAAGCAAGATATTCGCCCAATGTATTAGATACATTATCTTTGTCAAACAGGATATGAACACCCTTGAAAGAAGCATCGTACGGAGTCATACAGTAATATTGCAGGCCCGGGATAGTGTGCATACCGGCTTCCGGCATATCTTGTTGAGTCAATACAACAGTCAACTCTTTGGCACGGTCATTACGGTAGTTGAAGAAGATAACCACATCACCTTCTTTGATTGTTCCGTCGCAGTTGGCATTCACAATCGGTTTGATGAATTCATCTGTAACACCTGCATTATAAGAGTCCTGCATGGCCTGAACCATATCGGTAGCTTTCTCACCTATGCCGTTTACAAGCAGGTCATAAGCTTCTTTTACACGTTCCCAGCGTTTGTCACGGTCCATAGCGTAATAACGGCCGATGATAGAAGCAATCTTGCCTGCAGATTTCTCACAGTGTGAAGAAAGTTCTTCGATAAAGCCTTTACCGCTCTTCGGGTCAGTGTCACGACCATCCATGAAGCAGTGGATAAATGTATTGTCGATGTTATATTCTTTAGCGATATCGCAAAGTTTGAAGAGATGAACGAGTGAGCTGTGTACGCCACCGTTAGAAGTCAGCCCCATAAAGTGAACACTCTTTCCGTTTTCTTTTGCATAAGAGAAAGCAGAAACGACTTCAGGATTTTTCAGGATGCTATTATCAGCACATGCACGATTGATTTTTACCAAATCCTGATAAACCACGCGTCCGGCACCGATATTCAAGTGACCTACTTCCGAGTTACCCATCTGTCCGTCGGGCAAACCTACGTTTTCACCGCTTGCCTGAAGTTGAGAGTGAGGATAAGTAGTCATCAGATAATCCCAGTAAGGAGTGGGCGTGTTGAAGATTACGTCGTCTTTCTTTTGGTCACCTAATCCCCAACCATCGAGGATCATTAAAAGGGCTTTCTTACTCATAATATTTCAATATTTAAATTATCACTCTGATTTTCGGGCGCAAAGGTACAAAAAAGATGGTTACGTAAACGTTTAATCTATGTTAAGTTACAGGGCAGAAGTGCACCAGGCTATGGATGTTTTTCTTACTTTGTAAAAGTACTTTCAATATATTGATCGAAAAACACGATACAAAAGGCGGAACCTACTTCATTTTTCCGTACCTTTGCATCGCTTTAAAAATAAAATCATAGAAATATGGACGATTCAAACCCGCGAACGTGCACAACTAGTATTAATTAAAGCGAACAGAGTCATTGAAACCTGATGCCTCTGCTCGTGTCAAACAAACGAAAGGAGGCAATAAGATGAGAACGTATCTTTATTGTGAAGCTGGCTTTGTGGAAAAAGCTCAATGGCTTCCTAACAGCTGGGTAAATGTAGTATGCCCGAATAACGATGACTTTGAATTTCTAACTCAAACTCTCAACGTACCCGAATCATTTCTTAATGACATAGCCGATACGGACGAACGTCCGCGTACGGATACGGAAGGTAACTGGCTATTGACCATTCTTCGTATCCCTGTACAGATTGCGCAAAACAGCACTCTGCCTTTCAGCACCGTACCAATTGGTATCATCACCAACAATGAGATCATTGTGTCCGTCTGTTATCATAACACTGATCTATTACCGGATTTTATTGAACACACCCGCCGAAAAGGGATTGTTGTGCGCAACAAACTGGATCTGATTCTCCGGATCATCTATTCTTCTGCCGTGTGGTTCCTGAAGTATCTAAAGCAGATAAACATAGACATCAGCGCCGCAGAAAAGGAACTGGAGCGAAGCATCCGCAACGAGGACCTGCTCCGGCTGATGAGACTGCAGAAAACACTTGTCTACTTCAACACTTCCATCCGCGGAAATGAAGTAATGATAGGAAAGTTAAGAACTATCTTCCAGGATACGGATTATCTGGACACAGAACTTGTGGAGGATGTTATTATCGAATTGAAACAGGCACTTAACACGGTGAATATTTACAGTGATATTCTCACGGGAACAATGGATGCTTTTGCCTCTATTATCTCCAATAACGTGAATACGATCATGAAACGTATGACAAGTTTATCCATCGTCCTGATGCTCCCGACATTGATTGCCAGTTTCTATGGTATGAATGTGGATATTCATCTGGAAGAGGTACCCTTCGCTTTCTCTTTGATTGTACTCTTCTCCATTGGATTGTCAACTCTTGCATTTGTGATATTCCGGAAGATAAAATGGTTCTAATACAAAAAACAGCTCACCATCTGTGATCCTTTAGAGGACTCTAAGACGGTAAACTGTAAATTATACGTTTTTTATTCGATAGAGAATTAATTAAAAGAGAATGTTTAGAGAGAGAAATTAAAATATCTTATCCTTCTTTATTTGCTTTTCTTCCGCCCAACGGAATAGAAACTCCAACGAATCCGTTCACAGAGTTAGAGTTCTTACCTAAGAACATATAGTCAGTTCCGACAAACAGAGGACCTAATTTCAGACCCAGACCGAAAGATTTACCTGCTGACTGGATAGCTGAGTAGCTAAGTGCTACATTGAACCAGCTTTTCGGACGGTAGTTTGCAGAGAATGTTAATTCTGTAAGAGCATCAGGCTGTACAAAACGAGTTGTTGACAATACACCTACTGCTAATTTGTTATTGAAGAATCCATATTCTGCACCTAATACTAGGGTAGAAGCAAGACGAGATTTACGGGACTTGCTTGCTTCTTCCGTTCTAAGTTGCAACATTTCATAGTCAAGTACGTCACCGCCACTAACACGCTCCATATATCCATTAGCATCCGTCTGCAAATCCTTTATGTTATTTTCAATAGCAGTAATACTTCCAGGGATATTATTAGGATCAATACCTGATGTGTAGTCACTTCCCTTCATATCAATGCCTGCTGCTTTAGCATTAGCTATTTGAGTGCTACTTTTCGACCATGATATAAACCCCAAGTCCAAAATAGAAGCAGATACAGTCAGATTATCCATAATCTTGTAAGACGCTCCCAAGTCAATACCGAAGCCGTAACCTGCGATTCCCATGTCTTTGCTCTCAAATTCGAAATCACTAATATAATCCTGTCCATCTTCCTTTTTCAAATTCAATCCTTTGAAAGAACTTTCCAAATGAGCATCTACTGCCAGATTAGCATGGTAGCCCTCAATTTCACTTCTTAACTTCGTAATATCGTCAACACCCAAACTAGATAAATATGCTGGATCCTGTAATTGATTAATACGGGCATCACTAGGCAAATTAGCATTCATCGCAACTTTATTAAGTTTCAACTCCATGTTGCCAATACCCAATAAAGCTTTCACTCTAGCACCAACCGTCAAACGGTTATTAATCTGACGTGAAAGTCCTAAACCAACTTCAGTATAAGCATTGATATTCAATTGCTGACCACTAATATCATAGTTACTATTTCTCCAGTTTTCTTCAACTGTTTCCATCTCATTCAAGAAGGTAAACATATTCTTTGTCAGGTTAGCACCAATATCTGTACGAAGACCAATATTGAATGACCAGAAGTTTTTTCCTTTATACCATCCTGCAGAAAGAATTTCTGTACTGAAGTTTACATTCAGTTTATTATTATCTTTCAGACGATTCATGAAATCCGGTTTAGTGTAGAAATCATCGCCATCATCAATAATGTCAATGATATCCTGATAACCTAACGAAGTAGAACCAACCGTTGCATTGACAGCACCGATCACCGGAAGATTGAAGTAACCTTTAGTCGGTGTTAAAGCCGGATTCAGTTGTTGACGATAGTGAGTACCTTCCATGAAATAGGAAGTACGTAAAAACTGTGCATTTGCAGAAAGAGTGCAAACCAACATAATAAAAAATACCCCAATGAGCTTAGAAGACCATAATAGCTTGTTCGTTGCCATGATTTTAAACTTTTTAATTCTTATTATTGTTCGCAAAGATATAGTATTTCAATAACAAATAAAAGCACTAGGCAACACTTTTTTAGCCTAAACAGAACAATTTCACGGTTATCCGTAACAAAATCGTGCTTATTCTGCAAAAAAATGTAGAAAATATGTGTAAAACGAAACAAAGCGACTTTAGAAGCTCAAAGTCAACTGTCCATCTCCCAACAGATTGAACGTCATGCGATGGTAAGGAGTAGTGCCACGTTCGGCAATGGCGGCACGATGTTTTTTAGTTGGATAACCTTTATTGTGGTCCCAGTCATAATATGGAAATTCTTCGTGAAGGCGGTTCATATAATCGTCTCGATATGTTTTGGCTAAAATTGAAGCTGCTGCTATTGAAAGATATTTCCCGTCTCCTTTCACTACTGTAGTATGGGGAACACCGGGGTATTTAGTGAAACGATTACCATCGATCAGTAAATGTTGGGGACGGGTGGTCAACTGATCCACTGCACGATGCATCGCCAGAAAAGAAGCCCGCAGGATATTTATTTCATCAATTTCTTCCGGTGACACAATGCCAACTGCCCAAGCTATCGCTTCTTTCTCTATTACCTCACGCAATGCATAACGTTGCTTTTCGGTCAGTTGTTTGGAGTCATTCAACAGTTCATTCTTAAAATCCTTCGGAAGAATAACCGCAGCAGCATATACCGCTCCCGCCAAACACCCACGACCGGCCTCATCACATCCGGCCTCAATCAGATTCTCGTTCAAATAAGGTAATAACATATTTATCGCTTCTATTTTGATACAAAGGTAATTCAAATTAAAAAAGGAGACTTGTTTTGTCTCCTTTTTCTTATTTCTCTTCTGCTTTTTTAGAATAAACTCCAAGCAACCGTAAGTCCTGCCATCACAATGGCGACCATGCTCATAAGCTTTATCAAAATATTCAAGCTCGGACCGGAGGTATCTTTAAACGGATCACCTACTGTATCTCCTACTACGGTTGCTTTATGCACTTCACCGCCTTTTCCACCAAAGTTACCTTCTTCCACATATTTCTTTGCGTTATCCCATGCACCTCCGGCGTTAGCCATAAAGATAGCCAACACGAAACCACTGCTCAAGCCACCAATCAGCAGACCGAGTACGCCGGGAACACCAAAGATAAATCCTGTAAGAATCGGAGCAACAATAGCAATCAAGGAAGGAATAACCATCTCACGCTGCGCACCCTTTGTCGATATTTCAACACAACGTTCGTAATCCGGCTCGGCTTCTCCAGTCAGAATACCCTTTATGTCACGGAACTGGCGGCGCACTTCGTCAACCATGTGTCCTGCCGCACGCCCTACTGCATTCATTGTCAAACCACAAAACAGGAAAGCCATCATTGAACCGAGGAACATGCCCGAAAGTACTTTCGGATTCATCAAGTGTACTTCGTAATAATCCATGAAGTCGATAAAAGTGGCATTTGCTACGCTGATAGAACTTCCATCTGCAAAAGTCAGGTCCACATTACCAAGACGTGTCAGACCGATTCGGATTTCTTCAATATAAGAAGCCAGCAAAGCCAAACCTGTCAGTGCAGCGGAACCTATAGCAAAACCTTTTCCCGTGGCGGCAGTTGTATTACCCAATGAATCGAGCGCATCAGTACGTTTGCGAACTTCAGCACCCAGGCCGGACATTTCCGCATTACCTCCCGCATTATCCGCAATCGGCCCGTAAGCATCCGTTGCCAATGTGATACCTAAGGTAGAAAGCATACCGACAGCTGCAATACCGATACCATACAGTCCCATACCGACATTGGCAAAATCACCTGCGGAAGCTAACAAATAGGAAGCTATGATACCGACAACCACTGCGATCACAGGAATAGCCGTTGAAAGCATACCCAAACCAATACCGGAAATAATAACGGTAGCAGGTCCAGTCTTACCGCTTTCACTTAGTTTTTGGGTAGGGCGATAGGATTGGGAAGTGTAATATTCCGTAGAACGTCCGATGACAATACCTACCAACAATCCGACTACTACGGCACAAGAAATCAAAATCCAGTTATCAAGCTGCAAGAACCACAGGATTAAGAATGTAGCTGCAACAATAAGCACGGAGCTAAGGTTCGTACCGAAAGCCAACGAACCGAGCAAATCTTTCATAGTTGCATTCTCTTTAGTACGGACAGCAAATATACCTATAATAGAAAGGATAATACCAACAGCTGCAATCAACATCGGAGCAATAACCGCCTTGAATTGCATCACTGTATCTGCCGAATGGATAAAAGCAGCAGCACCCAGTGCAGCTGTTGCCAGAATCGAGCCACAGTAAGATTCATATAAGTCGGCTCCCATACCGGCTACGTCACCGACATTGTCACCGACATTATCGGCAATGGTGGCAGGATTACGAGGGTCATCTTCCGGAATTCCGGCTTCTACTTTACCTACCAAGTCGGCTCCAACATCGGCTGCCTTCGTATAGATACCACCACCTACACGGGCAAAGAGTGCTTGCGTAGAAGCACCCATACCGAAAGTCAGCATGGTAGTAGTAATTACACAGAGTTTATGAGTAGGTGTCAGCGCATCAGCAGGAATCACTGCATTCAACAACAGATACCAGAAAGATATATCGAGCAATCCCAGACCAACTACAACTAATCCCATCACCGCGCCGCTTCGGAAAGCAATCCTCAACCCTGCATTCAGAGAAGTGCGGGCAGCATTAGCGGTACGAGCCGATGCATAAGTCGCCGTCTTCATCCCTAGAAATCCGGAAAGTCCGGAGAAAAATCCGCCTGTAAGAAAAGCAATGGGAACCCATGCATTCTGTACATGAAAGCCATAGGCCATAATTGAAAACAGAATAACCAACCCCAAGAATACCCAGCCTACTATTTTGTATTGCTGTTTCAGATAAGACATAGCTCCTTTGCGCACAGCAGCAGCTATCTTTATCATTTGGGGTGTACCTTCGCTCTCTTTCATCATTTGCTTATGAAAGTAACAAGCAAAGCAGAGGGCTAACACGGAAGCGACTGGAACCAGCCAGAAAAGAATGTTGTCCATAGGATCAATTTTTAAAGGGTTTACGAAGGCTAAAAGTATGGAAATCAAACGAAATAAGCAAGTAAAAAAAGAAAGAATTTATAAAGCTGAATCATTCTATCTTTTATACATCTCTTTAAACAAATGAACATGCTGTGGTTATTTACTTTATCCCTTATTTCTGCACTGGTTATGAACATTTCTATTTCACCACAGAGGACACCGAGTATACAGAGGAAAGAAATAATCTGTGGTGAAATGATTCATTTCTATGCCATTATAATTATCTTTGCGGCATTCTATGCCCACAAACTAACTAATACCTAATTAATTATTAAAAAACCATGAAGAAACTTTTCGTATTACTTATGGCATTGTTTACCCTGGCGCAAGTGGACGCCCAAGAAAAGAACGTTATCCGCATCGCAACGGACAACACTGACTTAATTCTCCAAGTAGCTCCTAACGGACGACTCTATCAGGCTTATCTGGGCGATAAGTTACTGAACGAGAAAGACATCAACAACTTTTCTCCTTACGTAAAAGGAGGAAGTGACGGTAGCGTATCCACCCGCGGATGGGAAGTATATCCGGGCTCCGGCGCCGAAGATTATTTTGAACCGGCTGTAGCCATCACGCACAATGACGGGAACCCGAGTACGATTCTCCGCTATATATCATCCGAGCAGAAGGCAGTGGCGGGCGGAACGGAAACGATCATTCAACTAAAAGACGATCAATACCCGGTGGAAGTCACACTGCATTACATCGCTTATCCGAAAGAAAACGTCATCAAGACGTGGAGTGAAATCAAACATGCAGAAAAAAAGCCTGTGACCTTATGGCGTTATGCTTCCACAATGCTTTATTTCTCCGGAAACGAATATTACCTGACAGAATTCAGCAGCGATTGGGCAAAAGAAGCACAAATGAGCACACAACCTCTGTTGTTTGGCAAAAAGGTGATCGACACCAAACTGGGAAGCCGTGCTGCCATGCACACCCACCCGTTCTTCGAGCTTGGTTTTGAACAACCGGCACAGGAAGCACAGGGACGTGCCATGCTAGGTACTATCGGATGGACAGGAAACTTCCAGTTCACTTTCGAAGTGGACAACGTAGGTAACCTCCGTGTAATCCCCGCCATCAATCCTTATGCATCTGATTATGAACTGAAGCCGAATGAAGTGTTTACAACTCCTGAATTCATCTTTACTTTCAGCAACAACGGCACGGGCGAAGCCAGCCGCAACCTTCACGCATGGGCACGCAACTACCAGCTGAAAGACGGACAAGGCGACCGCATGACTTTATTAAACAACTGGGAAAATACTTACTTCAAATTCAATGAGGAACTGCTTGCCGAATTGATGAAAGAAGCTAAACATCTTGGTGTAGATATGTTCTTGTTGGATGACGGCTGGTTTGGCAACAAGCACCCACGCAACAGTGACAATGCCGGACTGGGTGACTGGGAAGTGATGAGATCCAAACTGCCGGGCGGTATTCCTGCCCTTGTACAGTCTGCCAAAAAAGCCGGAGTGAAATTTGGTATCTGGATTGAACCCGAAATGGTCAACCCTAAAAGTGAGTTGTTCGAAAAGCATCCCGACTGGGCTATCCAGCTGCCTAACCGCGAAACATACTATTACCGTAACCAGCTGGTACTCGATCTTAGCAATCCGAAAGTACAGGACTTTGTATATGGCGTAGTGGATAAGATCCTGACAGAGAATCCGGAAGTGGCTTTCTTTAAATGGGACTGTAACTCTCCAATTACGAATGTTTATTCTCCATATTTAAAAAATAAGCAGGGACAACTTTATATCGACCATGTACGTGGTATATACAATGTATTGAAACGCGTCAAAGACAAATATCCGAACGTGCCAATGATGCTCTGCTCCGGCGGTGGCGCCCGTTGCGACTACGAAGCTCTGAAATATTACACAGAATTTTGGTGCAGCGACAACACAGACCCGATAGAACGTCTGTTTATCCAGTGGGGATTCTCACAAATCTTCCCGGCAAAGGCCATGTGTGCACACGTAACCAGCTGGAACAAGAAGACAAGCGTGAAGTTCCGTACGGATGTGGCAAGTATGTGCAAACTGGGCTTTGACCTCGGACTGAAGGAACTGAATGCAGATGAACAGACTTATTGCCAGAATGCGGTTGCCAACTGGACGCGTCTGAAAAAAGTGATTCTGGACGGCGATCAATACAGACTGGTTTCTCCCTACGATGGCAATCACATGTCTCTCATGTATACCTCACCGGATAAGAACAAAGCTGTACTTTATACCTATGATATCCACCCACGTTTCGGTGAGAAACTGCTCCCGGTAAAACTTCAGGGACTGGATACGAAGAAAATGTATAAGGTGAAAGAAATCAACCTGATGCCGAATTCCAAATCGAATCTGGCTGCCAATGAGAATACTTATTCAGGAGATTATCTGATGAAAGTGGGAATCAATGCTTTCACAACAAATCAAGCTTTCAGCCGCGTAATTGAGCTGACTGCCGAATAAAAAGAAATGAAGTAATCAATAAAAAAGGGGATTCGCTGTTATGAGCGTTTCCCCTTTCTTTTTACACACAATAATATTCAATTCATCTTCAATCGTAACAGCTGTTTCAATGGTTACAACTATTCCATTAGACGGGGAAGTCCCCTAAAAAAGTTGCAGCTACACCGTATTTTTTACGATATAGCTGCGATTAATGTTAAAGAGAGAGAATTTATATAATATAAGCATGGTCTCACGACCCTCCTGATATTCAATGAACATTTTGTTTCTTTACTTATTAGACGCACGAAAGTCCCAATCACTGCACTTGACTGCATCTTTTTTTAGTTAAAGAATAAAAAAGCCGCTACTCCGCAGGAATAGCAGCTCATATCTTTAAAACATCTTGCTGACACGTTCAATCCCTGCCACCAATGTGTCTATTTCCGATTTGGTATTGTACATGGCAAACGAAGCACGTACAGTTCCCTCTATGCCAAGACGTTGCATGAGAGGTTGTGCACAATGATGCCCCGTTCTCACGGCAATACCTAAACGATCCAGCAACGTGCCAAGATCGAAATGATGGATATCTCCCACCAGAAAGGAAATGACCGCTCCCCGTTCGGCTGCTTCACCGAATATACGCATATGGGGGATTTCTTTCAAGCGTTGCAAAGCGTAAGTTGTCAGTTCATGCTCATGGGCGGCTATCTGTTCAATGCCATGTCCGTTCACATAATCAAGGGCTTTTGCCAGTCCGGTAGTTCCAATATAGTCGGGCGTACCGGCTTCAAACTTGAAAGGAAGTTCATTAAAAGTGGTCTTCTCGAAAGAGACATGCTGAATCATCTCTCCTCCTCCCTGATAAGGTGGAAGGCGATCTAACCATTCTTCTTTTCCATAAAGCACTCCGACACCTGTCGGACCATATATCTTATGGGCGGAGAATACCAGAAAATCGGCATCCAACTCCTGTACATCTACTTTCATGTGAGGAATAGACTGTGCAGCATCTATCAGGCAAGGTACACCATGCGCATGAGCTGTTGCGATCATCTCCTTCACCGGATTCACTGTACCCAGTACGTTCGATACATGAACCACACTGACTATTTTCGTACGTTCGGAAAATAGTTTTTCATATTCATCCAGCAGAAGTTCACCTTTGTCGTTCATCGGAATCACTTTAATGGCAATTCCTTTGCGGGCAGCCAACAGTTGCCAGGGAACGATGTTACTATGATGTTCCATCACGGAAACAATCACTTCATCCCCTTCTTCCATAAACTCGTCGCCAAAGCTGGAAACAAGCAGGTTGATACTTTCTGTTGTTCCGCGTGTGAAGACAACTTCATTCGTGCTACGGGCATTGATGAACTGACGTACCGTTTCACGGGAAGCTTCATGCAGTTCCGTAGCTTGCTGGGAAAGATAATGTACGCCGCGATGCACATTGGCATTGACGGAATAATATTCATCCACCAACGCATCAACCACCAAACGGGGTTTCTGTGTCGTCGCACCGTTGTCGAAATAAACCAAAGGTTTACCGTAAACCGTACGGCTCAATATCGGAAAATCTTCACGTATCTTTTGAATATCCACGTTCATTATTTTTTAGTGGTTACTTACAAATAGCACAACCCTGACATCTATTCAACTCGCCACGGAAACGTTTCTCTACCAATAGATGCAAACGATCTTTCAGCGCTTCCAGACGGATGGTATCGATCACTTCGTTGACAAATGCGAACATCAGCAGCAGACGGGCTTCTTTCTCTGCAATACCACGCGAACGCATGTAGAATAATGCACCTTCATCCAACTGGCCTACTGTTGCTCCATGCGAACATTTCACATCATCCGCATAAATCTCCAATTGAGGTTGTGTATACATTCTTGCATCACGCGTAGCACACAGATTCCGGTTAGTCTGTTGGGAATTCGTATGTTGTGCATCGGGACGCACGAGTACCAATCCGGCAAACGCACCTACCGACTGGTCGTCGAGCACATACTTGAACAGCTCATTGCTGGTACAGTTCGGTACGGCATGGTCAATACTTGTATGATTGTCTACGTGCTGGTTCTTGTCGGCAATCGCCATACCACAAAGATTTATTTCGGCTCCTTCTCCTGCCAGCAGCACTTCGGTCGTGTTGCGGGTAGTACCATTATGCAAAGTCATTCCGTTGAGCAATACATTGCTGTTGGCCTCTTGCTTTACATACAGGTTACTGATACGAACTGTGCTTGTATGTGTTTCTTCCAGTTCATACATATCGAATACCGCATTCTCACCAGCAAATACTTCAATAACTTGTGTCGCCAGGAAGTTCACATTATCCATTGCATGGTCACAAATCAGCAAACGGGCTTGCGCGCCATCCTCCAGGATAATCAGTACGCGACGGTTCACCATAAAGTTAACATCTGCACGCAGGATATTTACCAACTGGATTGTTTTTTCCACCACCACATTCTTCGGCACATAAAAGACAACGCCATCTTGTGCAAAAGCGGTATTAAAAGCAGTCACACCATCTTTGGAGGTATCTGCCAGTTGACCGTAATATTTCTTCACCAATTCCGGGTGTTGCTCGGCCACTTCTTTCAGACTACCGAAAATCACACCTTCCGGCAGATTTCCTGTGGGAAGCGCTCTATTATAAAATGTGTCATTTACCACAAAATACAAGGAGGTACTCATATTCGGCACATCACACTTAAACACTTCATACGGATTGACCGGAATAGCCAAACGATTCAAGTTCAAACCGAAATCCGGTTCAAAGTACTTGCTCACATCCGTATATTTGTACTTCTCCATCTTACGGGTCGGAAATCCGAGTCGCTCAAAATCGGCAAATGCTGACGCACGAGGCGCATTCAGCACTTCGGCACTATGCTTACAGATCATCGCTTCCGTCTGTGAGAAAAGTTCTATATATTGTTGTTCAACCATCATCGTTTTATATTTGTCATTCTCCTACTTCTTTCTTGATCCAATCGTATCCTTTTTCTTCCAGTTCCAGAGCAAGTTCCGGTCCGGCAGTTTTTACGATACGACCTTTATAAAGGACATGCACAATATCAGGCTTGATATAATCGAGCAAACGTTGGTAGTGAGTAATAACGATTGTACTTGTTTCAGGAGTTTTCAACTTGTTCACCCCTTCCGCAACAATACGGAGCGCATCAATATCCAAACCGGAGTCTGTCTCGTCGAGGATGCTCAAACGCGGTTCTAGCATAGCCATCTGGAAAATCTCGTTCCGTTTCTTCTCACCACCGGAAAAGCCTTCATTCACCGAACGGTTAGCCAGTTTATTATCCAACTCTACCACCGCACGTTTCTCACGCATTAGTTTCAGAAACTCACTGGCTGTCAGTGCAGGCAGACCTTTATATTTACGTTGCTCATTCACAGCAGCACGCATAAAGTTCACCATGCTCACACCCGGGATTTCCACCGGATACTGGAAACTAAGGAAGATTCCTTCATGGCTACGATCTTCGGGGCTCAACTCCAACAGATCCTTTCCATAAAAAGTGACCGAACCTTTTGTTACCTCAAAAGCCGGATTACCCACCAATACGGAGGAAAGCGTACTTTTACCGGAACCATTCGGTCCCATAATAGCGTGCACCTCACCGGGATTCACCGTCAGGTTAATACCTTTCAATATCTCTTTGCCATTAATGCTGGCATGCAGGTCTTTTATTTCTAACATGATTATATTTACGATTTTACGATTTACTATTAAAAAGTCAACATCACCCCACGCTTCCTTCCAATGAGATGGTAAGCAGCTTCTGTGCTTCTACCGCAAACTCCATCGGAAGTTTATTCAACACTTCCTTTGCATATCCGTTCACAATAAGTCCGATAGCATCTTCTGTCGGAATACCGCGCTGGTTGCAATAAAATATCTGGTCTTCACTAATCTTGCTTGTCGTAGCTTCATGTTCTACCACTGCCGTCTCATTGTGAATATCCATATACGGGAAGGTATGTGCACCACACTTATCTCCCAGCAACAGAGAGTCACACTGGCTATAATTACGGGCATTATCCGCTTTCTCGGCCACGCGTACCAACCCACGATAGGAGTTCTCACTATGTCCGGCAGAAATGCCTTTACTTACAATCGTACTACGAGTGTTCTTACCCAGATGAATCATCTTCGTTCCGGTATCTGCCTGCTGATAGTTGTTCGTTACAGCTACGGAATAGAATTCAGCGGTCGAGTTATCGCCCGTCAGGATACAGGAAGGATATTTCCAGGTGATTGCCGAACCGGTTTCCACTTGTGTCCAGGATAATTTACTGTCCACTCCTTTACAGTTACCGCGTTTAGTCACAAAGTTGTATACACCGCCCTTGCCTTCTGCATCTCCCGGATACCAGTTCTGAACGGTACTGTATTTTACCTCTGCACGGTCATGCACAATGATCTCAACGATAGCGGCATGCAGCTGATTTTCATCCCGCATCGGAGCCGTACATCCTTCCAGATAAGAAACATACGAATCATCATCCGCTACAATCAGCGTACGCTCAAACTGTCCCGTGTTACGGGCATTGATACGGAAATAAGTGGAAAGCTCCATCGGGCAACGTACTCCTTTCGGAATATACACGAAAGAGCCGTCAGAGAACACTGCGGAATTCAACGCTGCAAAGAAATTGTCCCGATAACCTACTACCGAGCCCATATATTTCTTCACCAAATCCGGATGCTCCCGCACGGCTTCACTGAACGAGCAGAATATAATTCCTTTCTCCATCAGCGTTTCCTTGAAGGTAGTCTTTACGGAAACAGAGTCCATAACGGCATCCACTGCCATTCCACTAAGAGCCATTTGCTCTTCCAAAGGAATTCCCAGTTTATTAAACGTCTTTATCAGTTCAGGATCGACTTCCTCTATGCTCTTCGGTCCTTCTTTCTTCTTTGTCGGATCGGCATAATAAGAAATCGCCTGATAATCAATTTCAGGGATACGGAGATGTGCCCAGGTAGGCATTTCCAGCGTCAGCCAATGGCGATACGCTTTCAGTCGAAACTCCAGCAACCACTCCGGTTCGTCCTTTTTCGATGAAATCAGACGAATGACATCTTCATTAAGTCCACGCTCAATGATGTCCGTATGCACCTCTGTGGTGAAACCGTATTTATATTTCTCCTCCGCAAATTTCCGGACAAACTCATTATCAGTCTTCTTTTCAAGTTCGTCTTTCTGATTGGGTTTCATTTTATTGGGTTCTTGTTGCATCTTTATCTTTATTCTCTAATATATATTGTTGCGTCATATTCTTCGCAGCAGGGAAAAAGATCCCCGCAAACGTTTCCATCGGATAATATAACAAAGATTCTTCCTTTTTTGTTGCACTAATTAACTTATTATCACTGTCCACAAACTCTATCGCACCAATCACTACACTCGTTAACAACAGAAACTTAAGTGCTCCCAGCCCACTTCCTAACCAGCGATTCAACCAGTTCAACGAAATAGCCTGCATTGCTTTTGTCAATAGCGAGGCAATCAATACAAAGATCAATGGTACGGCAATCCAGATCATGATAAAAGCCAACACTTGCGCAACTGTCATTGAATCCGTCACTGTCGGGCAAAGCTTTTCCGCCAAAGAAGCATACAGAGCTTTCGCTGCCAACAGACCGACTATTAACCCCAAAATAGAAGCCAACTGACGAATGAAGCCTTTTACAAAACCTACAATCGCTCCGGCGCCTATTACAATAAGGATAATTATATCAATCGTTGCCACGTTTATTATGTTATAAGCTATAAACCAATAAGTCGTATATAAGCTGATTATAATGAGAAGGTGCCGAATGATAAAAAATAAGGTGGTAAGGTGGTGTTCTGCAAACAGTACCACATTACCACCTCTTTATCAATCATGGCCTCTGCTATATTATAACATTATAATACACTTATAACCTTACTATATTTACAGCGTCTGTTTCACTTCTATTTCTTCGAATGTCTCGATCATATCGCCTACCTTCATGTCGTTGCAGTTCACCAGACTGATACCACACTCGAAGTTTGTACCTACTTCCTTCACATCGTCCTTGAAGCGTTTCAATGCGTTGATGTTTCCGGTAAAGATTACGATACCATCGCGGATCAAACGAGCCTTGTCGCTGCGTTTCACCTTTCCGGTCTTCACCATTGCTCCGGCTACAAGACCGACTTTCGTAATATTGAATACTTCGCGGATTTCGATGGTTGCAGTAATCTGTTCCTTTACTTCCGGAGCCAACATACCTTCCATAGCAGCCTTTACCTCTTCGATTGCATCGTAGATGACAGAATACTTACGGATGTCAACACCCTCTTGGTCGGCCATCTTACCGGCAGCACCCGAAGGACGTACCTGGAATCCGACAATAATCGCATCCGAAGCAGCAGCCAGAGAAACATCAGATTCAGAAATTGCTCCCACACCCTTATGGATAACATTTACCTGAATTTGTTCCGTAGACAACTTAATCAACGAATCGCTCAACGCTTCCACAGAACCATCCACGTCACCCTTAACGATGATGTTCAATTCCTGGAAGTTACCCAAAGCAATACGACGACCCAATTCATCCAATGTAAGGATCTTCTGCGTACGCAAACCTTGTTCACGAGCCAGCTGCTCACGTTTATTAGTGATCTCACGAGCTTCCTGATCGCTTTCGACTACATGGAATGTGTCACCTGCGGCAGGAGCACCATTCAATCCCAGAATCAATGCCGGTTCGGAAGGTCCTGCTTCCTTGACGCGTTGGTTACGTTCGTTGAACATAGCCTTCACACGTCCGTAGCTGGTTCCCGCCAATACGATGTCTCCTACTTTCAAAGTACCGTTAGATACCAATACAGTAGCTACATATCCGCGTCCCTTATCCAGTGAAGATTCGATGATGGAACCCGTAGCATTACGGTTCGGATTTGCCTTCAGGTCGAGCATTTCCGCTTCGAGCAATACTTTTTCCAGCAAGTCTTCCACACCCATACCTTTCTTGGCAGAGATATCTTGTGACTGATATTTACCACCCCATTCTTCAACAAGGTAATTCATTGCAGCCAGTTCTTCTTTAATCTTATCCGGATTTGCAGTCGGTTTATCTACCTTATTGATTGCAAATACAATAGGTACACCGGCAGCCATCGCGTGATTGATCGCTTCTTTCGTCTGTGGCATCACGTTATCATCGGCAGCCACAATAATGATAGCAATATCCGTTACTTTGGCACCACGTGCACGCATAGCGGTAAACGCTTCGTGACCCGGAGTATCGAGGAATGTAATACGACGACCGTCTTCCAATTGCACGTTATAAGCACCGATATGCTGGGTAATACCTCCGGCCTCACCGGCAATTACATTCGCCTTACGGATATAGTCAAGCAAAGAAGTCTTACCGTGGTCAACGTGTCCCATCACCGTTACAATCGGAGCGCGCGGTTGCAAATCTTCCGGAGCATCTTCTTCTTCAACGATAGCTTGTGCCACTTCCGCACTTACATATTCAGTCTTGAATCCGAATTCTTCAGCCACCAGATTGATGGTTTCAGCATCCAAACGCTGGTTGATGGAAACCATGATACCAATACTCATACAAGTAGCGATAACCTGGTTAACAGAAACATCCATCATCGTTGCCAATTCGTTAGCCGTAACGAACTCGGTCAACTTCAATACCTTGCTGTCTGCCATTTCCTGATCTTCCAGTTCCTGCATACGGTTGGAAGCCATTTCACGTTTCTCTTTACGGTATTTGGACGTTTTATTCTTACCTTTGGTTGTCAGACGTGCAAGGGTTTCTTTTACCTGTTTTGCTACGTCTTCCTCGCTCACTTCCTGTTTGATAACCGGTTTCTTGAAGCGATCTTTATTGTTGTTATTTCTTCTGTTGTTATTTCCCTGTCCGTTGGCCTGGCCACCCTGACCGTTACTATTGCCGCCTTTACCCTGTACATTAGGTCTTGGAGCAGCAAAGTTGGAAGTTGCAACATTGTTAACGTCCACCTTCTCTTTATTGATACGGTTACGTTTCTTCTTGTTAGCAGCCGCTTCCGCACTGTCCTTAGGTCCGCTCTTCGCCAATTTAGAATCATCCTTACGGATTTCCTTGATGATAGCTTCCTTCATCAACTTCTTCTGATCCTGACGGATTTTTTCCTTTTCTTCACGTTCGCGACGTTTCTCTTCCTTCGATTTCTTCTTGGGACGAGTAGACTGATTCAATGCAGCCAAGTCGATCTGACCGATCACATTAATCTTTGCGCCTAATTCCGGTTGACGGATTTTGAAAACACCATCATCCTCCGGAGCCTTTTCCGCTACCGGGGTTACTTCAGCCTGTGCAGTTTCCACCTTTTCTTCTTCTTTATGTTCTTCCGCCTTCACAGGTGCAGCTACTACTACCTTCGGCTCTTCTTTTTTCACTTCTTCTACTACTTTTTCAACTTCTACCGGCTTCGTCTCCACTACAGGTTCCGGCACTACTACGGGTTCAACCACCACTGGAGTAGGCTCTACTACAGAAACAGGAGGTGTCACCACCTCTTCCTTCTTCACCTCGGGTTCTCTCTTCTCGGGCTCCTTTTTCACTTCGGGTTTAACGACAGGCCGTTCCACAACCGGTTCTTCCTGTTTCTGTTCCGGTTCTTTCTCTACCTTTTCAGGTTTACGACCGTTCAATTTATCCAAATCTATTTTTCCGACAGGTTTAAACTTCGGACGTGCATCCTCAGGTACGACTGTCTTAATCACATCTTCCGACTTCGGTTTTTCGGGCTGCTTTTCGAAGCCCTCAATCGATACCGATGCCTTATTACGTTCCTTATTCTGACGTTCCTGTATGAAACGCTCCGATTCAAGTCTAAGGTTCTTATCTGTACTAAACTCCTTTACGAGTATAGCATATTGCTCCTCGCTAATTTTAGTATTAGGATTAGCCTCAACGGTATGCCCTTTCTTTTGCAGGAACTCAACTACCGTCGCGATTCCTACGTTCAAATCTCTTGTAACTTTGTTTAACCTTATCGTCATATTTTAAAATTAATGAATAAATGGAGCTTGTTTAATTGAAAATTGAGAATTAAGAAATAAAAGTCTGCTGCATTATATTGTATCGCAACTTTTAATCTTTAATTTCATCTTTATTTTCAATTGAAGGATCTTCTTCTTCAAACTCCGATTTCAAAATGCGTATTACCTCGTCCACTGTCTCTTCTTCCAAGTCCGTCTTTTCAATCAACATCTCACGAGGAGCATTCAACACAGCCTTCGCTGTATCGATGCCGATAGCTTTGATAGCGTCGATCACCCATCCGTCGATTTCGTCTCTAAACTCGTCGAGATAGATATCTTCGTCAGCTACATTCTCATCCAACTCACGGAACACGTCGATAGTGTACTCAGTTAACATACTGGCCAGTTTGATATTCAAACCGCCTTTACCGATAGCCAGCGAAACTTCTTCCGGTTTGAGGAATACCTCTGCTTTCTTCTCTTCCTCGTTCAGACGAATAGAAGAAATCTTAGCCGGGCTTAAAGCGCGCTGTATAAACAATGAGATGTTCGATGTATAATTGATTACGTCGATGTTCTCATTGCGAAGTTCACGAACAATGCCATGAATACGACTTCCCTTTACACCTACACAGGCTCCTACAGGGTCGATTCTGTCATCGTAAGATTCCACCGCGATCTTGGCACGTTCGCCGGGGATACGGGCAATCTTCTTGATGGTAATCAAACCATCATTAATTTCGGGTACTTCCATCTCGAACAGGCGTTGCAGGAAAACGGGAGAAGTACGTGACAAGATAATCTTAGGATTATTATTCTTGTTATCCACGCGGGCAACTACTGCACGAGCCGTTTCACCTTTACGATAAAAGTCGCTCGGGATTTGTTCGGTCTTAGGTAACAGCAATTCGTTTCCTTCATCGTCTAAAAGCAACATCTCTTTTTTCCAGATCTGATATACTTCTGCATTGATGATAGTACCTACCTTATCTATATATTTATTATAAATACTGTCTTTTTCGAGTTCCAGAATCTTGGAAGCCAGTGTCTGGCGAAGATTCAGGATCGCACGACGTCCGAACTTGGCAAAGATAACCTCGTCAGTCACCTCTTCACCTTCTTCGTAAGAAGCATCAATTTTCTGTGCTTCGCTCAACGAAATCTGCATATTCGGGTTAGTCAAATCTTCATCGGCCACAACTTCACGGTTACGCCATATCTCGAAGTCACCCTTGTCCGGGTTCACGATTACGTCGTAATTTTCATCGGTGCCAAACATTTTCGCGATTACGCTACGGAACGACTCTTCGAGTACGCTAACCATCGTCGTTCTATCGATATTCTTCAGTTCCTTAAATTCCGAAAATGTATCAATCAAGCTGATTGTTTCTTCTTTTTTGGCCATAACTATTTAAAGCTAATTAAGTATTTAGTATATTTTATTTGCTCATAAGTGAAGGTTTCGTCCTCTTCTACCAATTTCGGGCGCTTTGATCCTTCGGTTTTTACTTTCTTTTGTACGCCTACCGTAAACTTCTCTTCATCGGCATCTTTCAGTATACCGGCCAGCTTCCGTCCGTCTCCGGTCAGCACTTCCACCTCTTGTCCGATGTGGATATAATACTGTTGCAGAACTTTAAAGGGTTGTCCGATCCCAGCCGACCCTACTTCCAGTTCATAATCTTCCTCTTCGCGGTTCAGTTTCGACTCTATGAAGCGGCTAAGCTCCACGCAATCTTCAATCCAAACACCTTCTGCATGGTCTATTTCAACCACAATCTTGTCATCCGGGCTCACGGTTACCTCTACTAAAAAGTAGTCTTTTCCTTCCAGCCACTCTTCTACAATCTGACAAACAGTTTTCTTTTCTATCATTTATTAGCTATATAAGAACAAAAAAAGGAGCTTAATTGCCCCTCCACCTTTCATCCGTTTTCGGTTGCAAAGATATAAATAATCTGTTCGACTACAAAACATTAAAGAAAAAAAGTATGAATTAACAGTGCTATATTCGTATCTTTACGCCGTAATTCAAAAAATAACGACTATGGCACATCGTCTCAACACAAATAAACAGTTTATGGTAGGTAACGGAATTCTTGCTTTTGCCGTCATTTTTGTCGTGGTTATTTTTGTCTATATGAGCATGCGGCTACAACGGGAAAAGCAGGAAGAACGTCATTTCATCGAAAGCTATACGATCAGTCTGGTAAAAGGTTTTGCCGGAGATTCTATCTCTTTATTTGTCAACGACAGTCTGATCTCCAACAAAACCATGTCGGAAGAACCTTACACTGTAGAAATAGGACGTTTTGCCGAACAGAGCGCCTTGTTGATTGTAGATAATAACACAGAATTAGTGTCTACGTTTGATCTTAGTGAAAAAGGAGGAACTTATCAGTTCGAAAAAGAATCAGACGGGATTAAACAATTAGCCAAGTAATAAAGGTATTAACTAAGTCTGTGCCACCATATTGGCACAACCATGCCATCGCATTGTCACGACTGTGCCAGCGTGTTGACACAAGTGTGCCAACACGATAGCACTATCCTGGCAATAAAGTATTCTAAATCTCCGTACGATACTTTCTCAATTCCCCCCGCAAAGCCAATGCTTTTCCTTCTGTAAATTGATTGAGCAATACCCAAAATCGTTCGCTATGATTCATCTCGCGAGTATGACATAATTCGTGCAGCAACACGTAGTCTATCAAATGAGAAGGTAACAGAACCAGGTAATAGGACAAATTAATATCCTTTCGAGCCGAGCAACTGCCCCATCTGCCCTGACTGGAGTTTATTTTCACACTCGAATAAGGAAGTCCGCATTGCTTGGACAAGGAAGCCAAACGTGAAGGAAGGATACTTTTCGCATTCCGCCTCAACGATTCTTCAATCACCTTATGCAACCAGCTTTGCAGTTTCTCGTCCGTAAAATCCGCATGAGGCGGACAAACAATTTCCATAACCCCCAACCGGGAATTAGCCAGAAACTGATCCTTTTCACCGGACACCAAGGACAACTTAAAGTGTTCCGCATCAATTTTATAGTCCAAATCAATCAATGGCCGGGCTAATTTTTGACGGGAGGCCAGAAGTTTACCACGCAGATTCTCGATTGCCTGCTTCACTTCTTTCAATGTAGTGCCGGGAGGAACTGAAACATAAACAGCATCACTCTTTGTACGAAACACAAGACTCCTCGCACGTGAATTGACACGCACTATCAGACGTCCTAATTCGTCATCTTCTACGATCTTATCCATTATAATCCTCCTATCAACAGCCACAAAAGTAATAAAAAAGAAGATTCCAATGAAAAACTTCGCGGAAGATGCAACTTTATATCAGTTTCTTCCGTCTAACTGTCATATCAATCATAGAAAAACATAATTATGAAAACAAGTTTATTGCTCGTATTAGTCACCGGATTGTCTCTAGTACTTACTGCCGGCTCTTGCTTGCAGGGAAAACACGTAGTAGGCAGCAAAAACTACATCTCCCAAGAAGTAAAAGCCGATCATTTCAATGAAATCAAACTATTGGGAAGTGCCAATATCAGTTATCACCAAGACACACGCAGTCACGTGGAGATACATGGTTCCGACAACATTATACCACTTGTAGAAACGTATGTAGACGGTAATACATTAATGATAAAATTCAAGAAGAATGTCAGTATATGGAAAGGAAAACTGGAAATAAAAGTTTTTGCTCCGGAACTGAATAAGCTGTCAATCAACGGATCGGGAAATATAAAATTAATCAATGGAATACAAACCTCTAAAGATATCGAGTTCCATATAAATGGTTCGGGGAACATTCAGGGAGAAGGGCTTAATTGCCGAAGAATGGCTGTTTCAATTAACGGATCGGGAGATGTTAGACTGCAACAAATAGAGAGCCAGGAATGTCAGGCAGGAATTTCAGGTTCGGGTAATATTAATCTTAAAGGTAAAGCCATTCAAGCAAAATATGCTATTGCCGGATCGGGAAACATTCAGGCCGCAGATTTAGAAGCAGAGAATACGGATGCAAGTATCAGTGGATCCGGAAACATCAGTTGTTATGCAAGTCAAAAACTGGTTGCCCGCGTGAAAGGAAGTGGCGATATTGCTTATAAAGGCAATCCACAAGAAGTGGATGCTCCACGGAAAAACATACGGCAGATCAAATAAAGACAATTTGAACAAATACAGTCTAAAAGCATAAAAGGGCTACTGCATCACGCGGTAGCCCATTTATTTAGTTAGTTTCATTATAAAAATTTGAGAGAATTGAAAACTTCACAGTTTCGCCTTCGTTGTTGTTTTAATTAAGCACACTAACTATATTATATGTTTAAAGCAAATGAAAATGTCTATTCGTTTATAACTTGCACCTTATGGTTGATCTTCGCCAGGCTATCAGCCAGAACCTGTTCCGCTTTCACATCATTCGAGATAGCGACCGACGGCGCAGTTACTTGTTTACCAATGGTATCCGTTGCCAATACACTTCCGTCATCTCCGGAGAAAGAATGTTGTGCCACATTCCCCAAAGAAAGGATGATTGCAATCACGGCAGCGGCTTTGAACAGAGGAATAAAACGACCGGCCAGCGTCAAGCGTTTCGCTTTTACAACCGTAGGCTCCACCTCTGCCAGAATACGTGCATCAAAGTCTTTGCCCAGTCCTACTTCCTGCTGAACCTGTTGATAAACAAACAGGTTTTTATAGCGAAGCAAATGAGCCGGAACTTCCTCCTTTGCGAAGAAGTCGCGCAATGTTGCTTCCTCCTCAACGGAAGTTTCGCATTGCCAGTATCGCTCCAGGAGCTGTTCTATATCCTTATAATCCATATTCGTCAATTTCTAAGTACCTTTGTTTTACTTTTTGTCTGGCTCTGAAGAGGTTCACTTTAACTTGTTCCTCTGTCAGATTCAGCAACCCTGCAATTTTCTTATAGCTTTCACCTTCAATGTCCCTCAGTTGCATGATAAGCCGCTGTTTTTCGGGAAGTTCGTTTACCAGTCTATTAATAATGTTCATTCTTTCATCATGAATCATCTGGTCATACGGACTGTTTGCATCAGGTTCTTCCTCCATCTCGGGGGTGAGTTCCACGTTTTGAGCCTCTTTCTTTTGACTTCGATCTATCGCCAGATTCTTTGCCACTGTCAGGCAATAAGCTTCGACCGATTCAATTTGAGACCACTCATCACGCATCTTCCACACTCTTATCATGGTGTCCTGAACGACATCCTCGGCTTCGGCCCTATCCAGGGTGATTCTGAGAGCCAATCGAAAGAGTTTATCCTTCAACGGCAAAATATCGTTTCGGAAGCTGATTTCTTGCATCTCTATAATAATGACGGGCTAGGATATGAAAAGTTACAGTCGCCCACTACTTTTTTTTGAATTATTTTTTTATTCTTGTTCCACCAGTATCGTTAATCGCTGACGCTAAAGTGATTACCACTTCAGAGACTCCTGCATTTATTGCTTCAAAAGAATTCTCCAACTTGGGAATCATACCTCCCTGAATAACGCCATCAGCTACATATTGTTCAAATTCGGCACGGGTGATTTGGGGAATCACACTGTCGTCATCATTCTCGTCACGCAACACGCCTTTCTTCTCAAAACAATATACCAATGTCACATCAAACAGGGCCGACAACGCTTTCGCCGTTTCTCCGGCAATGGTATCTGCATTCGTGTTCAGCATATTGCCGTGTCCGTCATGCGTCAATGGAGCCATTACCGGAACCACTCCCTTATGTATCAAATCGGATAACAAAGTAGCGTCCACCTTTTCCACATCACCCACAAAACCGTAGTCTACCTCTTTCACCGGACGTTTCACCGAACGGATCACGTTCATATCCGCCCCGGTCAATCCGAGTGCATTGACTCCGCGTGCTTGCAGACCTGCCACAATATTTTTATTCACTAATCCGCCGTATACCATCGTTACGACCTTCAAAGTTTCGGCATCGGTAATCCGACGACCATTTACCATTTTGCTTTCAATACCCAGTTGCGCGGCAATCTTTGTAGCCGAACGACCACCACCGTGAACCAATACTTTATGTCCGGCGATAGCGGCAAAGTCATTTAACAACTGACGAAGGGTGGCTTCCTCTTCTACGATTTTGCCACCCACCTTAATAACTGTTAGTTTTTCTCTCATTTCTTGATTTCTAATAAGTTCACCGAATGGAGAATCCGGCTCCGGCACCTTGCCGGTTATTCCAAATAAGTATATCCGTAAAGCCCTGAACGATAGTTGGAAAGGAATTCTTTTCCTTCTTCCAAAGAGATCTTTCCTTCTTTCACCGACTTCGTCACCCAGGTTTCGAGTGTACGTACCAGCTTCTTCGGATTGTACTGTACATAGTCCAACACCTCCGCTACCGTTTCTCCATCAATAATCTGTTCGATATTATATCCTTTCTCGTTCACCGAAACATGCACGGCATTCGTATCACCGAACAAATTGTGCATATCTCCCAGAATCTCCTGATAAGCACCGACCAGGAACACAGCTACATAGTAGGGCTCCGTTTTTTTCAGTGTATGTACGGGCAGATAATGGGAAACGTTACGGGTAGAAATAAAATTAGCAATTTTACCGTCCGAATCACAGGTAATATCCTGCAAAGTAGCCGAACGTTCCGGTTTCTCATCCAGTCGCTGGATAGGCATGATCGGGAATATCTGGTCGATCGCCCAAGAGTCGGGAAGCGACTGAAAGAGCGAGAAGTTACAGAAATATTTATCGGCAAGCAATTTAGACAGTCCGCGGAATTCATCGGGCGCGTGCTTCAAACCACCGGCAATCTGATTAATCTCACGCGTAATAGACCAATACAGACGCTCAATTTGTGCACGGGTTTTCAGATCTACGATTCCATGACTGAACAAGTCCAGCGCTTCCTCCCTGATCTGCTGCGCATCATGCCATGCTTCCAACATCTTGTTCTGATTCAGTGTATCCCAGATACCATACAGTTCCTGCACCAGTTCATGAGCATCCGGAGCAATCTCTTCCTCGTCATCCCATTCGGGCAAGGTAGCAGTTTCAAGTACCTCAAAGATAAGAACGGAATGATGTGCCGTCAGTGCACGTCCACTCTCCGTTATGATATTCGGGTGTGGGATGCCATTTTTATCGCTCACGTCCACCAGAGTAGAAATAGAGTCGTTTACATATTCCTGAATGGAATAATTCACGCTACCTTCACTATTAGACGAACGGGTTCCGTCATAATCCACTCCCAGTCCACCACCAATATCGACAAATTCGACGTTGAATCCCATCGAATGCAGCTGCACATAGAATTGTGAAGCCTCACGCAAAGCCGTTTTGATACGACGTATCTTTGTCACTTGACTGCCGATATGGAAATGAATCAGTTTCAGACAATCCTTCAACCCTTTGCTATCCAGAAAGTCGAGCGCTTCGAGAAGTTCACTGGAAGTCAAACCGAATTTGCTGGCATCCCCTCCCGACTCTTCCCACTTTCCGCTCCCGGAAGAAGCGAGTTTGATACGTATGCCGATGTTAGGCTGCACATTCAGCTGTTTTGCCATCTTTGCAATCAGCTTCAGTTCGTTCATCTTCTCTACAACGAGGAAAATACGTTTACCCATTTTCTGGGCAAGCAAAGCCAGTTCAATATAGCTTTCGTCTTTATATCCGTTACATACAATTAATGAGTCAGAATCCGTATTGACAGCAATCACCGCATGGAGTTCCGGTTTGGAACCGGCTTCCAGTCCGAGATTGAACTTCTTTCCATGGCTGATAATCTCTTCCACCACGGGGCGCATCTGGTTGACTTTAATCGGATAGATAATAAAGTTCTCGGCTTTATAACCATACTCCTCGGCTGCCTGTTTAAAGCAGGACGACATCTTCTCAATACGGTTGTCCAAAATATCCGGAAAACGCACCAGCATGGGAGCTGCCACATCACGCAATTGTAACTCATCGACCAGTTCTTTCAAATCGACAGACACCCCGTCTCTACGAGGTGTAACAACAACATGACCCTTGTCATTAATACCAAAGTACGAGGTGCCCCAACCTGTGATGTTGTAGAGTTCCTCAGAATCTTCAATACGCCACTTTCTCATTTTCTGTTATTCAGTGTTTTTAGTAAATAATTGGACGGCAAAAATACGGATTAATCTACATGTTGGCAATTAATTAGACATTAAATCTTTCAAACGGTCCAGATAACCACTATTTCCGTTACGGGCGTCATAGCGATGTGCCAGCTCCTCTGCCTGTTGATAGAAATAATTGCGAAGTTCGTTTACCTGATAAATTCCATCCGGACGATAAAGAGGAAACTCTTCCGGCAAAGACAACGAGACTTCCGGACGAGTTTCATACTTCAAAGCCTCTACCATATCACAGGAGAAACGATAACTCTTCAACGTATTCGTACGCAAACTCCAACCGATACACCGTTCGACATATTCCCAAGCCCTTTCCGGCTTCGTCATCATATAATAGGCAATAAACAATCCCAGATAGAGCAAAAGATATTCATCCTTCTCCCTTCCTACCAACGCTTCTTCGGCACGTGCACACATATCAGCGGCAATTTCCGGTTTACCTGCTTTCTGCGCATAATAAGAAAGTTTCAAGTAGGCCCGCAGATTAGCCTCATAACAAGTGACCTGCTTATTAATCAACGGTTGCGCGCGGCTGTAAGCCTCATCAAACTGTCCTGTTTCCAGATAATAATCCAGCATAAAGTTCAATTCACAAGCCTCACACGACTGATCGTCTATCTTCTCATTCAACATTTTATCAATGTATTCTTTCGCCTTGTCATACTGCCGCATCCAGACACATTCCACAGACCAGCGGTGATAATAGCTCCGCAAAGAATATCCGTTCCGGAGGATACGTTTTTTATAATCCTCCCCGACTGCCTGCACCTGTTCCATCGGAATCTCCGGAAGATCGAACGTACAAGCCCATATCCACTTATATTTCCACAACAAGTCATCTTCCTTGATCACATCCTTGTGATTCTCGTAATCATCCAGAATTTTAGAGAACACGGTAATCTCCTCAGCATCCGCCGAGAGAAGATTCAGTTCATAAATAAGATCCAGTCTCATCTCCGTAGCCCATTCCACATCCTCGTTCTCATCAGCGATACGGATGGCTTCTTTCAACAGATTGGCTTTTTCGCGGGGATGCAGGTTCTTATTCTGTGTCTGCAACAGCAATTTTTGTATTTCAAGTGTGTATCTCATTCTCTTTCTTTAATTCAGGAAATTTATAAAATCATTCATTTTCGAAGTCATCAGTTCACTTAGCGAATGGTTGAAAAGCTCCATTTCTTCGCTGTTTACCGGATATTTACCTTGCAGAAGCGACTGTACATACAATATATGCACCACATGCCGAAACAGTTTATTGTCTCCTTGTATTTGCAATAAGGTCTGCACCATTTCATTATCCGCATTGAAAGTGAGTGTCGGCGGAATCAGCTTTGCAGTATTCACAGCCCCCAACACAGCCGCCAACGGGTTATTAGCACTTTTAGCGGCATTCTCCTTTTCCTCCGCCACAAAAATAACCGGAATATCTACCGGAGTAAAATGCTTCAGACGACAGATACAGCCAAACCGTTTCAACAGTTCGTTCGCTTTCACCTCAAAAGCCTGAGATTCCTGGTTCGCCTCCACTTCACCAAACTGCTCCAGCAACCGTGAAGGAGATATTTCATCCAAAGTAAGTTCCGGATTCAGACGGACATACTTTTTCAACAAAGTTTCATCAAACGTATAAGCAGCATTCACGACCAGCCAACCCTGTGCTCCGGCTATACGCCGCACTTGCCGGAAATCCTCCAGATTCTTGGTATAGCATATCACATTGCTTGCCGAACGAATATTTCCAAAGCTACGCAACCCCTTATTGGTTTCAAAAGGAAGGTAATCCATAAACAAACGGAGCAATTCATTATCCTCCGAAGCAATCGCCTTGATATGAAAGTGATGAACATCCAGAATCCGGTTGAACATGGCACGGTCATTCTGCACCAATCCCCGCAGATAATCCTTGATAGCCACCCCGATTTCTTTTCGGGCATCCTTCAGCTGGTCATTACTCACCAAAGACTCCCGGGAAGCAGTAGACAGCAACCCGTCCGCATTCACCAGACAACGGATAAAGAAAGCCCACGACGGCAACAGATTGCAATCATCCTCGCTCAACAGCATACGCTTGAGATAGACCTTATGAGAGTTGCGCACTGAAAATTGCGTACGGAAAGGCAGGACATAAAGCACCCCTTCCACTTTGCCGCTTTCAGTATAGATCCGGAAAGCATCGAGAGCAGACGACTGAAACACTTTCGCCCCATAATCCAGCAACTCCTTACGAGTCGCCTTCGGGTCAAGCCATACAGGTGAAGGCGTATTTACCAACTCCTCCTCCCCCTGATAATGCAGATAGATAGGATACGGCAACACTTCCCCGTAACTCACCAGTATCTTCTTAAACGTTTCATATTCAAAAAGATGCATCCAGTCTCCTTTCGGGTGCAATACCACCTGCGACCCGATGGGCCGTTCTTCGTCTGATAAAGTCAGCTGATACGTCCCATCCACTTTTCCACACCAGCAAACAGGTTGTCCGCCCATTGCCGAACGGCTCTCTACGGTGATTTCATTAGTCACCACAAAACAAGACAACAATCCGATACCGAACCTTCCGATAAAATCGTCCGCATCGGGAGTATCCCGCTTTGAACTCTCCCCGATAACAGTCAGAAAACGATAAACTTCCTCCTCTTTCAGTCCGATACCATTATCCCGGAATACCACTGTCTTGTCCTCATTCAGAAAGACATCGATGCGACCTTTGTAATTCTCGTCAATATTGCGTAGTGCCGTGATGGCATCTACGCAATTCTGCAACAGTTCGCGAACAAAAGTATTCGGGTTACTATAAATGTGCTCTGACAACAGGGCAATCATACCTTTAAGATTGACCTGAAACAGATTATTTCCTTCTTTTTCCATGTTCCTCTTCTACTTCCTCCTCCTTCCGGTGATTTTAAGAGCTTTCTCATTGCCATTCTCTGCGGCCTTTTCGAACCACTCCATGGCTATTTCATCGTTTTCTTCCACACCATTTCCTGTCAGATAGGCATTTCCAAGTTCAAATTGCGCTTTATCGTTGTTTTTCTCGGCAGCTTTCAGCAACCATTGCACCGCAGCTTCCGGATCAGGGTTACAACCTTCGCCATACATCATCATCTTACCCAGATAATAAGTCGCAGCGATATTCTCATGCCCCGCCGCATCCGTAAACCAGCGATAAGCTTCGGCATAATTCTGCTTCACACCTACTCCGTTATAATAGCAAAGTCCGGTACGATACATACTCATCGTATTCCCATTATCCGCAGCCAGTGTATAATATTTAAAAGCCTCCGTTTCATTATCTTCCACTCCGATACCCATTTCATAACAGATACCCAGTCCTTCACTGTACCATTCATACTCGGCAGCTTTCTTGAAATAAGCAAAAGCCTTTTCCGACTCATTCAGGCTGTCATAATCATACAGATAATACTCACCCATACGCAACATAGCCATCGGAATCTCATTAGCCACCGCCTTGTCATACCATTCCACAGCCGTTTTATTATCTTCCAGACAGGGACCGCAACCGAAGAAATAATAATCTCCCATCTTAAACTGCGCATAACCATAGTCCTGCTCGGCAGCCTTCATCATATATTCCACTGCCTTTTGAGGATTCTCTTCCACGCCATTGCCGTTCTCATAAGCCATCCCCAGTTCCGTCAGACAACGGGCTTCATTCTTTTCCGCCCCTTTACTAAACCATTCGAGTGCCTTATCCCAGTTTTCTTCCGTTCCGATACCTTCTCTATAGCAACGTCCCAAAGCAAAGATCGCATCATTATCGTCCGCTTCAGCCGCCTTTGTATACCAAGCGAAAGCCTCTTCCGGTTTCACTTCGCCAAGAACACCCTTTTCCATATAAAGTCCTACACGGAACATTGCATAAGGATAACCCTGTTCGGCCGCCTTGCTAATCAGTTCAAATGACTTTTCATAATTCTTCTCCACTCCATCGCCATTCTCATATAAGAATGCCAGTTCCACAAGGGCAAAGCAAGCACCCAGTTCGGCCGCTTTTTCATAATATTCCCTTGATTTTACAGGGTCCTTCACACCGCTATATCCATTAGCCAGATAAAGAGCTACACGGCAATACCCATCGGCATTATTCAGTGAAGCCGCTTTTTCATAAAACTCTAAAGCCTTCACATAATCCGGTTCTTCAGACAAGAAGCCACGTTCATACATCCAGCCCAAACGATAAGCTGCACTTCCCGAACCCAACTCAATGGCTTTCTCCAGCAACTCCTTCGCGCGATTCATGTCTTCCGGCACCAAGTCACCGTTGAAATAGACATTGGCCAGTCCTTCGATACCTTGTATATAGTTATCTTCCACGCAACGGTTCAGACACATCAGTCCACGTTCCACGTTCTTATATTCATCATTATACAGGTAGATCAATGCCAGTTCATACGCACTGTATGGTTCACAATAAAGCATGCCCTTTTCCAGCCATTCAATCGCCTTAGGCATATCCAGCCATTCCTCCTCCTGATAGTTATATCCCAGGAAATTGGCGGCAGACCACACACCGGCATGCCAAGCCTTTTCCCAAAGTTCAAAGCACAGTTCTTTCGGTTTATTCAGTTCCGGATAACGGAAATAAAGCGTAGCCAGATTTTTAAGACTATAAAGATTGGGAACTATTTCCAGGGCTTTTTCGTAATAAGCAGCTTCCTCTGCCACGTTACCTTCCGCCCTGTCGAGTGCATCCCCCAACGCTGCATATACATGAGCACGCAAACGCTCTCCTTCAGGCAGTTCGGCAAGCAGTTCATTCCGTATCTGTAATGCCTTTGCTTTATCCCCTGTAAATTCTTCGGCAAAAGCACGATAATGCTTTCCCCATAAAATAGCTTCGGGAGAAGTGAGAGCTGCAAAACGCCGTTCACCCTCTTCTTTATCTTGTTCACAATAGAATCCCATGTATCGCCAATAGGCAACAGTTGCTTCCGCTTCAGCCCAACCCATATCGGCGGCCTTCTCGTAGTATGGAAACAAATAACTCATGTCCCGCTTTCCATAACGGGCTTCGGAATATTGTGCACCCTTCTGCGCCCATCCCGCACCGCTAAACTCTGCCACACGGTCGCATACCTGCATCACCTTTTCCCACCAGAATTCATATTCTTCCGCGTTGAGTTCCACCTCTACGTTACAGTCAAAAGCACTGAATATCAGTTCAAAAAAATCTTCTGTTAATTTCTCGTCTTCTTTTGTGTCCAAAGCATATTCACATACAGCCAATGCTTCCCACCAGTTTTCCGCACTTAACAATGAAGCCGGTGTATACTGCGGAAACCATACCCTTGCAGGCTGTCCGGATGCTTTAATTTTAGCGGATAACTCCCCAAATTTCTCTTTTAAAGTTTTCATGATATAGAACTTTACCTTAATTTTGTGTTACTAGTCAATAAAAAATCTCATAACGAGTGCAAGGTACAAATATTGACCGAATGCACAAACAAGAGTCTCAAAAAAAACGAAGTTCCAACAAAAAGAGAACATCACAACTACCTGATTTCTGAATACAGCAAAATTCCTCCCAATAATCATTCATTATCAGGCACAAATTACACACATTCCACAGCTTTCCAAATAACGATTACACAAAATATAACGACTGTTACTTCTACAATCCCAAAAGTTGTCGCAAACATTGCACCGATGTTTCAATCTGCCAACGATCTTCCAATTCGTCTGCATTAAAGATATATTGTGCCTGATGATAAAAAGGAGCACGCTTCTCGAGTGCCTGAACAATGAACGCTTTCAGTTCTTCATCCTCTTTACCCTGAAGAATAGGACGTTGTTGTTTAGCCACACGCAAGCGCCTGAACAACACATCCGGATGCACCTCCAGAAAAACAGTCTTTCCGGTCCGGTTCATAAAATCCATATTATCATAAAAACAAGGCGCTCCCCCCCCCGTCGAAATTACCACATTCTCAAACTCGGCTACTTCATGGAGCATATTTCTCTCCAGCTCCCTGAATCCTGTTTCGCCTCGTTCAATGAATAATTCTCCAACGGTTTTGTGAAAACGCTCTTCAATATACCAGTCCAGATCGATGAACGGTATATTCATATGCCGGGCAAAAGCCTTACCCAACGTCGTTTTTCCGGCACCCATATAGCCGGTAAGGAAGATACGAACCATAAATGATTAATTTTGCTCACAAAATTAATCATTTAATGAAGAATGAAGAATGAAGAATAAAGAATTTTAGCCATTATGCCATCCAATTCTTCATTATTCATTCTTCATTCCCGATTTATTTAAAGATTCTCACCCGTTCTTCAAGCGGCTGGAATTCTTTTTCACCCGGTTTGCCGACAGGAAGTCCGAACGGCATTTCCGCAATCAGATGCCAATGTTCCGGCAAATCCCATGCACGGCGCACTTCTTCATCAATCAACGGGTTATAGTGTTGCAGCGACGCTCCGAAACCTACATCTTCGAGCATCACCCAGATAGCTAACTGGTGCATGGCAGAAGTCTGCAATGACCATCCCGGGAAATTCTCCTGATAAGACGGGAAAGCCTCCTGAAGTCCTTTCACCACTTTTTGATCCTCAAAGAACAGTACAGTTCCATAACCACAGGCAAAGGAATGATCTATCTTCTCTTCTGTCTTGACAAACGCTTCAGCCGGTACAATCTTCTTTAATGCGTCCTTCACAATCTGCCACAATTTCTTATGCGATTCTCCCAATAGAAGTACCACACGGGTAGATTGCGAATTGAATGCCGACGGCACATGGCGCACGGTCATATTAACGATACATTCGATCTCCTGATCGGATATAGGTGACTGATTAGTAATTGAATAGTAAGTTCGACGTTGTTTCAAAGCTTCACTAAAAGATCTTTCCATCATAGTTCCTTTCTTATTTTATATTCTTAAAACTCTCTTTTTTTTATAACAAGTAGCCCCCCTAACTTGTTCAGTTAGAGAATATATTTGTACCTTCGCAGCGTCAATTCATTGACTATCTAAAATTATCGTCAGAAAAAATGGCTAAACAGAAATTTTATGTAGTATGGGAAGGCGTCACCCCCGGAGTTTATACTTCCTGGACAGACTGCCAGCTTCAAATCAAAGGATATGAAGCTGCCAAATACAAATCATTTGACACGCGCGAAGAAGCGGAACGCGCGTTGACAATGTCTCCCTATGCTTATATCGGCAAGAATGCAAAGGCTAAATCAGGAGGTCCCAAACCTTCTTCGGATACTTTACCCTCTTGTGTGATCGACAATAGCCTGGCTGTCGATGCAGCCTGTAGCGGTAATCCGGGACCAATGGAATATCGCGGCGTACACATTGCCAGCCGTCAGGAGATTTTTCATTTCGGCCCGATGAAAGGCACGAATAATATCGGCGAGTTTCTAGCCATCGTACACGGGTTGGCGTTGTTGAAAAAGAAAGGTTTCGATATGCCCATTTACAGTGACAGCGCGAATGCCATCAGCTGGGTACGACAGAAGAAGTGCAAGACCAAGCTCCCCCGGACCCCGGAAACAGAAGAACTCTTTCTGTTGATTGAACGGGCAGAAAAATGGTTGCAGGGAAACACCTATACCACCCCTATTCTGAAATGGGAAACGAAAGAATGGGGAGAAATTCCGGCCGACTTCGGCAGAAAATAAAAGAACATAAATTTCAATATAAGATAAAGATGAAAACATTGACTTCAAACAAAGCTTTCTGGCTGTTACTAGTCATTTGCGTAGTTACTATCCTGCCTTTCCTCGGTTTATCGGAGTACCACACCAAAGGGGAGCCTCGCGAATCTATTGTCTCCTACTCCATGCTGGATAGCGGAAACTGGATTTTACCCAGAAACAACGGAGGAGAAATGGCTTACAAACCGCCTTTCTTCCACTGGAGCATAGCCGCTGTTTCGGCAGCAGTAAACGGAGGGCAAGTCACAGAAATGACCTCCCGCTTGCCGTCTGCCATCGCCCTGATCGCCATGACCCTCTGCGGCTTTCTGTTCTTTGCCAAAAGAAAAGGAGTGGAACTGGCGTTGTTGGCCGCCTTTATTACCCTGACTAATTTTGAGTTGCACCGGGCCGGAGCAAACTGCCGGGTGGATATGGTATTGACAGCACTCACCGTTGGCGCTCTGTATTGTCTCTACAAATGGTATGAGAAGGGACTCAAAGGTATTCCCTGGCTGGCCATTCTCCTGATGAGTTGCGGAACACTGACTAAAGGACCGGTAGGTACTATCATTCCATGTTTAGTGGTAGGCATCTTCTTGTTACTCCGGGGTGTCAACTTCTTCAAAGCATTCTTGTTACTTTCCGCCTGGGCCATTCTTTCACTCATCCTGCCTTTCTGCTGGTATGTCGCTGCTTACCAACAAGGTGGAGAAGAGTTCCTGGCATTAGTTATGGAAGAAAACTTCGGTCGTATGACTAATACCATGAGTTACAATTCATGCGTGAACCCCTGGCATTATAATTTTGTGACCCTATTTGCCGGATACGTTCCCTGGACACTGTTAGTCGTGCTCTCCCTGTTCAGCCTGACTTACCATAAATTCAGCATCCAACCGGCAGCCTGGTGGAAACGCTTCACCACATGGATAAAGAATATGGACCCGGTGGATTTATTCTCTTTCACCAGTATCGTTGTAATCTTCGTCTTCTACTGTATTCCGCAGAGCAAACGTAGTGTATATCTGATGCCGATCTATCCTTTCATTGCTTATTTCCTTGCCAAATATCTATTCTATCTGGTCAAGAAGCAATCTAAAGTCATCAAGGTATACGGAAGTATTCTTGCAGTAATCAGCCTGCTACTGTTCACCTGCTTCATCGTATTAAAATGCGGACTCATCCCTGAAACTATTTTCCAGGGTCGTCACGCGCAGGACAATATTAATTTCATGCGTGCAATACAGAATATCAGCGGAGCAGGGGCCTTATTCCTGATTGCCATTCCTACCATTCTCGGTATCTACTGGTGGTTCTATCAACGGAAAAATGCATTGAACAACCGTTTCCTATACGCTCTCGTTGTGCTTACAATGGGATTATACCTTGCATTGGACGGTGCTTATCAGCCGGCAGCATTAAATTCGAAGTCGGTCAAATTCATCGCTACAGAAATAGAAAAGGTTGCGCCGGAAAGCGAAGGAACGATGTACGAATTCATTGAAGAAAGTCTGCATGCAGCAGGTGACCCCGTACATTATTTCGAACTCAATTTCTATCTGCACAATCGTCTCGACAACTTCTATGAGAAACGTCCTTCGGAAGGTTTCTTGTTAATCGGCACGAATGATGCAGAGAAATATCTTCCCGAATTCGAGAAAGAAGGGTATCAGTTTGAGGAGGTATATGAATCCCCTAAACGAGTACTCCGGCAAATAGCCAAGATATACAAGTTCGTTAAAAAACAACAGCCTGAAAATACCGAAACGACTACTCCTATTGTTGAGTGAAAGGTATAGAATTAAGCGTTTTTCCATGCTTCACAAGGAACTCCGCCGATTGGAGCATGGAAAAACTATATTCTTTCAAAGGCAAAAAGCTATCATCCATCGGAACAGCATTCAATTTGCCGTTACCTATATGATAAGTAAGTTCCTGCTGAGTCTCGTAATTATAAAGATAGAGTAACGTATCATTGCGTCCCACCACCATATTGTCAGCAGTATAGAACATACAGGGACGTTCTTCCTTCAACAAGTCTACCCCAAAATTATTCTGTAAATAATCAATATTCAACAACCCTAATATCGTTGGCTGTATATCTACCTGACCGCCAAATGTAGTTTTCTCTTCCGGCTGAATACGGCTGGAGTAAATCATCAGCGGAATATGGTTATAAGACTCCGGCAATTCACATTCGGCGTCTCCCACCAGTTTGCCATGATCCCCTTCCAATACGAATATCGTATTATCAAACCAGGGTTGTTTACGCGCCTCTTCAAAGAACTGGCGCAAAGCCCAATCCGCATACTCAACGATCTGTGTCTCCGGTTCACTTGTTTTCGGATGGAAGAAAGGAGGTATCACATACGGCGGATGATTACTGATGGACAGTAACGTAGCAAAAAACGGTTGTCCGGTGGCAGCCCGCTGATTCAATACCGGAATTGCGTAGTCATACAAGAAATCATCCTGCACTCCAAAGCTATTCACCACCTTATCAGCCGGATAGTTTTCTTGTGAGAACACTTCATCATAGCCGTTTGTCCGGAAGAAAGCGTTCATATTATCATACTGCCCTTCATGCGTCATAAAGAAAAGGTTGTAATAGCCGTTTTCTTTCAATACGGTAGGCAGTCCCGAATAGCGGGGAATGACAGAGCCTTTCATCAGGTTCCGTTTCATCATAGCGGGAAAAGAATACAAGGTAGCATACAAACCGTGGTTCGTATGGATTCCTGCGGAATAGAAATTGCGGAAACTGATAGAACGGGTATACAGGCTATCCAGGAAAGGAGTCAAGGTCTCCGATTGCCCGAAATGCTTCATAAACTTGCAGGACATAGACTCCATCATAATCAATACAACATTAGGACGGTGCCGTTGTACGCTATCCGTCATCGAAGGATGCCTATAAACAGCCAGCGGTGACACATTCGCTTCCCCCGGCCGGTTGAGCAGAGCTTGCGCCTTGGTGATGGCTTCCTGTTCATCCATCAGATGCAAGTATTTATTTTCAGGTCTCATATCATCCATCACACTCGTCAGCAGGTTAAAAGTAGGACTTACTCCCAGTTGATTGAGAAAAGCATCCTGACAGAAATATGCCGCACTTACTTTGATCGGGTTATAGCCTGTACGCCCCCGGATTCCAAAGATGCAGAGTCCGATTAAGCAAGCACCGATCAGAACCGCCCCTCCTCGCTTCCAAGATGGAAACGGAGCGGAAATGGCAAGGCTACGATGATGGAAATAACGCGCCAGATAGATAAGCCAAACTACGAATCCGGCCAGAAAGAGAAGGAATAATCCGATGGACAGATAATAGGCACTTTCCCCCAATATCATTCCGGCGGTAGTTCCCGCATAACCGAACCATTCGAATATGGAAGAGTTGATATGTTTAAAGAAATAGGCAAAATAAGGAATGTCCGACGCACTGATTAAATAAACCAATCCATAAAAGACACTGAAAAAGAACGTAAAGAAACGAAACAACGCTTTCCCATAATAGTTGCAAACTCCACACACTACCGCAACCACCAGAGGCAACAGAAGGATGTAACAGCCTATCACATTGTCAAACCAGACACCATGCACAAAAGCAAGCATCGGAAGTGTCTTATCCGACAAGGCTTCAGAGGTCAACTGATGATAAGATGAGATGAAAAGTACCAGGCGAAACAGTCCTGCGACCAGCAAAGCCGAAACATGTATGGTAAGTATATATACAACAAGATTTAGAAAACGTTTCATAATAGCCTTTTCTTTTTATGAATTAAATAAAAGAGGTTGAATAGTGTTATTTCCTCCCTTTATAGATATAAACGAAATGAAGAATCAGGAAATTGACAGGCACCACGATAATCATTACCAGTATCGGTGCAAGCAGTTCACCCGCGCCTATCCAAAGGAAGAGATTCAGCAAACCGATCTCAAGCAGGTAATTAATCAGATGACTAAAACCAAAGCCAATCGCATTATGCGAGGATGGCTTGGAACGAAAGGTAAAGAAAGTAGTCAGGAAGTAGTTGCAGACAAATCCCACAGCATAACCGGTCGTAAAGGAGATATTGGCATTCGCAACCAACAAGACCAGGCAATATACGCCGTAGTGAATGGCTGAAGATATAGTGCCGACAACTCCAAAACGAACAAACTGCCAGAACTTATCCCGCCAATCCGGGTGCTTCTCAAGTATAGCCTTACTTATTCTGATCATCGTACAACACTTCTTCCACATTATAGAGCGGACGACGTTTTACCTCTTTATAAATCTTGCCAATATACAGTCCGACAGCTCCTATGGATAATAAAACAACCCCGCCAACAAACCAGATAGACAACATCAAAGAGGCCCAGCCATGTTCCGCAGTACCCGAAATCAATGCGTAAAGAACATAGATTCCAATCAAAATACTGATAAAAACAAAGATACCTCCCAGATAAACGATTCCGTAAATGGGCTTTACCGAGAAAGAGGTTATTCCGTCCAAAGCCAGACTGAACATCTTTCTCACTGTATATTTGGAAGTTCCGGCTGTCCGTTCCCGGATCACATCATCTACCGTAGTAGAAGGGAAACCCAGCAACGGGATAATACCACGCAGATAGACATTACGTTCCTGATAATGAGACAACTGTTCCAGCACTCTCCGGCTTAGAAAACGAAAATCCGCATGATTGTAGATAGTCTCCACTCCCATCCTGTGCTGTAATTTATAAAAGGCTGTTGCAGAAAGACGTTTCAACACGGGGTCTGCCTGACGAGATACTTTCACTCCATATACAACATCATATCCTTGCGTATAGGCATCGATCATCTCCTCAATCGCATTCAGATCATCCTGCAAATCGGCATCAATGGTAATAACGGCATCACTCCAGTCTTTAGCGGTCATCATACCGGCCATGATTGCATACTGATGTCCCACGTTTCTTGCCAGATTCATTCCTTTTATATAAGGATTCGTTCCGTGCAGTTTCTTAATGATGCTCCATGTACGATCTTTGCTGCCATCATTCACAAAGAGCACAAAGCTGTCGGCACTGATCTTTTCTTTCGCCACCAACTCATCAAACAAGGCTGTCAAACGGGCGGCCGAATCTTCCAACACTTCCTCCTCATTATAGCAGGGGGATACAATAGCCAATTTTATCATTTTTCGTCCGGTTTATTTAGTTCAGCCAGTTTTATCTGTGCAAATTCCGAGTAAGTCATAAAAGCATATCCTTTTTCTTTCAGTTTGCGGATAAGCATATCCAGACGTTCCTCCATTCCTTTACCGGAATGATTGCGGATAATAAAAGGCATCTTAAATTCAGGATGTTCACCCAACGGGTAGAATTCCCACGGGTGGAAATAAGTCACAAAATATCCGTCATGCTTCAATACCCGGTTTACCAGGAGTTGATACAGCCACATCGGCAGATTATGACAAGACAACCAGAATAGCGGGAAACGAATCCACGGAGTTACAGAAGCCGGAATCTGAAGTAACTTACCCGTCATAAAGCAGGTACGGGGCTCCGACAAATGCATATATCTTCCGGGGATAAATGCGGGATTCAATGAGGAGTTATATACATACCCCATCCGTTCAAGTCCCGTATCTGATACGGGGAACATACGCGGTTGGCGATAACCTTGTATCGTCCTGCCGGTAAGGCGTTCCAGAATTTCTTTTGAACGACTGACGTCCGAAGCCTGTGGCTGCCAATGGTCACATCCATGCGCAGCAACTTCATGTCCTTCGTCCATAATGCGCCGCATCACCTCCGGCGCATTTTCTGCAAAATTGCTTGTACAGAAGAAAGTAGCTTTCACCCCGTTTTTTTTCAGGCAGTCCAGTATCTTGTTCGTACCATAGACTGATACTTTCATTGCTTCATCCAGCGGAAAGTCTACACCATGCTCGCGAGGTACATCAAATTCTTCTGTATCAAAACTTAATAATATCATTGCAATATCAAGAATTACAACTGCTGCATATCATGCAGACGTTTATAGTAACCGTTTAACTCAATGAGTTCTTCATGCTTACCACGTTCCACAATCTCACCCTCATACAGTACACAGATTTCATCTGCATTCTTAATCGTAGAAAGACGGTGGGCAATAGCAATCGTCGTACGTGTTTTCATCAAACGTTCCAACGCTTCCTGTACAAGACGTTCTGATTCGGTATCCAAAGCAGAAGTAGCCTCATCAAGAATCAGAATCGGAGGATTCTTCAAAATAGCACGCGCAATACTGATACGCTGACGCTGACCACCGGACAATTTTCCGCCACGGTCACCGATATTCATATTATATCCTTCAGGTTTCTCCATAATGAAATCATGCGCATTGGCAATCTTCGCCGCCTCTACTACTTGTTCCATTGTCGCATTCTCCACACCAAAAGCAATGTTATTGAAGAATGTATCATTAAACAGAATAGCCTCCTGGTTTACATTACCAATCAGGCTACGCAAATCAGCAATACGGACGTCGCGGATACTCGTTCCGTCAATGGTAATATCACCTTCCTGTACATCATGGTAACGTGGCAACAAATCGACTAAGGTAGATTTACCGGAACCTGACTGTCCAACCAGTGCAATCGTTTTTCCTTTAGGAACTGTCAGATTTACATGTTTCAGCACCTCTCTCTTACCATCGTAGCTGAAAGAAATATCTTTAAATTCAATCTTGTCATTCAAACCTTTCAACGGTTTCGGATTCGGAATCTCCTTAATCTTATTCTCTGCTTTCAGGATTTTATCCACACGTTCCATAGAAGCCAAACCTTTCGGAATGTTGTATCCCGCTTTAGCAAAGTCTTTCAACGGATTGATTACACTATACAGGATAACCATATAGAAGATAAATGTCGGAGCATCGATGGTTGCATTCTGTCCCAAAATCAATGTACCACCAAACCACAGTACGGCTACAATCAGAATAGTTCCCAAAAACTCACTCATCGGATGTGCTAATGCCTGACGTATAGCAACTTTATTCGAAGCATCACGCAATTCATTACTACATTTGGTAAAACGATTAATCATCTTATCTTCTGCAATAAAAGCTTTGATAATACGCAATCCACCCAATGTTTCTTCCAATTGCGACATCGTATCACTCCATTTGCTCTGTGCCTCCAATGACTGGCGTTTCAGTTTTCTTCCGACCGCTCCCATCAGCCAGCCCATTCCCGGCAATACGACGATGGTAAAAAGCGTCAACTGCCAACTAGTTATAACCAAAGTGATAAAATAAAGAAGAATCAGAATCGGACTCTTCATCAACATATCCAACGAACTAGTAATGGAGTTTTCAACCTCTCCCACGTCACCACTCATGCGAGCTATGATATCTCCCTTTCTTTCTTCAGAGAAAAAAGACATTGGCAAGCGCATTACTTTTGCATATACCATAATACGAATATCACGTACCACTCCCGTACGCAATGGAATCATTACAGCTGAAGAAGCAAAGTAACAACCTGTTTTAAACAATGTCATTATCATCAGGAACAATCCTAAAAAGATAAGGGCTATAGTAGGACCATTATCCATTATCATTTGAGATATGTAATAATAGAAGTTATTCTTGGCAACATCTGCTAAATCACCACTACCCCATTCCATAAAATGGTATACTTTATCCGCTCCTTCTGTTTTAAACAGAATACTCAGAATAGGAATCAAGAAAGTGAACGAAAATACGTTGAATACAGCAGACAAAATATTCAGCAAAATAGCCCAGCCGATATACTTCTTATAAGACGACACGAAACGTCGCATTAGTTGTAGAAATTCCTTCATTATTTACCATTAAAAAAGTTAAGACCGCAAAGATACAATAAAACTGATTAACAGACAGTAGTTTCAGCTAATTATTAACGCGATTTATCGAAAAGCGTTCTTCAATAAATGAAAAATGACTTAATAATTCTCTTTCAGCCAAATCCCCAAAAAACGATCATATATCTGACAGATTCCCATTTCCTGAGTCACGAAATCCTTTTCCAGTAACCCTTTTAGTGCTGCCTGGACTGAACTAGCAGAAGCCAGTCTGTATTTTCTAATGAAAGCACCGGAAGTAACAGCTTTAGCCTTTCCCTCTTTAGTGATAGCAATCAGTAACTCCTTTTGCTTTTCCGGCAAACGAAAAAGGATTTCCGAATAAGTATATCTGAATGAATCAATAATCTGCCGAATAGCCTCTGACACCATTTCCACTTTACAGACTCCGTACTCCGGGGTCATATCATAAAGTGTATTCAACACTTTTTGTATATACCATGTGATTCCTTCAAACTGTTGATAAACTGTGATAACAGCACTTTCCTCTATTTCTTTGCCTGCACGTTTGAAATGCATACCTGCAAAACGAATGTATTCTTCTAAAGGAATACTTTCCAAATGCATCATTGACACACTTTGATAAAAAGGTCTGGAAGGCGTCAAAAACATATTCCCCATCACATGCCGCTGGCTCCCGGCAAAAATGAAATGCGCATTATTACAATGCTGCACATAAGTCCGGAGAGTAGCCTCTACATTTTTCTCTGCATACCCGGTAATCTGCTGAAATTCATCAATGGCAATCAAACAAGGCTTATCCGCTTGCTCTAAATACCGGAAGATTTCATCGAGCGTAGTAGCCGGAGCTTGTATATCTCCTAATCCCAAATTCAAAGAAGGCATACCATTCACATCAAAAGAGATACTGGCTTGCAAAGATTTCACACATTCCCAAAAGCTCTGCAAAGCTTTCTTCCCCACAGGTTTCAGTACTTCCAGAATCTCTTTACTAAGTGCAAATACCAAGTCGCGCAATGACCGACTGTCATATATATCAATAAAGAAGGTGTAATAGCCCTGCTTAATTTCAGGAAACTGAAAACAATGACGGATCAGCCCCGTCTTTCCCATTCGTCGGGTAGAGACAAGAGCCAGGTTATTCCCATTCATCACTTCGCGTACCAACTGTTCGCTCTCAAAACGGCGATCGCAAAAATAATCAGCAGACACATATCCACTTGTTATAAAAGGATTTCTTATCATAGCCTTCATATATCTCACGTTATTACGCAAAGATAATTATTATAAAATAATAAAATGCACATCTCATGCATTATTTCATCATCACCCTTGCCCAACAGCCACCACATGATAATAAACTCCACGTGTTTTCCTGAATGACTTTACTCCCAGCTTCTGCAAAATACGCCCGAAATAATTAACCTGTCCGGAAGAAATCTTCATTTTACTTGCCTTTTGTATCCGCTGAAGTATATCTGCAGCAAGTAACCATTCTCCCTCTTCTTCCTCTTCCGCTACCCGGTAATACACCTGGAACAACTGCTCGATTGCCGGCGACTGCTCAAACTCCCGGTTCGCCTCCGTCATAATAGCCTCTTCCTTCTCATCAAACCAGTAACGTTCATTACTACGCAGCAGTGCCATTGCCTGCGCATACAATTGCTCATAGTCAATAGGGCAGACCACATCAATCACTCCAGTCACCTCAACACCGATAAAACGGCGACTGCCGGAAGTATCCGTCAACAGATCCTTATGATTACTCGTTCCTATAAAAGAGGCATACCGACGAAGTTCCTCCACAGCCGAAGCATTCGGACGTCGTGTGTTGACAACGGGCTTTTGCAGAATATGCTTGAGGAAAGACTGCTGATTGATGCCAATCTGATCGAACTCATCCATATTAATCAATAAAAAACGATTCAAGTATAGCTCGGCATCCCGCTTCCGGCTGAAATCAATACTATCCGTATAATAAGCCTGCAAGCATGGAGGCAAAATCAACCGGCAAAATGTAGACTTACGATAAGCCTGTGGACCTATCAATATAGGAGAAGTGCTATTTGCATGATTCTTTCCCATTCCACGCCAATGCGCTATCATACTAAGAAACCAACGACGAAACAATTGCGCCCAATGAGGATGATCACAAGGAACTCGTTTGGCAAGATCGCCAATATGATCCTTACCATCCCAATGAGGAAGGTCATAAAGGAATTCCTCGATAGGCTGATAAACCGGCACATGATCCGAATTCAAGTAACGTACCACGTCTTTATCCCACAACTTAAGCCCTTCATAATGTGCATTCATTGCAATACTTGCCATCAACCGCTTATCCACCGGACGAAAATAAAAATTAAAGCTGTTCCGTTCGCGACATTCCACTTGTGATGTCAACTGGTTGAAACGAAAATCATAACGCCGTTTCATAAACTCATCCATCTGCATGACAAATAATTGTTCCGGCAACAGACTACTTTTACTCGCAAATCCCTCACAAGTGCGGTATACATTCCGCACGGTTCCCCGAACCAATGTATCGTCCTTCGGCAAGCGATAATGAGCACGAGACCATCGCACTGTATCTTCCTCCGGAATACCGGCACGGAAACAATGTCCTGCTAGGTTAATCAACAGCGATTGTTTGTCTCCTTCCGGTTGATAATCAGTCTCTTCATCCAACGCACGTGCAAAAGCAGCTTCGAAAAGAACAGAAAGTGCATTACACTTTTCATATCCCGGCGCAAGCCGTTGCAACGGCGAAGTTTCCGTTTGTACCCGTTCGCGATAAGTCACCTCACCCGGCATAGCGGCAGGCTGCTTCATATAAATAGGCATTGCTTCGGGATTAAAATACAAGTGCGGGTCAAAAGTTAAACGACAATATTGCTCCAACGAAGGTACTTTCAGCTCGATATCATAAGGAAGTTGTGGCTGATAAAATTTCACCGCCAACCGATAGGCATGCGCATGAAAAAGCTCCGCTTCTTCAGTAGTTGTCGGCAAACGATCATTGGGATAAGTAAAGCGTACCCATACTTTCACAGACTTTCCGGAAGAACCGGTGAAAGCTAAGTAAGTCTGCGGAAGCTCCTTTACCCGTTCTTTCACCTCATCCGCTTCCATGTGTCCGGACAAGTTGTTGACCTGAATCATCACAATTCCGTTGTATTCACTCATCGTCGTTATGCCGCCTTTGCGAAAAAAAGCAGCTGCAGGTATCAGCTTCGGCACTTTCTGTACATAGTCATTTTTATCACCCGGAAGCATAAAAGGCAGGACTTCTCTCATTTTTGAGACAGGCTGTGTTTTGGTTTCCACTTTCATTTGCTCCACGAGCTGTTCAATTCTCAACGTACGCATAGTGTTCACCTTGCCATCGTCTCTCACCAGTGTTATTCTCATTACTTCATTTATTTGTCCTGCATGTGTTTGTAGGGCGATTATTACGATACAAATATACTGTAAATATTACAGACAAGCAACTTTTCCGGGGATACTTATTCAATCTCTCTACTAGAAAAGATTTTTCAATTTCATTTCTCATATTCTCATAGATTCCAGATAAAGCACGCGTAATCAAATAATTACATTATGAGAAACATTTTTAAAACAGGTATTTCTCATACTTTCCTCATCAATTTCCTTCAAAAAACCGCTATTTCTCATACTCTTTCAGGTTATTTCTCATAGTCAGATACAGCTATTCTCCTATTTACCCACCAAGCTTATCTTACAAAACATCTAGCTATTTCTTTCATGTAAACAACTAGTTAATTACTTGTTTTTCACCTAATAATGTCGTATCTTTGAAAGAGCATCCCAATCGTTCCACTACAGTACATAGGCCTGTTCACTACAGTAAAAAGTTCTGTCTACTAGAGTGAAAAGGACCGTTCACTGTAGTGGAACAATCAGGATAGCGGTTGAATAATAAAAGAATAAAAGCGAGATACACCAAGAGCATCAATACATAACATATAAATAACCATTAAATTAAAACAAAGATGGCAATACAATTCGAGTTTTATAAGAATCCCCAACCGGAAAAAGAAGGGGAAGAACCTAGTTATCACCCACGGGTGGTTAATTTTCAACATGTAACCACTCAAAAGCTGGCGAGAGAAATCCACATGGCAACTACTTTCGGGAAAGCGGAAGTAGAAGCCATGCTAATGGAATTGAGCAGATGCATGGGCAACCATCTGTGCGAGGGAGAACGAGTACACCTGGATGGGATCGGCTATTTCCAGGTTACATTACAGGCTACCGAACCCGTGCACTCACTTACCACCCGTGCAGACAAAGTAAGATTAAAGTCCATTAACTTCCAAGCTGACAGAGATTTAAAAAGTTTGTGCATGAGTACTCATTTACGACGTTCGAAATACAAACCACATTCCGCTTCTCTTTCTGAAGAAGAGATCGACAAGAAGCTCACTGGATATTTTGCAAATCACCCCGTATTGACCCGTTCCAATATGCAGTCACTCTGCTGTTTCACTCAAAGTATGGCCAGCAGACAAATCCGTCGCTTAAAGGCACAGGGCTACTTACAGAATATAAGCAAGCCCACACAGCCTATTTATATACCGACCCCGGGGCATTATGAGAAATGAGTTCAACGGGTATGAGAAATAAGCCAAATGAAGGCTAATTCGTGAATAAAACTATGATAAATACCGATTTTCAAAACATTTCTCATAGTCTATTCTATTAATTATCTGACACTTAGATCATATTTATGAGAATATGAGAAACAAATATTTTATATCCATTCTGACAATGTAACTCCAGCTCGCGTGCAAGCTCATAGGGAATATCCGAAAAGAAACTTTGCAAGCGACGGAAAAAAGATTCATAATCACCGGCACGCACTTCACGAACAAATTTCAGAATTTCAAAAGGAGACTCCACCTTATTGACATTCGCATAATAAGGAAGGAGAAAACGGATAAATCCTTCCTCCACTTCACGATTAGGAAAACCTAAACGATATATTCCAAAACGCTCATCATACCCCTTAATGGTGAGGTATCCGCTCTGATAAATCACCGGGATAGGATTGGTAGATTCGGCAACTCTACTCTAACCTTACCATCAACCGCTTATGCACGCTTATTTACGCCCCAGACATTATAAGAAAGAATATTTCCTGCAGGTTCCCCGTCAATACAGGAAGCCGACAATCCAAATCGGCAATTTACACCTGTAAGGCGTTTCTATTCCATCAGCTAAAATATAAGAATCAGGCACATCTGCAATCTGATCATACGTTTTACCTTCACCACCAACTTCCAAAATATATCTTCCATTGACCCTAAAATCTCCGGTTTTCTTCCCGTACTCCACTTCATTGTCACACGAAAGTTGATTGACCACAAACGTTTCACGTGCCGTTCCTATTTTCACAGGATGAGAAGCTAAAGCATATAGCAGATTAGGATTATCCAGGAAAATCTTATCCGGCTTTTGCATCTTCTTGACAGACAACAGATCCGCGTATAGCAAATGGAGCAATTTCGCCTTTTCCAAGCTATTCAGATATTCGATGACAGTATTACGATGAACGCCTATAGTTGTTGACAATTTGGAAATATCTACCTCAAAAGGAACAGAAGTTGCAAGAATGCCCAACAAGGCCTTTATCTTACGCACATTACCCACATCAATTCCACACAACTGGGGCAATTCCGTTTCTACAATAAAATTAACAACCTGTTCTATACTTGTATAATAATCTATCTGATTTTTCAAATAAAACGGATAATATCCATATTGCAGATATTCCTTAAAAAGAGGTAAAGGGCGACACACTTTATTCACTTCCGAACAAATCTTTTCGGGCGAGGTCAAGACTTCTTCCAGCGTACATACGGGAAAGCTCATTTGTTTATAGAACAATAAAAATTCTCGGAAAGAGAGCCCCTGCATCTCATAAGGGATACAGCGTCTGGATAAGTCGGCATCAGCATTTAATATATTGAGTAAAGAGGACGCGCTGAACACAACCTTCAAATCGGGATACATGTCATATACTTCTTTTATCTCCTTACTCCAAGTCGGATATTTATGTACCTCATCCAGAAAGAGATGCTTTCCTCCATTCTTTACGAATACATCCGCCAATTCCAGCAAAGTATGATTAGAGAAATAAACAGAATCCAATGTACAATAGAGCACGTCCCTACTATAAACCTCATAATGCAGTTTCATATACTGTAACATTAAAGTTGTTTTCCCCACTCCTCGAGGTCCTCTAATAGCCACCAACTGAGCATCCCAATTGATTCGATGCATCAATGTCCTTATAATCTCAGTCGATGTCAATGACAACAAACGGTCTTGTTTTGCAAAAAGAGTTTCCATATATTCCTATATCTTAGTATTATGAGATACAAAGATAATCATTTGCTGTTTGCAAACAGCATTTTCTCGTACTTTTTGCTGTTTGCAAACAGCAAATGAACACGTTCTCAACAAAAGGTGTCTCAAGCCTATATCTACCATATAATATTCTACCTGCTGATACAATACTCACGGAGAATTCCTGAAACCTTTCGTTCCATAATGGAATGGGGATGTAAGAGTCTTACAACTCTCAAATCGTTAAAGGATCAAGAAAGGAAACAAATCCCATAGCCAACGGCATTATATTCGGATTAAACAGCCCCTCCACACAGAGACTGAAATTATCCGACATTCATTTACTTACTCCGCCATTTTGTACCATCCGGCGTGAGTTCGCTAATTTTACAGAATATCCTATCAGTTTTTACTATGTTGCAGAAAAAAACGGAAATATCGGGAGCAGCTTGTCTTTTATCAAGATACCATATGCTTTATCCAGTGATAACTTATCTTTGTTGTTAACTGTTAAAACAGAGAAAAGTCATATTGTCTCCTACAATTTCACTAAATCCATCCATTTCGATATTATACTGGATTTTACTAAAACACTAGATGAAAAACAGCTTAATACATTTAGTAAATACTATAAAGTAAACAGATATTTACTAAAACAAACACCAATCGCTTCCTTAGATGAGAACTTTCAAAAAAGATGGTTTCCTTTGGATTTATTTAATGCCGGTAACGACTACTTCTGGTCTGTCATCGACATGGAAGATGAGCTGTAAAAACACGACAGCTATGATTTTGACTTTAGAATCGACAAGAAACCCAACCACGGAATTTGTATATGAAAATGATCGCAAAGAACATGGATAGAAGCTGTTTCTCAATCAAACTTAATGGCAATTTGAAGGATATGGAAGCTTTTTATGCGCTTTTACCTCTAGAAATAACAATAGAAGGAAAATGAGCGATTTGGATATTTATATGATGCAGCTATTTCTTATCAGAATTGGAACAGTATATGCAAAAAAGAAATAGTAGCGATTATTTAACATTGAACATTTATATAAGCTGAAAAGAATTTCCCAATCCAATATGAGAGTTTCTTTCCACCGTACTGATAGAAGTCCATTGCCAGATCAGTCAGTTTATGTTCTACAAAACACAAGTCATCAACTATCACAAACAAGACTTCGTCCATATTACCATACAACTAGATATGTATGTTGCAAGAACATGGTTGTTTTTCCAACACTACATGGACCCAATTTTCATTCGGCAATCAAGCCTACATCTGCTATATTTTTTAGAAATATTCTGTAAATGTCCCTAATTCGCAATGAAGTAGTTGCCTTATATTTTTTATTTTGAGAATATCCCTAATTATGACATCTAATAAGTAGCAAATTTATTGCCAATTTTGTAAACCTCTATTTTTATGATAAAAAGAAAGGGCTCGAAATCGAGCCCTTTCTTTTACCTACTGCGGATATGCATAGAATGCAATGCCATTATATGTGCACCACTCTGAATAAGATGGCACTTCTTTTTCATTCATTACCAATATACAGTTTATACTTTCTTCAGCATAGAAAGCATAAATAGGAATTGTACCAGCAGGAGGTGTTTGATAAGGGCTATATACATATCCTTCAATTCCTTCATACTGAGTCCATGATAAATATTGATTAAGTTCAGCTTCTCCTCCTCTAGCCAAATATATATGATTGTGTCCATTCGAGTCATAAACTCTATAAATTGGAATTGTATTAGGTTCTTGAGTCTTATGTACATAAAAGCAAGCTCCGTTTTTAGCCACATTATTAGTTGAATAGCTAATATATTCTTTTAGATTTGTTGTATAAAGACAGTCATATACATTCATGTCATATAGTGTATACATTGGAATGAGATTCATTGTCTGAAGTTTTTTACCTTCCAAGTAGTTTTCAACCGCCTTTTTTATTTGCTGCTTCTTTGTGACATCTGATATAAATTCATATATAGGAAATGTTTTATTCCAATTAATATCTACTAATGCTGCATTTTTATCATTTACAGATTCTTCCCATTGTGTCTTGTTAAATTGTATGCTCGTCAAACCTTCAGTTGAAGTTAACGAATAATTAAGTCCACTATTAGTACCTCCATGATAACTGATTTGAACATCCCAATTTGAGTTTTTTTTATTAAGATTTTTAACTTCCGTTGTTTCATGTGAACCATTTCCACTGGCACCAAAGATTCCTATACTCGTTTTTGCTCCTGCTTCTACTATTTTTTTCTTTTCAATATTGTTATCAGTTTCAGTTATTACAGACCTATAATTAAATTGTAACCTCCCACCAATAGATATATCAAGCAATACATGAGTACCATATTCTTCAACAAACTGTTCGGGTGTCATCTTATTTAAATTATTAATAAATGCAGTTGACAAATAAGGGATTAGATCATTTGCATCAACAACATCCAAATAAAGTCTCTTTATCCTTTTTATAATATCTACACGTGCAAATGAGTATTTATTAGAATATGAATATCGCTCATTTTTTTCTTTTGTTACCTTAGCACTACCAGATAATGATAATGGCCCTATTTTTAATCCTCCCGATCCTCCAGTTACCCTCTTGTCCTTTATTTCTTGTAAAAACTCCTCTACATTTGCTCCAGCATAAAAGTCTTCATTCGCAATTATTGTTGCAGGATTATAAAATCGGTCTTTATTATTGGGATCTCCAATAAAAGATTTGATATCTACGACCATTTTTTTTGCATTATCTACATGTAAATAATCGCCAGTAATATCGTAGCTAAATCCCAGCAAGTCATACTCTCCATCTGACGCCTGTCTAGTTGTAACCTTACTTGTTTCTACTTCACCTACTTGTAAAATCTCCTCCATATCCGAGGTACATGCCTGAAAAAGAAAAACAATGAGTAATGATAGATAAATTTTCTTCATAATAATAGTCTTTAACGTTTAACAATGCAACAAATATAAACATTTATTTCTCACATCCAATAAATATGGGCAAAATATTTTAAAAACAACACTTTTAGCACCGTTATTCTTTTTTACTGCACTTCTCATTTGTTTTTTCTAAAAGTTCCCCATTTAAAAACGTTCTAACTTTCCCTGCTGCCTACATGTGAAATATTATAGATGAATCCGTCATTGATTCCTTCTGCCATCATGACCAGATCACGCCATTCCATGGGATATGCTTTGCTTTTTTGATCATATTCGGGTAAGCGAAAAGTTCCTTCCTACAGCCTTTTTATATACAGGACAAGACTGCCACCTTCCGCATACAGAAGCTTCATCGTGGTCCGCTGGCGGTTTATAAAGATGAATAGTCACCCAAACGGACATCATACCCCATTTTGTCATGAATGACTCCACATAGTGAGCTCATGCCTTTGCACATATCTGTCTTACTCGAATAAAGGAAGTTATCATTCAGGCAAAACGTGGTAACCGCAAATTTGAGTGAGTAATTGCATAGCGGCATGGGATTTGACCATACCACTGAAGCAGGCTGTTATACCACTAGGAAACTCTATTCGAATCTCTCCGCTATGGAATCTTCTGAATGATACCTTCCCAGCTATCAATACCAATCCGCTGCAAGTATTGTTCAAAGTACTCATTTTCTGCATCAGTACCAGCTTTTTGATAAGTCATCCATACCGGTTTAGCTTCCCCCTGATATTCCGCATCATTGTATTTACGTAATCCTAAACGAGCACCATCACCCAGATGATCGAACCAACTATGCCATTGGATTCCATTAATCCCTTCCAAAGCATTGATCTTCTTCCACCCAAAAGCAAACCCAGCAGCTTGATTCTGCAAATCCTTATCCGCATAACTTGGAGAGCATATTCCAGCCTCAGAAAGCCACACAGAACGCCTGATGCCTCCCTTATATTGGTTTTGCGGGATACTAACCCATTTATCCAATACTTCAAGGTTCTTCAATGTCACATATTCTGTATCCATAGAAAAAGTAGCCTGAGCATCATCCCAAGTACAAGGATTCCCCAATTGAGCCGGGTAACTATGGCATGCCAATGACCAAAAGAAGTCTCCCTCTGCTTTACAAAACAGATTCATAAAGTCAAGCATATCTCTGACCTTATACCAACCGCCCCCAGCAGCAATATTCCATCCATGAGAGAAAGAAATAAAAACCTCTGAATTCTGGTCATATTGATGTACAATATTATAACACATACGCATTGAACGAAGATACGTATCCATAAATGTAGCAATTGGTTTATCTCCCATATTTGTCCAATGACTACCTCCATCCACCTCATTATGAATAATCCAATGCGCAATACGCATACCAGGTTTACTATATCTTTGTGCCAGAAAATCAAGCGCAGCAGCATAACATTGCGTAGACTCTATAGTAGTCATATTAGGCATGGTATAAGGAGCTATGCCATTAAAATCCGGATGTTTCAGAAGTTCTCCAGCATCTCCTTCAGGAGAAACCAACAAAATACCAGCAACAGAAATATTGCGCTGGCTAGTTTGTTCCAATACCACATCAAATGCACTTCTAAGATACTCCTCATTAAAATAATAAGTTACTCCCCCATACACATACGGAATATCTCCCGACTGTTGAGAAAGATGCATAAAATTTGTAATAGGAATATTTATTGTAGCACTGCTGATTCCTAATTCATCTAAATCTGATGCAAGAAACTCATGATTTATAAGTCCCCCCAATCCTTTTTTAGACTTTAATGGAATAGCTCCAACATTTTGTTTTACATAAATTCCATCTGCCCCCACATAACGAGCATGAGATACTTGCTCATCTTTTTCTACTCCTTCCTTAAATATTGCCCACTTAGATAACAAACGATCATACTGATAACCACCAATAGCCGCATAACGATTCAAATGGATTTCAAAAGAATTCTGTGACAAAACTGTTTTATATATAGATTCTATCTTTTTTGCTTTAAACATATCAACAAAAGGCGGTATTTCTCCTAAAAAGAAAATTCCATCCCCTGATAGTTTCCCTGGACACTAATTATGTCCTTCCCGACGGTGATATCAGTCACATGGCAATTATAACCCTTATTTAGATAGTCTTTTATATTTTGCTCATATTTTTCCTTATTGAGAATTTCATTATCTTCTTCCTCCTCTTCCTTCCTTTCCTCCTCATTCATTACACGCAGACATATATTACGTATTTGTATCGTATTATCAGGAACATTACCAAAATCTATCCGCAAATAATCGCCCTTTTTCCCCCAATCAAAATCTTTACGATATTGTTTTAAACGCACGCTAAAAGATTTCCATGTTTCAGTACCCGGAACTTCCCCTGCACTCATGCTATGAGAAGCATCAATATTGGTTTCAGCATCTGCGAAAAAAAGTTCCAGATTGCTTATACCCATCATTGTCTGGTATTCAAACTCAAGCACATTACATTCCTTTGGAATGTCTTCCTTAAATCGGCCACCCGTAACCCACGGATCTCCATCAATAGTTTCTATAATATAACTATCATCCTCATTTCGAGTTAAAACTACCCCTGATTTATATGGACCATCTAATAGCATATAAACAGGAGGAGTTATGATCTCTTCAGGAGGTATAGAACCTCCTCCAGTGTCTTCCACAAAATCATCACCACAAGAAATCACATTCACAATTAAAAACGGTATTAACAACGGCATAACACAACGCCTTACAACATATTCCAGTTTTTTGGCACAAACAATACTTAACATTTTCATAATTTCAGTTTTAGTTAATAATGCAGATAAATTAAAATTTTTCAATAATATTCCAATCAGAAATTCCAATTACAGATAGAAACTGTTCAAAATATTCATCATCTTCTTCTGTGTTTGCTTTTTGATAGACATACCAAACCGGCTTTGCTTCTCCATTATAAGTTGCATCCAGATACTTACGCAACCCCAAGCAAGCCCCATCACCTGGATGATCGAACCAATTGTGCCATTGTATTCCGTCTATGCCTTCTAATGCGTTTATCTTTTTCCATGCGTAAGCAAAACCTGCCGCCTGTTTCTGAAAATCCTCATCTGAATATGTAGGAGAATTTACACCTGCCTCTGAAAGCCATACAGAACGCTTAACAGTCCCTTTATACTTATTTTCTTTAGACAAAGCCCATTTATTCAACACCTCTAAATTCTTGAATGTTATATACTTTGTATCCATAGAGTAAGTTGCATCCGGGTCAAGCCATGTACAAGGATTAAATAATGATTGCGCATAACTATGATATGCCATAGCCCATTGGAAATCTCCCTCAACCCGACTATAAGTATTCAACAAATCAACAATGTCTTTACTAGTATACCATCCCACATTAGAAATATCAGTCCACGAATGTGAAAAAGAAGCGAACACCTCTGCATGTTCATCATACTGACGCACAATATTATAACACATACGCATAGACTTTATATAAGTATCCGAAAAGATAGTAACAGGCTTCACTCCCATATTTGTCCATGAGAGCCCACCATCAACCTCATTATGCATAATCCAATGAGAGATACGTCCATAGCGATTATCTGATCTACAATACCTTCTAGCTAAAAAATCAAGTGCCGCAGCATAGCAATTTACCGACTCCAAAGTTGTCATATTAGGCATCGTATAAGTTCCTTCACTATAATCCGGATGCTGTAATAATTCTCCAATTCCCGTATCTACACTTCGTGAAGCCGGATCAATTAAAATAATTGCCGCAACGGAGATATTCCTTTTTTTTGTTGCTTCTAATAAAACTTTGTCTAAAGTATTATTGAGATACTCTTCATCCATATAATACGTTTTTCCTCCATACAGATGTTCTATATCTCCTGCTTTGGGAGTAAGATGCATAAAATGAGTAATACAAACATTAATTGTAGCACTACTAATACCCAATAAACTTAAATCTGATATAAACGAATTTGCAGTAAGACCTCCCAGTCCTTTCTTAGAAGTCAATGTAATAGGAGATAAATGTTGATATGCCCAAATTTCATCTGCATGTCGTGCATGAGACACCAATTGGTCTGCTAGATCTGTCATTTGAAAAATAGCCCATTTTGACAATAACCGATCATATAAAACACCTTCTCTTTCAATAAAACGATCTAATACGATACTAAACGATGCTTCAGTCAACTCTACCTTATATGGGGCCTTGTCTATCTTTGTAACATCCAAATAAGGAGGGATCTCACCCAAATAAAAATGCCCTTCACCCACACAGTTACCCACAATTTCAATAGAGGATTCTGTTACAGATACTTTATTTATAACAGAGGGATAAGTATTTCGCAAATATTGTTTCAGGCTATCTTCATATTTCAGATCATCTTCATTATAAATTGAAGATATAACTTCTTCCTCTTGATCTTCATGACATCCAACTAACAACATTAGTCCAGATAACAAAAACAATACAAAAAGCAACAATCGCTTCAGTCTATCACTGCTTACGAGTGATCGATTTTCAAATATGCCCATAAGTAAATAAAAATAACAGGTTTAGGATTCTTTCGTACAAAGATAGACTATACGATTGAAAAAAAGATTTTGTTTCTCTTTTTTTTGTTTATCTTTTTTGTTTTAAACATATATAGATATCACAAAAATTATCCAAACTTTATTCATTTTTCTAATCACTGAACATATATTATTACGCATAAATCACTATTTTTGCAAAAAAAATGCAGGAATAATTATCATAGAAAAAATCCTTAGAGACTCCTATAAGCACAAAAACAGAATTTCCACATGATTATAGCACACTAATATACAATCAACCAACAACAATCATCATAAACCAAAACAATAGAAATGAACCTAAACAATACGCCACAACTATCCATAATCACAATTAACAGAAATGACGCTCAGGGCTTAGAGAAAACTCTAGAAAGTATATGGAAAAAACAATCCTTTAAGGATTTTGAACATATTATTATTGATGGAGCCTCAACCGATAATAGTATTAACATTATAAAAAAGTATGCATCACATTTATCTTATTGGGTATCAGAACCTGATAAAGGAATCTATAATGCTATGAACAAAGGAATTATTAAAGCTAAAGGCAACTATCTTTTGTTTTTAAATTCCGGTGATTGGTTAGAAAATGACATTCTAGCACGAGTATTTAAAGAAAATTTCACAGAAGATATTGTCTATGCTGATTTATATCAGTATCGTAATGCTGATGATATACAAATCAGCCCTTATCCCGACAAATTGACCCTACCTTTTATATATAATTATTCTTTAGGACATCCGTCGACTTTTATTAAAAGAGAACTCTTTAAAAATATGCTATATGAAGAAAAATACCGAATTATATCAGATTGGGCTTTTTTTATAACACAGATCCTTTTGTTTAATCGCACAACAAAACATCTAAATTTTGCAGTCTCATACTTTAATGTTTATGGAATAAGTTCTGACCCTAAAAGTGGTAACTTAATCATGCAAGAACGTTCCGATTTTTTTAAAAATAATTTTCCCTATTTGATTAGCGAGTTTTATCAGAATCATACTACCCTTCAAGAGAAGGTAAGAACTCAAGAGCAGGCATTAGACATATTATCAAAGCACCGAGTTCAACAACTCATAGACACTGTTTGGATCCAAAGAAAAGCACGACAGTATATTAAATTCTTATTTTTAATAGAAAGATTTCTTAAAAGAAAAAGATAATAAACACCTCAAGTCGTCACTCTGAATATCTAAAAGAATCTAATGCCGACCTCTATCCAAACATCATACAATAATAACATTGAATATACAATATTAGAAATGACGAATATTAATCAAAAAAAAATAGTAGCTTTGCAATCTATAAACCAGAAAAAACTAATGTATAACATCATTGTTAACAGAAATAAAAAATGAGAAGAAAGTTGATTCGAAAATATAAAGCATTCAATCAAGACTTTCAAAGGTCTAAAGAGCTATTTCTTAAATGGTTTATTCCCGAAATCAAAAAAAGGTTCTTTGGAGTAAAGAAAATCAACTATAAAGACATCCCTATCATTATTAATAACTACAACCGTTTGGAAATGCTAACAAAGCTAATCCATAGCTTAGAAAGTAAAGGATACCATAATTTATATATTATTGATAACCAATCAACATACCCTCCACTATTAGAATACTATACAAGATTACCATACCCTGTATATATGTTAAATAAGAATGTCGGGCATCTATCATTGTGGGAAACAGGGATATTTAAGCAATTCAAGGATTCTTATTATGCCTATACCGATTCTGATTTAGAGATCCTCCCTAATTGTCCTGACGATTTTATTGAGAAATTTATTTTATTACTACAGAAATATCCAAAAGCATTGAAGGCTGGCTTCTCAATCTGCATAGACGACCTACCAGATCATTATAAATTAAAAGAAAAAGTTATAGAGTGGGAAAGCGTTTTCTGGAAAGAAGAAATAGAGCCTAACATATTCAAAGCTTTAATAGATACAACCTTTGCTGTATATAAGCCCTATTTTATCGGGGAACCTATTGATCCAGACTGTTTCTGTATTCGAACCGGCTACCCTTATTCCGTCAGGCATTTACCTTGGTATATGAATAGCGCAAAACCAACTGAAGAAGAATTATATTATTTGGGGCATATTAAAACGCTAACCCATTGGTCAAAACAAAATCAGACAAATACAAACTCGGCTAAAAAAGAGTGAAAAATATATCTATAATGTTCTCTATTAAATAACGCAATAAAAATATCAGATTATGAAATGTTACATTTGTCTGACAGACTCCATAGTCACTCGAAAAGACTATCTTGATTTACTAAAAGTCATGTTAATCAGTGCTAGGAAAAACACATCTCTCCATTTAGTTTGCCTATATGATGGCAACACCAATGACCCTGTTTATAACTTATTAAAGGAATTCAATGTAGAAATAATCCTCCATCAATTGCCCTATAAGCTAGAGTTGATGGAGATATATCCGCGTGAATGGATGTTGCAGAATTTAGGGAAAGAAATCGAATATAACCGAATTTTCGGAACATTTATGAGAATGGAAATCCCTGTTGTGGAAAAAGAAGAAAAGTATGTTCTTTATTCTGATATAGACGTGATTTTCAATGCTGACATTTTACTTGAGGAACTTCCACATCCCACTTATCTAGCAGCTGCCCCAGAATATGAGCGTAATGTGGAAGATATGGAATATTTTAATGCAGGAGTATTAGTTATGAACATCCAAGGCATGAAAGAGAAATATGAGGAATTTATTCTTAAAATGAAAAATAGAGAAAGAAACATATCCGGACTTTTTGACCAAGGATATTTAAACGAATTATGCTTCAAAGACATGGAACTACTACCAATAGAATATAATTGGAAACCTTATTGGGGTATCAATGACAAAGCTAAACTTATCCATTTCCATGGTATGAAGCCTAGTAGCAATCTCAATGAGGCTGGTTTTATTACTGATAATTCTTTTTTCCGTATCGTTTTTGATGCAAATCCTGGCGGCTATGCAGGATATGTATATTATTTTACTCAATTCTATGATTATCTGGGAAGAAAAGACGACAAATGGTTATACAATCACCTACAAGAAGTTTTCAATTTATATAAAGATCCATCTTTTTTCTTTTCTAAATATAACAAGTATAAGCTTAAATACCAGAAATATAAGAAATACTATTTAGTTACTTTAGGAATATCCTGTGTCTTACTGATACTGTTATGTTTAACCCTTATTCTACAATAATGAAGAAACAACCATTGATATCAGTTATCGTTGCTTCGTACAACTATGCTAAATATATAAAAGAGACTTTAGATTCTTTAATCAGACAAACCAATAAATCATTTGAAGTTATTGTTGTAGATGATGGAAGCAAAGATCAAAGCCTTCCTATAATAGAAGAATATGCCAACCGTTTTAAAAACATAAAACTATACACACATCCCGGTAACCAGAACAGGGGATTAGCTGAGACTGTAATATTAGGAATTGAAAAGTCTAATGGAGAGTACATCGCATTCTGTGAGAGTGATGATTATTGGACCAATAACCATATTGAATATTTACAAGATACAATTCAACAGAATCCTTTAGCAAATTTCATAGTCAATGGTATCAAAGTTATAAACCTATCAAATAACCCTGAATATGATTCATATATAGAATTTAGTTCCTCATTCCTCAAAAAACATTCAGGCAGTAACATATTTCCCTACCTTGATTCAAACTATATCCCCACATTCTCCGCCGTTTGTGTAAAAAAAGAAGTAATTCAAAATATTAATTTTAGCACCCCTTACCCCGCATGGTTGGATTTCTGGCTTTGGAGACAAATATGTGTGTTCAATAAAGTCTATTACATTCCCCAGGAATTAACTTTATGGAGAAAACACAATGAAAGTTATGATGCAGTCTCGGATAATAAAGATTTCAACGGCTTTATAAAAAGCTCAGACCAATATCTAGTATCTCAATACAGTTTATCCCAGATAATAGCCAATGCCAATATTCCCAAAGATAAAAAGTCTCTCAAACAATTTATTAGATCTTTTTGCCACTTCATATCATTCAAGAATGAATAGCAGCAGTTAATGCGTAAAGAATCTAAAACGTTTTCAAGATGACAATATAGAATCAAAGGCTCAACAAAAACATTAAAATTCATCTTTAAGAATAGAAGTATAAACCGATAATCTCCGATCCAACATTTCTTGTGGATTATACATATTCTTCATTTTGTCATTAGCTTGATGAACCAACATTTTTTGTAACTCCAAATCATTGGATAATTTAATCATAGCATCTGCGAAATCAACAGTATTATCGGCTATCAAGCAATCTACGCCGTCGTTAAAATGAATACCTTCCAATCCTTTTGAAGTTGTAATAAAAGGAACATTTGAAGAAACCATATCAAGTATTATTGCTGTCCGATGAAACTTTTTAAGCTGAAATAATAAAGGGCTGTTTCCATTTTGTGGATTCAGCCCTTTATGG
>PPYF01208379.1_pt1 | contig 106326 bp, 90 predicted proteins | sample 1559871 | NCBI WGS metagenome assembly PPYF01 (sample SAMN08240021, study PRJNA423297) | Human gut metagenome, whole genome shotgun sequencing project.
CTTTAGCCCTAATTATATACTAAATACGAATAAAATAGAAAAATAAAAAGACAACCCCCGAAAGGTGTTGCCCTTTTACTCTTGAAATTTTTTAGATTCTGGCGACACCGGAATCTTTTGCAGCTTTTGCAACGGCTTCTGCCACAGCCTTCGCTACCCGTTTGTCAAAGGGGTTGGGAATAATATAATCAGCATTTCGCTCTTCGTCTGTTATGATATTAGCGATAGCGTGAGCGGCAGCCACTTTCATATCATCGTTGATATCGCTGGCCCTCACATCCAAAGCTCCGCGGAAGATTCCAGGGAATGCCAGAACGTTGTTGATCTGGTTTGGAAAATCGCTGCGTCCAGTTCCGATAACGGCAGCGCCAGCAGCTTTGGCTTCATCCGGCATGATTTCAGGAACAGGATTTGCCATAGGGAAAATGATGGGATCTTTTGCCATGGATCTGACCATATCCTGAGTCAGTGTACCTGGAGCAGATACGCCGATAAATACGTCAGCACCTTTGATCACGTCTGCCAGAGCACCTTTTTTCATGGAACGATTGGAGATCCGTGCCATTTCTTCTTTTTCTTTGTTCAGTCCGTCCCGTCCTTCGTAGATAGCGCCCTGACGGTCGCACATGATTACTTCTTTTAATCCCATACGGATCAGAAGTTTGATGATGGCAATACCAGCAGCGCCGGCGCCAGAAGTTACAACGGTAACTTCATCTAATTTTTTTCCAACGACTTTTAATGCATTTAACATGGCAGCCATAGTTACGACAGCAGTTCCATGCTGATCATCGTGGAAAATGGGAATATCGCATCGCTCTTTCAGTTTTTGTTCAATCTCAAAGCAACGGGGAGCGGAAATATCTTCCAGATTGATTCCACCAAAGCTTCCTGCCAGAAGACTGACGGTATTTACGATTTCATCCACATCTTTGGAACGAATACACAGAGGAAATGCATCTACATCGCCAAAAGCTTTGAACAGGCAGCATTTTCCTTCCATAACCGGCATACCGGCTTCCGGTCCAATATCTCCAAGCCCAAGAACAGCAGTGCCATCTGTTACAACGGCAACCATATTATGGCGTCGGGTGTATTTGTAGGAAAGATCAGTATCTTTGGAGATTTCCAGACAGGGTTCTGCGACTCCGGGAGTGTAGCATACGGCAAGATCTTCCGGTGTATCCAGATTTGCCCGGTTTGTGATTTCGATTTTTCCAGACCATTTTTCATGTTGTTGTAAAGCAAATTCTTTTTTATCCATAAAACGCCTCCTCGTATTAGTTAACTTCATAAAACTCATATTTATTGTACGAGTTTTGGAGGGATTTTGCAATGGAAAAAAAGTACAAATTATTGGTGTTGGTTTTCTTGTCGATACTGTCTGGGAGAGATTCCCGTATTCTTTTTAAATATCTGTGAAAAATAGTTCTGCGAGGAAAATCCGGAAGATTCTGCCACCTGCGTTATAGAATAATCGGTAGTGCGAAGTAGTTGTTTACTGTGTTCCACCCGCAGATTCAACAGAAAATGAATGGGGGAGATTCCGTAAGCATTGGAAAATTGGTGAGAAAAGTAAAATTTGTCCCAGTGCAGTAATTTCGCCAGAAGCTCCAGAGTAACCGGTTCACGAAAATGTTCTTCCATATAAGATTTTGCCCGTTCACATTCATATGGAATGGAGCTGGGAGAGGAGAGGATAAATTCTTTTCCCGTGATCCGCTGGATTAACAGAAGAAGAATATGCAGATAATGCTGACAAATTTCTTCATAGGAAGTTTCCTTTTTTTGAAGTTCTTTTATAATGCTTTCCAGCAGCGGTAAAATAATCTCCCTCTGGGAAGGAAGTTCAAAAATCTGGAAAGGAAGGAAAGTTCCTTTTCTATCAAAATGAAATTGGAGATTGTCAATTCCGAGGACAATATAATGCATTTTATTTGCAGAGGAAGAACGCTCTGTATGGTGAACTTTGGGATTGACGATCACCAGTTGATCTTTTTTGAGAGGAATATTTGTTTCATCTGTACAAAGCCATCCTTCTCCCTTCGTGACATAAAAGAGTTCTGTGCAGCCGTGAGCATGGAGAACACCGTTCCAGTCCTTTCCAAAGGTCGAGGAAGTGGCATAGCAAAGTCGCTGCTGATGAAAATGATCTGTAGCAAGGTCAGTAAATGAATAGGTAAGATTTTCCATGAAATATCCCTCCGGATCGTATCTTTCTTTTAGTATACCCATTCGTTTTTTGAAAAGCAAGATATATAATATTTGTGACAAGAGAAACGTAGAAAGAAAAAATAAGATTGCGTATAATAAAGTTATCAGCAACAGAAAAAACGATTCGGTTGAAAGGAGAAGGTTATGAGCAAAGAGTGTACAAAAGGTCGTGTAACGATTCCTACAGATGTGGATGTTGTTCCGGAGACTTTGGAACTGGTGGAACGCTGGGGGGCAGACGCCATTCGAGACTGCGATGGAACAGATTATCCGGAAGAATTGAAGAAGGTGGATGCAAAGGTATATGCCACCTATTACACTACAAGAAAAGATAATGAGTGGGCGAAGGCAAATCCGGATGAGATTCAGCAGATGTATATTATGACGTCTGTTCGGACAGCCACCAAGGGGGAACTTTCTATTCATTTGATGGACAATCTGTATCCTGATATGTTGAAAGTAAATTCTCATGATGATATCAAGAGATGGTGGGAAGTGATTGACCGTACTACCGGAGAGGTGGTCCCTGTAACAGAGTGGAGTTACAGTGAGGAGACGGGAGACGTTACCATACGCCCGGCAAAACCATTCCATGATTATACGGTAAGTTTTCTTGCATATATTATGTGGGATCCGGTGCATATGTATAATGCAGTGACAAATGACTGGCAGGGTGTGGAAAAGCAGATTACTTTTGATGTTCGCCAGCCAAAAACAAAAGAATTTTCCAAAAAACGTTTGAGAAAGTTTTTGGAAGATCATCCATACGTGGATGTTATTCGATTTACAACCTTTTTCCACCAGTTTACGCTGATTTTTGACGAGCTGGCAAGGGAAAAATATGTGGACTGGTATGGATATTCCGCATCCGTAAGTCCGTATATTCTGGAGCAGTTTGAACAGGAAGTGGGATACAGATTCCGCCCGGAATTTATTATCGATCAGGGATATATGAATAATATGTATCGCATTCCTTCTAAAGAATTTTTGGATTTTACCGCATTCCAGAGAAGAGAAGTTACAAAATTAGCCAAAGAATTTGTGGATATTGTTCATGAATATGGAAAAGAAGCCATGATGTTTCTGGGAGACCACTGGATTGGTATGGAACCGTTTATGGAAGAATTTAAGTCCGTAGGTTTGGATGCTGTTGTTGGTTCCGTGGGAAATGGCGCTACGCTTCGTCTGATCAGTGATATTCCAGGAGTAAAATATACAGAAGGAAGATTTTTGCCATATTTCTTTCCGGATACTTTCTATGAGGGCGGTGATCCGGTAAAAGAGGCGAAAATAAATTGGGTGACAGCCCGTCGCGCTATTTTGAGAAAGCCGATTGACCGTATCGGATACGGCGGATATCTGAAACTGGCAGTACAGTTCCCGGATTTCATCGAATATGTGGAGAGCGTATGTAAAGAATTCCGTACACTGTATGAAAATATCAAAGGAACAACACCGTACTGTGTGAAGAAAGTAGCCGTTCTGAACAGTTGGGGAAAGATGCGCGCTTGGGGCAATCATATGGTGCACCATGCGATTTATCATAAACAGAATTATTCGTATGCGGGAATTATGGAAACTTTGAGCGGAGCTCCATTTGATGTGCAGTTTCTTACCTTCGATGAAGTAAAAGAGAATCCGGATATTTTAAAGGATATTGATGTGATCCTGAATGTGGGTGATGGAGATACTGCTTACACCGGCGGAGCAAACTGGGAGGATGCAGATCTGGTAGCGGCAATTAATCAGTTTGTCTACAATGGCGGCGGATTTATCGGTATTGGTGAGCCGACAGGTCATCAGTGGCAGGGAAAATATATCCAGCTGCGGAGTGTTCTCGGTGTGGAGCGGGAAAATGGTTTTGATCTGAATAAAGATAAATATAACTGGGAAGAGCATGATCACTTTATTATCCAAGACTGCAAGGGTGAGATTGATTTTGGCGAGGGCAAGAAAAATATGTACGCTATGCCAGATACTACAATTATCAAGCAGAAAGATAAAGAAGTACAAATGGCTGTAAATGAGTTTGGAGATGGTCGTGGGGTTTATATCAGCGGTCTGCCGTATAGCTTTGAAAATAGCCGTTTGTTGTATCGCGCAATTCTCTGGGCTTCTCACGATGAAGAGAATCTGCATAAATGGTTCAGTACAAACTATAATGTAGAAGTTCATGCATATGTAAAAAATGGCAAGTACTGTATTGTAAATAATACGTATGAACCTCAGAGTACTACGATTTATAAAGGTGATGGAACAAGCTTTGATCTGGATATGGAAGCAAATGAGATTATCTGGAAAGAAATCTGAGAAATTGAGAATTTTGCGTAGGATATACAGGTAGAATGCATAGAAAAACAGGAGGGCTGATCTGCAAAATATGTGGATCAGCCCTCCTGTTTTGATATGAAATGTCAAAAATAATTTGATTATAGTTTCTTAAAAATTGTAGTTGCATTTTTAAAATTTGCATGATATGATATGTTTAATAAAATCATAATTGTCAATCGACAGTTTATTAATATTTCAAGGCGGTTCCGCCAGATGTTTCCTAAAATAAAAAAAGTTAGTTTTGATTTTGTATGCAACAGTTGCAAAATAAAAAGTTGCAAACTATAATAAGAGTAAAGAATGGGAGGTCTATGAAACAAAAAGATGTGATTTTGAGAGCATATCTGTCTGATTCGGAACGGTATGCTGATTTGTGGAATGCTTATCTGGGAAAAGAAATGTTCGAAGCTCAGGAGTTAGAAGTTATGGATGCAGTGGGAATACAGAAGGGGGACAGGGGAGCCCTGGGATGGAACAAAAAATTTAAAAGAACTTTTAAAACAAGAGAATTATCCAGAAGAATTTAGAGATATTGTTCCGGATTATCCGATGAATCTTCTGGAAATACAGAGATTTGAGCATTTGGAACGATTTCAGACTGATCTGTATCTGGTATTTGGATTTTTACAGAGGAGGTGGGATAAAGAAAAACTGAGAGAATTTATTGAGAAAAATAAAGAAAGATTTCAGGATTTAAGAGAAGATGCATATGACGTGATACAGGCATATGGAAAGGTTTCCGCATTAAAAAAGATAAAGGAAGTTTGTAGAACAGAGACAGGAGGGTATGATATGTGTCAAGCATGGAATGAGATTATGGAAGAAGAACGTATGAAGGGAAAAGAGATGGGATTACGGTTGGGGGAAAAGAAAGGAGAAAGACGAGGAGAAAAAAGAGGAGAAAAGAGAGGCGAAGAGCGAATGGGTCGCCTGATAGAAATTTTGGCAGAACAGAAAGATTTGGAGACTCTTCAGAAAGCGGCAAAGAATCGTACTTACAGGAAAAAACTATATAAAGAACTGGGAATTTAACAATGAGGATATAACGCAGGGGTGTCCCACAGCGGTATCTTTATATTGACAACAACAGTGCAAAATGTTATCATTTCTACAAAGAAATAACCAAAATATACTCAATATTTTAAAGAGAGGTGACATAATGGCACTGGTAACAATGAAAGAGCTACTCCATCGGGCAATCAGTGAAAATCGTGGATTTGGTGCTTTCAGTGTGGGGAATATGGAGATGGTCCGTGGAGCCGTACGGGCAGCAGAAGAGATGAATACACCGATTATTCTTCAAATTGCAGAAGTACGTTTTCCGAATTCGCCGCTGGAATTGATGGGACCTATGATGGTTCAGGCTGCAAAAGAAGCTTCTGTTGATATAGCGGTGCATTTGGATCATGGTCTGACACTGGAAACGGTGAAGAAAGCATTGGAACTGGGATTTACATCTGTTATGTTTGATGGTTCCCGAAAGCCTTTTGAAGAAAATATTTCCTGTACGAAACAGGTGGTAGAGATGGCAGCTTTGTATGGAGCTACTGTGGAAGCGGAATTAGGACTTGTAGGCGGAAGTGAGGATGGTAAAACAGATCATGGGATTCGCTGTACAGACCCGGAGGATGCGGTTGTTTTTTGTGAAAGAACAGGAGTGGATGCATTGGCGGTGGCGATTGGAAATGCTCATGGAGATTATCCGGTGGCACCTCATCTTGCATTTGATGTGCTGGAAGAGATTCATAAAAAAGTAAATATTCCTCTGGTTCTTCATGGAGGAAGCGGGATTTCGGATTTGGATTTTCAGAAGGCGATTTCCCTGGGAATCAGAAAGGTGAATATTGCCACTGCCAGTTTTAAGGCTTTAACTGAAAAAGCGGAAGAATACATGGCAAAAGGAGAAAAACATAATTTCTTTGATTTGAGCGAAGCGATGACACAGGGAACTTATGAAAATGTAAAACGTCATATTCAGGTATTTAACGACGCTAAGTATCTTTAGGAGGTACATGATGGAAAAAATCAAAGTGGGGATTGCAGGTCTGGGACGTTTGGGAAAGGTTCATGCCCATAATCTGGCATATAAGATTCCAAATGCCTGTTTGAAAGCAGGTTGTTCTATTGTTCCGGCAGAGCTGGAATATGCAAAAAACGAATTGGGTGTTATGGTAGAAGAATGCAAGATAGCCGAAAAAGCTGTAGAGCGTCACCCGGAATTGATTTTTTCCTGGGATTTATGAGGCGATTTGATCCCTCTTATGCATATGCTAAGCAAAAGATTCGGGAGGGAGTAATTGGCACACCTTATATGGTGAAAGCAGCTGGAATTGATCCTGAGGAACTGGTGGAGGGCGCAATTCGATTTGCATCAACCAGCGGAGGGATTTTTATAGATATGGCTATTCATGATATCGATCTGATGCGATGGTTTTTGGAAACGGATCCTGTGGAGGTGTATGCGGCAGGCGTCACATTCAAACATCCGGAATTTAAAGAGGCTGGAGATGATGAAATAGGAGCTGCCATGTATAAATGCGCAAACGGAGCCCTGGGCTTTGTGCATGTGGGAAGGACGGCTGCTCACGGGTATCATGTGGAGACAGAAATTGTGGGGACAGAAGGTACGCTTCGTATTAGTCCGGTACCAGAGAAGAATCTGTGTATGATTTATGACAAAAACGGAGCGGTAAAAGAGTGTGTTTCCGGTTTCCCAGAGAGATTTTCAGAAGCCTATCTTAGAGAAATGGAAGAATTTATCCATTGTGTGTCAACCGGGGTAAAGCCGGAAGTGACAGTTTATGACGGAACGAAGTCTACACAGATTGGATTTGCAACAACAGAAGCATGGAAAAAGGGTGGACTTGTAAAGATAACGTATTAAGTTTTAGAAACGTCAGATGAGAGGAGAAGAGTAAAATGTTAAACAAAGAAAGAGTAAAATTAGGAATTGCGCCGATTGCATGGACAAATGATGATATGCCAGATCTGGGAAAAGAAAATACTTTTGAGCAGTGTGTAAGTGAGATGGCACTGGCGGGATTTACCGGTTCTGAGGTGGGAAATAAATATCCTAAAGACCCGGAAGTATTGAAAAAAGCTTTGGAACTGAGGGGAGTGGAAATCTGTAATCAGTGGTTTTCTTCCTTCTTGATTACAAAACCTTTTGAAGAGGTGGAAAAGGAATTCCGGGCGCAGCTTACTTTCCTGAAAGCTATGGGTTCTAAAATTATCGGGGCTTCTGAGCAGAGTCACAGTGTACAGGGACAGATGGAGACTCCAGTATTCGGTCATAAATATGTGATGAATGATGAAGAATGGGAGCTTTTGTGTACTGGTCTGAATAAGCTGGGAAAAATTGCAAAAGAGGAGTATGGCATCAGTCTTACGTTCCATCATCACATGGGAACTGTGGTACAGACAGCAGAAGAAACTGCGCGTTTGATGGAAGGTACAGATCCGGAATATGTGAATTTGTTATTTGACAGTGGTCACTTTGCTTATTGTGGAGAAGATCCGGTAGCTATGGTGAAAAAATATGTGGATAGAATTAAACATGTTCATTTGAAAGATATTCGTCCGGATGTGGTTGCAAAAGTAAAAGCGGAGGATATGAGTTTTCTGGCTGGAGTGCGCGCAGGGGCATTTACCATTCCGGGAGATGGGTGTGTGGATTTTGATTCTATTTTCAAAGTGCTGGAAGAGGCAGATTATACCGGTTATATGGTAGTGGAAGCAGAGCAGGATCCTGCAAAGGCAAATCCGCTGGAATATGCGATTCGGGCAAGAAAATTTATTGCAGAAAAAACAGGATTATAAGATTTTATCATTGAGGAGCAGATAGAAATGGCTAGAGAATTTATTATGCCGGGACGGATTGTATCCGGTGAAAACGCATTACAGATGGCAGAGACAAATTTGAAGGAAATGGGTACGAAAGCTCTGATTGTTACAGATGAGGTAATGATTCGGCTGGGAAATGCAGCTCATGTGGAACAGGCGCTGAAAAATCAGAATATTGATTATGTGCTGTATTCTGGAATTAGTGGGGAGCCTACCGATCAGATGATTTATAAGGGGCTGGAATTGTATCAGTCAGAGGGGTGTGATTTTCTGGTGGCTCTGGGTGGAGGAAGTCCTATTGACTCCATGAAAGCTATCGGTGCGTTGGCGACGAATGGAGGAAAGATTTCCGATTACATGGGAAAAACTTTTGAAAAAGCAACGCCACCCATGGCAGCGATTCCTACTACGGCGGGAACAGGTTCTGAAGCAACCCAGTTTACCATTATCACCGATACGGAAAATGACGTGAAAATGTTACTGAAGGGCAGTGTTCTCATGCCAGATCTGGCGATTATCGATCCTCAGTTTACCATGACAGCTCCGCCGAAGATCACAGCAGCTACGGGGTTGGATGCGCTGACACACGCTATTGAAGCTTATACTTCCAGAAAAGCGCAGAGTTTATCAGATACATTTGCTACATCAGCAGTAAAACGTGTGTTCAAGTATCTGCCAAGAGCTTATAAAGATGGTTCTGATGTGAAGGCGAGAGACAGAATGGCAGTAGCAGCGCTGGAGGCAGGAATTGCATTCAATAACGCATCGGTAACAATCGTACATGGTATGAGCCGTCCTATCGGAGCACTTTTCCATGTGGCGCATGGTTTGTCTAACGCCATGCTTTTGAAAGAGTGTTTTACTTTTGTTCTGGAAAATGCAGATGAAGAGGTGTACGAGAGATTTGGGCAGTTGGGACGGTCGATTCATGTGGCAGGACGCCAGGATGATGATAAAACAGCCAGTTATCATTTCTTACAGGCAGTTATCGATCTCTGCGCAGAATTAGAGATTCCTACTCTGGAAGAATATGGAATCGAAAAAGAAAAATTCTTTGATGTTATTGATAAGATGGCAGAAGATGCCATGGCGAGCGGCAGTCCATCCAATACAAGAAAGGATCTTACGGTGGAAGATCTTAAAAAAATCTATAAAGCTCTGTGGTAATACCCTTTACAAATCGGGGCTCTTATGCTAATCTCTTTAATAGTGATGAAGAAAAACACTGTGATGAAGAGAGTACATGAGTAATTTCTGTTACAGAGAATTCCCGGCGGCTGAGAGGGATGCAGGAGGACTGATGGAAGATGGCTTCGGAGAGGCGCACTGAACTGTTCTGGAGATTTTCAGAGATTGTATAGAATGACCAGACAGCAAGGCTGCGACAGGTTCCGCCTGTTATAGCGGCAGGGTATCTAGTATACAGTGCACTGGTGTACCCGATGAGATTCGGATCGCGAGGTCTGGATGAATAGAAGTGGTAACACGGGAAATATCCCCGTCTTCTGAGAGGAAGACGGGGTTTTTTATGTGATAGGAGGAAAACGAAATGGCAAAAGAAAAATTTTATATGACAACTGCGATTGCCTATACATCTGGCAAACCGCATATCGGCAACACTTATGAAGTGGTTCTGGCAGACAGTATCGCGCGTTTTAAAAGACAGCAGGGATATGATGTGTTTTTCCAGACAGGAACAGACGAACATGGACAGAAGATCGAACTGAAAGCAGAGGAAGCGGGCGTAACTCCGAAAGAATTTGTGGATGGAGTGTCTTCTGAGATTAAGAGAATCTGGGATTTGATGAACACATCCTATGACAAATTTATCCGTACAACGGACGAGGATCATGAAAAGCAGGTACAGAAAATTTTCAAAAAGCTTTACGAGCAGGGCGATATTTATAAGGGACATTATGAGGGAATGTACTGTACTCCTTGTGAGTCTTTCTTCACCGAATCTCAGTTAGTAGATGGAAAATGTCCAGATTGCGGACGTCCCTGTACGCCTGCAAAGGAAGAAGCATATTTCTTTAAAATGAGTAAATATGCGCAGAGATTGATTGACCATATTAACAGTCATCCGGAGTTTATTCAGCCGGTATCCAGAAAAAATGAGATGATGAATAATTTCCTTCTTCCGGGTCTTCAGGATCTGTGTGTTTCCAGAACATCCTTTACTTGGGGAATTCCTGTAGAATTTGATCCGAAGCACGTAACTTATGTATGGTTGGACGCTTTGACAAATTATATCACCGGTATTGGCTATGACTGTGACGGCAACAGCACCGAGCAGTTTAAGAAAAACTGGCCGGCAGATCTTCATTTGATCGGAAAAGATATTATTCGTTTCCACACGATTTACTGGCCAATTTTCCTGATGGCTCTGGATTTACCTCTGCCAAAACAGATCTTCGGTCATCCGTGGCTTTTACAGGGAGACGGCAAGATGAGTAAATCCAAGGGAAATGTGCTGTATGCAGATGAATTGGTAGATTTCTTTGGTGTGGATGCAGTGCGTTATTTTGTACTTCATGAGATGCCGTTTGAAAATGATGGTGTGATTACCTGGGAGCTGATGGTAGAGCGCCTCAATTCTGATCTGGCAAATACTTTGGGTAATCTGGTAAATCGTACAATTTCCATGTCCAACAAGTATTTTTGCGGCGTGGTGACAAAAACAGGAGCAGAAGAAGAGGTGGATGCCGATCTGAAAGCTGTAGTGATCGGTACCAGAGATGCCGTGGCAGCAAAAATGGAAAATCTTCGTGTGGCAGACGCTATTACAGAAATCTTTAATCTGTTTAAACGCTGTAATAAATATATTGACGAGACAATGCCATGGGCGCTTGCAAAAGATGAGGCGAAGAAAGATCGTCTGGCAGAGGTACTATATAATCTGGTAGAGGGAATCAGTGTGGGAGCTTCTCTGTTGGAGTCCTTTATGCCGGAGACTACAGAGAAGATTCTGGCTCAGTTGAATAGCGCAAAGAGAGAATATGAAACATTGAATCAGTTCGGACTTTATGTATCAGGAACAAAGGTTACAGAAAAACCGGAGATTCTGTTCCAGCGTCTGGATCTGAAAGAAGTTCTGGAAAAAGTAGAAGCGAAAAAGGCAGAAACAGCAAAATCGGAAGAACCGGTAATTGATATTGAGGCAAAAGAAGAAATTACTTTTGAAGATTTTGAGAAAATGCAGTTCCAGGTGGGAGAAATCATTTCCTGCGAAGCAGTGAAAAAATCCAAAAAACTGCTGTGTTCTCAGGTGAGAATCGGAAGCGAAGTAAAACAGATCGTGTCTGGTATTAAAGCACATTATTCTCCGGAAGAGATGGTAGGAAAGAAAGTAATGGTTCTGGTAAACCTGAAACCGGCGAAACTGGCGGGCATATTGTCTGAGGGCATGATTCTGTGTGCAGAAGATGAAAAAGGTGAGCTGTCTTTGATGGTTCCTGAGAAAAAGATGCCGGCGGGTGCAGAAATCTGCTAAGAGAGTGTAAGATTCGGAGGTAGAACATGATTTTTGAGACGCATGCGCATTATGATGATGAAGCTTTTGACGAAGATCGGGAAGTGCTGCTTGCAACTTTGCAGCAGCAGGGGATTGAACGGGTGATTAATGTGTGCGCAGAAGTGGAACACTGGAATCGTACGGTAGAGTTGATGGAAAAATACCCATTTATCTATGGCGCCGTGGGAGTTCACCCCGATGATGTGGGCTCATTGAATGAAAAAAAGATAGAAGAGATGAAAAAAATCTGCCGCCACGAAAAAACCGTGGCGGTGGGTGAAATTGGTCTGGACTATTACTGGGATAAGGAGCAGCATGAATTACAGATTTTTTGGTTTGAACGGCAGCTTCAGATTGCCAGAGAAGAGCAGCTTCCTTTTATCATTCACAGCAGAGAGGCAGCCAGTGATACGCTGGAAGCTATGAAACGGATGAAGGCGGGAGATATTGGAGGTGTGGTTCACTGTTTTTCCTATGGAAAAGAGATGGCGCGGGAATACCTGAATATGGGACTGTATTTGGGAATCGGCGGCGTTGTTACCTTTAAAAATGGGAGAAAACTGAAAGAAGTAGTGGAATATGCGCCTTTGGAACAACTTCTGCTGGAGACGGATTCACCTTATCTGGCTCCGGTACCCAATCGGGGAAAAAGAAATTCCTCTTTGAACCTTCCCTGGGTAATACAGGCGATTGGAGAAATTAAAGGAATTTCCACAGAGAAAGTGGAAGAAGTGACCCGGGAAAATGCATACCGGGTATTTCATAAATGTTTGTAGGATAAGTGGAACTATTGGAGGGTCACATTGAATGCATATTCAGAATATTTATACATTTTGCGCTCAGTCCGCGCTCACTTTGAGCCTGAAGTCTCAAAGATGTGCTCGACAAATTCGTTTGAGTGTGCATAAATATTCTTTGTAATGTTTGCCCGGTAGTTCCACTTTCAGGTTGGTTAGCGTGTTCCAATTTTTCGTATAATGCAGAGGATTACACCCAGAAGGTTTAGCATGAAAAAGGATGTTCCCAGTCCGGCGATCACCGTGAAGATTTGTTTAATCCCGGTGAGAGGGGCAGGGGAAGACGGTATCAGAGGATTGAGATAGCCTGCAGCAAGATACAGTAAGATAAAAACGAGAAAGCCAAAGAATCCTCTTCCCATGTCAATTCTTCTTATTTTGCCTTGATCAGGCATTTTTTTACGGCTCAGCATCCATAGAGTCTGGAGGAGGCCAAAACCGACGATGCATAAAGCGCCTGCAAGGAAGATGCCCTGCGCATAGTTGTGTTCTTTGACGATACCAGAAATAGATCCCAGAGCGTTGCGGGAAATCCAGAATCCCTTAAAAAGGAAAAAGGAAGACAGAAGCATTGCGCCGCTGCAAAGCCATTGGGCAGCAAGAATGAAAAGTTTCCAGACGGAGCGGACACTTCCGGTAGTAAAAGAACCGGCAGTAGAAAGAACGTTCCGTTTTTTCTTCTTTTTTACCTTGTTTTTTTGTTTTACAGTTTGCCGGGAAGGTGTTGATGCGGACTTTTTTGTTGCCTTTCCGGAAGAGGCAGAACTTTTTTTGCGGGCGCCTGAAGACTTAGAATAAGCTTTTTCAGAAGTATATGGGTGGCTGGAAGCGGTAGTTTTTGTAGAATCTGCTGTTTGGGAGGGCTCCAGAAAAGCGCCGCAAAAACAACAGTAATTTCCGGTGACTTCTTCTCCACATTTTGGACAAAGCATATCATCACTCCTTTAAAACTTTAGATTTGTGCAATTATTATACCACGTGCGCAGAAAAGAAAGCGCCCGTAAGGGCATTTGATTTTCAAGCCGTGGGCTGTCTGGTATAATCTGTCACGTCAGTGACAGCAAGCCAATGGAACATTGGCGTAAATTGCACTTTGTGCAATTATTATACCATGGGTTCCTGGTGGAAGGTCTTAAATTTCCGTGAAACTTTTCTGTAATTTTCCATAAGTTATGTAACTTTTAAATTACCTTGGATATTGTTCATAGCAACGATGGTGATTTCTGCTGATAGATGTGAGAAAGTATATTTTGTAGAAATTTTGAAAAAGTGTCACCATTTTTCGTGTTGTTATTGCAACAATTCCTTTGAAAAATAGAACAATTTTGTTGAGAAATATTACAAAATTACAGTTTGCAAAAAAATGTCACCATTTTTTTTAGGGAAAAGTGGTGACATTTTTTAATGAATACTGAAAAAGTATATATTCATGTAACGGACGGTATTTTGCGGTGGATTTGGCTATTTTTCTCATGGAGTTGTCATTGACACTCTCTATACCGATTGGTATAATAGATTCAGAAAGAAGATGCTCCTTTGTTTTAGGGAAGGGAGGCGTAAGAGTTTGGATAATAGAGAGGCGATCCTGCAGACAGCGCTGAAGTTGTTTTGCGCCCGTGGTTATGATGCGGTGGGAGTCCAGGAGATTGTGGATCAGGCAGGAATCACAAAACCCACTTTGTATTATTATTTTGGAAGTAAGCGGGGGCTTCTGGAAGAGATTCTCCGCTCCAACAGTGAGATTTTGGAAAACAGACTTCGAGAGGCGGTAGAGATTCCCGGACAGGTTCCTGAAGTTTTGTATCGTGTGGCAAGAGCTTATTTTGATTTTGCCGGCAGTCATTGGCAGTTTTATTTGTTTATGCTGAGTCAGTTTTATGCAGGGCGTGAGACGGAAGGATTTCGTGCGGTATATCCGCTGATTCATAAGTATTATGAGCTGGTAGTAAGGATTTTTGAAGATGCGGCAGATATGTTGGGAAATATGAGAGGACGGCAGGAGCAGTTTGCCGTTAGTTTTATGGGGATTCTCGATTCTCATATGATGATGTTGGGCAGGGAACGGGAAGAAACTGCCAGGCTGGTCATGACAGATGAGAAAACGTATGAGATTGTTCATCAGTTTCTCCATGGAATTTATTCATAAGGAGGGTATTTACGTGGCATTATGGTTTGAAGAAGCGGTATTTTATCATATCTATCCGATTGGTATGCTGGGAGCGCCCAGAGAGAATCATCAGACAGAGGTAACGCATCGGTTGCCGGAGCTGAAAAAATGGCTTCCCCATATCAGGAGTTTGGGGTGCAGCGGAATTTATATAGGTCCCCTTTTTGAATCCTCTGCCCATGGATATGATACGAGAGATTATCGGATGATTGACAGACGCTTGGGAGATGAAGAGGACTTTAGAAGTTTTGTACAGGAGGCGCATAAACAGGGCATCCGAGTCGTGGTGGATGGTGTGTTTAACCATACCGGACGGGAATTTTTCGCTTTTCAGGATATTCAGAAGAACAGGGAGCAGTCTCGGTATGTGAACTGGTATAAGGGAATCTGGTTTGGGGGAAATACCTGGTATAATGATGGATTTTCTTATGAAGCCTGGAGAAATTGTTTTGAACTGGTGAATCTGAATCTTCAGAATCCGGAAGTGAAAGAGTATCTGCTGGAAAGTATCCACGGTTGGATTCGGGATTTTGATATTGACGGTATTCGTCTGGACTGTGCGGATTGTCTGGATTTTGGATTTATGGAAGAATTGCGCCGCCGTACCGGAGAGTGGAAACAGGATTTCTGGTTGATGGGTGAGGTGATTCATGGCGATTACGCCCGATATATTCAGGATGGAACGAGACTTCTCCACAGTGTAACGAATTATGAGCTGCACAAGGGGCTGTATTCCGGTCACAACGATCATAATTATTTTGAAATCGCACATACGATTCGGCGGGAATTTGACAGTAACGGTGGTATTTACCGGGGAATGAAGCTTTATTCTTTTGTGGATAACCATGATGTAGACCGTCTGGCAAGCAAACTTCGGGTAAAAGAGCATTTACCGCTGGTGTATACGTTGCTGTATTTTTTGCCGGGAATCCCATCTGTATATTATGGATCGGAATGGGGGATCTCAGGAAGAAAAGAAGGGGGCAATGATGATCCTCTGCGACCGGCACTTAAGTTGGAGGAGATGGAAGCATCCAGTCCTAATCCAGAATTATGCGAATGGATCAGGGGCTTAGGGAAGATTCGTCAGGAACACCCGGAAAGTATTTTGGGAGCCTACAGGGAGCTTCTGCTTACCAACCGTCAGTACGCTTTTGCCCGGATACAGGAAGAGCAGGCGCTGGTGGTGGCAGTGAATAATGATGAGGGGCAGGGCGCCGATCTTTGGATATCGGTTCCGATTGGAGGAAAGAAGTATGTTAATCTGCTGAATGGAGAGGTATGCCGGGAGGAAAATGGAAAACTGGTGATACATTTGCCGGAAAATGGCGCGGCGATTTTGGCAGCAGAGAGTAAATAGGCAATCAGGCAGTGGGATAGAAAAGGAGAAAGGTATGAAGAAAATGGAATTTGGGGAGCTGGATCAGTATTTGTTTGGGCAGGCAACACACTATGATATTTATAAAAAATTGGGAGCTCATGTTACAACGCAAAATAGGAAAAAGGGAGTGTATTTTGCAGTGTGGGCGCCGAATGCAAAAGAAGTGAGTGTTGTGGGGGATTTTAATGAGTGGAAGCCAGATGCGGCTCCTATGACAAAGACCGGACCTATCGGTGTCTGGGAAACTTTTGTTCCCGGAGTGAAAGTGGGAGATCTGTATAAGTTTTGTATTGTGACGCAGGATGGACGGGAACTTTACAAGGCAGATCCTTATGCGACCTGGTCTGAGATGCGTCCGGGAAATGCTTCCAGAGTAGCGGATATCAGCGGATTCCAGTGGGGAGACAGTAATTGGATCGAGAAACGGGGAGAGGCAGATCCCAAAAAAGAAGCCATTTCTATCTATGAAGTACATCCCGGTTCCTGGAGAAAGCATCCTGCCACGGAACAGGATCCTGACGGATTTTACAGTTATCGGGAGTTGGCGCATACGCTGGCGGATTATGTGAAACGGATGGGATATACTCATGTAGAATTGATGGGAATTGCAGAACATCCTTTTGACGGTTCCTGGGGATATCAGGTGACGGGATATTATGCGCCTACCGCCCGTTTCGGTTCGCCGGAGGATTTTAAATACATGGTGAACTATCTTCATAAAAATAAAATTGGCGTGATCCTTGACTGGGTGCCGGCGCATTTTCCAAAGGATGCTCATGGGCTGGCAGAGTTTGATGGAACGTGCATTTATGAGCATGCTGACCCGCGACAGGGAGAGCATCCGGACTGGGGTACGAAGATTTTTAATTATGGAAAGAATGAAGTGAAGAATTTCCTGCTGGCAAATGCCCTTTACTGGGTAGAAGAATTTCATGTGGATGGACTTCGGGTGGATGCGGTGGCTTCTATGCTGTATCTGGACTATGGAAAAGAGGACGGTCAGTGGGTTGCGAATAAATATGGCGGCAACCAGAATCTGGAGGCTATTGAGTTCTTCAAACATCTGAATACTCTGGTGCGGGGCAGAAATAAGGGCGTTATGATGATCGCGGAAGAGTCTACGGCATGGCCGAAGGTGACAGGCGATGTGGAAAAGGAGAATGGTCTGGGCTTTTCTTTCAAATGGAATATGGGCTGGATGCATGATTTCCTGGAATATATGAAATTAGATCCTTATTTTCGGAAATACAACCACAATAAAATGACATTTTCCATGACGTATGCGTTCAGCGAGAATTATGTACTGGTGCTTTCCCACGATGAGGTAGTGCATCTGAAGTGCTCTATGATCAATAAGATGCCGGGGCTTTATGATGATAAATTTGAGAATCTGAAGGCTGGTTACTCCTTTATGTTTGGGCATCCGGGCAAAAAGCTGCTGTTTATGGGGCAGGAATTTGGTCAGTTCCAGGAGTGGAGCGAAGCGAGAGAACTGGACTGGTATCTTCTGAGGGAAGCCCGTCATCAGCAGCTGCAGGAGTATGTGAAAGATCTTTTGCATATGTATAAGAAATATCCGGCTCTTTATGCAAATGATAATGGATATGAGGGATTTGAGTGGATCAATGCGGATGACGCAGACCGCAGTATCTACAGCTTTGTTCGCTGGTCACCGACGAAGAGAAATAATCTGTTGTTTGTATGTAACTTCACTCCGGTAGAACGAAAAGATTATTGGGTTGGGGTAGATAAAAAGAAACAGTATAAATTGATCATGAACAGCGCAGATCCTAAATACGGCGGAAATTCCCCGGTGGAAAATCCGGTGTTCAAAGCGGTAAAAGGAGAATGTGACGGAAAACCTTATCATCTGGAATATGAACTGCCGGCGTATGGAGTGGCGGTATTTGTGTTTTAAGTATTGCATATCTTGAATAACCGTGTTATATTGTAAATGTAAAGAGAGCAACCGCCCACAAGGGGTTGACCGATTATAAGGTTACATAGAAAATGCCACCCTAAACTGGTCAAAGTTTTTTGAGGGTGGTTTTTCTATGCTTTAAACATTATCTGATAAACGTAAAAACGAATGTCAGTAATGCCAGAATGAACATTCCAAAGGTCATAAGGTCTTTAAAATCAAAATGATTATTGTTCATCAGCACCACCCCCATTCTATGTAAAATAAAATGAAGGTCGTCCACCCTGTAACACGATTGCTCTCTATGAATATTCTAACACATAAGATTGTTAATGACAACTTATAAATTGCATATATATAAAATAACATGGATATAAATAAATGGAACAGAAAAATAGCGCAAATTCAGCATTGACTGATTTTGCGCTATTTTTTTGTGGAATCAAAAGAGTTATGGAAAAATTATGGTATATGAAAATAAAAACAGACGGTAAAAAACCATGTGTTTATGTGTATGGTTTGTAAATGAGTAAATTTGATGACTTTTTGAGGAATGAGTCGTAATAGTTGTCAAACAGGGGAGTTCTGTCTTATAATGAAAATAATTACTTGTATAAGAAATGTGAGGGAGAGAACGTGTATCAAGTATTATTTGCAGAGGATGAACTTCTTGTAAGGCTGGGGCTTCAAAACTCTATTCCGTGGGAAAAATATAATATGAAATTGGCAGCACAGGCAGATAATGGTTTGACTGCATTTGAATTATTTCAGCAGATACGACCGGATGTGATTCTTACCGATATACGCATGGAAGGAATGGATGGGTATGAGCTGATACAAAGGATCAGGGAAATAGATGAAGACTGTGCTATTATTGTAATTTCTTGCCTGGATGATTTTGAAACTCTGAGAAAGATGATTCAGTATAATATCATTGGTTATATTTTGAAAGCCAGTATGAGTATGGATGAAATTTATGAAATGCTTCAGAAAGCAAAAGAATATCTTGAACTGAGAGGGAGAAAGGGAATCCCGGAGTCGGCAGAAGAAAAGAATCTTCAGATGGAAGATAGACTGCATCGGTACTTTGGGGGAGAAGAAACGATAATTTCGGTGGAAGAGGAGCGTTCCATAAAGAATTTATTAGATTTTTATCTCAGAGAAGAGGATCAGACCAAGATTAATGAGCTGGCCATGAAATTTGTATATGAACTGGTAAGCAGATCTATTCCGGAAGGGATTCTGGTAGAAACAGGTGAGAAGGAATTTGTTGTATTATTATCAGAATATGTGGATAGTCTGGAAGAACGGATTGACAGAATTAACCGTTCAGTAGAAGGTTTTTTGGGAGTGGATTTTTCTGTTGCACAGGGAAAAAGAGAACAGGAAGAAAGCTTGCGAAATTGGTATCTTCGTATTCGTGGCAGGCGAAAAGCTGAGAATCCCGAGGAAAGGCAATGGGATAAGATGATTCAAAAAGCAGTACATTATATGAGAGAACATTACCAGGAATCTCTCAGTTTGCAGGAAATTTCAGGAATATTGGGACTGAGTCCCAGTTATTTTTCACATTTTTTTAAGAAGGAAACAGGGATTAACTATATAGAATTTTTAAATGAAATACGTTTGGAAGCAGTACTTCGAGATTTGCAAACGAGTAAGGATAAGATTGCAGTAGTGGCAGAAAAGAATGGTTTTCACAACTTAGAGTATTTCAGCAGATTTTTCAAAAAGTCTATGGGGATTTCTCCAGCAAAATGGAGACAGGAGCATACATGAAGCGGATGAAGAAGATAAATTGGAAAACACGATTGCTGATTTCAATCTTAAGTGGGAGCCTGTTGGTGATTGTTCTTTTGTTTGGGATTACTTACGGATATTTTGTGAGAAAACTGACAGCGAATAATGAGAAAATAGTTTATCTTACCTTTCGGGAAGCGGAAAATGATTTAAAATCCATGATGGGAAAAGCAGAGGATCAGTTAAATCGGTTTTATAATAATGCTGTTGCGTGGAAATTTTCAGAAAACAAATATTCCAGTGAATTAGAAAAATCATTGACGACTCAGAAGATTGTAAAGGAATTTGATGAAATGCTTTCCGCAAGTATGGATAACTATGGATTTGCTATTGTCAGTGGAGATGGCAGATGTGTTGTTTCCACTGCAGAAAAAAAGAGCAGAACCGGAGAAATTGTACTTACAGATTCTATGAGAAGATTTATGATAGAGAGTAAGAAAAGCTATCCGTATGTGAGCTGGAAGGCAGAAGCAGATGTAGAAATTTCTGAAAACAGTGCGCTGTATGCTTTGGTAAATCGCCCGGTACTTTTGGGGATTAAATCATTGGAAGAATCTGGGAATCCTCAGGAAGACAGCTATCTGCTTGTAGCATTAGATGAGGAACGTGTGCAAAAAAGCTATGAGCAGGCGGGATATAATGGAAGTGAATCTATACTGCTCAACGAGGAGGGTAAGATTATTTCGGCTACAGAGAAAAAATTACTGGGGACAAGGTATGTACCGAAACAAGAAAATCAGAACATTGAATATGATATTTCTTATAAGAATTGGAAATTTATTAATATGATACCGAAGGCTACATATCTTTATGAAGCGAGATCACTTCGGAATTTCGGTATGATCCTTGCGGTGCTTGCGGTATTAGGCGTGACGGTTGTAGCAGTTTGGTGGAGCAGAAGATATACGCGTCCGATTCAGCTTCTCATGGAACAGATGGAGAACGTGGGAAGAGAGCAGTTGGACATCAAAAAACCGGAAAAGGTTGGTTTACCAGAGCTAGACAGATTGAATGAGGAATTTTATTCTACCATTCAGAAATTGAAAAGTTATATTAAAAAATTGCAGGAAGTAGAGCAGGAGAAAGGGCGGGAAGAGCTTCGAGCGCTTCAATACCAGATAAATCCTCATTTTTTATATAACTCATTAAACTCTATTCGCTGGATGGCGTTGATGACGAATAATACAAAAGTGGCAGATTCGCTGGTTACGCTCAGTAAAGTGATTATGCCAATTTTAAGGAATCCTGATTTGACATGGAAATTAGAAAATGAATTGGAATTTTTAAAAAATTACATGGATATGATGGAAATCCGTTATGGAAATACTATGGACTATCAATGGGAATGTGGAGAAAATCTGGAAGAAGAGATTATTCCTCGATTTATTTTGCAGCCGGTTATTGAGAATTGTTTTGTACATGGAGGAAGTAATACCGAGATAAGGAAGATCTTCCTGCGGATTGAAAAGAAAGATAAATTTTATATCGAGGTACAGAATACAGGTGTACAACTCAGTCAGGAAAAAGTAAAAGAAGTAAATCAGAGTATGGCGAGGCAGGAAAAAATGGGAAATCACATCGGGCTTGCTAATGTGTATAAAAGAATTAAGCTTTTATATGGCGATGCAGGTAATGTTTCAGTGGATTCTGATGAGAGAGGGGTTTTTGTGCATATTACCTTTTAATTATAAAAAAACAAATGGAGATTCGGTTGAATAACGGATCTCCTCTATTTTTGACTTTTTATAACTAAAACATAACGGACAATCAAAAGAAAAGTCAAGTTTATGACGACAAAATATACAAAAAAGTAAAAAAGAGCAAAAGGAAGAAAAGATAAATCATTTAAATTGGAGACAAGAAAAGATACAATAAAGACAACACGACGGAAGTGAAGTGCCCGGGAACTTCGCAAATGAAAAAGGAGGATTTATATGAAGGCAAAAAGACTGCTCGCACTGATTTGCTGTACAGCTTTGACTGCCGGTATGTTTGCAGGATGCGGTTCATCAGATGGAAAAAAAGACAATACTTCGGATGGGGCAAAGAAGGAAGTGACAGATGATTTATCAGAGCATCTTGACATTACCATAGGAGGTATTAATCTGAGCGATTCAGATTCTTTAGAGGGATATCCTACGGAAATTGTAGAGGATTTGGAAGAAAAGTTTAACGTGACTTTGAAAATTAAAAGTTATGACAATGAAAGTCTGAATCTTGATCTTTCCGGTGGAACTACCTGTGATATCGTACAGATCAATGATGACCATATAGAAGGCGTGCTGAAAGGAAAACATGCGGTAAATCTGGAAAATTACAAAGACACACTGGCAAAAAATATTTTCCGTGAAGATATGGAGTTCCGTAATAATGTAATGAAAACATTCAAGAGTAATGGAGAAGATGTACAGTATTTTGTGACTCCTCGTGTAACTTTTGGAGATACAGAAGCCAACTACGGAACGGTATTGAATAATGGGTATGTGGTTCGATGGGATTTGTATAAGGAAATTGGATGCCCGGAAATTAATAATGATGAGGATTACATAAAAGCGTTGAAAGCAATGAAAGAGATTTATCCGGAGACAGAAGATGGACTTCCGGTATATGCCATGAGTGCTTACAACGATTCTCAGTTGCATTCCTACTTTTATAATGGATGTCTGACACAGGGATTTGTAAATTTGGAAGGCGGTATTTATGTGCAGAGCGTGGAAAATAACGAACTGTATCCAGATATCTACGATGTGGATAATCCTGATGTATTGACTCCATTCTGGTCCGGTGTACAATTCTATAATCAGTTGTACAGAGAAGGGTTGCTGGATCCGGACTGCTTTATCACAAAAGCAGAAGATCTTCAGGAAAAGTATACGAAAGGTCAGTATCTGGGCGGTAATGTGAATTGGCATTACGGAACGTATAATGAAAATCAGAGAGCGGAAGATCCTGAAACACTGAAAGAATATGTGACACTTCCAGCAAAATTGGGATGGGCAAATGAAAAGAATTTGGCTGGATGGTTTGGAAAATATTTCTTTGTTTCTTCTCATTCTCCGAATGTGGAACGTGCGATTATGATTCTGGATTACCTGCAGAGTGAAGAATTTTCCCGTAAAGCAGATTCTGGTGTAGAAGGACGCTGGGAAAAAGGAGAAGATGGAAAACCGGCTCTGACAGAAGATACCATTGCTATGAAGACAGATGGAAGTCGTTTGGACGAGTGGAAGAAAGCTGGAATTGGCGGTGCTTTATCAGACGCTTGCGGTGAAGATTATTATAACGTTGCAGAAGATGGTGGAAGAATTGATCTGTGGTTTGAAGAAGATGTACTTCCGAAGAGTATGACATTCGCGGAAAAAGATATGTGCGAAACTCTTGGTCTGGATGTTCCCAGTGATATGCTGAAAAAGAAAGTGGAAGCGGGAACTAGTATGGATCTTGGTAATTGTCTGAATGCGATTCAGATGGCGATGGAAACTACACCGAAGAATATCGTTCGTATTGACAGCAACTGTGAGGAAATTACTTTGAACGCTATTCCAAATCTGGTACAGGCTGAGACAGATGAAGAATTTGCAGCAGCAAAAGCGGCTCTTATGGAAGAACTGAAGGGCGCTGGTGCAGAGGAGTCTGTAGAGTGGTGGACCAATGCATGGAAAGAAGCTAAGACAGCGATCGAAGAATTAAGATAACGTGAGAATGGATGCTGCTGCGGATGGAGGACAAAAGCTCCCGCAGCAGCATTTTTTGAAAGGAGAGAAGAGAATGGCAAAGGCAGTCGCAGTGAAGCATAAACCCAAAAAACGGTACAGCCTGTTGTTTATGGTTCTTCCGTTTATGTTGATTGTATTACTTTTTAATTATGTGCCGATTTTTGGATGGATTTATTCCGTGTTTGATTATATTCCTGGTGTTCCTCTGGTTGATTGTGATTTTATGGGACTGGAATATTTTAAAATGATTTTTACAGATGCGAACGTATGGAGAACTTTGAAAAATACAGTAATCTTTGCGGTAATCAGCATTTGTTTGACACCTCTTCCCATGATTTTTGCAATTTTGCTCAACGAGGTGAAAAATGGTCCAGTACGTAAGTTTGTACAGACATTTACAACACTGCCGAATTTTATCAGTTGGGTAATTATCTTCTCTTTGGCATTTGCGCTGTTTTCTACCGATGGTCTTTTGACTACGCTTATGGTGAAGGTTGGAATTATGGATGAACCTGTTTCCCTTCTCAGTTCAAAAGATTCTGTATATTGGTTCCAGACATTTTTGGCGCAGTGGAAGGTTTTGGGGTGGAACTCCATTATTTATCTGGCTGCAATCGCCGGAATCGATCAGGAGCAGTACGAGGCGGCAAAGGTAGACGGAGCGGGACATTTCCGCTGTGCTTTGCATGTAACGCTTCCTTCTATGATGGAAACGTATGTGGTGCTCTTCATTCTGAATATTGGTAACTTCCTTAACACAGGATATGAGCAGTATATGTTGTTTAAAAATGCAGTAACAGCGCCGAATATTGAGGTATTGGACCTGTATGTATATCGGATTGGTCTGGAAAATATGGATTATTCTTACGGTGTTGCTATCAGTATTGTGAAGTCGGTTGTAAGTATTGCGCTGGTAGTGATTGCGAATCTGGTTGCGAAAAAGGTTCGCGGTAATACGGTAATTTAAGGAGGGATAGACTGTTATGAAGAGAAAAGGTATCAAAACATCCCCGTCCAGAAAAGTATTTCTGGTATTGAACTATCTGCTTTTACTGGCAGTTACATTGATTTGTATTTATCCATTCTGGTATATTGTAATCTATACGTTCAGTGATGCCAGTCTTGCAGATGTGAATCCGCCTGTTTTTCTGCCGAGAGGCTTTTCTCTGGCAAATTATAAGGATATTTTTACTTTAGATGGATTTTTCCACTCCATGGGGGTATCTGCCTTAAGAACAGTGGTAGGTACAGCATTATCGGTATTGGCATGTTCCTTTTTGGGATATCTGTTTACAAAAGATGAAATGCCAGGAAAGAAATTTCTGTATCGTTTTCTGATTTTAACGATGTATATTAACGGTGGTTTGATTTCCACATACATTGTGATTAAATCCTATGGTTTGTTGAATAATTTCTGGGTATATGTAATTCCTATGCTGCTTTCTGCTTATAATATTGTTCTGATCAAGACGTATGTGGAGCAGCTTCCGGCCTCTTTGGAAGAATCAGCCAGATTGGACGGGGCTGGATATGTGACGGTATTTACCAAGATTATTCTTCCGCTGTCTAAACCGATCATTGCCACAGTAGCTGTTTTTGTGGCGGTTGGACACTGGAATTCCTGGTTTGATAATCATATTTACACAAGAGGAAGTGAAGACCTTACAACTTTGCAATATTTGTTGTATAATTATCTGAACGAAGCGCAGCGGCTGGCGGATCAGATTAAGAATACATCGAATATGAATGGTGTGAGTCAGATGATGGCATCTATCTCACCGAAGGGCGTTCGTATGACGATCACAGTGCTGGCTTCCTTACCTATCTTTTTGGTATATCCTTTTATGCAAAAATATTTTGTAAAAGGTATCATGGTAGGTGCAGTAAAAGGCTGATAATGTAAGGAGGGCAAACATGTATATTTTACCACAGCCAAGGGAACAACAGATGACGGGTTCTTATTTTCTGCTGGATTATACCGCGTATCTTGTGGTAGATCCTGCATGCAGCGAAAGGATTCACCGTCAGGCATTTCTTCTGAGAGATGCCATTGAAAAGAACACCGGTTACTGCCTGCATCTGACGAGAGGTGAGGCGAGAAAAGGGGATATCCAGATCGGATATCTGGATCCCGACAAAGGGGATCAGTATTATGAACTTTCTGTTACGCCGGAGGGGGTAACGATCCGGGGAACGGAGACGAGTATTTTTTATGGGATGCAGACATTGATCCAGATTGTGGAGCAGTCAGGAGCTAAATTGCCGGGTGTGGAGATTAAGGATTTTCCGGCGTTGCCTCACCGAGGTTTTTATCATGATATGACCAGAGGAAGGATTCCTACACTGGCATGGATGAAGAAACTGGCAGATAAAATGGCTCGCTATAAGATGAATGAGCTTCAGCTTTATATGGAGCATACCTATCTGTTCCGGGATTTTAGCGAAGTGTGGAGAGATGACGACCCCATGGGACCGGAAGAGATTCTGGAGTTGGATGCGTATTGCAGGGAGCGTGGAATTGAATTGGTTCCGTCTATTTCCACTTGCAGTCATTTGTATAAATTACTGCGAACCAAGCAGTGGAAGCATCTTTGTGAGCTGGATGATTCGGATCGGGAACCGTTTAACGCCTGGGCGAAAATGGCTCACCATACCATTGATATTTCTAATGGGGAAAGTATAGAGCTGGTAAAGAAGATGCTGAGAGAGTTCCGACCGCTGTTTTACACGAAGAAGTTTAATATCTGCGGAGATGAGACATTTGATCTGGGGAAGGGAAAAAGCGCTTCCTACTGTGAAGAAAAGGGTCTGGGAAATGCTTATGTGGAATATGTCAGTGAGCTTTGCCGATTTGTAAAGACTCTGGGCTGCCAGCCAATGATGTGGGGAGATGTGGTCAGTGAATATCCGGATATGCTGGATCGTTTTCCAGAGGACACGATTTTCCTGAACTGGGGTTATGACAGTGCAGTATCGGAGGAATCCACGAAGATTTTCGGGGAGAGAAAGGTAACCTTCTATAATTGTCCCGGTGTGAGCGGATGGTCCAGACTTTGCAACGATTATAAAAATGCTTATGAAAATATCCGCAGAATGGCAGAATATGCTAAAGTGAATCAGGGCGTGGGACTTCTGAATACGGACTGGGGTGATTTTTATCATACGGTACATCCGGAATTTTCCTTTATCGGCATGATCTACGGCGCGCAGTTTGCCTGGGGTGACTCTATGGAGAAGGAAGAGCTGAATCAGGCGGTTTCCGTACTGGAATTTGGAAGAGGTATGGAAGGGCTTACCGATATTTTCTGGAAAATTAATGAGAACAGTTTGTGTAACTGGATGAATTTCCCGATCATAAAAGAAAATCGTTTTGATGAAAAATTATTCCAGGATACGTTGAAGAGGGAATTTGCCGATGAGGAGAAGGCAGAAAAACTGGAAAGTGTCAACAAGGCTTTGCTTGAAGTGAAAGAAGAGCTTTCTGCCTGCATGAAAGATGTGACGGAAGAGCAGAGAAAGTTGGTGGCAGCCTATATTCTGGCAGCTGACGGATGCAGATACTGGAATGAACTGGCAACGTTTGTCCATAAGAAAGAGATTCAGAAACAGGAATTTGACAAAGAAAGCGCCGGAATTTTAGCGGCAAATCTGGAACAGTGGTTCTATTATTATAAGAGACTGTGGAGAACAGTCAGCAGAGAATCTGAATTGTACCGGATTCAGGAGCTTGTGGGATGGTATTGCGATTATCTCAGGGACTAAAAATGATAGAAGAAGTATTGGAGGAGAAGAGATGATTGATTTTTTAAAGGAGGCGGCGCACGTAAAGCCGTCAGAGAGACAGCGGAAATGGTTTGATCTGGAAATGTATGCGTTTATTCATTTTGGACCAAATACCTTTACAGACAGAGAATGGGGTATGGGAAATGAGGACGAGAGCCTTTTTAATCCAGAAAAACTGGACTGCGATCAGTGGGTGGAAGCGATCAAAGCGGCAGGTCTTAAGGGAATGGTTCTTACAGCAAAACATCATGATGGATTTTGTTTATGGCCATCCAAATATACGGAGCATTCCGTGAAGAACAGCCCGTTGAAAAGAGACGTGGTGAGAGAAGCGGCAGAGGCATGTAAACGGGGCGGTATTAAGTTCGGGTTTTATCTGTCTCCCTGGGACAGAAATTCAAAGTATTATGGGACACCGGAATACAATGACTATTTCTGCAATCAGTTGACAGAACTTCTGACAGAATATGGTGATATTTTCTATGTATGGTTTGACAATGCCTGCGGAGAAGGACCGAATGGAAAGAAACAAGAGTATGATTTTCCGAGATATTTTGAACTGATCCGTAAATATCAGCCGAATGCGGTGATTTTTAATGACTTTGGCCCGGATATCCGCTGGTGTGGAAATGAGGCTGGTGTTGCCCGTCATTCGGAATGGGCGGTAGTGCCTTCGGAATTGTGCCATTACAGCGAGGTGCAGACGGGAGCTGGTCCTATGGCAGAGGAAGGAAGTCTGTCCTATATGTATAATACGGAGCAGGAACTGGGGACAATGCCGAATATTCTGTATTCTCAGGGCTTAGTATTTTGTCCTTCTGAAATTGATATGTCTATCCGTCCAGGCTGGTTCTGGCATAAAGAGGAAGATCCGCATTCCCTGGAAAGATTATTTAAGACTTATCTTACCAGCGTAGGTGCAAACTCCTGTCTGCATTTGAATCTGCCTCCTACCAGAGACGGACTTTTAGATGAGCGTGATGTGAAGCGTCTGAAAGAACTGGGAGATCTGATCAAAAAAGAATTTGGTCAGGCAGTCGCCGCTTCTGTAAAGAAGGAAGAAAATCAACCTGCTACGCAGCCGGTATATACCATCACTTTAGAGAAACCGATGCCTCTGGAAAAGTTGAAATATGTAGTTTTACAGGAAGATATTGCAGAGGGTCAGAGAGTAGAAAGTTTCCGTATTTCAGCAGAATTTACCAGCGGCGGACAGTACCCGCTGTTCCAGGGAACCTGCATTGGAAATAAAAAAATCTGTCAGCTTCAGGATCCATTTGCTTTGCAGAATCCGTTGATTGATGATTCGGATGAGACAATTTCCAAGCTGAAAGTACAGGTGACTGCGGCGAGAGATGAAGTGGTGATGAAAACGATTCAAGTGTATTAAGATAAAAGAGCTGTTACAGTAGAGCTTTCCAGAATATTTATGTCCTGTCAAAACAAATTCGTTTGGCAGGGCATAAATATTTCTTCAAGTTCTGGGTGGCAGTTTCCTATACCCAAGCTTTCAGGTCTTCTAGGAAGGTATCGATATCTTCTTTCTTTGTAGCCCAGGAGGTCACCAACCGGATGCCTGTATGGGTTTTATCTACTTTTCTCCAGATTGTAATTTTATATTTAGACTGGATTTTTTTCACCAGATCATCCGGCAGAATAGGGAATAACTGGTTCGTAGGAGAGTCCGCATCAAAAGAATATCCGGAGCTTTGGAAGGCTTCTCGGATGGGATCCATCATTTCATTGGCGTGGCGCCCCAGTTCAAAGTATAATCCGTCTTCCAGGAGTGTCTGAAATTGTACCCCCAGCAGCCATCCCTTTGCTGTCAATGCGCCATGCTGTTTGATGTTAAAGCGGAAATCTTTTTTCAGAGAATCGTTGAGGAGAACCAGCGCCTCGCCAAAGAGCGCCCCTACTTTTGTTCCTCCAATATAAAAGGCGTCGGTGAGACGTCCCAGATCCGGGAGGGTAATTTCAGCTTCTTTCACCGCTAAAGCCATGGCGAGGCGTGCGCCGTCCAAAAACAGGAAAAGTCCTTTTTCGCGGCAATAAGCGCTGAGAGTTTCCAGTTCTTCCAAAGTATAAATAGTTCCTAATTCCGTGGGATTGGAAATATAGACCATGGCGGGAGATACCCAGTGTTCATCTTCGTGCTGTTCCAAAACAGGCTGAATCTGCTGTGGAGTTAATTTTCCGTCGTTTGTAAAAACTTCCACTACCTTATGTCCGGTGGCTTCGATTGCGCCTGTTTCATGGGTGTTGATATGTCCCGTCTGGGCGGCGATCACTGCCTGATAAGGGCGCAGGGCATGAGAAATCATAGTCAGATTGGTGATGGTGCCGCCGGGAAGAAAATGAACATCTGCCTCTTCTTTTTTTATCAGACTGCGGATCAGATCTGCAGCCTTACGGCAATAGGAATCTGTTCCATATCCTACATTTTGTTCCGTACCCATGGCAAGGAGATTATTGAGAATCCGGGGATGGGCACATTCACTGTAATCATTTAAAAAGCTATACATGGTTGGTACTCCTTTTGGAAAATAGTAATCGTTGAAAAGAGGTTATAAAATCCCCTTTTAGGACAAATCTCTTTCTATTATATCTGGCATATCCGGGAAAGACAACAGAAAGATGTTGTTCCTTGCTTTACTTTTAAGGAAAAGTTGTTATAATAAGGAAAGGTGCAAAAGATACAGGGCTGTGGCAATAAACATATAAGAATATTGATATGACATAAATGTTCTTGTATGTGTAAGTGCGACAGCTCCTTTAGTTGTTTGGAAAGGAAGATTATTATGACAAAAATAGACATTATTTCAGGTTTTCTGGGAGCAGGCAAAACTACATTGATCAAAAAGCTGTTGTCTGAGGCTTTGAAGGGGCAGCAGGTAGTGTTGATTGAAAATGAATTTGGAGAGATCGGTATTGACGGAGGTTTTCTGAAGGAGTCTGGTATTGAGATCCGGGAGATGAATTCTGGCTGTATCTGCTGTTCTCTGGTGGGGGATTTTGGAACTTCTCTGAAAGAAGTGATCACTACCTATCATCCGGATCGGATCGTGATCGAGCCGTCTGGTGTGGGAAAATTGTCTGATGTGATCAAAGCGGTGAAGAATGTGGATGTGGACTGTGAGATCAGCCTGAATAGTTATACTACCGTGGTAGATGTGAACAAATGTAAGATGTATATGAGAAACTTTGGAGAGTTCTTTGAAAATCAGCTGGAGTATGCAAGAACCATTATTCTCAGCCGTACAGATACACCGAAGGCAACAGAGGAAAAAGTGGAGCGTACAGTGGAAATGATCCGCAAAGTGAATAAAGATGCGGTGATCATCACTACCCCAATCGAGGAATTGGGGGGAGATCAGATTCTGGAAGCGATGGAACATGGAAGGGAAGAGGAAGAAGTGATCTGCCCGGTATGTGGTCACGATCATCATGGTCACGAACATCATCACGAGGGTGAGTGTGGCTGCGGACATGACCACGATCATGAGCATCATCATAATGGAGAATGTGGCTGCGGACATGACCATGATCATGAGCATCATCACCATGATGGAGAATGTAGCTGTGGCTGTGGACATGACCATGATCACGATCATCACCATCATCATGCAGATGAGGTGTTCACAAGCTGGGGACGGGAAACGGCGAAGAAGTATTCGAAGGAAGAGATCGAAAACATTTTGAAGACACTTTCCGAGGACGAAAGTTTTGGAACCATTCTCCGCGCTAAAGGTATGGTGGATGGAAAAGACGGTCAGTGGATCTATTTTGATATGGTTCCGGAAGAGTATGAAGTGCGTACCGGAGCGGCTCAGATCACAGGAAAGCTTTGTGTGATCGGTTCTAAAATGAACGAAGAAAAACTTGCAGAAATATTTGGGGTGAAATAGTCATGTTTGATAGAGATGTGCCAGTATATTTAATTACAGGATTTTTGGAGAGCGGTAAGACCCAGTTTTTGGATTTTACTATTCATCAGGAGTATTTTCAGATTCCGGAAAAGACGCTTTTGATCCTTTGCGAAGAGGGAGAGGAAGAGTATGATGAGGAAAGTCTGAAAAAATGCAACACGGTGCTGGAGATTGTGGAGGAGCCGGAAGATTTTAACGCAGATACCCTGCGGATGCTGGATAAAAAGCATAAGCCGGAGCGTGTTCTGATAGAGTTTAATCCTCTCTGGTCTACGGATAAGTTTTATGATATGGCTCTGCCCAGAGGATGGAATATGGCGCAGCATATTGTGACGGTGGATGCCAGCACTTTCCAGATTTACATGAATAATATGAAATCTCTTTTTGTAGAAATGATCCGGGGAGCGGATATGGTGATTTTCAATCGCTGTCAGCCGGAAAATCCTCTGGCGAATTTCCGTCGAAGTGTAAAAGTGGTGAATGCGGGAGCAGAGGTACTTTTTGAGGATGAAGAGGGCGAAATCGAGGATATTTTCCAGGATGAGATGCCTTATGATATGGATGCAGATGTAATAGAAATCGAAGATATCGATTTTGGTATCTGGTATGTGGATATGATGGATAATCTGCAGGATTATGTGGGGAAAACTGTGAAATTCAAAGGTCAGGTTCTGAAAAGCCGTGATCTGAATGCAGGATTTTTTGTCCCGGGAAGAATGGCGATGACTTGCTGCGCGGACGATACTCAGTTTATTGGATATGTGTGCAAGAATCCAGATGCCAAACGTCTGCGTATGGGTTCCTGGGTGGAAGTGACGGCAGAAGTCCGGGAAGAATATATGGAAGTATACGGTGATGAAGGACCGGTTTTGTATGGAAAAGAAATCGTGCCGGCAGAAAAACCAGAGCAGGAATTGGTTTATTTTACCTGAGAGGAGAACGCAAGATGTTTATCATAGTAGGTCTGGGAAATCCCGGGAAAAAATACGAAAACACCCGGCATAATGTGGGGTTTGATGCAATCGACTGCATGGTGAAGGAGTATCGGATTCCTTTTGCGGGGACACAGCATAAGGCAATGTATGGAAAAGGCATGATGGGCGGTGAGAAAGTGATTCTGGCAAAGCCGCTTACCTACATGAACTTAAGCGGAGAGTCCGTCCGGGCGCTGGTGGATTATTATAAGGTGGACCCGGAGCAGGAGCTTTTGGTGATTTATGACGATATCAGTCTGGAACCGGGGCAGATTCGTATTCGGAAAAAAGGAAGCGCCGGGGGACACAATGGAATTAAGAGTATTATTGCCCATCTGGGAACGCAGAATTTTCAGAGAATTAAAGTAGGCGTGGGAGAGAAACCGAAAAACTGGGATCTGGCAGATTATGTACTGGGGAACTTTTCACGGGAAGATCGCAAGCTGGTGGATGATGCTCTGGAGCGGACGGTAAAAGCAGCGGAACTTATAGTGCAGGGGGAAACAGATCGCGCCATGAATGAATTTAACGGCGGTCCCCGATAAAGCGGAAAGGAATATGTCAAGGAAATGGATGCATTGGTACAACCTTTATATAATCTGGCTGAATTCGAGGAAATTCAAAAACAGATCTTAAAACCGGGAATCGTACAGGTTTCCGGTTGTCTGGATGCTCAGAAAGCCCATTTTGCCAATGGGTTTTCCGGGGAATTTCCTTTTCGTCTGATTATTACGGAAAATGATCTGAAGGCGAAGGAGGTCTATGAGGATTATCGGCTGTATGATCCGGAGGTCTTATTCTATCCGGCTCGTGACCTTATTTTTTATCAGGCGGATATTCATGGAAATTTGATTACAAAACAGAGGATTCAGGTATTGCAGGCGCTTCTGGAGAGAAAAGAAGTGACGGTGATCGCATCGATTGACAGTTGTCTTGATTATCTGATTCCTCTGGAGTTATGGAAAAACAGAGCCATTCATTTCTACAATGACAGTGAAATTTCTCTGGATCAGATGAAAACGGAGCTGGTAGAGCTGGGATATGAGCGGACGACGCAGGTGGAGGTGCCGGGACAATTTTCTATCCGGGGCGGGATTATGGATATCTTTCCTCTTACGGAGGAAAATCCCTGGAGAATCGAGCTGTGGGGAGACGAGATCGACTCTATCCGAAGCTTTGATGTGGAAAGCCAGCGTTCCATTGAAAATCTGGAAGAAATTATTATTTATCCGGCTACGGAAATGGTTTTGGATGAGCAGACGATCGCTGCAGGGCTGAAAGCCATAGAGAAAGAAGCGAAAGCTCTGCAGAAGAAGCTGAGAGATGAATTTAAGACGGAAGAAGCAGCCCGGGTCAAAAATGTGGCGGAAGAAATTCAAGATCAGATGCGGGAATTTGAGCATTTTACAGGAGCAGAAAGCTTTATTCATTATTTCTACAAAAATACCGTAGGATTTTTGGATTATTTTCCGGAAAATACGCTGGTGGTGCTGGACGAGGTAGTGCGTCTGGGAGAACACGCGAAAGCCACCGAGGAAGAATTTCGGGAGAGTATGATTCATCGTCTGGAAAAGGGATATCTGCTTCCAGGACAGACGAATCTGATCTGTCGGTATCAGGAAATTCTTCATAAGTTTCATCAGATGCACACCCTTTCCCTGTCTTTGATGGAGCCGGTGGGTGTGGGCTGGGAGGTTGCCAGAGAGGTTCAGGTGACGGTAAAATCTGTCAACCCATATCACAATAGCTTTGAGATGCTTCTGAAAGATCTGAAGCAATGGAAAAAAGCGGGTTATCAGACGCTCCTTCTGTCGCCTTCCAGAACGAGGGCAGCCCGCCTGGCAGAAGAACTTCAGGGAGAAGACCTGGCGGCATTTTACAGTGAGGATCCCAAACGACTGATACAGCCGGGAGAGATCAAGGTGGTCTGCGGTCATGTGAGCAGAGGATTTGAATATCCCCTGATTAAATTCGTGGTGATCGCGGAGTCCGATATTTTTGGAAAAGAAAAAAAGAAGAAGAGAAAAAAATCAGAGTACAGCGGAAAAAGAATTCAGAATTTTTCGGAGCTTTCCGTAGGAGATTTTGTAGTTCATGAAAATCATGGTCTCGGCGTTTATCGGGGAATTGAGAAGATGGACGTGGACGGTGTGACGAAGGATTATATTAAGATTGAATATGAGGGAAAGAGCAATCTGTATATTCTTGCTACCCAGTTGGAGCTTCTTCAGAAGTATGCGGGAGCCGATGCAAAGCCTCCAAAATTAAATAAATTAGGCGGGCAGGAATGGAAAAAGACGAAGACCCGGGTGCGGGGCGCTGTAAAAAATATAGCAAAAGATCTGGTGGAACTTTATGCTGCCCGGGAAAAGGAAAATGGTTTTCAATACGGTCCGGATACCGTCTGGCAGAAGGAATTTGAGGAAATGTTTCCCTTTGAGGAGACGGAGGATCAGCTGCAGGCTATCGAAGCGGCGAAAAAGGATATGGAGAGCGGAAAGATCATGGATCGCCTGGTGTGCGGAGATGTGGGATACGGAAAGACGGAGATTGCCATCCGTATTGCTTTCAAAGCCGTTCAGGAGGAAAAACAGGTGGTGTATCTGGTTCCCACCACGATTCTGGCGCAGCAGCATTACAATACCTTTGTTCAGAGAATGAAGGATTTCCCGGTGCGGGTGGATCTTTTGTGCCGTTTTCGGACGCCGGCGCAGCAGAAGAAAACGCTGGAGGATCTGAAAAAAGGTCTGGTGGATATCGTGATCGGAACGCATCGGGTTTTGTCAAAGGATGTAAAGTATAAGGATCTGGGGATGCTGATTATTGATGAGGAGCAACGTTTTGGAGTGACTCACAAGGAAAAAATCAAGCAGATGAAGAAAAATATTGATGTGCTCACCCTGACGGCCACCCCGATTCCCAGAACCCTTCATATGAGCCTGATCGGAATCCGGGATATGAGCGTGCTGGAAGAACCGCCGCAGGATCGAATGCCTATTCAGACGTATGTAATGGAATATAATGACGAGTTGGTGCGGGAGGCTATCAGCCGGGAAATGGCCCGGGGAGGTCAGGTGTACTATGTGTATAACCGGGTAAATAATATTGACGATATTACTAATCAGATCGCAAAATTAGTTCCCGAGGCGAATGTAGCCTTTGCTCATGGACAGATGAGCGAGCGGCAGTTGGAGAAGATCATGTATGGATTTATCAATGGAGATATTGACGTGCTGGTTTCTACTACGATCATTGAGACGGGGCTGGATATTTCCAATGTAAATACCATGATTATCCATGATGCGGATCAGTTGGGGCTTTCTCAGCTTTATCAGCTGCGGGGGCGTGTGGGAAGGTCTAATCGAACCGCCTATGCGTTTCTGATGTATCGGAGAAATAAGATGCTGAAAGAAATTGCGGAGAAACGTCTCCATGCTATCCGGGAATTTACAGAATTGGGAAGCGGAATCAAGATTGCTATGAGGGATCTGGAACTTCGAGGAGCAGGAAATCTTCTGGGAGCGGAGCAGCATGGGCATATGGAGGCAGTGGGGTACGATCTTTACTGCAAAATGCTCAATGAGGCGGTGCGAGAGGCGAAAGGCATCGAGGTGGAGGAAGAATTTGAAACTACCATCGATGTAAATGTGGATGCCTATATTCCGGAAAAATATATCCCCAACGAATATCTGAAACTGGATATTTATAAGAGAATTGCGGGTATTGAAAATAAAGAAGAATATGAGGACATGATGGAAGAACTGCTGGATCGCTTTGGCGAACTGCCGAAAACGGTGCAGAATCTGTTGGCTATCGCAAACCTGAAAGCTATGGCTCATCATATTTACCTGAAAGAAGTGAAACAGTTGGGAGAAGAATTGCGCCTTACCATGTACGAAAAAGCGAAGGTGGAACCGGCAAGAGTGCCGGAAATACTGGCGAAATATCCGGATGAACTGCAGTTTAAGGTGGAAGCCAATCCTTACTTCCTTTATCGCCCAAGAAAACGCAGGGCAAAGGAGAGCATTTCTATGATGGAAAAGGCAACGGAGCTTTTGGAAAATATGCAGTGTCTGGCAGAAAAACCAGAGGCTGAAAGTGTGAAAAAAGATTGAAATCAGGGAAAAAGGTTGCCCGGTTTTGGAAAATAGAATATAATGACTTCATGATGCCAGGGGCAAAATTGTGTGAGTGGAAGTACGGAACAATTTGTCTGGTATCTGTTTATGGTTAAAAACGGTTTACGGAGGAGCATATGAAGAAGATGAACGGAAAAATCGCATGTGGTATTCTAGCTTCCGCAATTTTGGCAGGAAGTTTCAGCGGATGCGGAAAATTAGATGGAACACAGACAGTAGCTACAGTAGACGGTGAGAAAGTAACGTTGGGGCTGGCAAATTATATTGTCCGGGATCAGCAGGCTCAGATGGAGAGCTATTATCAGATGATGGCGCAGAGCTATGGGATGGATATGTCCACCATGCAGATCTGGGATGAAAAGACGGAAGATGGAAAGACCATTGGCGAGTCAACGAAAGATGACGCTATGCAAACGATCCATACCCTGTATGCTATGAAGTCTCACGCAGATGAGTATGATGTGACGATCAGTGAGGAAGAAAAGAGCAAGATTGACGAAGCGGCTAAGAGCTTCATGGAGGCAAACAGCGCGGAAACACTGGAAAAATTAGCGGTGTCAGAAGGAGATATCGTTACGTATCTGGAGCTTCTTACATATCGTCAAAAGCTGCACGATCCGATGGTAGCCGATGTGGATCAGGAAGTGAGTGAAAAAGAGGCAAATCAGTCTACCGTCAGTGTGGTAAAATTCTCTACTGCGGGAACGGAGAAAGATGATGAAGGAAATACGATAGAGCTCACCGAGGAAGAGAAAAAAGCAAAAAAAGAACAGGCGCAGCAGCTTTTGGATAAACTGAAGGCTTCTGAAAATGTGGCAGAAGCGGATATGGATGCCATGGCGCAGGAGATAGATGAGAATCTCTATGCCTATACGCCAAACTTTACAACGGCGGGCAGCGAGGATGACACTTTGGAGCAGAGTGTGATCAATGCAGTTGCAGATTTGGAAGACGGACAGTTAGTGCAGGAGGTTGTAGAGGGAGTAGACGCTTATTATGTGGTGCGTCTGGACAAAAAGTTAGACGAGGAAGCTACAGCCAACAAGAAAGAGTCTATTATTTCTGAGAGAGAGCAGGAACAGTATGATAAGCTGGTGGAGGACTGGACAAAAGACTCCAAATTAAAAGTGGAAAAAAATGTCTGGAAGAAAGTGGAAGTGACAGACAGCGTATCTTTCCAGTATAAGCCGGCAGAGCAGTCAGAGCCGGAAGAGGGATCTGAGGATGCTGGTTCAGAGGAACAATCTTCTGAGGAAGAAACAACACCGGAGGCAGAGCCGGAAACTTCTGAGGAAGAACCGACAACAGAGGCAGAATAATGGAGAAACGGTAGATGACGAGACAGGAATTTTTAGCAAGAGCAGCAGATCATGTTCTGCTTCTGGATGGCGCTACAGGGTCTAATCTGAGAAAAGCAGGAATGCCAGTGGGGATTTCTTCTGAAGAGTGGGTACTGAAAAATCCGGAAGTGCTGAAAGAACTGCAGAGAGCTTATGTGGAAGCGGGGAGCGAGATTGTGTATGCCCCTACTTTTGGAGCAAACAGAATCAGTCTTATGAATTTTGGACTGGAAAAGCAGGTAACAGAGATGAATCGGCGCCTTCTGGCAATATCTAAAGAGGCGGTGGGAGCGTGCGCGCTGGTGGCGGGAGATCTTACCACCACGGGAAAGCTTCTGGAGCCCAGAGGAGATCTCAGCTATGAGACGTTGTATCAGATTTATCAGGAACAGATCAAAGCGCTGGCTGATGCGGGGGCAGATCTTCTGGTGGCTGAGACGATGCTCAGTGTGGACGAGACGGTGGCAGCTTTGGATGCAGCGCAGTCTGTCTGTGATCTTCCGGTAATGTGTACCCTATCTTTGGAGGCGGATGGAACGGCTTTATATGGCGGAAATGCCGTGGAGGCTGTGATGACCTTACAGGAGATGGGGGCGGCAGCCGTGGGGCTTAACTGTTCTGTAGGACCAGATCAGCTGGAAGCCGTGGTGGCAAATATGAAAAAAGTGGCGCAGGTTCCCATTATCGCCAAGCCCAATGCAGGCATGCCGGTGATCAATGAAAAAGGCGAAGCGTCTTATAGCATGAATGCGCAGGATTTTGCCCGGTATACCAGAAAATTAGTGGAAGCGGGAGCTGGCATTGTGGGGGGATGCTGCGGCACCACCCCAGAGTACATCAGAGAACTTGCCAGAGTATTATAAAATATTCTGGATGGCTTTATGACCTAATATTATGTAAACTTGATACTATTTTCTTGATTTTGAAAAAGTTTCACTACTTTTTGAGGAAAAAAGTAGTGAAACTTTTTTAAAAAGCACATTTTTGTATCATTTTTCAGAGGAATTTCGAGTGATTTGTTGCAAAAGCAACATGGGAAGTGGTGAAATTTTTTCGAAAAAGCTATTTTAGTATCATTTTATTGAACCGCACGAGTAAAGCCTATGGTGTTTTATAAATGTGGCGGGAATATTTTTTCTGATATTCCGAAGGACTGATTCCAAAATAGCGGGTAAAATACCGGGTATAGTGGGAATGATCATAAAATCCTAAAGAGAGAGCTGTTTCAGTGATGGAGGAATTTTCCTCCAGAAGCTGGCAGCTCTTTTCTAATTTTGTTTCCAGAATAAGCTGAGAAAAGGTAGTATGGAAAGCGGATTTTACCAGTCGGTTCAGATATTGGGGATTCAGATGCAGAGTTTGAGAGATTTTCTGAATAATCTGAGAGACCGGAGTGTGGATATTTTCACAGATCATCTGCAGAATGCGAAGCTCCCGGGAGGAGTCGATTTCTTTGTCAGAGATTTCCAGATGTGAAATTTATCGGAGCATTCAATAAATTGGCGCTTTTGGAAGGACCGGAAGGGATAGACAGAGAATTTCAACGGTTGATGCCAGTGATCCGTCAGGGTGGCTATATATCGGGGCTGGATCATCAGGCAGCGCCGGATGCACGGTTGGAAAACTATAGATATTATATCAGAAAATTGAAAGAGGCAATGAAAGAAGCAGGAGCAGACCGGTAGGGCTCCTGCTTTTTTTATGCAAAAGTCACAATTTTCTATCGCTGCGAAACTGTGAGGGTGAAACTCCGATTGCCTGTTTGAATTTTCGGCGGAAGCTGGAAGCGTTCAGATATCCTACAGAAAGGCTGACGACATCTATCGGGAGGTCTGTAGTGAGCAGAAGTTCTTTTGCTTTTTCCAGTCGGAGGTTCCAGAGAAAATCGGAAAAATTCTGGTTCAGTTCTTTTTTGAATAAGTAACTCATATAAGAAACACTTACATGAAATTCATCTGCAAGTGCAGTGATGGAAAAGTCAGGGGAGGTATAATTAGCTTCCACAGTTTCTCGGATCTGATTGCCGGGGATTGCCGCATTTTCAATTTCCTGTTCCAGCAGGATTACCAGTTTTTCGGTGTTTTCATGGATTTCAGTTCGCTTTTCCTCATAGGAACAGCTTCGGCAGTAAAATAAAGTTTCAAAATACAGATTTTGATAAGATTTAAAGTTTATATTGCTTTGATTTAAGGCATTTCCCAGCAGGGTAAGGATGTCGATCAATATACATCGCAGATAAAAGTCGGGAAGAGAGCCTTCCTGTTCTGCGGAATGATCTATCTGCTGGAACAGACGTTTCAGGTTCGCTCTGATTTTTTCAAAGTCAGTATCTTCCAATCCCTGTTCCAATTCGTCTAACTGCTCATAAGGGTAGGATAAATCTGGAGAATGTACTTTTTTGCGATTCAAATCAGAATAAGAGATTACAGGCGTGCCATTCTGATGTTTTCCGGCAAAGACAGACGATCAGAAAATAGGAAAGAAAATACCGCATCAGGGTAGAATGTTTTTTTGTTGAAGAGAATTTTTTTAAATGGCTCATAAGATCCTCGCAATATAAAAATCAGATAATAACTACTTTTACAGCATACCGCATTTAGGAAAAATAGACAAGAGCAAGGGACATTTTTTTGAAAAAAGCATAAAAATAATGTGCGTATTGTGAAAAACTCATAGAAAATTTGTGCGTTGTCATGTGTGGTTTGACGATTGTATGATACAGCTATCAGAAAAAACCTTAAAAGCGAAGGAGGTAGCAGTATGAATTACAAGAAAGTGACAGCTCTTATTTTGGCATCGGTGATGATGGCATCTGCATTCGTTGGATGCTCCGGCGGAGGAGACGAGAAAACAAGTAAGAGTGAAGGAAGCAAAACAGAGACGAATAGCAGTAAAGAGGAGACGTTGGAGGACATTTCTTTTCCATTGAAAGAGACGATGGAATTTACATCTTTCTCCGGCATGGATCAAGAGTATGCGCTGGATGAATGTCTTGCTATGCAGACGGCGATGGAAAATGCCAATATTAAGATTTCCTTTGATTCTGTTTTGGGAGCGGATCTAACAGAAAAGAGAAATTTGGTATTGGCTTCCGGGGATTATCCCGATATGTTTTTAAAGGCGAGTCTTGCTATGAGTGATCTGAATAAATATGGTTCTCAGGGGATTTTTATTCCGCTGGAAGATCTAATCCGGGAGTATGCGCCGAATCTTACAGCAAAGCTGGATGAGATGGACGCATGGGAATATATTACGTCTTCTGATGGACATATTTATTCCTTGCCGGAAATTTCCCGACCGAATGGTTCCAACCCGGCTTACTGGGTAAATAAAAAATGGATGGACAGTCTGGGATTACAGGAGCCGAAAAGTTTTGATGAATTGTATGAGGTGCTGAAAGCATTTAAAGAAGAGGATGCCAATGGTAACGGAGATCCGAGCGATGAAATTCCTATCACTTTTACAGATGTGGTGAAGCCGGAACTGCTTTTACAGTATGCAGATTATGGTTACGATACGGCGACAAGAACAGCGGTGATCGATGGAGAACTGACGTATCTGCCAACCAGTGAGGAATGGAAGGAGTTCATAGCTTATATTACAAAATTATATCAGGAAGGTTTGATGGATAAAAATTCTTTTACACAGAAACATGAACAGCAGGCAGCTATTGGACAGTCTGGGGATGTACTGGGAACTTTCTTTGATGCAGGAGCATTTTTAGCAGTAGGAAGAGATAATGACGATGATTATATCCTGCTGACCCCGTTCCAGGAAGGAACGTTTCCGAATAATACGGGAGTTACCCCTGGAACTTTGGCGATTACAGATGCCTGTGAGCACCCGGAGGTGATTGTTGCCTGGGCAGATCAGTTCTACTCAGAGGAAGGCGGTGTTCTGGCATGGCTGGGTGTAGAAGGAGAGACTTATAAGATTAACGAAGCTGGTGACTGGGAATGGATCGTTGGCGGAGAATATGGGGAGGATATTGCAACGGTTCGTTCTAAGGCAACGATTCAGGGAGCGCAGAATCACCCCTCTATTCAGCCGGATTTCTGGTTTGACAAGATGTCAGTCGAAGTCGATCCGGATGAGGTTTATCTGAATGAGCAGAGAGCAAAGGCAGCGGAGTTAGGAGCAATTCCTCTTCCGATGATGCAGTATAGTGATGAAGATATGAAAACAATTTCCACGCTGAAAACAGATCTGGATGCGTATATTGATCAGTATCTGGCGCAGGTAGCAACGGGAGAGCTGGATCTGGAAGAAAGCTGGGAAGAATATGTGGCAACGGCAAATGCTATGGGAGCGGAAGAACTTACCAGTATTTACCAGAAAACATACAGTGAAGCAATCAAATAGGAGATGCTTAAATGGTAAGAGGAAAGAAGATGAGTTTTTTTCAGCGTCTCTGGGAAAATATGAAGAAAAACTGGATTTTGTATGCAATGATCCTTCCTGTGGCTATCTACTATATTATTTTTGCTTATGCGCCCATGTATGGGATTCAGCTGGCATTTAAAGATTATCAGGTGAAAGAAGGAATTATGGGAAGTCCCTGGGTGGGGCTGGAACATTTTATTCGCTTCTTTAAATCCTATAATTTCGGACAGCTCTTAAAAAACACGATTGGAATCAGTGTGTACAGCCTTTTGGTGGGATTTCCGATACCTATTATTTTTGCGCTGATGCTGAATTATCTCAGAAATAAATTTTTGAAAAAGACAGTACAGATGGTGTCTTATGCGCCATATTTTATTTCTACTGTAGTTATGTGCGGTATGATTGCGATTTTTATGAATCCTGATACGGGTATTTTAAATGTGATTCGAAATTTTTTCGGAATGGAGTCGGTGGATTTTCTGGCAAAACCGGAATGGTTTAAAGATATTTATGTGTGGACCGGAGTATGGCAGGGAATGGGATGGAGTTCTATTATTTATATTTCTGCCCTTTCCGGTGTGGATTATCAACTCCATGAAGCGGCGATTATGGATGGAGCTACCAAAATACAGCGGATGATCCATGTGGATCTTCCATCCATTAAGCCTACGATTATCATGTTGCTGATTCTTCAGATTGGTTCGCTGATGAATGTGGGATTTGAAAAGGTATTCCTGTTACAGAATACGCTTAACAAATCAGCAGCTTCCGTTATTTCCACTTATACATATGAAGTGGGTCTGATCAATAGCGATTATGGATATTCAACGGCAGTCGGGTTATTTAACTCCTTGATTAATGTGATTTTGATCGTGGGCGCCAATCAGATCTGTAAGAAGCTGGCAGATGAAAGTCTGTTTTAGAAGGGGGGATGCGAAATGAAGAATAATGGCAGCAGGAGAAAATTCCTCCGTTCTGACAGGGTTTTTGACGTAGTTAATGTGGCGGTTATGATTTTTATGGTTATCCTCTTTGTGTGGCCGCTGTGGTTTGTGGTGATTGCTTCTGTCAGTGATCCCAATCAAGTATGGAGCGGAAATGTCATTTTGTGGCCGAAAGGTTTTACTACGGTGGCTTATGAAGCGTTGGCAGATTACAGTATGATCTGGGTGGGGTACCGGAATACCATTATTTATACCGTTGTGGGTACGCTGGTGAATCTGGTCATGACGGTGTGTGCGGCATACCCCCTTTCCCGAAAGGATTTTATGCCGAGAAATTTCTTTATGGTAATGTTCATGATTACCATGTATTTTGGTGGCGGGCTGATTCCTACCTATTTGGTGGTAAATAGTCTGAATCTGATCAACACGCCGTGGGCAATGATTATTCCCGGAGCATGTTCGATTTACAACGTGATTATCATGAGGACGTATTTTATCAACAGTATTCCCCATTCCTTGCAGGAAGCGGCAGAGCTGGACGGGGCAAATGCTTTCCAGTTTTTGATGAAAGTGGTACTGCCCCTGTCGAAACCGATCATTGCCGTTGTGGCTCTGTATTATGCGGTGGGGCATTGGAATGATTTCTATACGGCGTTGCTGTATATTAACGATCAGGATTTGCTTCCTCTGCAGTCTTTCCTTAGGGATATTCTGATGTCGAATAAGATGTCTTTGAATGGTATGCAGGGCTTGGATGCGGCGGCTGCCGAAGCAAAGATGCAGTTATCGCAGACCTTGAAATATAGCGTGATTATTGTTTCTACGGTACCGGTGCTTTGCGTATATCCCTTCATCCAGAAATACTTTGTGAAAGGAATTATGATTGGGTCGGTAAAAGGGTAAAGATTTGTATAAATTTAAGAAGTCTGTGAGGAAAAATCAATCTTAACCGACAGACTTCTTAAATTTACAATTAAGTCTGCTGGAGTAAGGTATGATAGTAATAAATAGGAAGTGCGCTCCAACCGTGGCATAAACTGCCCGCACCGTCAAAATCACTGGCTCCCTTTTCTGTTTCCCAGACTGTAGTGCCACCGGAATCAATCATGGGAGAATAAAGACGTTCAATATCCTGAAGAATCAATGAAGTATATCGTGTATAATCTGTCTTCAGCCATGCATCGTATTTAAAGCAGAGCATAGACAGGGAAACTGGAGTCATTTGTGGGTCATTTATCATTTGCTCACAGAGTCTTATGGATTCTTCAGCGGAAACAGCGCCACAGAGAATAGCTAAAGAATTTCCTAACTGGCTGTAGGAAGTATGGTCTGGATAGTCATAGACAATTCCCTTTGATTCATCAAAGAACATTTCTCGTATATGGTAATTTAATTTGGTTGCCTGTTCCGAATAATCATGTGCAATTCCCAGTTGTTCAGCAATGATTTCCATATTTTGCAAAGAAATTGACAAGAGAGAATTTAAAAGTACGTCATAGGAAAAAGTCTGCATCCCCTCATTGGATAGTCCATTTCTCCATTCATAAAAATTCCAATACGCAGAACCTTCAAAGGGAGAAACCAGTCCTGCTGTAGTAAGTCGGCGGGTAAAAGCTTCGATAATCGAAGAAAGTTTTGGATAAATTTCATTTAAAAATTCCTTATCATCGGTATACAGTAAGTATTCTTTGCATTCTGTAATGTAATGGAGCGAAAAGGAAGGAATTACGAAATTCATTTTTATGGGGTAACAAATAGATAATAAATGGTCTTCCCGCTGATCTTTGGAAATTAACTGCAGATTAGCTCGAGGGAATTCCTGCTCACCGAAAGCGTAATAGCCACAGAGCATCTGGTTGCGGCTGTCCATGGTATAAAGCGCCTGCTCGCGCCAGGGACAATCTTCATAGTGTTCGTGCATACAAAGACGCAGAGTTTCCACGCACATATCGTAAATGCGGGATTGTTGTTGAGTCAATAAAGGGCGAGATTGCTCTCTAAGTGGGTAAGTAGTTGGTATGATGGCAATCTTCTCGATTTTTACAGGAAATTCGGAATGAACTTCCAGGTAACGGCATCCCAATCGGCGGAAAGGATTGAAAAATATATTCTCTCCCTCTTTCGTTTTATAGAATATGCTGGATTGATGGTGCAGGTCCCATACAAAGAATTAAGGCGGTGACGCTTCCGGCTATGATGCCGGTGATTACATTTTCCCTGATTATGGCGTTGGGTAATATCCTGAATAATGATTTTGAGCAGATTCTTCTGTTTTATAACTCTGCGGTTTATGATGTTGCCGATACGATTGATACCTGGGTATACCGAGTGGGGCTTGGAAAGATGCAGTATGGAATCGGTTCAGCGGTTTCTATGATGAAAGCGGTTGTCAGTCTGGTGCTGATCGTATCAGCGAATACATTTTCCAAGAGAACAACGGGAAGAGGAATGTTCTAAGGGGGAGTGAAGATGAAAAATGTGAAAGTAAAATCAACAAAGATCAAGATGTCTGCGGAGGAAAAGATATATCAGGGAGTGATTGCAGCTTTTGTAGGTCTTGCCGTTTTGCTTTGTCTGATTCCTTTTCTGTATGTGGTGGGAATGTCTTTTACCTCGGAAGGGGAGATGATTGCAAAAAATTACTTTGTGATTTTCCCGGAGAAACCAATTTTATCGGCGTATAAGTATATTTTTGAAAATGCAAATTTCTTTTCGGGGATGAAGATTACTATTTTGCGCACGCTGCTGGGCGTAGGGACGGCCTTGATCCTGACTCTTCCGGTGGGCTATATTCTGGCGATTCGAAAACTACCGGGGAAAAATGGAATTATGATATTTTTCATTATTACAATGATTTTAAACGGTGGTTTAATACCTACCTACCTTCTTTATCGGGATTTGCACTTGTTGAATAGTTTTTGGGTATACATTGTTCCTTCGTTGGCAAATACGTTTGGAATTTTGGTGGTAAAGCTTTTTGTGGAAGGGATTCCCACGGATGTGATGGAATCGGCAGATCTGGACGGGGCTTCAGAATTACAAAAATTGTGGTATATCGGTATGCCGCTTTTGAAACCGACCATATGTGCTTTGGGTTTATTTGCAGCGGTAACGCATTGGAATTCCTGGATGGATGCCATGATTTATGTAAAGGATGCGAATTTGTGGCCGATGCAGTACGTTATCCGTAATTTGCTGACGCAGGGAAATAATGCAGATTTGATGAGTAATATCAGTACTTATGCAAAGATGACTTCGGAGTCTATGAAGATGGCAAGTGTGATTGTGGCAGTACTTCCGATTTTATGTGTATATCCGTTTTTGCAGAAGTATTTTGTACATGGTATGTTCACGGGTTCCGTAAAGGGATAAGGTCAACATAATTTTAAAGAAAAGGAGAGAAGAGCATGATGAGTAAAAAGGGAAACAGAATGTTGGCATTGGTGTTGGCGTCTGTCACAGCGGCAGGGACGATCATGGGGTGCGGCGGCGCCGAGACGAAGCCGGAGACAGAAACAGAAAGTGGAAAAGGAGAAAATACATCATCAGAAGCGGTTGATGATCAGGTGCCGGCTTTTGAAGAGATTGAATTTCCAGATGCCATGCCCGCAAATCCTACTTTGGCAGAGGAAGATTATTATGACTACGATGATATGAGCGTTCACTATGATATCACCATGGAAACGTATAATTATGGATATCCGCTGCCGGAGGACGATCCTATCAAGGCATGGCTGGAGGAAAAGTACAATGTGACGCTGAATCTGGAAGTGGTGGCGCAGGCAGATCAGGAAACTGTTTTGTCTACAGAGTTTGCCAGTGGGGAAGTGCCGGATGTAGTGACTTTGCCCAGTAAGGAATATGGTTTTACTTTGGGGGAACAGGGCATTCTGGTAGATGCAAAAGAACTGTATCCGTATATGCCTCAGACGTGTAAGTTTGTAACGAAGGATCTTGTGAAATACAGTACCATGGAAGATGGAACTATGCCGTTTACTACAAAATATGCGGTTCAGGATGGCGATATCTGGAATCTTGCGATCCGTCAGGATTGGCTGGATAAATTTGGAATGGATGTTCCGAAGACAAAGGAAGAAGTGTTGGAATTTGCAAAAGCATGTACGTTTAATGATCCTGATGGAAATGGAAAGGATGACACCTATTTTATGGTGGCAGCGGGAAATGGATTGAGTATGGGAATGCTGGAAGGATTTCTTCCAGGATTTGGGAATCCTGAAACTGCGGCAGTAGATGGAAAGCTGGAAGTTCCTATGTTGAATGGGATAACCAAGGCATGGGTGGAATTTCTGAATGAATTGTATGAGGCAAAAGTATTTCCTGCGGATTGGTATTCGATTGAATGGGAAGCTTCCAAATCTTATTCTTTGAATGATAAAGTGGGAATGGTAAGATATCCGGCGAAGAATTTATATGAAGAGTACTGCGCATTCCAGGGCAATGATTATTCGAAAGTGAAAAACTGGACGTATTTGCCACAGGTGCCGATCGAGAATGGAAAAGGAGCTGCCGGTGGAAATCAGGGAACGTTACTGGCAATCCCCAAAGCAAATGTGGAAGATGATGCAGGAAAATTGAAACGAATCTGCCATATTCTGGATGCAATGTGTTATGGAGGAGAGGCTTACTTTGAAACGGTACAGGGCGGCGGTTTGGAAGTATATGCTGACAAAGGATATACAGCAGACGTAAGAGAATATACAGAGGATGGTCTTTCCATCTGTTATGTAGATCCCAGCCATCCGGGCTTTACGGAGTATGGTTCTGACAATCTGGCGTTAGCTCCGTGGCAGAATTTTGGATATTCTTTGAAGTGGCAGAAAGAATACAGCACCGATGAAGAAAAACAGGATTACGTAAGCGCCATTAATGATAATAATGAAGAGCTTGCAAAAATGGATCGTTGGCCGAACAGCGCGTTGCTTTATACAAAACCGGCAGAGGTAACGTCCACGTTGAACGAATTTGCACAGGCGCAGTTGTTTAAATTTGTGACGGGAGAGCGCAAGATGGACGAGTGGGATGATTACGTTCAGGAATGGCTGCAGCAGGGAGGAAAGGAAACAGTAGAAAGTGCAGCAGAACAGCTGGGAGTGCCGGTTCCTGATGGAATTTAAGTGGGACGGAATGGAAAACGGAGACATGACGGAAGTTGTGCCTCCGTTTTTTAAGGCACAGTAGTTCAAAAATGAAATAAAAATAATGTATGTTGAAAAATAATAATGGTTTCTTTATGATGAAAATACAACAAGTATTGGGAGGAATACAGTATGTGGGAGAAAGAAAAAAACAGGGATGATATTTTCCGGGTATGGGATACAAAGGCGTTGCAGGGAGTCCATGAAGATCCTTGCCGCAGAGCGCTTTTTACGCCGAAAAAGGTTTTGTGGACGGCTGGAGAGGTGATAAACAGTGAGGTTTTGCTGGAGCAGAGAGAACTTCAGATTTCTCTGGGGGCTCATGAACCGTGTGTTATGAAAAGCAGGAAAGGGAAAATGGCATCGATTTTGCTGGATTACGGACAGGAGATTCATGGAGGAATCAAACTTCTGGTGTGGAATTCCAATGTTCTCCAGGGGGCAAAGGTGCGGATACGTTTTGGAGAGTCGGCGGCGGAAGCCATGGCGGAGCTCGGAGGAGAGAAAAATGCCACCAATGATCATGCCCGGCGGGATCTGCGTATGGAAGTGGGAATGATGAGTATGAATCCGGTGGGAGAGACAGGATTTCGGTTTGTGCGTATTGATCTGGAAGAAACCCAGGGGGAAATATGGCTGAAATCTGTGCCCGCAGTTTTTGTTTATAAGGATGTAGAATATAAAGGGAGTTTTTTGAGCAGTGATCCTCTGTTAAATCGGATCTGGGATGTGGGAGCATATACCGTACATCTGAATATGCAGGAGTATATCTGGGATGGAATTAAGCGTGACCGGCTGGTGTGGGTAGGGGATATGCATCCTGAAACTACCACGATTCAGGCAGTTTTTGGGGAGGATGATGCTGTGGAGCGGAGTCTGGATTTTATCAGGGAGGAGACGCCGCTTCCGGGGTGGATGAATGGCATGGCAAGTTATACCATGTGGTATGTGATTATTGTTTATGACTGGTATTTTCATACAGGGAAGAAAGCTTTTTTGGAAAAGCAGCGAGAATATCTGGAAGGAGCAGCAGACCAGTTGTCGGAATATATCGATGAAGAAGGAAAGGATACTGTGACGGAAGGGCGCTTTTTGGACTGGCCGTCGGAAGGAAAGGGTGCGGTGGTGGATGCAGGAGTGCAGGCGATCCATGCATGGGCGGCAGCGAGCCTTCAGAAAATTTTCCAGGTTCTGGGAGATGAGAACAGAGCGGAAAGATGTCGGGCAGATCTTAAGAGACTGCGAGCTTGCAAGATGGATTATCAGGATTCTAAACAGGCTGCCGCTCTTTTGGTTATCAATGGAATGGAAGATCCGGGAGAGGTCAATGAAAGGCTTTTGAAGAAGGGGGGAGCCCAGGGAATGTCCGCTTTTATGGGATACTATATTCTGACGGCAAGAGCCATGGCGGGAGATTATCAGGGCTGTCTGGATTGTATTCGAGATTATTGGGGCGGAATGCTTTCGCTGGGTGCTACTACTTTCTGGGAAGATTTTGATGTGCGATGGCTGGAAAATGCAGCTCGGATCGATGAACTTCCCGCAGAGGGAAAAATTGATGTACATGGAACGTATGGCGCTTACTGTTACAGTGGCTATCGGCATAGTCTTTGTCATGGCTGGGCTTCCGGGGTGACACCGTGGCTATCGGAAAATGTTCTCGGCATTCAGGTTTTGGAGGCGGGCTGCAGGAAAGTAAAGGTGGACCCCCATCTGGGAGATCTGGAATGGGCGAAAGGCGCATATCCTACGCCGTACGGTCTGATTCGGGTATCCCATCGGAAACGGGAAGATGGCAGTATTGATACGCAGATTCAGGCGCCGGAAGAGATAGAAGTGGTGAAATAAAGGAGGGAATGTAATTGAAACTGGAAGAACGGAAGAAATTATTTGCGAATCCTACGGGAGAATACAGGGGAAAGCCGTTTTGGTCCTGGAATGGAAAGCTGGAAGAAGAGGAATTAAAACGACAGATTGATGTGATGAAAGAAATGGGCTTTGGGGGATATTTTATGCATTCCCGTACAGGTCTGGAAACGGAGTATCTGGGGGAAGAATGGTTTCGCCTGATTAATACCTGTGCTGATTATGGACAGAAGGAAGGGATGGAATCCTGGCTGTATGATGAAGATCGGTGGCCTTCCGGCAGCGCTGGCGGTATTGTGACAAAAGAGGAAAAATATCGGGCGATGTTTTTGGAAATGAATCTTCTGGATGAAAAACAATGGGGAAATTACCAGGAGGATTCCGGTACAGCGGCGATTTTTGCCTGTATTTTAAAAGATGGAATTTTTTCGGCGAAAAGAGTCTTACATACGGGAGAAGAGTTGCTGGAAGGGGAGACGGTGTTAGAGTTTCGGGTTCGGTATGCAAAATGCAGTGATAATTATAACGGCTATACCTATCTGGACACGATGAATCAGGAGGCGGTGGAAAAGTATCTGGAATCTACCCATGAAAAATATAAGGAACATTGCGGGGAACGTCTGGGAACGACAATCCAGGGGATTTTCACCGATGAACCCCACCGTGGTCCTGTATTCAGTACCTTTTCTGATGGAGCAGAAAATGTAGTGCCCTATACGCCGGACATGTTTGAAGAATTTGAAAAAAGATTTGGTTACAGTTTGAAAGAGAATCTTCCTGAGGTGTTTTTGAGAAAAGAAGAGGGAGAGCTTTCTAAGGTGACCAGAGATTATTTTGAACTGTGTCAACAGTTGTTTCTGGAACGGTTTGCGCTTCCTATTTATCGGTGGTGTCAGGAAAATCGTCTGATTTTTACTGGACATGTGCTGCATGAGGATGCTCTGTGCTGTCAGGCGGTGATGCAGGGGTCTCTGATGCGTTTTTATGAATATATGGAATATCCCGGAATTGATCTTCTGGGGGAGGATAATACATGTTATTGGGTGGCGAAACAGATCCAGTCCGTGGCGCGGCAGTTAGGTAAGAAATGGGTGCTGTCAGAACTTTACGGTTGTACCGGCTGGCAGATGAATTTTGAATCTTATAAAAATATTGGAGACTGGCAGGCGCTTTTTGGGGTGAATTTAAGATGTCCTCATTTGTCGTGGTACACTATGAAGGGAGAGGCGAAGAGAGATTATCCAGCAAGTATTTTGCACCAATCCTCCTGGTATAAAGAGTATCATTATCTGGAAGATTATTTTTCCAGGATTCATGTGGCTTTGCAGGAAGGGAAGACAGAGGGCAGCCTGTTGGTGATCAATCCTATAGAAAGTGTATGGGCAAGGGCCTACAGTGGAGCTTTTCGGATACTGTGGGCGAAAGATAAAGAAATTCAACGGCTGGAAGAGCAATATGTACAGGTTTTCTATGGGCTCACGAATCACAGGATTGACTTTGATTATGGAGAAGAAGACATTCTGGGACGTCATGGAAAGGTGGAAAATGGTATCTTCTATGTGGGACAGGCTGCGTATCGGAAAATTCTGGTCGCCGGTGTGGATACTCTGAGAAGTTCTACGGTGAAACTTTTGCAGGAATTTGCCAATCAGGGCGGTGAAATTGTATTTGCGGGAAAGATTCCAGAATATGTAGATGTAGAAAGAGCGGAAGCGGTAAAAGTATTGGCGGAATCTTGCGTTTGTGTTCCGTGGGAGGAAGATGCAGTTGTTTGCGCCTGCCAAAATGGAAGGGAAATTCAGGTGGAATCTTCAGGCAGTTCCAGGATTTTTGCCCAGTCTCTTACGGTGGAAGAGGGAAGAATGGTGATGCTCTTAAATACGGACAGAAAACAGGCATATCCCAACACAAAAATCGGTCTTGGAAAAGGCGTCTGTGTGGAGCGGTGGGATGCTCGGTCGGGGAAAATATTTACACCGGAATTTGAAAAAAATGACGGGAACATTTTTGTGACTACAGATCTGGAAGCGGGGGGAGAGCGCATCTATCTGATTCGTGAAGTGGATGGAGAAACGGATGAAGAAGAAACATGGCTGGGAAACCAAAATGTGGAATTAGAAGATTCTTTTTCCTATACCTTGTCAGAAAAAAACATCTGTGTGTTGGATATGGTGACAGTGAAACAGGAAGGGCGGAAAGAGATTTCTGAGAGAGAGGTACTGAAGGCAGACAGAGTTCTGCGGGATCAGTACCAGATGCCCTATCGGGGAGGGGAAATGCTGCAGCCCTGGTATCAGGTGAAATATAAGGGAGGAAATACAGAAATTTTGGGAACACCTGCGCTGGAATATACGGTAGAGGCGACGGATATTCCTGTCGATGCAGAGCTGGTGGTAGAAGAACTGGAACATATACGGAGATTGCAGGTGAATGGAAGGGAAGTTCTGGTGGCGTCGGTGGGAAAATGGATAGACATCTGTTTTGACCGGGTTAAAATACCGGATGGACTGCTCAAGATTGGTAAAAATAAGATCTGCATAGACATGGATTATTATAAAACCAGCGGTATTGAGACGATTTATCTTCTGGGAAATTTTGGAGTGGCATTGAAAGAGGGGCATCCTGTTCTGGAAAAACTTCCTGAAAAACTGCAAATTGGCGACATTACTTCTCAGGGATTGCCTTTTTATTCAGGCAGCGTAACGTATCTTCTGGAAACGGTAAGAAAAGGGAAAGCGCAGGTGACAGTGAAAGAATTTGGCGGTGCGTTGGTGAAATTGCTGGGCAGGCAAGATGAAATTATTGCATTTCCTCCGTATCAGGCAGTTGTGGAGGACTTGAGAGGGATTGAAGTGATCTTGACAAGGAGAAATACTTTTGGACCTCTTCATGAACTTCCGAAGAAAGCGGAATCTTACGGGCCGTATAATTTCCTGACGGAAGGAGAATATTGGAGCGAGGAATATGTGCTGTATGAGCAGGGGTTGTTAGGAAAGGCGAGAATACAAGAATAAAGGAAAAAAGGAGCTTAAGGAAGAAAGTTTCGCTATTTTTCGGGTGAAGAGTAGTGAAACTTTTTTGATTGGGAAAAATGAAATTAAATAAACAAAAATTATGTAGAATTATAATGAGGTGATTAAAAATAAACAAGAAAACTGTCTAAATAAACAATAAAATGGTGATATGAGAATAAAATATAGTAAAAACGTAAATAAAAACGAGAAAATAATGTTGACAAATGGTAAATGTGTGATATGATTATATAAAAAGAAACAGAAAAACTGTTATATAGTCAACAAAAAACAAATTTGCTGAACAAGAGTAAACAGTAAATTTGTTTAAACTATTCTGGCCAGATAGTTTGAAACAAGCACATGAAAAGGAGGTTCATTATGAAGCGAAAAGTGTTAGCAATGTTTTTGACAGCAACAATGGCGGCTGGTGTGTTGGCTGGCTGCGGCGGTTCTGATAAGGGAGGCGAAACTGCTTCTGGCGGCGAAAGTGCAGCGAATGAGGCTGGTTCAGAAGAAGGCGGAGAAGCTGCGGATGTGAATGAGGATGGAACCGTTAATAACCCGGAAGCAGTTGAAGTGGATGAGGATAAACTGGTTTTCTGGTCTCTGTTCAGCGGCGGTGATGGTGAGTTTATGGATCAGATTATCAGTGATTATAATGCCAGTGATCCTACAAAGCAGGTGCAGTCAATTATGCTGGTGTGGGATGACTATTATACCAAACTTCAGACAGCGGTTGCTGCTGGAAAAGGACCGGATATTGGTATTTCCCATGCTTCGAAATTACCTGAACTGGTAGAGCAGGGAGTTGTTGAACCGATTGATTCCTATTTGGAAGAATTAGATATTGATCTGACAACGATGTATGGGGAAAATTCTCTGGAATCGGTAACCTTTGATGGAGAAGTATACGCGATCCCGCTGGATACCCATGCAGAAATTCTTTACTATAATAAAGATATTCTGGAAAAAGCAGGCGTAACGCTGAATGAAGAGGGAAAACTGGATATTAACAGCAAAGATGATTTTTTTGCTATCCTTGACAAATGTAAAGCGGTTATGGGAGACGGAGAGTCTGTGATTTCTCTTACCAATAATGGTGATGACCCATATCGTGTATGGTGGGCGACGTATTTCCAGATGGGAGGAACACCTCTTGTAAATGATGAAGGTACAGAGGTTACAATGGATAAAGATATCGCAGTGAAAGCAGCAGAGTTTGTAAAATCTTTGTATGATAACGGATATGTTGCGGAAGGTATCGACGATCATCAGAAATTCTTCCAGAGTGGAAAAGCAGCTTTCTATATGGGAGGAACTTGGGGAACGGGCGCTCTTGAGAAAACGGAAAATTTGAATTTCGCCGCACAGCCATGGCCCAAATTGTTTGATAATGATTCTTGCTGGGCAGATTCTCATACGATTATTTTGCCGGTAAATCCTGACAGAACAGAAGAGGAAACAAAGGCTGCAGTTGAATTTATGGTAAGTGCTTCGAGAGATGGAGGTGTTACATGGGCAGGTTCTGGTCAGATTCCTTCCAATAAAGAAGTTCTCGAAAGTCAGGAATACAAAGATATGCCATATAGAAGCAGCTACAAATCCGCTTTGGATACGGCGGTACTGCCATCCAAGAATCCTCATTTCTACGCTATGAAGGCAGGAATGATTGAGAGCTTAAATACCTTATGGTCTAATACGGCAGATGCAGCAACTGCGATTGATTCTTTGTATAGCGAACTGGAGTCCAATCTGGAATAGTGCCGGTTGTCTGAGAACGGGAGAGCCGATGGCTCTCCTGTTTTGTCTCCGAAACAAAGAAATTCTGGAAGTTTTAGCAGGAGGGAAAGATGAGTAAAGCGAAAAAAAGGAAAACATTTCTGGTTGCTATGGCCTTTATTCTTCCGTTTTTCATTTTATATACGGTATTTACGATATGGCCGGTGATACAGGGGTTTTATGTGAGTCTCCATAAATGGGGGTTGATGGGAAAATTAAAATTTATTGGATTTGATAATTATACGAAATTTCTTGGAGATAAAAATTTTTGGGGCGCATTAAAAAATACAGCATTTTTTACTTTGATTACAACACCGATGCTGGTAATTACAGCTATGGTGCTGGCTATGTTGGCGAATAGAGCGACAAGGATGAAAAAGGGATTGAGAATTATCTATTACCTGCCCAGTGTTTTGTCAGTGTCTGTTGCGTCTTTTATAGCAAAATACACGTTTACGCCTTATACAGGACTGGTGAATGGGACGCTGCATTCTATTGGCGCATTGCCAAAGGATAAAGAATTACAGTGGCTGCAGAACCCGAATCTGGTATGGATCACTATTTCCCTGATGACTGTCTGGTGGACGATCGGTTTTAGTATGTTGTTATATCTTTCGGCTTTGCAGGATATTTCAAATGATATTTATGAGGCGTCTGCTATTGACGGAGCAACAAAGACGCAGCAATTATTTCATATTGTGCTTCCGTTGTTGAAACCAACTACCTGGCTTGTGCTTCTTTTACAAATGATTGGCTGCTTTAAGGTGTTTGGTCAGATTTATATGATTACAGGCGGCGGTCCTGCGTCAAGTACGAGACCGTTGATACAGTATATCTATGAAAATGCCTTTGAGAAAAATAATATGGGTTACGCTGCGGCGATGTCCTATGTACTTTTTGGAATTTTGTTAGTTTTATCTTTAGGACAGCAGATTCTGCAAAGAAAGGGGGAAGATTAAAATGGCAATGAGAAAAAAGACTGCGGGGTATTGGGCGCTTAACGTGGTATCGATTTTGCTGGCAGTTATTTTTATCGGACCTATTTTATGGGCATTGGCAGTATCTTTCCAGAAAGAAGGCAAGCAGATCAAATCAGTGGTCGACTGGTTTACGCCGCCGTATACGCTGGAAAATTATCCCGCGATTATTTTGAACTCAGAAGTTCCTACATGGCTGATCAACAGTTTGGTGATCGCAGTTGTTGTTACTCTTTTGACGGTAATTTTTTCGGCTATGGCTGCTTATGCGATTGCGAAGCTTCCATTTAAAGGAAGCAAAGGTTTTTTTATGTATTTTCTATTGGGGCTGATGGTTCCGGGTGAGGCAACGATCGTTCCTCTGTTTATAACGGTGAATGGAATGAATCTGATCGATACTTATGCGGGCATGATTCTTCCGGCGATTGCAGGTTCTATGAACTTGATTATTATGGTTACCTTCTTCAGAGGATTGCCGAATGAGCTGCTGGAAGCGGTGAAAATTGATGGAGGAGGAGAAATTACTACATTTTTCAAAATTGTACTTCCTCTTTCTAAAACGATTATTGCAACGGTTTGTATCTTCTCTTTCGTGGGAAGCTGGAATAATTATCTTTGGCCGCTGCTTTGTGCTATGAGCAATGATTTGTTTACGCTTCCGGTTGGTATTCCGACCTTTGCCGGTACTTATACGGTGGATTATGTAAGACCGATGACTGCAAGTATGGTAGCGTCTCTGCCAATGATTATTATTTATATTATTTTTGAAAAACAGATTGTTGCGGGTATTACATCTGGAGCAGTAAAAGGCTGATTTTATGGGGACAGGACGAAGAAGAGAAATAGATATCTGCAAGGGGATTCTTACGGTGACAATGATTTTGTGTCATTGCATTCAGTTTTTTGGGAATGAAACAGAAGGTGTGCAGAAGATTCTGGCAGATGTGATTAATTTGGCGACGTTTTCCGGTTTTTTGTTTTGCTTCGGATATGTGAGCGATATAGCCTATTACAGAAAAGAGTGGAAAGAGAGCGCCGGGAAAATGCTGAAAAATGCTGTGCGTCTTTTGGCGGCGTTTTATATTTCGGGTATCGCCTATGTGGCGTTTGTGGAACAGAAGATATTTCGCTGGGATTTTATTACAGAAGTTTTATTTTTGGAGAAATTCCCTGGATGGTCTGAATTTCTTGCGTCTTTTGCGGTTTTGATGCTTGTGGGGATTCTCGCATATCCGGTGTTGAAGCGGATAAATGTTTGGATTCTTTTGGGCGGAATTTTATTAAGCGGGGTTTTGTGTTGGATACCGTATGAAAATGTACATAATTCCTGGCTGGCGCTTTTGGTTGGGTCTGGGGATTTTACCACATTCCCTGTTCTGCAATATTTCGTATACTTTGTCTGGGGAATATGGATGTGCAGGAAAGATAAGGTGTGGAGCAAGTGGATCATGCTGGGGGCGATAGGGATAAGTTCTCCGTGTGTTGTATTTTGGATGAGGTATGGATATTTACCGGAGCGTTTTCCACTGTCATGGATGTTTCTTGGGGGAGGAAGCGTGATAGTATACACATATTACCTGATTTCAGCGGGACTGGAGAAGAATCATGAAAAATGCAAAATGATCAGTTGGATAGCCGCATGGCTGGAGAAGGTAGGGAAGTCTTCCTTGTATTATCTTTTGCTGAGTAATCTTTTGATTTTTGCGCTGGATGGTTCACATTTTAGTTTCCGTTCCGAAGGATATGCGTATGGATTTTTTGTAGTGGTGATTTTGGTGATTTCTTATCTGGAATGGTTAAGAGAGGGAAAAACAAAAAGTATTGTGAAATAGTGGAGGAAAATAAGTATGGTTAAGTGTTATGTAAAGGATTATCCGAGAACGCAGTTTGTGAGAAAAAACTGGGAGAATCTTAATGGAACCTGGGATTTTGCATTTGATGACAAAAACTGTGGGGAAAAAGAAAGATGGTATGAAGGGTTCAAAGGAAATCTGACGATTCAGGTTCCGTTTACTTATGAGACGAAAATGAGTGGGATTCGGGATGAGGGACGCCATGATAATATCTGGTACAGACGGCAGATTCAGGTAGATGCAGGGAAATTGGAGAAGAATAATTATGTGATTCACTTTGAGGGAAGCGATTTTGTCACAAAAGTATGGGTCAATGGTCAATATGCAGGAAGCCATAGAGGGGGATATGCCCGATTTGATTTTGATATCAGTACGCTGCTGAAAGACGGGGAAAATGAGCTTGTTGTGAAAGTGGAGGATTCCTTTGATATGCAGCAGCCAAGAGGAAAGCAACGCTGGATTGACAAAAATTTTGGCTGTTGGTATGTGCAGACAACAGGTATCTGGAAAACGGTATGGAGCGAATATGTACCGAAGGTGAATCTGAAAGCGGTAAAAATGACTCCGAATATGGAGGAACATGCTTTGGAACTGGAATATGAGGTGGACGCTCCGGAGAATTTGATGGGAGAAGAGCTTTTGGTATCTGCAGCGGTTTCCTTTAAAGGTGTTCCGGTGAGCAAAGTGATTACGGCAGTGACTTCCGGTCACGTGGAGGCGCGTGCAGATGTATTTTTGAGACATAACGATCATGGTCTGGAATGGGGTGTGAGAAGCTGGTCTCCGGAAGAGCCAGATCTGTATGATGTTGAATTTCAGGTGATTTGCCGTGGAGAAGTGGTGGATGAAGTGGGTTCTTATTTTGCTATGAGGGAAATCCGCATTGATGGACCGAATATTTTGTTAAATGGACGTCCGCTGTATCAGAGGTTGATTTTGGATCAGGGGTATTGGAAAGATTCTCATCTGACACCGCCCAGTGAAGAAGCGCTGATTGAGGATATCGATAAGATTCATGCGTTGGGATATAATGGATTGCGGAAACATCAGAAAACAGAAGATGAGAGATTTTTGTATTGGTGTGATGTGAAGGGTATGCTGGTGTGGAGTGAAGTTGCGGCGGCATATCAATATACGGATTATGCAGTACAAGAATTTACCAGAGAATGGATGGAGATTGTCAAACAGAATTATAACCATCCGTGCATCATTACCTGGACTCCGTTTAATGAATCCTGGGGAGTGAGCCATATAGAGACGAGGAAGCAGGAACAGCACTTTACGGAGGCTATTTATTATCTGACGAAAAGTATAGATAAGTATCGTCCGGTGATTGTAAATGACGGATGGGAACATACGGTTTCTGATATTATCACCCTTCATGACTATGAAGAAGTGGGAGAAATCCTGAAAAACAGATATATCGACTGTAAAGATCAGATTTTGACAACAGAAGTATATCATAGCAACCACAAATCAGCCATGGCAAATGGTTATCAGTATAAAGGTCAGCCGATTATTATCAGTGAATATGGCGGCATTGCTTTTAATAATGATGATTCCGGATGGGGTTATGGAAATAAGGTAAATACGAAAGAGGAGTTTGTGAAACGTTTTGATGAAATTACAACGGGAGTGAAAGAGATTCCTTATGTATGTGGTTTTTGCTATACGCAGGTATCTGATGTACAGCAGGAAATTAATGGTCTGATGGACATGGAAAGAAATTTCAAAGTAGATCCAGAAGTTATCAGAGAGATTAATGAAAGAAAAGTAGGATATTGGAGATCTTTTATGTAGGAAAAGATGCAAAAATCCCGCCTGGCGTATGGGTGATACATCAGGCGGGGTTTTTGTATCTTGGACAGTTTGATGTTAGCTGTTGAGAAAAGCTCGCTTTTCGTATAAAATGAAAGGAAAGCGTGTCAGATTAAAAATGTGGGAGGGTCACGATGGCAAAGGTAAAAGATTATGATATGGAAGCGATGGATGAACTTTGCGATTTGGGAAAGGCGTTGTCTTCTCCCATCCGCTTAAAGATTCTGCAGCTTCTTTATGAGGAGAGTCTGATTATTGGAGAGATTGCAAGAAAGCTGGAGCTTCCTGCATCCAGTACGGCATTTCATCTGAAGATTCTGGAGGAGGCGGGGCTGATCCGAATAGAAGAGCAGCCGGGAACCCGGGGAAATACGCGGCTTTGCACCCGGAAAGTGGATCATGTGACGATTAATCTGGTGAAGAAAAATACGAATGTCACAGAAGTATTCAGTGAAGAAATGCCGGTAGGAGCATTTACCAGCTGTCAGATTACGCCTACTTGTGGGATGTACGGACCGAATGGCTGTATTGGGAATGAAGATATTGAGTACTGTTTCTTTTATCCTGAGAGGATGCAGGCGGGAATGTTGTGGACTTCTTCTGGCTATGTGGAATACAAGTTTGCCAACGGAGTGCCAAGAAATCGAAAAGCGAAAAGAGTTTCGGTGTCTATGGAAATCTGTTCAGAGGCTCCCGGCTATCGGGAAAACTGGAAATCGGATATTACCGTGTGGATCAATGGGAAGGAATGCGGTACATGGACCTGCCCGGGAGATTTTGGAGCCAGAAGAGGGCGGCTGAATCCCCCAGATTGGCCCAATGGCTCCACCCAGTATGGGATTCAGGTAGTTTGGGAAGTGTGTGAAAATGGAACCTTTCTGAAGGGGCAGAAATTGTCAGATATTACTGTGGCTGATCTGGAATTGATGGAGCGGTCTTATGTGGCGGTGAGAATTGGAAATAAGCCGGATGCTCATTATGTGGGCGGGTTTAATTTGTTTGGGAAACATTTTGGGGATTACGATCAGGATATTATTTTGACGGTGGAATATTGAGGGTGTTAGGGAAGAAACCTTTTCATGTGTTTTAGAAAAAATTGTGTGGTGCAGGAGGGGAGTTTCTTTTTTGGTACATTTTATTTTAGACGCTGGGTATATGGAGAGATTAATTTGAAAATAACCCAAAAATCTTCTGAAATTTTGGATGAATACGGTTATACGATATATGAATACCCAAAATTGCTGAAAAATTATGATTTTTCCTGAGTTTTTCCAATAGATTTGGGTGTTTTCGCAGGATGCACATAGTATATGCCCAAAAATATTTTAAATATTATCGAAAAATAACGGAGCTGTTGCAGTGATTGCATATTCAGAATATTTATATATTTTATGTTCGGTCTGCGCTCATTTTGAGCCTAAAATCTCAAAGATGTGCTCGGCAAATTCGCTAAAAATATATAAATATTTCTGAGTTATACTTAAAGCGACAGATCCGTTATTTTTTGAAAAGATCCGAGTGTGAACCGGTATCGATTCTGATTTTGGTTGGTGATGGATGGGGAAAACCATAAAACCATATTTCCTGGGAAAGTAACAGTATTCATGTTGTTTACACCTGCAAATGGACAATATTACTGTATAAATAATGGAAAACATTTTGTGATTCACAAAATTAAGTTGACAAACCCAATATATGAGGTATAATCCAATTAAATAAACAAAAATACTGTTTAAATGTATTGGAAAGCGGAGGGTTTTTGCATGGAGTGTTACAGAAAGGATTATCCAAGACCGCAGTTTGTGCGGGATAACTGGGAGAATTTGAATGGAGCGTGGGATTTTGCCTTTGATGATGCCCGCAGTGGAGAGCAGGAGGGATGGTACAGAGATTTTAAGGGCACGATGACCATTCAGGTGCCATTTACTTATGAAACAAAAATGAGTGGGATTCAGGATGAAGCCCGCCATGATCACATCTGGTACAGAAGAAGTTTTCAGGTGGATGGAAGCAGACTGGAAAAGGAAAATTATGTGCTTCATTTTGAAGGCAGTGATTTTATCACAAAGGTTTGGGTAAATGGTCAGTATGTAGGCAGTCACCGGGGTGGTTACGCAAGATTTTCTTTTGATCTTACTTCGGTAGTTCGGGACGGAGAAAATGAACTGGTGGTGAAGGTGGAAGATTCTTTTGATATGCAGCAGCCGAGAGGAAAGCAGCGCTGGATCGATAAGAATTTTGGATGCTGGTATGTGCAGACAACCGGTATCTGGAAAACGGTGTGGAGTGAGTACGTTCCCAAGATTCATCTGAAAAGTGTGAAAATGACGCCTGATATGGAAGGTCATGCTCTGGATCTGGAATATGAGGTGGAGGCACCGGAAAGTATCATGGGAGAAAATCTTCTGGTGGCAGCATCTGTTTCTTTCAAAGGGGTACCGGTGACGAAAGTGCTCACGGCTGTTACGGCGGAGCATGTGGAGGCGAGAACCGATGTATTCCTGCGGAATAATAATTTCGGGCTGGAATGGGGCGTACGGGCGTGGTCTCCGGAAGAACCGGAATTGTATGATATTAAGTTTGAAGTGATGTTCCAGGGAGAAGTGACGGACACGGTAGGTTCTTATTTTGCCATGAGAGATATTCGCATTGAGGGTTCTAATGTGTTGCTGAACGGTCGTCCGATTTATCAGAGGTTGATTCTGGATCAGGGATATTGGAAAGATTCTCATTTGACACCGCCCAGTGAGGAGGCGCTGATCGAAGATATTGAGAAGATTCAGGCTTTGGGTTATAATGGACTGAGAAAACATCAGAAGATTGAAGATGAAAGATTCCTGTATTGGTGTGATGTAAAAGGGATGTTGGTGTGGAGCGAGATGGCTGCCGCTTACCAGTATACGGATTATGCAGTGAGTGAATTTGTCAGAGAGTGGATGGAAATTGTAAAACAGAATCACAATCATCCCTGTATTATTACCTGGACTCCATTTAATGAATCCTGGGGCGTAAGCCAGATCGAGACCAGAAAGGTGGAGCAAAACTTCACAGAGGCGGTTTACTATCTGACAAAGAGCTTGGACAAACATCGTCCGGTAATTGTAAACGACGGTTGGGAGCATACCGTTTCCGATATCATTACCCTGCATGATTATGAAGAACTGGGAAGAATCCTTAAAGACAGATATGTGGAGTGCAAAGATGACATTATGTCTACGGAGGTTTATCACAGCACCAGCAAATCAGCTTTTGCCAATGGCTATCAGCATAAAGGACAGCCGGTGATTATAAGCGAATATGGTGGAATCGCATTTAATAATGATGATTCCGGATGGGGATATGGAAATAAAGTGAACACGAAAGAGGAGTTTATCCGCCGTTTTGACGAGATTACCACTGCGGTAAAAGAAATTCCTTATGTATGCGGATTCTGCTATACACAAGTTTCTGATGTACAGCAGGAAATCAATGGTCTGATGGATATGGAGAGAAATTTCAAAGTAGAGCCGGAGATCATTAAGGAAATCAATGAAAGACAGGTAGGTTACTGGAGAAACTTCCGATAGGGAAAGATTGAATTCGGGAGCTGTCACATGAAATTGCTTCATGCGATAGCTTCCGAATATATTTTTTCACTATTTATATCAAAGTGTCACCACTTTTCAGTGAAATTCAAGTGGTTTCTCTCCGAAAATTCTCTATTTTACCGTTAAAAAAATACTTTTTGCCTGATTTCAAAAAATGTCACCACTTTTTTCGCAAAAAAATGGTGACATTTTTCAAGATTTCCCCAAAAGTATATTTTCTCGCCTCTATCAGCACAAATCGCCCTTGTTGCTGTGAGCAGTAACGGATTATTAGCCCAATCGCAAAAAAATGCAACAGTTCAGCCCGCGCCATTCGTAAAACCGCACTGCGTGCTTATCGTGGCTGACGCCACTGTTTTACTCATAAACAGGCGGACATCTGTATGGCTGAACTGTCGTCAAAAAATAATAAAAAACGACTTGTTAAATAGTTGTCAATGTGATAAGATAGAAATATCTGAAATCTGACTAATAGGAATCGTAACAGTTCAGCCTGCGCCATTCGTAAAACCGCACTGCGTGCTTATCGTGGCTAACGCCACTGTTTTACTCATTGACAGGCGGACATCTGTATGGCTGAACTGTTACTAGGAATCATCTTGGAAAGGGGAGAGCCTCTGTTCTTGTTGAAAACCAAACAGTGAAAAAGTGTATTAGTAAGGTTTCATATTTTTTTGCCCTAATTGTTAAAAAAAAGACAATAAAAAGGAGAATGGAGCTTATGAGCAGTAAAATTACTATTATTGGAGCAGGAAGTGTTGGTTCTACGATTGCATACACACTGGCAAATGATGATATTGCATCAGAGATCGTGCTGATCGATATTAATAAGGAAAAGGTAGAGGGAGAAGTGATGGATATCGCTCAGGGTACCTGTTTCCGTGATCCTGTATCTATCAAATCCGGTGAGTATGAGGATGCAAAGGATTCCGATATCGTTATTATCACTTCCGGTATTGCCCGTAAACCGGGACAGACTCGTATCGAGCTGACCCAGACAAATGTAAATATTCTGAAGAGTATTACTCCTGAGATCGTGAAAGCGGCTCCGAATGCGCTTTATATCATTGTAAGTAATCCGGTAGATATCATGACGTATGTATTTACCAAGATTTCCGGGCTTCCAGAGAGACAGATCGTAGGTTCCGGTACCCTTCTGGATTCTGCGCGGCTTCGTTTTGGTTTGTCCGAGCATTTCAAAGTGGCTCAGAAAAATATTCACGCATACGTATTTGGAGAGCATGGAGATACTTCCTTTATTCCGTGGACAGGCGCTTACATATCCGGCGTAAGTATTGATGAATATACAGAAACTATGAAAAATCTGGGCAAAGACATTGAAGAACTGGATAAAGACGCTATGCTGACATATGTGCAGAAATCCGGCGGAAAGATCATTGCCAATAAGGGAGCAACTTTCTATGCAGTTTCAGTTTCTGTCTGCAAGCTGTGCAGCATTTTGCTGTCTGCTTCTGATTCTATTACCACAGTTTCTTCCATGCTGCATGGAGAATATGGTATCGAAGATGTCTGTCTCAGCACACTGACTCTTCTGGGACCAAACGGTATTCAGGGTAAAGTGCCGATGCGTCTTAGCAAGAGTGAGATTGAAAAGCTTCAGGCAAGTGCAAACGCGCTGAAAGAAGTTATCGCTCAGATCGAATTATAAAAATAGAAAGGATACGGAAACTATGAAGTACAGTTATTATCCGGGGTGTACCCTGAGAACAAAAGCAAAAGACCTGGATGCCTATGCCAGAGCTTCTGCAAGGGCACTGGGATTTGAACTGGAAGAAATAGAGAACTGGCAGTGCTGCGGCGGTGTTTATCCTCTGGGTACTGACGAGATCGCTACAAAACTTTCTTCCGTTCGTGCGCTCAATGAGGCGAAAGAAAAAGGTCAGGATCTGGTAACACTCTGTTCTGCCTGCCATCATGTGATCAAAAGAGTCAATGATGATATGAAGAACGTGGAAGATATCCGCACCAGAGCAAATAATTATATGCAGCTGGAAGAGCCTTATACTGGAGAGACTACAGTACTCCACTTTTTAGAAGTGCTCCGTGACCGTATTGGTTTTGACACTCTGAAGGAGAAAGTGGTAAATCCGTTAAAAGGCAAAAAGATCGGCGCATATTACGGATGTCTGCTCCTTCGTCCGGGAAAACTTATGGAGTTTGACAATCCGGAAAATCCGTCTATTATTGAAGATTTTATTCGTGCCATCGGCGCTGAGCCAGTGATCTATCCGTATAGAAATGAGTGCTGCGGCGGTTACATTTCTTTGAAAGAAAAAGATATGGCGAAAAATATGTGTGACAAGATCGTGGACAGTGCAGAAGGATTTGGGGCTGATATGCTGATCACCGCCTGTCCTCTGTGCATGTACAATCTGAACAAGAGCGCTGCGGGAGAACTTCCGGTATATTACTTTACCGAACTTCTGGCAGAAGCCCTTGGTGTGAAGGATGAAGCGAAAGAGGAGGTGGCAAAATAGTGAATACCGCAAAGAAACAGGTAGAACTGATCAAAGAGATCAGCGGTGTAAATCCATTAAAATGTATGAAATGCGGAAAATGTTCTGCTTCCTGCCCCTCTTTTAATGAGATGGATATTAAACCACATCAGTTCGTTTCCTATGTGGTAAATGAAGATATCGAATCTCTGGTGCAGTCAAAATCTCTGTGGAAATGTCTCTCCTGCTTTGCCTGTGTGGAGCGTTGTCCGAGAGATGTAAAACCGGGTAAACTTATTGATGCGGCAAGACAGCTGGTAGTGAGAGAGAAAGGTCAGACGTATCTTTCGCCGGATGAGATTCCGGAACTTCTGGATCCGGATCTTCCACAGCAGCTTTTGGTCAGCGCATTCAGAAGATATAGGAGGTAATTCGCGTGCAGAGAATAGGAGTATTTGTCTGTCACTGCGGAAGCAATATCGCAGCAACAGTAGACGTTAAAAAAGTAGCAGAGATGGCTATGATGGAGCCGGGTGTTGTCCATGCAGAAGATTATCAGTATATGTGTTCTGAAGCAGGACAGGCGCTGATCGCAAAAGCCATCAAAGAAAAGAATCTGACAGGAATGGTAGTCTGTTCCTGTTCCCCGCGTATGCATGAGACCACCTTCAGAAAGGCAGCGGAGAGAGCCGGACTGAATCCTTATATGGTGGAGATCGCAAATATCCGCGAGCATTGTTCCTGGATTCATAAGGATATCGAAGAGGCAACGAAAAAGGCAGTGATCCTGATGCGGGCTGCTATTGCCAAAGTAAACCTGAATACCCCGCTGAAACCAGGCGAGAGCCGTGTTACAAAACGTGCGCTGGTGATCGGAGGCGGTATCGCCGGTATCCAGACTGCTCTTGATATTGCAGACGCAGGCTATGAAGTAGATATCGTGGAGAAAACACCGAGTATCGGCGGAAGAATGTCCCAGCTTGACAAGACTTTCCCGACTCTAGACTGTTCCGCATGTATCCTTACACCGAAGATGGTGGAGGCGGCTTCTCACGAGAAGATCAATATTTATACATATAGTGAAGTGGATAAGGTTTCCGGCTTTGTGGGTGATTTTACAGTAGATATCCGCAAAAAAGCCAGAAGCGTAGATATGGACAAATGTACAGGCTGCGGTGTCTGTCAGGAAAAATGTCCGTCTAAGAAAGCCCCCAGCGAGTTTAACAGAGGACTGAATACAAGAAGTGCGATCTACACACCATTTGCACAGGCAATCCCGAATGTGCCGGTGATTGACAGAGAACACTGTATCAAATTTAAGACGGGAAAATGTGGTGTCTGTGCCAAAGTATGTCAGGCTGGAGCAATCGACTACGAACAGAAAGATGAGATCATCACTGAAAAATATGGCGCTATTGTAGTTGCTACCGGTTTTGACACCATCAAATTAGACAACTATGACGAGTATGCGTACAGCCAGAGCAAAGATGTTATCACTTCTCTTGAGCTGGAGCGTATCATGAATGCGGCAGGTCCTACCAAGGGTCATCTGGAACGCCTTTCTGATGGAAAAGCGCCGAAGGAAATGGTATTTATCCAGTGTGTGGGCAGCCGTTGTTCTGATGACAGAGGAAAGAGCTACTGCTCCAAGATCTGTTGTATGTACACAGCAAAACATGCGATGTTGATCCGCGACAAATATCCGGATGTGAACGTAACTGTATTCTATATTGATGTACGTACACCTGGTAAGAACTTTGACGAGTTCTACAGAAGAGCGGTAGAACAGTATGGCGTAAATTATATCAAAGGTCAGGTAGGAAAGGTTATACCTCAGCCGGATGGAAAACTTCTGGTTCAGGGTGTGGATCTTCTGGATAACCGCCAGATTCTGAAAGAGGCGGATATGGTTGTTCTGGCAACAGCTATCGAGCCAAATCCAGATGTGCGTAAGATTGCAACTATGCTGACAGCCAGTATTGATACCAACAACTTCCTTACTGAAGCCCATGCAAAACTTCGTCCTGTAGAATCTCCTACAGCAGGTATTTTCCTGTCCGGTGTATGCCAGGGACCGAAGGATATTCCGGAAACGGTAGCGCAGGCAGGAGCGGCGGCTGTAAAAGCCATCGGACTTCTGGCAAAAGATAAACTGCTTACCAATCCGTGTACAGCAAAATCAGATGAACTTCTGTGTAACGGATGTTCCACCTGTGCAAATGTTTGTCCTTACGGGGCAATCACTTATGAAGAGAAAGAGATCAACGATCACGGTATCCGTGAGACACGCCGTATCGCGGTAGTAAACAGCGCGCTGTGTCAGGGCTGTGGCGCTTGTACCGTAACCTGTCCGTCCGGAGCTATGGACTTGCAGGGATTCTCTAACAGACAGATTCTAGCGGAGGTAGATGCAATATGTCGATAGAAGCAAAAGAAGAATTCAGACCGAAAATCGTGGCATTCTGCTGTAACTGGTGCAGTTATGCAGGAGCGGATCTGGCAGGAAGCAGCCGTCTGACTTATCCTGCAGACGTAAAGATCATTCGTGTTCCCTGTTCCTGCCGTGTGAATCCCATGTTTATTCTCCGGGCTTTTGAGAAAGGCGCAGACGGAGTGATCATGTGTGGATGCCACCCGGGAGACTGCCATTACAGTACCGGTAACTATTATGCCAGAAGACGTATGGCTCTTCTGTTCTCCATGCTGGATTATATTGGTGTGGAACATGGCCGTACCCGTGTAGAATGGGTATCTGCTGCAGAAGGCGTAAAATTCTCTACAACCATGAATGAATTTGTGGAGAAGATTCATTCTCTGGGCAAGAATGTGAGATTGGAGGATTTAAGATGCAGGAAATAATCAAACGTGCGAAAGAACTGCTGGCTGATGGAACAGTAGCCCGTGTTCTGGGATGGAAAGCGGGAGACCTGCCTTATAATCCGGAACCGGCATATTTTGAGACAGAAGAAGACCTGAAAGATTTCGTGTACAACGGATTCTGCGGGGCTAATTTAAGTAAATATATGATCGAAGCTTCCAAAAAGGAAGGAAAAACCATGGTCTGTCTGAAACCCTGCGATACTTACAGCTTTAACCAGCTGATCAAAGAGCACAGAGTGGACAGAGAAAAAGCTTACATTGTAGGCGTGGGATGTAAGGGAAAACTGGATATCGAAAAGATCAGAAAAATGGGTATCAAAGGTATTGAAAGCATTCAGGGCGCCGAGATCACCGATGAAGCAGATACTTTAACAATCCAGACTATTTACGGAGAAAAAACATGTTCTTATGCAGACGCTATGCTGGAGAGATGCCACGTATGCAAGGGCAAAGAGCATATGATCTACGATGAGATCATTGGAGAATCCAAAGATACGAAAGATGCAGATCGTTTTGATGAAGTAAAACGGATCGAAGCTATGAGTCCGGAAGAAAAGTTTGCTTTCTTCCAGAATGAATTGAGCAAATGTATCCGCTGTAATGCCTGCAGAAATGTCTGTCCGGCATGCAGCTGCCGTAAATGTGTCTTTGACAGCAATAAATTTGACAGCTCTCAGAAAGCAAATGTGGATTCCTTTGAAGAGAAGATGTTCCACATTATCCGGGCTTTTCATGTGGCAGGAAGATGTACAGACTGCGGCGAGTGCAGCAGAGTCTGTCCGCAGGGGATTCCTCTTCACCTGTTTAACCGTAAATTCATCAAAGATATCGATGAATTTTATGGAGAATATCAGGCGGGAGCAGATGCGGAGACCAAAGGTCCGCTGACAGATTTTACATTTGGTGATGTAGAGCCTGGTCACACAGGAGAAAGGGGATAATGTATGTATAAGATAGCGAAAGAAAATCTGCCGGCATTATTCCAGAAAATTGCCGCAGGACAGGAATTATACCTTCCGGTACAGGTGAGCGGTCAGACAAATTTTGCCGCATGGACAGAAGATGCGCAGGTTGATCTGGACACACTGAAAACGGTAAAATCTCCGAAAGATGCATTTTTTCCGCAGAGTGAGAACCTGTACACGGTAAAGAGAGAGGGCAAGAAACTCTCCGTGGAACCGGAAGCCTTAAAAGAGCAGAATTTTGTAGTATTTGGAATGAAAGCCTGCGATATCAAAGGTGTGGAAGTACTGGACAAAGTATTTCTGGCAGATCCGGTAGACAGCTTCTACGCTGCCCGGAGAGAACATGGAATTATCGTGGCTATGGCATGTCATGAGCCGGAAGAAACCTGCTTTTGTAAGGTGTTCGGCGTAGACTGTGCAGAACCGGCAGCTGATGTGGCTGCATGGATGGTAGAGGGAACACTGTACTGGAAAGCGCTCACCGAAAAAGGTGAAAATCTCACCAAAGAGGTAGAAAGTCTTCTGGAGAATGCAGATGCTTCCGAAGAAGAAAAAGTGGAAGCTGAAAAAACAGCGATCCGCAATATTGTAGAAAAGCTTCCTTACTCTCATCTGTCTTTGGAAGGATGGAATGGAGAGGCTCTGAATGAAAAGTTCAATTCCGAGCTTTGGGAAGAATTATATAAACCGTGTCTGGCTTGTGGAACGTGTACTTTTGTATGTCCTACCTGTCAGTGCTACGATATCAAAGATTACGATACAGGACATGGCGTACAGCGGTATCGTTGCTGGGATTCCTGCATGTACTCTGACTTTACGATGATGGCTCACGGCAATAACCGTACCAGTCAGATGCAGAGATTCCGTCAGAGATTTATGCACAAACTGGTATATTTCCCGGCAAATAACGACGGGATGTATTCCTGCGTAGGCTGCGGACGCTGTGTAGAAAAATGTCCTGCATCCTTAAATATTGTAAAAGTAATCAAATCCTTTCAGAAACAGGGAGGTGACAAATAATGAGCGAATGTACCTGTCACAAAAATTATACACTTGATACACTGGTTCCCCAGGTGGGAATTATCACAGACATCCGTCAGGAAACTCCGGATGTTAAGACATTCCGGGTAAATGCACCGGAGGGCGGGAAGCTTTTTGAACATATGCCCGGACAGTGCGCGATGGTCTGCGCACCGGGTGTCAGTGAAGGTATGTTTTCCATTACGTCTTCACCTACCAATAAAGAATATCAGGAATTTAGTATCAAAAAATGCGGAATGCTGACAGATTATCTCCACAGCCTTCAGGTGGGAGATGAAATCACAGTCCGCGGACCATACGGAAATCATTTTCCGGTGGAAACAGAATTAAAAGGAAAGAACCTGCTGTTTATCGCCGGAGGTATCGGACTTGCTCCGCTGCGTTCCGTGATTAACTACGTTCTGGACAACCGGGAAAACTACGGAACCGTGGATATCCTTTACGGTTCCCGTTCCGCAGACGATCTGGTACAGCTGAAAGAAATCCAGGAAGTATGGATGAAAACAGAGGGTGTGAACGTATACCTGACCATCGACCGGGAACAGGAAGGCTGGGACGGTCATGTGGGATTCGTACCTACGTACCTGAAAGAAATCGGATTTACTACGGATAAAGTAGCTCTGGTCTGCGGACCGCCGATCATGATCAAATTCGTACTGGCTGGACTTCAGGAAATGGGATTCACCAAAGAACAGGTGTATACCACACTGGAGCTGCGTATGAAATGCGGCGTAGGAAAATGCGGACGCTGCAACATTGGATCAAAATATGTGTGCAAAGACGGTCCGGTATTCCGTTTTGATGAAATTGACGAACTGCCCAACGAATATTAGAAACTGAGCAGCAGAGGCAGCGATCGATACATCGCAAACTCAGTCTGCGCTCACTTTGAGCCTGAAGTCTCAAAGATGTGCTCGACAAATTCGTTTGTGATCGTATCAATCGCTAGACAACTGTTCAATGTGGGAGGTTTGCTCGGCAGGGTGTGGAGAGGGAGTAGCCCTCAAGTGCTGCACTGCGGAAATTACAAAAAAGTCTTTATAGACATGTGAAACTCAACCGAGATGGAGCGGAGCGGAATCGAGGTGTCTATAGGGAGTTGTATTATGTATGAAAGGAATTGGTATAAATACATGGAAAAAATGGTAAATGTGTTTTTCTTTGGTAAAAGATACAGTGTGCCTGCAGAACTGACAATCATGACAGCCATGGAGTATGCAGGTTATACTCTGAAAAGAGGCTGCGGCTGCCGTCATGGTTTTTGTGGAGCCTGCGCAACAATTTACAGAATCAAAGGTGACAATGAACTGAAAACTTGTCTTGCCTGTCAGACACAGGTACAGGAAGGTATGTATGTGGCAAGTATTCCGTTCTTCCCTACCGATAAGAGAACGTATGATATTGAAGAGATCCGTCCAAATCAGCAGATTATGATGGAGCTGTATCCGGAAATTTACAGCTGTATCGGATGTAATGCCTGTACAAAAGCCTGTACGCAGGATCTGAACGTTATGCAGTATATCGCATATGCGCAGAGAGGCGAGTTTGAGAAATGTGCAGAGGAGTCCTTCGACTGTGTAAGCTGCGGATGCTGTTCTGTAAGATGTCCGGCAGGTATTTCCCATCCTCAGGTTGGTCAGCTGGCAAGACGTCTTACTGGAAAATATATCGCACCGAAAGCAGAGCATCTGGAAAATCGTGTGGAAGAAATCAACAGCGGTGCATACGATGAGCTGATCGAGCAGATTATGCAGAAGCCTATCACAGAGATGAAAGAACTTTACAATAACAGAGAGATTGAGAAATAAGGAGGGCAGAACATGTATACACCATATCCAGAACATATGATGGAATCTATCAAAAAGGTAGAGGCTACAAGAAAAGAACGTATGTCTACGGAACCAAGACGTCTGACAGCGGACGAAAAAGATGCGCTTCTGAAAGAATTTCATCCGGATTACAAAGAAGAAGCATTTGAAGAGATCAAGGTGGGACCGAATAAAGGTCAGAAAGCAAATAAAGAGCTGGTACATCTGCTTCACTCCAACAGTCGTCTGTTGAAGGATAAAGTAGATCTTAACAAAGTGGATTATGATGTGGACGTGCTGGTAATCGGCGGCGGCGGAGCAGGCGCTTCCTGCGCGATCGAAGCTCACAAAGCAGGCGCTAATGTTATGATGGTGACAAAACTCCGTATCGGAGACGCTAACACCATGATGGCAGAAGGCGGTATTCAGGCAGCAGATAAGGAAAATGATTCTCCGGTACAGCATTATCTGGATGCTTTCGGCGGCGGACATTTTGCTGCAAAGCCGGAGCTGGTAAAACGTCTGGTAATGGAAGCTCCGGACGCCATCAAATGGCTGAACGAGCTGGGTGTGGAATTTGATAAAGAAGAAGACGGAAGAATGATCACCACTCACGGTGGCGGAACTTCCAGAAAGAGAATGCATGCGGCAAAAGACTATTCCGGTTCTGAGATCATGCGTACTCTTCGTGATGAAGTGCTGAACCGTCAGATTCCAGTTGTGGAATTTACAGCAGCAGTAGAGCTGATCAAAGATGAAAAAGGTCAGGTTGCCGGCGCTGTTCTGAAAAATATGGAAACCGATGATTATCTGGTAGCAAGAGCAAAAACAGTAGTTATCGCTACTGGCGGTGCAGGTCGTATGCATTATCAGGGATTCCCGACTTCCAACCATTACGGCGCAACTGCTGATGGTTTGATTCTGGGATATCGTGCAGGTGCATCTTTACTGTATCAGGATTCTATTCAGTACCATCCTACCGGAGCTGTTTATCCGGCACAGATCCTGGGCGCTCTGGTAACAGAGAAAGTTCGTTCTGTAGGAGCGCAGCTGGTAAATGCAGAAGGTGAAGCTTATATTCATCCGCTGGAGACTCGTGATGTCAATGCATCCGGTGTTATCCGTGAATGTAAAGAAGGCCGCGGCGTAGAAGTACCGGGCGGACAGCAGGGCGTATGGCTGGATACTCCGATGATCGAGATGCTGGGCGGCGAAGGAACGATCGAAAAGAGAATTCCGGCAATGTTCCGTATGTACATGAACTATGGCATTGATATGAGAAAAGTTCCGATTCTGATCTATCCTACTCTGCATTATCAGAACGGTGGTCTGGAAATCGAAGGAGATGGATTTACAAAATCTATCGACAATCTGCTGGTAGCAGGGGAAGCTGTAGGAGGAATCCACGGAAGAAACCGTCTGATGGGTAATTCTCTTCTGGATATCATTGTATTCGGAAGAAATGCAGGCAAGGCTGCAGCAGCAAAAGCAAAAGATGTGGAACTGGGTACAATGAACCTGGATCACGTGGAAAACTATGCAAAAGAACTGGATGAAGCTGGAGTAACAACAGGAGACGTATCTCCGCTGCTTCTGCCGAAGTATGCAAGACACGAGAGATAGGAGTGTGAAATCTGATGCGTGAAATTAATGTTCAGCAGATTACCGATGTGGTAGAAAAGCTTTGCATCGAGGCAAATAATCATTTGCCGGAGGATGTAAAGGGAGCGATCAGAAAATGCCGTGCCTGTGAGGACGGAGAGATCGCTTGCGGCGTTCTGGATAACATTATCGAGAACTTTGAAATTGCAGATAACGAGTGCGTACCGATCTGTCAGGATACTGGAATGGCATGTGTATTTCTGGAAATCGGACAGGACGTACACATGGTAGGCGGCAATTTGGAAGATGCTGTTAATGAAGGCGTACGCCGTGGATACGATAAGGGATACCTGAGAAAATCTGTAGTAAAAGATCCGGTTCGCCGGGGAAATACGGGAGATAATACACCGGCTATGATCTATACAGAGATCGTTCCGGGAGAAAATATCAAGATTACGGTAGGTCCGAAGGGATTTGGAAGTGAAAATATGAGTGCAATCCGTATGTTCAAACCTTCCGCAGGACTTCAGGGAATCAAAGATTTTATCATTGAGACCGTGGAGACAGCAGGACCGAACCCGTGTCCTCCGATGGTGGTTGGCGTTGGTATCGGCGGAACCTTCGATAAGGCTGCCCTTCTGGCAAAGAAGGCCCTTATGAGACCGCTGGATTCTTCCAATGAAGATCCATTCTATGCAGATTTGGAAGTGGAAATGCTGGAAAAGATCAACGAGCTGGGAATCGGACCTCAGGGATTTGGTGGAAAAACGACAGCGATCGGTTTGAATATCGAGACACTGCCGACTCATATTGCGGGAATGCCCTGCGCGATCAACATCAACTGTCATGTAACCCGTCACAAATCGGAGGTGATCTAATATGGCTAAGAAGATAACACTGCCTCTTACAGAGGAATTGGCAAAAACACTTCATGCAGGAGATCAGGTATTGCTTACCGGTACTATTTATACCTCCCGTGATGCAGGACATAAGAGAATGTGTGAAGCTCTGGCAAAAGGAGAAGAAATTCCTTTTGATCCTACCGATGCAACAATCTACTACGTAGGACCGACCCCTGCAAAACCAGGTCAGGTAATCGGTTCTGCAGGTCCTACTACCAGCGGACGTATGGATGCTTACGCACCTACGATGATGTCCGTGGGCGCAAGAGGAATGATCGGTAAGGGAGCCCGTCTTCCAGAAGTAGTGGACGCTATGAAAAAATACAGCGGCGTATACTTTGGAGCAATCGGCGGAGCAGGAGCTCTTCTGGCAAAATGCATCAAAAAGGCAGAATTGATCGCATATGAAGATCTGGGTGCGGAAGCGCTGAGAAAACTGTATGTGGAAGATATGCCTCTCGTTGTCATTATTGACAGCGAAGGCAATAACCTTTACGAAGAGGGAAGAGCAGAATACCTGAAAAATAAATAAAAAACAGGTTAGATAAGGATTGGAGAAAAAATACAATGGATATGAAATTAATTACAGATCTGCTGGAGGCGTTGATGATTCTTTGTTTTGGTCTTTCCTGGCCAATTTCCATTCGGAAATCCTGGGTATCCAGAACAGCAAAAGGAAAAAGTCTGTTTTTCGAATGCTTCCTTTGGATTGGCTACGTATTCGGTATTGTCCGTAAATTTATGCAGGTAAGCATGGGCGTGGAGACAAGCTGGCTGTTTTATCTGGGAGGGTTTTTCTATTTCCTGAACATTATAGAAATCACCATTGATATGGCTCTGTACTTCAGAAATGTGAAACTGGATAAAGAAAGAGAAGCAAATCAGGCATAAAAGAAAAAATGTCATCGGAACAAAGGAGGTTGTTCCGGTGGCATTTTTTTATAGGATAGAGACTTGTTGTATGAAATGATACTAAAATAGCTTTTTCGAAAAAATATCACTATTTTGCATGTTGCTTTTGCAACAAACTTATTAAAAAATAGAGAAATTTTGTTGAAAATTGATACTAAACAACACTTTTGCAAAAGATGTCACCACTTTTGGGATATATCTATATTATTTCCATAATATTTTTATTTTTTTGACAGGAGGAAAATCTATGCTCTTAGGCATTGATGTGGGAACATCCAGTATCAAAGGAATGTTAATGGAGGAGAACGGCAGGATATTGGCAATCAGTGCCAGAAATTATGATGTGAGTTTTCCAAAGCCGAATTATGCAGAGCAGGATCCCCGGATGTGGTGGGTAAGATTATGCCAGGTGATGGGAGAACTGCAGAGAAAATGTCCCAGGATGAAAGAAGATTTGCAGGGAATTGGTCTTTCCGGTCAGATGCATGGTCTGGTAGCCATTGATAAAGAAGGGATTCCCGTGCGCCCGGCGATTATCTGGATGGATCAGCGGGCAACGAAAGAGCTGGAAGAGATAAAAGAGAAAATCCCATTTTCAAGGCAGGGGGAAATCTTTCATAATCAGGTATTTAATGGATTTGCCCTGCCTTCTCTTTTGTGGATGAAGCGGGAAGAGCCGGATTTATACGAAAGAATTGATAAGATTTTTCAGCCGAAAGATTATATCCGGTATTGTATGACGGGAGAAGTGGGAACGGAAGAATCGGATGCTTCTGCCGCTTTGCTGATGGATGTGGGAAAGAGAGAATGGGCGCGGGATGTGCTGGAAATTCTTGAGATTCGACGAGAGATTTTACCTCCTCTGGGTCATTCCTGGGAGGTTGCAGGGAGAGTAACGGAGAAAGCCGCAAAGGAATTGGGAATCCGAGCAGGGATTCCGGTGGTTTATGGAGCCGGAGATCAGCAGGCACAGAGTATCGGAAATGGCGCTGTAAGAGAAGGACTTTTGATTTCTAATATTGGCACTGGCGCGCAGGTGTCTTGTTACAGTAAAAAGGATTGGTATGATACGAAACTTCGGACGCACACATTCTGTCATGGAATTCCAGATGGATATACGATTTACGGAGCTATGCTTTCCGGCGGAATGTCTCTGAAATGGCTGAAAAATAATATTTTAGATGTCGGAAGTTTTGACGAGCTGAGCGCTATGGCTGGTGAGACAGCGCCGGGAAGTGACGGCGTTATTTTTCTTCCCTATCTCAGTGGAGAGCGCACGCCGCTGATGAATCCGGGAGCAAAAGGAATGTTTTTTGGACTTTCCATTGAACAGGATCGCCGTCATGTGGCAAGAGCAGTGATGGAAGGCGTTACCTATGCGTTGAAAAGTTCATTAGATATTTTACAGAGTATGGGAATAGATGCAAAACGGATTCTGGCTTCCGGCGGCGCCGCCCAAAGTCCGGTGTGGCTGCAGATTCAGGCAGATATTCTGGGAAAAGAAGTGCAGGTCTGTAACGTAAAAGAACAGGCATGTCTGGGCGCATGCATGTTAGCCGGGGTGGGCTGCGGAGTCTACGGGGATATTGGTCAGGCTTGTGAAAATCTGGTATCGTATGAGGAGAAAATTTATCTGCCGAATCAGGAAAATCAGTCTCTTTACAGGGAACAATATGTAAAATTTCAGGGACTTTATGAGAATACCAAAGAGTTTTTGTAATTATAAAGATAGTGAATAGTTACGATTATTTTACTCATGATAAAAGAAGCGAAGGGGAGAAGTAAGTGCTGACAAAAGAATATATTAGAAGGCTGTCCGGCAGCAGAACTTATAATAAAGGTATAGAGGTATACAACGAAGGAAAAGTAGTACCCTTTTCAGCAGAAGAAAATCAGGCTACCGACCGCGCGCATCGAATCGGCCAGAAAAATACAGTCAATGTATATAAGCTGATTGCGAAGGATACCATAGAAGAAAATATTGTAAAACTTCAGGAGAAAAAACATGCCCTTGCCGATCAGATCCTGTCGGGAGAAGATATGGGAAGCGGAAGCTTTACAAGGGAAGAAATATTGGAATTGATCTCGAAGTGATAAAGTACGGAAGAAAGTACGCAAGATAATGCGCAAGATCAATGGAGGTGCGGATAAACGCACAACTTATGAAGAATCGTGTCATAATCGAGTCAATCGGGTCAATGGAATTGACATGATTGACTCGATTTGATGGGATAGATTTATAAAGTTGAAATAAAAAAAGCAGCTGTAAAAATGGAATGCGATACGCAGATTACTGTCAAGGTAGAAAAACAGTTAAGAGACGAAGAAGATAAAATATTGGAATATGTCAGGATACATGGTGTTATCACCAAAAATAATGTGGTAGAGTTACTTGAAGTAAGTGCTTCTACTGCGACCAGAGTTATCCGAAAAATGGTAAAGGCTAATTTATTAAAACAGAATGGAAAAGCACGAAATACACACTATACTATTTCAGAATAAATAATTATATCAGGTGGAACGATCAAGGGATGCTCAACCACTTAGGAGGACAATTCCAGATAAGCCCAACAGCAGGAATCAGAGATATATAAAAATATAGAATATCCCGTGAGTTATTTGCAGGTTTTCAGCCGATATTGTGATGGAGAGCACCCCATCCGTTCCCGAAAAATCTTTGTATAATAGGAAGAGCTGGCAAATCCTACCTGATTGGATATTTCTGTGATTGACAAGTGCGGATCGCTCAAGAGGGGCAGGCTCTTCTCAATGCGGAAGGCGAGAAGATACGCAAACAGGGATTCCTTCATATATTTTTTGAAAAATCGGCAGCATTCGCTGGGGCAGATATTTACTTGGGCGGAAATATCTGCCAGCGTAAGTTTTTCCATATAGTGTTCCTGGAGATAGGATAATATTTTTTTCAGTCGATCCATATGTTTCAGAGCAGAAAGATCCTGTGTCTCCTGATCGCAGGCGGTATTTTCCCAGAGTTTGCCCCAGATGAGGGAAAGGCTTTGCTGAATCTCCCATTCAAAGGAAAGGGATGGAGCCAGAGAGAGTCTCCTGATATGTTCTAATTCCCCTAGAATCTCTTCCTGCCAGGGCAACTGAGGTGAAAAAACGAGACTGTCCAGAGAGGAATCCAACAGTGGTTTTACATATTTGGAATGGAGAATACTGCCCTCGTAACCAAAAAGAAAACGGGGGTGGAAGGTCGTGGAAAGATAGATACAGTCGGAGTCATGGTAGGAAAATCCGGTATGGAGGGCATTGGAATTACAAAAAAGCCCTTCTCCAGCTTTTAAATGATAGACAGAATCGTTAATCTGATAATTCATTTCGCCCTGCAGGATCAGGGTGAGTTCAATTTCTTTATGCCAGTGCCAGGAAAAAGATTTCCTTTCGTAGCGGGATAACTGTTCATAGCTGATACTTACGGGAAATCCGTAAGTTCCATGAGATTTCAATTCTTTTTTATCTGTATCCAGAAGTAATTGCATACTGTATATTCCTTTCCGTATTAAAAAAAGTGTCACCCTATTTCCGGGAAATTCCGGCGGTTTTTCTCATGTGCCGGTATAAACTAGCATTGTTGCAGTAAACCGTAACGATGTTTTCAGAATATCACTGTTCGTAAGGGACAACAAGTAGTATAATGAAAAAATAGATGATACGAGGGAGTTTTCCATATGAATAAAGCGATGCAGATTTTTTTAAAAGCATTCTCAGACCCGGAGACGAAACTGGATGTGCAGAAGTCCCGGCGTCTGATGAATCTGAAAATGATAGATCCTTTCAAAGGTTTTTACAGGACGCTAGACACCAGAATTTACCACGAGGATCATGAGGTTCCCATGCGGATTTATTTTCCAAATGAGGAGTCTTATGATACGGTGGATATAGAGGAGCTGCAAAAAAATGAAAATAGCAGTGGAGCGATGGGGGATAATACGTATCCGGTGATTTTGTATATCCATGGAGGCGGCTTTGTGACGGAGAGTGTGGAATCCTATAATCGGGTCTGTTGGAATCTGGCAAAGCATACGCAGCATGTGGTGGTGGCAGTGGATTATCCGCTTGCGCCGGAACATCGCTTTCCCAGGCAGGTGGAGGATTGTTATGCAGCAGCCCGGGCAGTCTTTACAGACAGGAGTATTTTGAATGTGGAACCGGAGGATATCACGCTGATGGGCGACAGCGCAGGGGGAAATATCACAGCGGCGTTATCTTTGATGGCGAGAGACCGGGGAGAATTTCGGATTGCCCGGCAGATTTTGATTTATCCCTGTCTGAATAATAATTATGAAGAACATAATGGCTTTCCGTCTGTCATGGAAAATGGTCAGGATTATCTTCTCACAAGGCAGAATATGGCAGATTATCTGGAATACTATCAGAGTTCGCCGAAGGACAGGGAGAATCCGTATTTTGCTCCTTTAGTGGAAGAGAATCTGGAACATCTGCCGGATACGCTGGTGATCACGGGGGAATTGGATCCTTTGAGAGATGAAGGAGAATTTTTCGCCCAAAAGCTTAAAAAAGCGGGAAACCGGGTAAAGCATCATCGCATACCGGAAGGGATTCATGGATTTTTCCTGTTGGAGCCTTTTTATCCGGCAGTACGGCAAACCTATGAATATGTAAATGAATTTTTAGAACATACGGAAAGGGAGATGAGGAAAGTTTGAGTGCCAGAAGAAAGAAATGGCGGATGCTGGAAAATACGGCGAAAATATTTCCGGCAACCAGCGGAAAAAAAGATGAGAGGGTTTTCCGAATCTCCTGTCAGCTGAAGGAGGAGGTAGACCCGGCAAAGCTTCAGAAAGCGCTGGATCTTTGCATGGAAGATTATCCCATGTTTTTGTGTGTGCTTCGAGGCGGTTTGTTCTGGAATTATCTGGAAGAGACCCATCTTCGCCCGGCAGTACGGGAAGAATACCGTCCTCCCTGCAGTCAGATCTATGTGCGGGATCAGAAAAATCTTCTCTTTGAGGTGACGTATTACAAAAAGAGGATTAATTTTGAGACGTACCATGCCCTCACTGATGGGACAGGCGCTATGCAGTTTATGAAGTCACTGGTATTTTATTATTTGAAAGAACGGTATCCCCAATGGATTACCGGTTCGCCCCATCAGGTTCGGATAGATGCCACGGAAAATGAAATGTCGGAAGATAGTTTCGAGAAATATTATTCCGATCAGGGGAAGGGGGAAGAAATACCAAAATATAAGGCGCATCAGATGAAATTCCACAAAACGGAATACCATCAGTTACATCTGACGGAAGGTATTTTGTCGGTGAAGCAGATGCTGGAACTGGCAAGATCTTACGACACGACGCTGACGGTATATTTGACGGCGGTGTATCTGTGCGCGATTGCGGAGGAAATGAGCGAGCGGCAGAAGAAGAAGCCGGTGGCGCTTATGATTCCGGTCAATCTGAGAAATTATTTTCCTTCGGATTCCGTGAGAAATTTCTTTGGATGGATCGATATTGGGTATGATTTTTCAAAACAGAGTGGAAAACTGGAGGATGTGATTGCATTTACTGCGCAGTTTTTTAAAGAAGAATTGACGCCGGAGCGAATCGCTGCCCGGATGAATGGGCTGATCCGGCTGGAAAAAAATCCTTTTATGCGGATTTTGCCTCTTCCATTGAAGTTATGGGGAATGCAGGCGGGAGCGGCTCTTTCTTCTTCTAGTGGAACGGCAGTATTTTCTAATATCGGGCGAATCCAGATGCCCGGGGAATGCAGTGAATTTATTGAATGGTTTGATTTTTATACCACGACGCCCAAGATGGAGATATGTATGTGTTCTTATGAGGATAATCTGACGATCAGTTTCACTTCCTGTTTTTCGGAGAGTGTGATTGAGAAGAATTTTTTCCGGATGCTCACGGAGAGAGGGGCGAACGTTCGGATTATTTCATGGAGTGATGAAGAAGGAGGGAGTCAGGATGCAGTATTGTAAGCGGTGTAAAGTACAGGTTTTGTCACCGTCCCGGCGCTGCCCCTTATGTCAGGGAAGTTTGGAGGGGGAGCCGGAGAAGGAGGGGCAGATGTTTCCCGATATGACCAGAGGGCGTTCGATGATGTCGCTGTTTTGGAAGATTTTTAATTTCTTTTGTGTTGCGGTGGTGGTGATTGGCGTCGCGGTGAATCTGATGATTCCTTCCCGGATTTTCTGGGCAGGATTTTTGGCGGCAGCAGTACTGTGCATGTGGATTTTGACGGCGGTGGCTATTTTTAAAAGAAAAAATCTTCTGAAAAATGCTCTTTGGGAAATGGCGCTGGTCTCTGGTTTTTGTATTTTTTGGGATGTACTCACGGGTTATAAGGGCTGGTCCTTGGAGTATGGAGTGCCGGTAGCAATCCTGTTGGTATTTCCCGTTTTGACAACATTGGTGAAGATTATGCGTCTTCCAGCATCTGATTATATGATTTACTATATTCTTGCCTGCGCAGCGGGAATTCTTCAGCTGCTCTTTTGGGTTGTGGGGCTTGTGGAAATGAAAGTTCTGGTGATCTTGTGCGGAGCGGTATCTGCGCTGATTTTGGCAGGGCTTATGATCTTTCAGGGCAGGAATTTCTGGGAGGAACTTCGGAAAAAGACATATATGTAACGATATCCGAATTTGGGGCAGAATTGTGGGAGTGCGAAGCACGAAACAATTCGTCAGGCATCTTTTGACCCCAACATAATATCTCAAAATAATAATAAAACAGGCTAATATAGTTATTGTATTATCAGAGAAATCTCATTATAATTATAAATAATCAATGGCTGTTCAGAAGATGTTTTGGGGGATGGTCAAATTTACTTAAAAGGAGAGGGAAAATGAAAGCAGCAAATGTAGCAGAAATTGTAAAAAGTGAAAAAGCAGTCAGTCTTTTGAAACAGATGTATGGAGAGCATCGGGTAGAAGAGAATGCAAAGCGTTATGAAATGGTAGCAGAAGGCTTTGTAAATGAATTTGGAGACAAGGAATTTGAATTTTTCAGCGCTCCCGGAAGAACGGAGATCGGCGGAAATCATACAGATCATAATCATGGAAAAGTGCTGGCAGGCAGCGTACATCTTGATTGTGTGGCAGCGGCGGCAGCCAATGGAACGCATACAGTGACATTGATCAGTGAGAGTTATAATCAGCGCCTGGTGATCGATCTTGACGATCTGGCTCCTACGGAAAAAACGACAGGAACAGAACCTTTGCTGAAGGGTATTTTTGCAGGACTTTTGGAAAAAGGTTTCAAAGTGGACGGTTTTGACGCTTATGTAACTTCTAACGTGATCGGCGGCGCCGGAGTAAGTTCTTCTGCATCTTTTGAGATGCTGGTTTGCGTGATTGTAGATGCGCTGTTTAATGAAAGAAAGATTGGCGTTGTAGCTTATGCGAAAGCAGGGCAGTATGCAGAAAATAAATATTGGCTGAAGGGCTCCGGACTTCTGGATCAGCTGGCATGCGCCGTTGGCGGTATGATTACCATTGATTTTGCAGATATTAAAAATCCGAAGATTCGTGAGATTCAGTGTGATTTTGATGAAATGGGACATGATCTGGTTATCATCAATACGGGAAAAGGTCATGCAGATCTCAGCGCAGAATATTCTGCAGTGCCGAATGAAATGAAAAAAGTGGCAGAATATTTTGGAAAAGAAGTGCTGGAACAGGTGGATGAAGAGGCAGTGATCGAGAATGTGCGCGCGATCCGTGAATTTGCCGGTGATCGTGCAGTACTCCGCGCCTTCCATTTCTTTGAAGAGAATAAGAGAGTGGATGCAGAGGTAAACGCTTTGGAAGCGAAAGACTTTGATACTTTCCTGAGAAAAGTAACAGAGTCCGGGGATTCTTCCTGGAAATGGCTGCAGAACTGCTATTGCAATGAGACGCCGGATGAGCAGTCGATTACCGTAGCTCTGGCTCTAACAAAACTGTATCTGGATAAGATCGGTCATGGAGTATGCCGTGTGCATGGCGGCGGTTTCGCAGGAGTTATCGCTGCATTCCTGCCGAAAGAGTATACGGAAGGATTTACGCAGTATGTCGACAAAGCGCTGGGAGAGGGATCCGCTTATGTGATGCATATCCGTCCTCAGGGAGCGATTAAAGTGGAACTGTAAAAAACTGCTTAGTTTGACAGAAAGAATATTTGTGCTATCAAACTCAGTCTGCAAAATAGGGAGATTTTTGGGTATGTAGGAATATTTATATTCCCCATACCCAAAATAGGTTAAAATATTGCTTTTTCTAATGGTTTTTTCAATGGATTTGGGTATTTCAAAGAAAACGGACGTTTTATGCCCAGAAGTTCCCATAAAAGTTCATAATGATTCAGCAATCCACTGTTCCGTGAGGCGTTGATTTGCAATTACGACAGTTCAAACATCCCGTTGTACAGTTGATAGTATTCGCCTTTCATTTCCAGCAATTCTTCGTGGGTTCCCCGTTCAATGATTTTTCCATGTTCCAGTACCATAATGGCGTTGGCATTTCTTACCGTGGACAGGCGGTGGGCGATCACAAATACGGTTCGTCCTTTCATCAACTGGTCCATTCCTTTTTCAATCAAGGATTCTGTTCTGGTGTCAATAGAGGATGTAGCTTCATCCAGGATCAGCACCGGAGGATCGGCAATGGCAGTCCGGGCAATGGCAAGAAGCTGCCGCTGTCCCTGAGAGAGATTTCCTCCGTCTCCGGTAACCATGGTGTTATATCCCTGCGGCAGACGACGGATAAAGGAGTCTGCATTGGCAATCCGGGCAGCTTTTTGAATCTCTTCCATGGTTGCGTCTAATTTTCCGAAGCGGATATTGTCTGCAATCGTGCCTGTAAACAGGTGGGTATCCTGTAAAACAATACCAAGACTTCTTCTCAGATCCTGTTTTTTTATCTTTTGGATATCAATTCCGTCATAAGTGATTTTTCCACTGTTAATATCATAAAATCGATTGATCAGGTTAGTGATCGTGGTCTTCCCGGCGCCGGTGGAGCCCACGAAAGCGATTTTCTGCCCGGGTTTGGCATAGAGGGAAATATCGTGGAGGATGGTGCGTTCCGGTTCATAGCCAAAAGCAGCATGGTCAAATCGTACGTCTCCCTGCAAAAGTTTTAAGGGGAGATTTGGGGCAGAAGTGTCTTTCCATGCCCAGTGTCCGGTATTTTCCTCGCAGGGGATAAGCGCTCCGTTTTCGTCTGGGCGTACCCGGACCAGTTCTACCGTTCCTTCATCAGATTCCGCCGGTTCTTCCATGGCGCTGAAGATCCGTTCCGCTCCTGCCAGGGCGGCCAGAAGGAAGTTTCCCTGTTGGGTAAACTGGTTGATGGGCATGGCAGACTGACGCACGAGAACAAGGTAGCTGGCAAGGCTTCCCACATCAGAGAGTCCACGGATCACCATCAGACCGCCAAGGATGGAAATAATCGCATAGATCACGTAAGAAATACTTACCACGGCCGGTATCATGGTTCCTGCAAAAGTCTGGGCGCTGATTCCGGCTTTTTGGAGGTTTTCATTTCTGCGGATAAATTCTTTCAGATTTTCTTCTTCATGATTAAAGACTTTTACTACCTTCTGTCCGGCTACCATTTCTTCAATATAGCCGTCCAATTCTCCCAGATGTTCCTGTTGGCGGCGATAATAAAATTTGCTGCGGGTTCCGCTGTATTTGATGTATGCAAACATAATAATATAGCCAAGAACCACCAGAAAGGACAAGCGCCAGTTTAAAAGGAACAGAAGGAGCAGTGTTCCTACCAACTGAATAAAACTTTGGATCAGCATGGCAAAACTATTGTTTAGAGCGTCAGAAATGGTGTCCACGTCATTGGTGAACAGACTCATAATATCTCCCTTTTTCTGAGAATCGAAAAAGCGCAGCGGTAATTTCTGCAAATGGTTATACAGATCCCGACGGATATCAAACAGAATCTTCTGAGCGGCGCGCACCATGAGCTGAGTATAGCCCAGCGTGGACAAAGCGCCCAGGGCGTAAATGCCGGCTGTGACCATCACGTTAAAAAGGAGAGCTGTTAAACTGTGATTTTCGACAATTTGGTTCACAACCGGGCGGATCATATAAGAGCCCAGCAGATTGGCAGAGGCGCTTACGGCGGCAAAGATACCCACCAGAACCAACAGGATTTTGTGCTTCCCCAGATAGGAGAAGAAGGTATGGAGGGTATGTTTCAGATTTTGCGGTCGTTTTCCGCTAAATGTTCTCGCCATGATGAGTTCCTCCTTTCATCTGAGAATAGTAGATTTCCTGATAAATGGGATCGGATGCCAGAAGATCCTGGTGCGTTCCCACAGCGTGAATCTGTCCGTCGTCAAGAATGATGATTTTATCAGCATCCATCACAGAGGTGATGCGTTGAGCGATGATCAGCTTCGTTACCTGCGTCAGAGAAGCAAGGGATTGACGGATTCTTGTTTCCGTGGCAGTATCTACAGCGCTGGTGGAATCATCAAAAATCAATATTTTTGGGTTTTTCAGCAGAGTTCTGGCAATGCAGAGCCGTTGTTTTTGCCCGCCGGAGACATTGACGCCGCCCTGTCCCAGATCGGTGTCCAGTCCCTGCGGCATATGGGATAAAAATTCATCCGCCGCCGCTTTTTTGCAGGCATCCCAGAGCATTTCATCATCTGCCAGTGGATTGCCCCACAAAAGATTTTCCCGAATACTTCCTGAAAAGAGGATATTTTTCTGGAGAACAATGCCTACGGCATCACGCAAAGCTTTCAGATCGTAGTCCTGTACCCGGTGACCGCCCACCCGGACAATTCCTTCAGTGGCATCATACAACCGGGGAATCAACTGAACCAGGGTACTTTTGGAAGCACCGGTGCCGCCGATGATCCCTACCGTCTCTCCGGCGCGAATCTGCAGATTTACATGGGAGAGCGTATTTTTTTCAGCTTTAGAATAGTATTTAAAAGATACATTTTCAAAGGTGATCTCTCCGCTGGGTACTTCAGAAAGCGGATTTTCGGGAGAAACCAGAGAAGGTTCCTCCTCCAGAACCTGATGGATTCGCCGGGCGCTGGCAAGGGAGCGGGTGAGCATCAGGAAAATATTGGAGATCATCATCAGAGAATTCATGATCTGAAGCACATAGCTGAGAAATCCTGTGAGTTCCCCGACTTTCATATTGCCAGCTAGGATATACTGACCGCCGTTCCACATGATCAGGACGATGACGGTATACATAACCATCTGGAAAGCCGGCAGGTTCAATACGGCGTGACGGCTGGTATTGTAGCTGATATCCATAAGTTCCTGATTGACATTTTCAAATTGTTCTGTTTCATAATCTTCCCGGACAAAAGCTTTGATCGCCCGGATAGCTGTGAGCCCTTCTTGAATCCGATTGTTCAGATGATCGATGGCATTTTGTTGTCGGTTATACAGAGGACCGACCCGGTGAACGATGAGGGCAAGAATCAGACCGAGAATCGGAGCGCAGATCACGAATACAAGAGCAAGCCGCCGGTTCAGGATAAAGGAAAGAGTGATTCCCATGATCAGCATGATAGGGCTTCGAACCAGCGGGCGGATACCGGAGCTTATGGCGGTCTGCATAACGGTTACATCGGTGGTCAGTCTCGTCACCAGAGAAGAGGAAGAAAAGTGATCCAGGTTGGAAAAGGAGTAATTCTGGATCTTTTTATACTCTGCCAGACGGAGATTTGCTCCAAAGCCGTAGGCTGCCCGGGCAGCAAAACGGGAGAAAAGGAGACCGGTGATCAGTGCAATGAGAGCGCAGAAGATCATCAGCCCTCCCTGCTGGTATAAGAGGGGATAGTCTCTTTGGGGGATTCCGATATCAATGATATCCGTCATCAAAATGGGAATGATCATTTCAAATACAGTTTCCACAAAAATAAGGAAAACGGCGATCATAAAATCCCAACGATAGGGTTTCATGTAAGAAAAAATATGTTTCAAGTCTTTCATAGCACACCTCCTGCTATATGATGCGCCCGCCCACATTGCGGTAAGCGCGGGCGAGAAACTCTGCAAATTGTGCGGTTTCTTCCGGGGAAAAGTCCTGGAGCATTTTTTCTTCCAGCGTCATACACTGATCTTCCCAGATGTGGAAGGTCTCTTTTCCTTTATCCGTGAGGGAAACCTGTCCGGTACGGCGATCGGTATCGGAAGGACGCCGGGTTAAGAAGCCGTCCCGTTCCATACTGTCTAACATGCGGCAGATGGAGGCAGGATCTACCTCGCAGCAGTCGGCAAGTTCTTTCTGCGAGCAGGTACCATAAGCATTCAGACAACGAAGAACTTTTGGCTGTCCGGGAGAAAGACCCAGTTTATTCAGATGGGGACGGAGATAATTTTGCTGTACGTGAGCGGTTCGCGCCAGAAGCGTGTGAATAGGTAGATGCATAAGAAAGGCTCCTTTCTGTTATAGGGAATAATAGTTGATAGACTAATAATTGATATATCAATTATTATAACGAAAGAAAAACATTCATGCAAGAATTTTCTGTTGAAGACTTAGAGGAGTTATGTTATAGTGTAAATGTAAAGAGAACAACCGCCCACAAGGTGGGTTGACCAGTAATAAAGAATAAACATAGAAATGCCACCTCTTCACTCGCCAAAGTTTCCGGGGTGGTTTTTCTATGCGCTAAGACATTATCGACAGAACGTAAAAACGAATGTCAGTAATGCTAAAATGAACATTCCGAAAGCAAGCAAATTTTTGAAATCAAAAGGATTCTTATTGTCCATTAGCACCCCCCCATTCTATGTAAAATAAAATGAAGGTCAAACCACCCTGTAACACGATTGTTCTCAAGAAATATCTTATCATGTTCTTGTATTATTGTTCGGTTACAGTAAGAAAATGAAAATAATGGTATGCTAACCCAAATATTTGACAACAAGGAGAGTAATTATGACGTATATACTATCATTTCTTGAGGGAATCATCACCTTTATTTCCCCTTGTCTTTTGCCTATGCTCCCTGTGTATATTCTGTATTTTACCGGAGGAAGCGCAGAGGAAGGAAAAAGCAGAAAAACTTTAATCAATGCGTTGGGGTTTGTACTGGGATTTACCCTGGTATTTGTATCTTTAGGCGCATTTATGGCAGGGCTGGGAAGCCTTTTACAGAGATATCATATAGTAGTAAATCTGATTACAGGAGCAGTTGTGGTTGTTTTCGGTTTGAATTTTATGGGAGTTTTGAATATCCGTTTTCTGAACGGAACCCATAAGATTCAGAGAGAGGTAAAGGATCTGGGATTTTTCTCAGCGGTGCTTTTCGGCATTATTTTTTCTATTGGTTGGACGCCTTGTGTGGGAACTTTTCTCGGTTCAGCGCTGCTGATGGCGTCTCAGCAGGGATCGGTGCTTCAGGGGATTCTTATGCTTCTTCTGTATTCTCTGGGATTAGGTATTCCGTTTCTGGTGAGCGCGCTGCTGATCGATAAATTAAAGGGAACCTTCCAGTTTATTAAGATGCATTATCAGACGATCAACAGGATCTGCGGAGGGTTGTTGGTTTTCGTGGGTATCTTTATGATGACAGGACTGATGAGCAGACTGTTGGGAATGCTGGCGTAAGGAGGTAAGAATGAAGAAATATGGAAAACTGGCGGCTTTGGCGGCGGCGCTGATTCTAGTGATCGGGCTGGCGGCAGCAGCTTATAATAAATTAAAAGCAGAAGCAGAATTACCATCCTTGACAGAGGAACTGGAAGAGTCCACAAAAGGAGATACAAAAGAACCGGAGCAGGAAGATACCGGGGAAGAGGATTTGGCAGAAGAGCCAGAGGGAGAAACATCCGCAGAGGAAAATGCGGATGAAGATCCGGGCGCAGGCCGTCAGGATGCCATCGATGTGACCTTTTATGATAGTGAAGGGAAGGCGGTGAAGCTTTCCGATTTTTACGGAAAACCGGTGGTGATGAATTTTTGGGCTACCTGGTGTGGCTATTGTAAGCAGGAAATGCCGGATTTTCAGGAGGCTTATGAGGAGTATGGAGAAGAGGTGGAATTTCTCTTTATCAATTCCACGGATGGAAGCAGGGAGACCAGGGAAAAGGCAGCCGCTTATCTGGAAGACCAGGGATATACCGTTCCTGCTTTTTACGATGAGGATCTGGAGGCTGTCTATACTTACGGTGTAAATTCTTTGCCGACTACGATTTTGCTGGACAAAAAAGGCCGGGTAGCGGCATACGCTCCCGGTCTGATGGAAAAAGATACGCTGGTAGGCGCCCTGGATATTTTATTGGAAGAATAATCACAACTTTTCTAATAAAGTCTGAAACAGATGCGCTGCAATATAAAAAGTAGTTTCATAATGGATATAGTTACAGGTATTTTTGTCCCAGAGCAGCTGAAGCTGGGCAGGAAATTCTTCATCTGCATCATAAAACCGCAGATAGACGGGGAAAAAATCAAAAACGGGAAGATAAAATGCTGCGTCTCCCACAGGCGCGGGGGATCCTCCAAGGGACTGACAGATTTCTGTCAGTTCTTTTCCTTTTCCGGTAAAATACTTTCCGTAGGTGCTGAGACTGCTTTCTCCCACGGCTTCGGAAGCGTTGTGCATACGCCCCAGATTTCCCACAGGGCTCCATGATCCGGAGAGGACAGGTTTTCCATTGGGATTACACAGCATATCGTAAATCGATAATACTTCGTGAAATCCCGCAGTTATCCATAATTTCTGCGGAGTTTCATACTCCACCGCCCCTGTTTTCCGACAGATGCGGTAGGGACGGTGGAGAAAGTTGAGAAACAGAAAAATTTCATCGTGTTTCAGCTCGAAAGTATGAATTATTTTCTGCTGGTCATATCGGAGAAAAATTTTTCTTGCATTTTCTGTCTGGATTTTGTAATTATCTCTCATAAAACATACTCCATCTGTACATCATAGGGTTCCTGCGCCACATGAGACTGTTGATATTCCACAGCCTCTGTGCATCCCAGAGCCCGGTAAAAAGCCTGCGTTTCCACCGCAGAGTGAGCGGAAATATACAGCTTTTTACCGCCGTGTTCCCTTGCCCACTGGGCAGCCCTGGAAAATAATTCCCGTCCGATTCCTTTTCTGCGCATATCTTCAGAAATGTGGATGCTGGTAAGATCCAGATATTCCTTCTGGCTTCCCATCCGATCTGCTTCCACTGAGACGAATCCTTTTAATTGTTCCTGTTCAAAGGCTCCGATTACGATACCGCCAGTGGCGATGGTGTGCTTCAGGCAAGAAACCAGAAATTGATAATCTTCTTCACTCCAGTCGTCGATGAAGGGATCCTCTTTGATTGTCCAGGAACCGTCTTCCGCTTTTCTCCAGCATTTGTTCACAGTTTGATGTCTTTGAAAATGAGCGAAAAGAGAGGGGGAAATCTCCTTTTGGGTCAATGTTCTGTAAATCATATTACTCTCCTTTTTTAAAAAATAATCGTCCTCCGGTCAGTTCTTTCAGATCGGCAGCAGCTATAAGGGAGCCGCCAAGAATTACGATACCGCACAAAATACTTTTCACATCTGGAACGGTATGGAGCATGAGAAAAGCAATGGGGATGGACCAGGCGGAATAGGTAATGTTCAGAGCCATTCCCTTAGAAGGTCCCAGATCGTTGATTGCTTTATAGTAGCAAAGGTAGGAAACCGTTCCGAAGAGCGCAGAGATCAGAATGATGCCGGAAGCCCTTGTCAGAGCCACATCTGCTGTAAACTTCCATCCCTGTACCACGTTCAGGATTACGATTCCGTAGAAAAGGGCGGAAGTGATCTGGCGGATCATCAGGGCGTGTTCATTATTTACATCGGGGTCCTTCATGCCGTAGGCGCAGATGACTACTTCTACAGCCCAGCCGATCACACACAGCAGGGCGCAGGCAAATCCTAATCCCAGATTGGTGATCTCACCGCCCTGAGGGGCATATCCCATGACCGCCATGGCGGCAATACTGGTAAAGAATCCTGCCATCTGTACTTTTGTCATATTTTCCTTCAGGAAAATATGAGACAGGAAAGAACCAAGAGCCGGGAACATGGCGGAAATCATGGCGGTGTAGGTGGGTCCCAGATATTTGATGGCAAATACGTAACCGGTCATACCTACCGGACCGCCGAATAAGGCGCCCAGAATGATGAATTTTCCGCTTCGTGTTTTTAAAGCTTTGATTACATTTTTATACTGACGGCGAATTCCCATGTAAAGCAGCATCCAGATCCCGGAACAGAAATCATGGATAAAGGTGCTCACAAAGGGAGCCAGAAAAACAGCCTGTTCTGTAGAAACAAAGGGTGTCATAGCCAGAGCAATTCCCAAAATTACAGTGTCAAGGGCCCAGAAAATACCTGCGGCGAGTCCGGTGATCATACGTTTTCTTCCTCCATTTCTTTCATAAAATAACGGTAGTATTCTTTGCCATAGCGATATTGGCGGAGAGAGTATTCGCCAAATTCTACACCTTGATGGCGCTTAAATTCGCACCAGTTGCTCCATACAAGTCCGCACATAGCCACATAGCAATAGATTTTCATTCGTTTTGCTTTCTCGCAGCCTTCTGGATAATAAGCGTGAATCAGATCGTCCACCTGATCTTTTTCGTAGAGGGCATATACGGCAAACATGGCGATATCTACATCTGTATCCTGCATTCCTGCATATTCCCAGTCGATCAGACGGATGGATTTTTTTCCATCTGTTTCCCGGATCAGGAAATTGTCCGGTACGGAGTCAATGTGACAGAGCGCCCAATTTTTCGGCTGAGAATCCACATAATCTTTCAGACGATAGAATTTTTCCTTTGTCTGGGGATAATCCCGGTAACAGGAAGGCTCCCCTTCCCAGAGACTTTCATAAAATTCCAGCCGTTCTGCCAGATCAAACGTATGATCGACCGTCAGACCGGAGTGGTGAAACTTGCGAAGAACAGCCATACATTCCCGTACTTCTTCTGGATTTTCAGGATCACAGCAGTGGGTATCGGGGATATATTCGGTGAGTTTATATCCGTTTTGAGGATTCATGTAACAGATGGTATCGCTGATCTTAAGGTCTTTGATCGCCTGATATACCTGATATTCCTGAGAGCGGTTAATGAGTTGTTCCGTACCTTCTCCGGGAATCCGCATAATGTAACGGCGGTCATCCTTCATAAAGAAGAAAGAACGGTTGGTCATACCCTTTTTCAGCGTTTGGATATCGGTAATATCATCCACGGAGCATTCTAAGGTGGAGGCGATCAGTTTCAGTACGTCCGATTCCAGATTGCGAGAGTGGTGATCCATTTCCCTAAGCTGTTCATAAGTATTGATCTCACATACCTGAGAAGCAGATCGGACTCTCGCCCAGATGCGCATTTTCCCGTTTTTCATCAGAGCGCTTTCCCAGAAAGAACCGGCATACGATTTTTTGCGATCCATTTCCAGCAGTCGTTCCTTGAGCCAGAGAGCGTCTTCTTTTAATATGTAGGAAATGCCGATCATGGTATTTCCATTTTCTTCCGAATCAGTAGATACCAGTTCCTGTTTTCTGTTTACCCGGACGTCGCTTTCTTCATTCATGGCATCAGTGACCATGTACCAGGAATAAAATTCCTCCCGGGAGAAAGGATTGGAAGCGCACCAGATATCACAGGGGATGATGTAGGCGTTTTCCAGACATTCACAGGCAAGCGCCAGAGAATGGAGGTTGTTTTTTTCGGCATATTCCCGATTGACGAGAAGTTTTACTCCGTACAAATCGATGAGATATTCGTAAGATTCTTTCATAAATCCTACTACAATCGTGATATCCTGAATGCCTGCTTCATGAAGCTGGCGGATCTGCCGCTCGATCAATGGCTCTTTGTGTACCTCCAGAAGTCCCTTGGGAATTTCCCGGTTGATGGGGATCATGCGCATTCCGAAACCTGCCGCCAGAATGATCGCCCGGCGGGGACTTTTCTCTTCTCTCTCCTGAAAAGCCTTGGGAGTGAGCTGGTAAGGAGCTGTCAGATACCCCTCTTCCTGCAAGTGAAAGATCGTTTGATTGACTTTTCCCAGGGAATAACCGGAATCCTCTGCCAGTTCTCGTTGGTTGGAATAAGATTTTTGAAACAGTTTGTTCATGATATCATATTCAAATATATTCATGGAAAATAAAATCCTCCTTTTCGTGAACGAATGTGTATATACCATACTACAGGAGGAGAAAAGTGTCAAGAGGGAAAAGATGTATAAAAATTCTTCCATTTACAGATACTATTTCCAGAAATGGAAAGTACAGTAGATGGAGGAATTTTATATGAAAGCTACGGGAATTGTAAGGCGAATCGATGATCTGGGGCGGGTAGTTATTCCTAAAGAAATCCGTCGAACCCTTCATATCCGGGAGGGTGAGCCCATGGAAATTTTTATGGGACGGGAAGGAGAGATTATTCTGAAAAAATATTCTCCTATTGAGGATTTGGGAAGTACAGCGAGAGAATTTGTGCAGGCGATGGCGCAGACTTTAGGATGTATGGTGTGTATTTCAGATCATGATCAGATTGTGGCGGCAGGAGGTTCCAGACAACAGGATTATCAGGGAAAATCTATCAGTAAAGAACTGGAGGAAGTAATCAGAAACCGGGAGAGTCTCTGTGCTTGTGAGGGGGAAAAACAGTGGATTCCCATTATAGAGGACGAAAAAGACAGAACTGGTTTCCGAATCATATATCCTATTCTGGCAGCGGGGGATGTGATCGGAGCTGTTGTGGTTCTGAATAGAAAGAGCGGAGTTTCGGTGACGGAGACGGAGAAAAAACTGGCGCAGATTGCAGCTGGATTTTTGGGACGCCAGATGGAAGATTAGAACGCAGTAGCATATGTACACCCCTTTTTTCATAAAGTAAGATACTGAATATGGAAAGAGGGGATTTTTTATGGATTGTACGTGTTTGGTGAACCGGAAGTATCGCTTGAAACGGGATGATATTCCGGAATTTCTGGTGGAACCAGATATTTTATTTGATGCGCCCGAGGGGGATTGCCGGAGAATGCTGGCATTTTCAGCGGCTCGGGCGGCAGAGAAATTATTTCGCAGCGGAAGGGAACAGGGGATGCTGCTTTATGGTATTTCCGGTTATCGGTCTTTTGAGAGACAGGAGAAATTGTATCGGGAAAGATTGAAGAAAGCTTCCAGAGAATATGTGGAAAGTCATCTGGCGCCTCCGGGAGCCAGTGAACATCAGACGGGACTGGCGTTGGACGTATCCTGCCCCGGGGCAGGTTTGGAATTGACAGAAAAATTTGCAGACACAAAAGAAGGGCGCTGGCTGGTCGCCAATGCCCCATTGTTTGGATTTATTATTCGCTATCCCAGAGGAAAAGAAGAAATCACCGGATATGCGTGGGAACCCTGGCATATCCGCTATGTGACGAAATCTCTTGCGCTGTATCTGTCTCTTACGGGATTGACGCTGGAGGAATACCACAGCCATCCGTAAGGGATGGGAAATATTACTGGAGCTGCAGGGCTTTCATACTCATTTCTTCCAGCAGCTCTGTTTTCATTTTATAAAGCTTGTCAGATAAATCTACATAAACCTCCTGAGGATTCACGAGACGCCGTGTTTCAGGCCACAAAGTATTCTGCTCGTTCTGGCAGATCTCCCGCATTTCCATGACAGAAGGGGAATTGTATACACAAAGTCCCTTTCGGAAAACAGGAACCAGCAGTTCCCGCAAAGTATAAGATCCGCCTTTGAGCTTTGTCTTTTTCCAGGTTTCGATAGGATCGAAAATAATCATATCTTTTGTCTCATCAAAGACTTCGTCTGCCAGACAGATGAGATCGGCGCGGATTTTACCTGTTTTTTTGTCATAGATTCGGTAAATCGTCTTATTTCCCGGGTTTGTGATTTTTTCGGTATTTTCAGAAAGTTTAATCTTTGGCACAAAATTCTCATCAGAGGTATTCTTGATCGCAGCCAATTTGTAGACGCCGCCGAAAGCGGGGCAGTCTTTGGAAGTGATCAGGTTGGTACCAACACCCCAGGAATTAATCTTGGCGCCCTGAGCTTTCAGATTGTCGATCAGATATTCATCCAGATCACTGGAAGCGGAAATGATCGCATCGCCGAATCCGGCTTCCTCCAGCATCTTATAAGCTTCCTTGGAGAGATAAGCCAGGTCCCCGCTGTCGATACGGATGCCGTAATTCTTAAAGTCAGGATATTTTTCCTTCATTTCCCGGAATACCCGGATGGCATTGGGAACGCCGGAATCCAGCACATCGTAGGTGTCTACCAGCAAAATGCAGGCGGTAGGATAGAGGTCCGCATACGTTTTAAATGCGGTGTACTCATCAGGAAAACTCATGATCCAACTGTGGGCGTGAGTTCCTTTCACAGGAACGGAAAACATTTTTCCGGTAAGCACATTGGAAGTACCGATGCAGCCGCCGATCATGGCAGCTCTTGCCCCATAGATACCGGCGTCAGGACCCTGCGCCCGGCGAAGACCGAATTCCATGATTCCGTCTCCCTTGGCAGCGTAAACGACTCGGGCAGCTTTGGTGGCGATCAGACTCTGATGGTTAATAATATTTAAAATAGCAGTTTCTACAAGCTGCGCTTCCATTACCGGCGCAATTACTTTTAAGAGAGGTTCTCTCGGGAAAACTACAGTTCCCTCGGGGATGGCATAGATATCCCCTGTAAAATGAAAACCTCGCAGATATTCCAGAAATTCTTCATCAAAAATATTTAGGCTTCGCAGATATTCCACATCATCGGGAGAAAAATGCAGATCCCGGATATATTCGATCACCTGTTCCAGACCGGCAGCAATGGCATACCCGCCGTCACAGGGATTTTTTCTGTAAAATGCGTCAAAGACCACGATCTGGTCGGTGGGATTCTTAAAATATCCCTGCATCATGGTAAGTTCATATAAATCAGTAAGTAAAGTCAAATCTAATGCTCTCATGTGATACCTCCGTTTGGGACAGTAAAATAAGTTTTCCCCATTATAGCATTTTGTAAAACCAAAGTAAACTCATCATGTTATACTTGACGAACAAGGATATCCGTGAGTAGGATAATAAAGAAGTATAGAAAAGAAAGGCAGTGTAAAGATGACAGAGTTTTTGGTGCGGAAATTTGTAAAGAATCCGGAGCAGACAGAGGACCCGCAGGTACGGAGCGCTTATGGCATTTTATCCAGTCAGGTAGGGATTTTCTGTAATATACTTTTGTTTGGAGGAAAGCTTGCAATCGGTATTTTGATGCACAGTATTGCGGTTATGGCAGACGCTTTCAATAATCTTTCGGATGCGGCTTCTTCTATTATAAGTTTTGTGGGGGTGAAGATGGCAGAGAAACCGGCGGATGAGGAACATCCCTTCGGTCATGGAAGAATCGAATATATATCGGCGCTGGTGGTGGCGTTTTTGATTATTCAGGTAGGTTTTTCCCTCTTCAAATCCAGCATAGGGAAATTACGGAATCCAGAGGAAATGGTTTTCAGTCTGATTCCATTTTTGATCTTAGTGCTTTCCGTGGGGGTAAAGCTGTGGATGGGACTTTTTAACAGAAAATTGGGAAAAAGAATTGATTCTAAGGTGATGCTGGCAGTTTCGGCAGATTCTATGGGAGATGTGGTAACTACCAGCGCCACCATTCTTTCTATATTAATCTTTCGGTTTACCGGAATTAATATTGATGCTATTGCAGGGCTTTTAGTATCGCTTCTGGTTGTCTGGGCTGGTATCAGTATTGCGAAAGATACGCTGGAGCCGTTGATCGGTCAGGCGGCAGATCCAGAACTGGCAAAAGAGATCCGGGAGCAGGTGGAAAGTTATCAGGGAATTATCGGAACCCATGATCTTATTATTCATAATTATGGTCCTAACCGGAGTATGGCATCTATCCATGCGGAAGTGCCCCGGGATGAGGATATTGAGGTTTCTCACGAAATTATTGACCGTATTGAGCGGGAGGTCAGCAAGAAAACAGGAGTATTTCTGGTGATTCATATGGATCCGGTGGAGATTCGGGATAAAAAAGTGCTGGAAGTGAGAAAATCTCTGGAGCGAGTTCTGAAGGAAATCGATCCTCAGGTTACTTTTCATGATTTTCGTCTGGTGCATGGAGAACAGCAGATTAATCTGATCTTTGATATCCTGGTTCCGTTTTCTTATGATCTGGAACAGCAGAAGTATATTCGGAAGAACATAGCCATGGAAATGAAGCGGTTAAATCCCTGCTATGAGTGCGTGATAACCGTGGATACCAGTTATCTGGGAAATTAAAAAAACGGAAAATAAAAAAATTTAAAAAAATTAAAAAAAGTACTTGCATTTTCCGGAAAGGTAATATATAATACATCTTGTCGCTGAGGTACAGACGACAAGATAACGATGGGCTATCGCCAAATGGTAAGGCAACGGACTCTGACTCCGTCATTTCAAGGTTCGAATCCTTGTAGCCCAGCTTGAAGCTCTGGATAGATTTATCCAGAGCTTTTTCTGTATCATGAGGTTACTGGAAAGATGGTTAGGGAGAAGAAAAATGTATACATTTGACAGCCGTGTACGCTATAGCGAAATCGGTGAAGATAAGAAGTTAACGCTGAACAGTCTTTTGAATTATTTTCAGGATTGTACGACCTTTCATTCAGAAGCTGTCGGCAGAGGGATGGAAACGCTGGAACAGATGCGGAAAGTATGGGTATTGGCAGGGTGGCAGATCTGCGTAGACCGGTATCCCGTACTGGGAGAAAAAATTACAGTTTGTACCTGGCCTTATGAATTTAAAGGATTCTATGGAGGACGCAATTTTCTAATGAAGACTGAACAGGGAGAGGTTTTGGCATATGCCAATTCTGTATGGAGTTTTCTGGATCTGGAGAAGGGAATCCCCTGTCGTGTGCCGGCGGAGGAGACAGAGGCTTATCCGGTGGAAGAGAAGTTGGATATGAACTATGCGCCCCGAAAGATCGCGATTCCGGTACAGGGGGAAGAGCGGGAAGAATTTGTTGTGAAGCATCATCATCTGGATACCAATCATCATGTAAATAACGGACAGTATGTGAGTATGGCAAGGGAGTATATTCCAGAGGAGTTTACCGTACATCAGTTGAGAGTAGAATATAAGAAACAGGCTGTTCTGGGCGACACGATTGTTCCGTGGGTATCGCAGGAAACGGGGAAATGGATTGTGGTTTTAGGGGATGAGAACAAGATCCCGTATGCTGTTGTGGAAGTGGAGTAGAGAGGAGAAGCGTATGATAGAATTAGGAAGAAAACAGACCCTTCAGGTAGTGAAAAAGGTAGAATTTGGCGTGTATCTGGGAGAAGATTCCAGATCAGGAGAGACAGAGAGAGTATTACTTCCGGGAAAACAGGTACCGGAAGGAACCCGGATGGGAGACCAGCTGGAAGTATTTATTTACAAAGATTCTTCTGACCGACTGATTGCAACCACACGGATGCCCCTTATTACGCTGCATCAGACGGCGCTTCTTACAGTGGCAGAAGTGGGAAAAATCGGCGCTTTTCTGGAGTGGGGACTGGAAAAAGATTTGCTGCTTCCGTTCCGGGAGCAGACCAAGCGGGTGCAGAAGGGACAGCAGGTGCTGGTAGGGCTTTATATTGATAAAAGTTCCCGTCTCTGTGCAACTATGAAGGTATACCCTTATCTGAAACAGAATTCTCCGTACGTTTTGGGGGACGAAGTGGATGGAAGAGTGTATGAGCTCAGTGATAATTTTGGAGTATTTGTGGCTGTAGCGGATCAGTATTCCGGTTTGATTCCCAAAAAAGAGGCGCAGGGCGAGTATCGTCCCGGGGAAGTGATCAGATGTCGGGTGACCAGCGTGAGAGAGGATGGAAAGTTAAACCTTTCCCCGAGAAAAAAAGCGTACGAGCAGATGGATGAGGATGCTCAGCTGGTGATGAAAGTGTTGGAAGAATTTGCCGGGGTACTGCCTTTTGATGACAAGGTATCTCCGGAGGTGATCAAGAGAGAATTTGGTCTCAGCAAAGCAGCATTTAAGCGGGCGGTGGGACATCTTCTGAAAGAAAAAAAGATTGCCATGAAAGATAAAAGGATTTTCAGGCTGTAGAAATATTGATTTTTTTTGGTATTATTGCTATACTGACATTGATATCGTCGTGAGTAACAAAAGGAGGATTTTCGTTGGATTCGATAGACTATTATAACCGATATGCGGTGCCCTATTACGAAGAAACAGTGGATGTGGATATGACGGAGGTTATAGAGCCCTTTATGGAGCTTTTGCCGGAGAATGCAGAGGTATTGGATCTGGGCTGCGGTTCAGGAAGAGATACGATTGTATTAGAAGAAAGAGGCTTTTATGTAACGCCGATGGATGGATCCGAGGAGATGTGTAAGCTGGCAGAGATCAACACGGATCAGGAAGTGCTTCAGATGACATATGATGAGATGGAATTTGACGACGTGTTTGACGGAATCTGGGCATGTGCGGCTTTGGTTCATCTGACAGATGACGAGATGCGCGAAATTATGAAGAAGCTGATCCAGGCGCTGAAGGCAGATGGAATCCTGTATTTCTCCGTACATAAGGGAGATCGGGACGGAATATATAATGGGCGTTATTTCCGGGATTATACGAGAAAAGAGCTGAGCGACCTGATGGAAGAATTCCCGGAACTGGAACTGATCAATATGTGGACAACACAGGATGCCCGTTCGGGAAAATCAGACGGACAGTGGCTGAATGTACTGGCTAAAAAATCAGACATAGAGAGGTAGGAGAGCTGTTATATGACAGCTTTTCTTTTTTATCTAATGTGCTGGAATAATATATAGATATTTATGCACAATCAAACGAATTTGTCGAGCACATCTTTGAGACTTTCGGCTCAAAGTGAGCGCAGACTGAGTTTGATGGCATAAATATTTATATAAAATGTTACAGGGGATTTGATAAAATAGAAAGAGGTGTAAACGTGAATTTTTCTCATTTACATGTGCATACAGAGTACAGTCTTCTGGACGGTTCGAATAAGATAAAAGAATATGTTGCTCGGGTGAAGGAATTGGGAATGAACAGCGCAGCAATCACCGATCACGGAGTAATGTTCGGGGTGATTGATTTTTACCGGGCGGCAAAAGAGGCAGGAATCAATCCAATTCTGGGATGTGAGGTGTATGTGGCGCCGGGTTCCCGGTTTGATAAGGAAACGCAGACAGGAGAAAATCGTTATTATCATCTGGTACTGCTGGCAGAAAATAACCAGGGCTACAGCAATCTGATGAAGATTGTTTCCGCAGGATTTGTGGAAGGCTATTATTATAAGCCGCGAGTGGATATGGAGGTTCTGGAAAAGTATCACGAGGGGATTATTGCGCTCAGTGCCTGCTTGGCAGGAGAAGTGGCACGTTATTTGTCCCGGGGGCTGTATGAAGAGGGAAAAAAGGCGGCGCTGAGGTATGAACAGATTTTTGGAAAAGGAAATTTCTTTTTGGAATTGCAGGACCATGGAATTGCGCAGCAGCAGATAGTGAACCAACAGTTGATCCGTATGAATCAGGAAACAGGAATTGATCTGGTATGTACCAATGACGTTCACTATACTTATGCGGATGATGCGGCGCCTCATGATATTCTTCTGTGTATTCAGACAGGGAAAAAGGTAGAAGACGAAGACCGTATGCGCTATGAAGGGGGACAGTATTATGTAAAATCCCCAGAAGAGATGGCGCAGCTTTTCCCTTATGTGCCGGAAGCGCTGGAAAATACTCAGAAAATCGCTGATCGCTGTCATGTGGAGATTGAGTTTGGCGTTACCAAATTGCCAAAATACGATGTGCCGGAGGGATATACTTCCTGGGAATATCTGAATAAACTTTGTTACGAAGGGCTGGAGGAGCGATACCAGCCGGTAACGGAGGAACTGCGGGAACGGTTGAAATATGAGTTGGATACCATTCAGACCATGGGATATGTGGATTATTTCCTAATTGTTTGGGATTTTATCAAATATGCCCGGGATCACGATATCATGGTAGGGCCGGGGCGAGGATCGGCGGCGGGAAGTTTGGTTTCTTATACGCTGGGAATCACAAAACTGGACCCTATTCGTTATCAACTGCTGTTTGAACGTTTCCTGAACCCGGAACGTGTGTCCATGCCGGATATTGATATTGACTTCTGTTTCGAGAGGAGGCAGGAGGTTATCGATTATGTGGTGCGAAAATATGGAAAAGACCGGGTGGTGCAGATCGTTACCTTTGGTACTATGGCAGCCCGGGGCGTGATCCGAGATGTGGGGCGGGTGTTGGATTTCCCTTATGCCCAGGTAGATACCATTGCCAAGATGATTCCCAATGAATTGAATATTACCATCAATAAAGCGTTGGATATGAATCCGGAATTAAAGAAAAAATATGAGGAAGATCCTCAGATTAAATACCTGATTGATATGTCCCGGCGTTTGGAGGGACTTCCCCGGCACACGTCCATGCATGCGGCGGGCGTGGTGATCAGTCAGAAGAATGTGGACGAGTACGTACCTCTGTCCAGAGCTTCCGACGGTTCTATTACGACGCAGTTTACCATGACTACGCTGGAAGAGCTGGGGCTTTTGAAAATGGATTTTCTGGGGCTTCGTACCCTTACAGTAATCCAGAATGCCGTAAAACTGGCGGAAAAAAGCGCAGGGAAGAAGATTGATTTGGATACGATTGATTATAACGATCCGCCAGTGCTGAAAATGATTGGAAGCGGAAAGTGTGAAGGCGTCTTTCAGTTGGAAAGTGCGGGAATGAAAAACTTCATGAAGGAGCTGAAACCGCAGAGTCTGGAGGATATCATTGCCGGAATTTCTCTGTACCGTCCGGGTCCTATGGATTTTATACCCCAGTATATCAAGGGCAAGAACCATCCAGAGGATATTACCTATGATTGTCCGCAGTTGGAAGCCATTTTGGAACCTACCTACGGATGTATCGTTTATCAGGAGCAGGTAATGCAGATCGTGCGGGACCTGGCGGGATATACGCTGGGAAGAAGCGATCTGGTGCGCCGTGCCATGTCCAAGAAGAAAGCGGCGGTGATGGCAAAGGAACGCCAGAATTTTGTATACGGCAATGAGGAAGAAGGCGTTCCCGGCTGTATTGCCAATGGAATCGATGAAAAAGTGGCAAATAAAATCTACGATGATATGACGGATTTTGCCAAATATGCATTTAATAAATCCCATGCGGCAGCTTACGCAGTGGTCTCTTACCAGACTGCCTGGCTGAAATATTATTATCCGGTGGAATTTATGGCGGCGCTTATGACATCCTGTATAGAAAATCCGTCCAAGGTTTCGGAGTATATTTTGAATTGCAGGCAGATGGGAATTCAGATTCTTCCTCCGGATATCAATAAAAGTGAAGGAAATTTTTCTGTAGAAGAGGGAGGAATCCGATACGGTCTGTCTGCGGTGAAAGGTATCGGAAAGCCGGTGATGGATGCTATTGTGGCAGAAAGGGAAACAGCGGGATATTTTACTTCTCTGAAGGATTTTTGTCAGAGACTTACCGGAAAAGAGGTCAATAAACGAACGATTGAGAATTTTATCAAGGCGGGAGCTTTTGACGGACTGGGAGGAACCAGAAAACAGTTTATGATGATTTACATTCAGATTCTGGATTCGGTGAATCAGGAGAAAAAGTCTTCCATGAGCGGTCAGATGAGTCTGTTTGATATTATGGGAGAGGAAGAGCGAAAAAGTTTTGAGATTAAACTGCCGGATGTGGGAGAATATACCCAGGAAACCAAGCTGGCTTTTGAAAAAGAAGTGTTGGGTGTGTATATCAGCGGTCATCCATTGGAAGACTATGAACAGAGCTGGAGAAAGAATATATCCGCAGTGACTTCTGATTTCCTTCCAGATGAAGAGACGGGACAGCCTCATGTGCTGGATGGCTCCAAACAGGTTGTGGGTGGGATGATCACTGAGAAAACCATCAAATATACGAGAAATAATAAAATTATGGCTTTCCTTACGTTGGAAGATCTGGTGGGAACGATGGAAGTGGTAGTATTTCCCAGAGATTATGAAAAAAATGCCGCAGTGATGGAAGTAGATTCGAAGGTATTTATCCAGGGGCGGGTATCGGCGGAAGATGATAAACCAAGCAAGCTGATCTGTGAAAAAATAACATCGTTTGACCAGATACCCAGGGAAATCTGGATTCAGTTTCCCAGTAAGGAAGCATATGAAAAACAGGTCCATCATCTGTATGAACTTCTCAGCCAGTCGGATGGAAATGATCAGGTGGTAGTGTTTCTCAGGCAGGAAAGAATGATGAAAAAACTTCCGAATGCCAGAAGTGTTCTGATTAATGATGCCCTTGTGGAACTGCTGTCGAAAGAGTACGGAGCAGAAAACGTGAAAGTTGTAGAAAAGAGTATTGAAAAAAAGAGCAAGATGCATTAGAATAAGTATGTCAATGTGAGAAAAAATTGATTAGATATTCAGATAAAAACATGGAGGGAACGGTTATGGCTAAGGAAATCAAGACCATCGGCGTATTGACAAGCGGAGGAGATGCTCCTGGTATGAATGCGGCAATTCGTGCCGTAGTTCGTCGAGGTTTGATCAAAGGCGTAAAGATGAAAGGTATCCAGAAGGGATACGATGGACTTCTGAATGAAGAAATCATAGATATGACAGCAAGAGATGTATCAGATACCATCTCCCGCGGAGGTACGATTCTGTATACTGCCCGCTGCGCAGAGATGCGGACAGAAGAAGGACAGAAGCAGGCAGCAGAGATCTGTAGAAAACACGCCATCGACGGTCTGGTTGTTATTGGCGGCGACGGTTCCTTTGCAGGCGCGCAGAAGCTGGCAAATCTGGGCATCAATACCGTAGGTATTCCGGGAACTATCGATTTGGATATTGCATGTACAGAATATACCATCGGATTTGATACCGCAGTGAATACAGCGATGGAAGCCATTGATAAGGTTCGCGACACCTCCACCTCCCATGAGCGATGCAGCATTATTGAAGTTATGGGAAGAAATGCAGGATATATTGCCCTGTGGTGCGGTATTGCCAACGGTGCGGAAGATATTCTCCTTCCGGAAAAATATGATTATGATGAGCAGAAGATCATCAATAATATCATTGATAACAGAAAGCGCGGCAAAAAGCATCATATTATTGTTAATGCAGAGGGTATCGGTCATTCCAGCAGCATGGCAAAGAGAATTGAAGCTGCTACCGGTATTGAGACGAGAGCTACGATTCTGGGACATATGCAGCGTGGCGGAAGCCCTACCTGTAAGGATCGGGTATACGCTTCTATGATGGGCGCATACGCAGTGGATCTGCTTCTGGCAGGAAAGACAAAACGTGTGGTTGGATACAAAAACGGCGAGTATGTAGATTTTGACATTAATGAAGCTCTGGCTATGCACAAAGAGATTCCTGAATATCAGTATGAAGTGGCAAAATCTCTCTCAGCAAACTATAAGAAATAATTATACAAAAATTGAACAGTTCAGCGGTGTGCCCGGATCGGTATGCCGCTGTTTTGGTTTTAAAGAATGTGGATAAGAAAGGTGGAAATACTATGATTACCAGCGCTTCCAATGCACAAGTGAAAAAAATCATATTATTAAATAAAAAATCCAGAGAGCGAAAAAAAGAAGGGGTATTTCTGGTGGAGGGGCTGAAGATGTTTGGCGAAACTCCCAGAGATCGGCTGGTAAAGACGTATGTTTCGGAGAGTTTTCTTTTGGAGGATGGTCATAAAAGTCTTCTGAGCGGTATATCTTATGAAGTGGTAAAGGACTCCGTCTTTGAGCAGATGAGTGACACGCTGACGCCCCAGGGAATTCTGGCAGTTGTACGGCAGCAGGAGTATACGTTGGAAAAGATGACGGCGCTTAGAAAAAATCCGCTATTTCTTTTGCTGGAAGATCTGCAGGACCCAGGAAATGTGGGAACAATTTTTCGTACTGCGGAAGGAGCTGGTGTTACCGGTATCCTGATGACAAAAAAATGTGTGGATATTTACCATCCGAAGACGATTCGTTCCACCATGGGTTCGATTTATCGGATGCCCTTTGTGTGTGTGGAAGATGGACGGGAAGTGATGGATTGGTTTGAAGAACAGGGAATCCGTTCCTTTGCTGCTCATCTTCAGGGAGAAAACTTTTATGATGGAGAAGATTATACCGGCAGAACCGCATTTCTCATAGGAAACGAGGGAAATGGTCTGTCTGAAGCGCTGTCAAAAAGAGCGTCCAAATGGATTCGGATTCCCATGGAGGGGCAGTTGGAGTCTTTGAATGCCGGTGTGGCAGCGGCAATTCTCATGTATGAAGCGTCCCGGCAGCGGAGGGTATAAAAAAGGTGGGGAAAACTGTCGACAATCTGCGAAGGATTTGATACAATCGGTGGGAACAGGCAGTTTTTATAAAGCTGCGAAAATCTTGTAACAGTTCAGCTTGCGCCATTCGTAAAACCGCACTGCGTGCTTATCGTGGCTAACGCCACTGTTTTACTCATTGACAGGCGCTCAGCTCATACAGATGT